>Ga0210402_10004975_pt1 | contig 11967 bp, 5 predicted proteins | sample IncBWC7MmetaG_FD_161055 | JGI IMG/M metagenome (GOLD analysis project Ga0210402, IMG submission 161055) | Forest soil microbial communities from Barre Woods Harvard Forest LTER site, Petersham, Massachusetts, United States - Inc-BW-C-7-M | ecosystem: Environmental > Terrestrial > Soil >...
GACGGAGGACGAGTGTCTCGCCCATCCAGCCGGCGAGACGCCCGTTCTCCAACAGAAGTGCTGAATGCTAACTACTCCACCTCGAAGTCAGCGCTGCGCGGCTTGGCGGCATTGTTCAGCGAGTCGATTGCTCGTAACTCGACTCGATAAGACCCCGAGGCAAGCGACGCCACCGGCAGCTTTAGCCCCATCGGGGCGATGGCACTCCCGGGCTGAGTTGAAGCGCGGCTTGCAACGTCCACCTTTTTCTCTCCCGTCTTGCGATCGACTACCACCAACTCAACTCCCACCTGGGGAGGATTGGGCCCGGTCAGAAGCGGCGCGTAGACTTCCAGGTAGACGGCGGCATTGTCGGTTTTCTTGAACCGATTGGAGTCGGATGGAATAACCTGAATGCCTTGCACGACGAGCGGTGTGCGATCAGCCAACAATTCGGAATCGAGTCCGGTCGACAGATCCGAAACCCGTCGCACCTCGTTGCTGAGCGCCACTCCGCTCATGCTGAATTGCTTGCCGTCATAAGGATCGATAACGAGCGGCAGTTGCAGTTTGCCGAAGGTTTCATTCCCCGAGTTGAACACTACCTTGAGAGTGTATTGACCGGAAGCAACGTCAAACTGGTTTTCATAGTGGAAGGGCTGCTTCTGGAACTCCTCCAATTCCTTCTTGCCGTCAAAATCCAGGTCGACGGTATCGCTGAACCGGGCTGCAATCGTGCCATCCGGCTTGTACGCGATGCCCAGTACATTGACCGACGAATGCTGTTTGCCCTTCACCTTCTCGAACTTCAGTGCGTTTGACGGAATGCCGATGGCCAGATTCACTCGCGCCGTGTTCGGCGAAGTATAGAAGAATGGAGCCTGCATGGAACCGGTGACATCTCCGGCCATCTCGCCGGCTGCGTGCGTCTCCATTGTCTTTTCGATCGGATTTCCCGCCAGCAGGTCCTTAGGCCGCTCGTTGCAGTATCCACTGCGGTGGCGGACGATCGTGCCGCCGCGGTCGACCTTCACGCGCAGCGTATGGCAACTGCCTTCGACCGACTCCGGAGGCGTATAGCTGAGGACGTAATATTGGGACTGGTCGTTGGCAATCTTCTGCAAGCCGCCCACCAGGTCATTGGAATTGACGATGACAAACCCGCCCGTACCTTCGGCCAGTTGATACAGAATCTGCTGTTTATCGGCAACGTTCTGAATTTCAGGGACGATCAACCGGGGTTGCTGGTATTGCGGCGCCACATACATTTGGCTTGGGCTCATCGTACCCGAGCTTCCGCCAGTGCGAGCACCACCTGTTCCGCTGCCGGTCCCACCGCGGCTGCCACCCCCTGTTCCGCCGCCGCCAGTTCCACCGTGGCCGCCGCCCCCGGTTGTACCTCCGCCTCCACCTCCACCCGTCCCGCCATGACCGCCACCACCACCCCCACCTCCCGTACCACCGCGCTGTCCGGGATCAAAATAGGCCAGCTTGAGCGGATAGAGCTCGGCCGCACTTCCTGAGTAAGTGAGAGTTGCAGATCTCAGATGACCGGACCCGGGCTGCGATGGAAATCTCAGCAGCGATTGCGGTCCTGCAATGGTCCCGGCAACCAAGCCACGAGCGTCCAGAGGATAGACGGCGACGTTGTAGCGATTGCATGTCGAAATTACTGCGGTCAGCTCTGACTGAAGTTCCGGTGTGATGGAGAAGCCGGAGGTCAAGAACACCAGGGTCTTGCGTCCAGGCACGGTACCGAGACTCTTCGCCAGGCTTCGCAGAGCCAGCAGAACGCTGCGTGCCCCAAAGTCGGCTTCAGCGTTGCCCAAATAAGGCATACCAAGAGGAGCAGCGCTGATCGGAGGCGCCCCGATAGACGCAACTTCTACCGGCGGGGCGTTGGGCGAAACTGCCGACGTCTTGAGCCCGGCGACGACCTGTTTCAAGCGAGCCGTATCTGCGGTAAAGTTCTGGGCGACGCGTACCGTTCCTCCGAAATCCACCAATGCGATCAGACGGTTGGGCGCGGCATTAGCATCGATGAACTTGCCCGCCGCTTCCCGCGCTCTCATCTGCTCGCTCATGTCCATGGTCGAGTTGTCGAAGAACAGAACAATATATTGTTTCTGCTCTTTCCCCGACGCATTGCCATCTTCGAAGGAAAAATTCTTGATGGGCTGTTCCTTGTTGTCCTCCCAGACCTTGAAGTCCTTAGCGGCGAGATCACGGACGTAGTTCCCCTTTTTGTCAGTAACCACCGTGTCTACCAGCACCAGCCGCGTCTCGGCGTGGATGGTGCCAGTGTCAGCGGCGGGCGCCGCTGCGGGAATCGGCTGTTGAGCACTCGAAGAATGCGAAAGAAGAACGCAAATGCCGATGCACAAGCTTTCGATCACATGAATCAGCCGGCGAGATTGCATATCCTACCTCCCTTATTTGCGTGACCCATTTACGGAATTTCGATGGCGCCGTTTTCCGCGGACATCAGCTGTCCTTCCGTATCTCGTACTACCAGCCGGACCAGGTAGCTTCCCGGCTTTACGTCAAAACTCGTCTTCAAAGTGATTCCCGAGCCCAGCTTGGCCAGGGTCTGATCTTTCCAGCGCATAGTCACGTTCTTCTGCGTACCCTGCATGAAGACCCCGTTCTGATTGAAGAGGGCGGCAACCACGGTCAGTTCATTCGTGTTTCGACCATCGACCTTGCGGTAGCGAATGTCTTTTACATCCACATGAGCCAGAACAGAGAGCTTGGCCTCGGCATCGCTGGATTTAAAAAACTGGGTGTGCAGTTCCACCGGAAGGTCGTGCATTTCTTCCTGAGAGAAGATCGCGTCCTGGATCTCCTGCTTCGCCTCTTCGGCCGGGTCAGCGGCGTGCTTCGGAGCATAATAGCCGCGGCGCGTTTGCAGCGTAAGCTTCGCCGGGTTTTTCAGCGAGACTTTTATTTTGTGATAAGTGCCATCCAGTTTCATGTTCTGGGGCGAGAAGCCCAGCGTGTAGAAATATTCAGGCGTGGCCGACACCCGCTTGAATCCTTCGTTGAGGTCGTTGTTGTTATGAAAGTAAGCTCCGCCAGTCGCGTTTGCCAAATCTGCCAATATGTCACCTTCTGCTTGGGCGCTGTCGAGTTGATATTGAAGGTCCATAGCCGCAGCAAATCCGGTTAGAGGCACTTCTCTGCTGATATCGCCCCCAGGCAAGACCGTGTAGAGGCCGCGTGCATCCAGGGCACTGATCATCACGTCATTGTGTAGAGCGCGTTCTACCACGTCCATATAATCGTTCAGCATATCGGTCTCGGGAGTAAGAAATCCGGGGGACACTACCACCATGCTGCGCTCTCCCGGCATCACCGAAAGTCTCCGGACCACATCCTTTAGAACAGACAGCGCGATGCGGCTTTCCTGCCCTCCTATCGCGAGCTGTCGATTGGCTTCCGCTCTCACTGCCATCTGCGCCTCCCCCACCGCGGGCGACGGCCCGCTTCCGGTCGACGCTGCAAGCGGGAGGCATGCTATGGCCTCCTGGTTGGCCGCTTGCATTGCTTGCCCGTCCTGCTTGTTTATGATTAGGTCTGCCATGTAGTAACTGATGTCAGGGCACTCAGTCACCCCGGCCCCGGCGACGGGCCGCGGCTGCAGAAGTAACAGTACGTCGTGCAATTTTGCCCGGTCGTCGGTGAAATCGAGCACGGTTTGTCCAGACGTGGTGAAGATCGCCGCCCGATCGGTGGGCAACAAAGTTGCAAGGTGACGATCCGCAGCGTTTCGCGCCAGCACCAGATCGCCAAACTTTATATGGATGTCATCGAAGACGAAGGCCACGTAGTGTTCGGGAACGGACGGGAGTTTTTGGCCGGCCTTCTCATCCGATGTCTGCCGGTCCTTGGCCGCCTGCGATCCCGGTTGTTCGACAGAAAAATGGGTGATGACCTGCGGCTTGCGATCGTCAAAGAGTTCGAAGTCTTCCTTTTTGAGATTCCCGATGGCGTGGCCTTGAGCGTCGCGCACCACCACGCGCACCGTCACCAGCTTGACGTTGACCTTGAACGTAGTCGCTTCTTCGTGCGAAGCAATCTCTGCTGCAGTCTGATCGGGATGAGCCTGCGCGGCAGGCGTATCCTGCGTGGGCGCCGGCTGTGCGGGTTGGGATTGTGCGGTTGCGACGGTTGAGAGAAGCAACAACACGACGAAAGATATCTCAAGCGCGGAGAAAGTTCGTTTCCATCCGCCGTGGCAACGATTCGTTCGTGACCGGTCCGACTCTGCAGCGGCCATCTTGGATGCGCAAAAAACCAGGCGAGAAAAGCGATACATCGTGCCACAACCTTGCCCCAACAGGTCGTTCCCCCTCCCGCCCGCTGGGCAGCTAAATGTTAGCCCGTTCCCGCAGAAAGCGCTAGAGCCAATTCACCAGCCATCGACTTCAACGTCGATACGCATCCCATATTCTAGAGGCCTTCCCGGGCGGCGAAAATGCTTGGTGCTATACTGCCCGTCCGGCACAATGTTAATGCGGCCAAAAGGAGCCAACAAGGCGGAATGATCCCCACAAATGTTAGGTGTTCTTATTGGAGGCTGGCAGCTTTCTTCTTTATTCTCTGCATCGCGACCTTCGCTTTAACCCAGGAAATCCCGCCCACCCTTTTGCAGGCCATGCGGTGGCGCCTCATCGGTCCGCACCGAGGAGGTCGGGTCACGGCGGTTTCCGGGGTGCCCAGTGAGCCGGCCACCTTTTACATCGGAACTCCCGGCGGAGGTGTCTGGAAGACGGAGGACGGCGGGCAAGTCTGGAAGCCGATTTTCGATCAGGAGCCCGTGGCTTCGATCGGAGCAGTTGCGGTTGCGCCCTCCGACCCCAAAGTGATCTACGTAGGAACCGGTGAGCAGACCCAGGGAAATGGCGTGTACAAGTCGACCGACTCAGGATCGACCTGGACCAATATCGGGCTGCGCGAAACCCACGTCATCACCGGCATCATCGTTGATCCTCGAAATCCTGACATTGTGCTGGTCGCGGCCGCCGGAGATCACTGGTCCGGCGCCGAGCGCGGCGTCTATAAGACAAGCGACGGCGGCAAAAACTGGAAGAAGGTGCTGTACAAAGACGTCGAAACAGGCGTGGCAAACCTCGAAGCGGATCCCGATAATCCGAGCGTTGTCTATGCCGCCCTGTGGACTCGTCCCGACGATCCTTTCAGCGTCGACGCGCCTGAGCAAAAGAAGAAGCAGGACGCGGCGATTTACAAATCGACGGATGAAGGTTCCACGTGGAATGCGGTTGAAGGCAAGGGCCTGCCGACCGAACCGATGGGCCGCACCGGCGTTGCCGTTGCGCCCGGCACCAGCGGCATGCGAGTGTATGCCATTTTCTCGCAAGGATTATTTCGCTCAGAAGACGGCGGCGCCAGCTGGCAACGCAGTACAACCGACCCTCGCATTGTGGGCAATGGATACTTCAGTCGCGTGTTCGTCGATCCCAAGAACGCAAGCCGGGTTTACGTGGCGCAAACTTCTATGTATCGGTCGACCGACGGAGGGCGCACGTTTGAGGCGTGGGCCGGCGCGCCGAGCGGCGACGATTATCACGTGCTGTGGATCAACCCAGCAAACACGCAGTACATGATTCTCGGCGTCGATCAGGGCGCGGTCATCAGCGCGGATGGCGGCAATACGTGGAGCTCGTGGTACAACCAGGCGACGGGCCAGTTCTATCACGTCAGCACTGACAACCATTTTCCCTACTACGTTTACGCAGCCCAGCAGGATAGCGGCACCGCCGCCGTCCCCAGCCGCAGCGACTACGGCGAGATCACGTACCGCGATTGGGCGCCCACCGGCGGATTCGAGTTTTCTTATATCGCTCCCGATCCGGTCAATCCAAACTACGTCTACGCCGGAGGCTGGTACGGCACGGTGCTGCGCTACGACAAGACCACGGGGAAAATCGTGCACCTCCTGGTTCGGAGTTCGAAGTACCGCACCTCGCAAATGGCGCCCATCGCATTCTCGCCTCAGGACCCGCACACGCTCTATGCGGCGGCACAGTATGTTCTGAAGAGCAACGACGGCGGCTTCAACTGGCAGGAGGTCAGTCCCGACCTCACGCAAAAAGCAGGGGCCGACAAGAAGAAACCTGATCCACGCAGAGCCGTGATCACCACGATTGCACTGTCGACGGTCAAAGCGGGCGTGATTTGGGCGGGCACCGGCAACGGCCTCATTCAGGTCACGAAGGACGGCACCACTTGGCAAAACGTGACCATTCCCGGATTGCACGAGCGCAGTGCCGTTACCCTGGTCGAAGCATCGCACCACGATGCCGCGTCAGCGTATGCGGTAATCAGCGGCTTCCGCGAGCTGCGTCCGCTGATCTATCGCACCCGTGACTACGGACAGAGCTGGCAACTGATTAATACCGGTTTGCCGGAATCCGGAAGTGCGCGTGTGGTTCGCGAAGATCCGGTGCGCAAAGGATTGCTCTACGCCGGCACCTGGAACGCAATTTACGTTTCGCTCGATGACGGCGATCACTGGCAGAGCCTGCAACTGAATCTCCCCACAGCAACCGTCACCGACCTCGATGTTCACGGCGACGATCTGGTCGCATCGACCTACGGACGGTCGCTGTGGATTCTTGACGACATCACGCCGCTGCGCCAGTACGACGCGAAGTGGCCGCAGTCGGATGCGCATCTTCTCAGTCCGCGCAACGTCGTCCGTGTACGTTGGGACATGTATCAGGACACGCCGCTGCCGCCCGAAACGCCGGCCGGCAACAATCCGCCGGACGGGGCGACCATTTATTACTTTCTGAAGTCGGCGCCTGCAGGCGACATCAAGCTCTCTATCTACGATGCGCAAAACCGCCTGGTGCGGGAGTACACCAACGTTGCTCCCGAATACGACAAGGTGCCGGCTAACGTTCCCGACTACTGGTTCGCGTCTCCAACGGCGTTGTCGAAGAACGCCGGACTGAACCGCTTCACCTGGGACCTTCGTTATCCCGCGATGAAGACGATACGCTACAGCTACTACGGCAACACTCTCGACTACATCGAGTACACGCTTGCCGATCATGCGATCCCCGACGAATTTCCCCGCGAGCTGCAGCCGGGTCCGTTCGTCGTGCCGGGTCAGTATTCGCTGGTGCTGACGGCAAACGGCCAAACCTATCGTCAGCCGCTCACGGTCACGCTCGATCCGCGTGTGTCGGCCTCGCAATCCGACCTGGTGAAGCAACTCGACGCCGAGACCAGCATCTCCGATCAAATGGCAGCCACCTACGACGGCCACGCTCAGGTGGAAGCCTTGCGCGCGGCAATTGGCGACCGGCAAAAATCCCTGGGCACGGACCCAACCAAGAAAGACGTTGCCGATGCACTGAAGGCAGTGGATGAACAGGCTGCTGAGATCGGCAACGGCAAACCGGAGCAACTCGGACTTGGTCCGCTGAATCGAGAACTGGCGCGCCTGGCCTTCATGATCGAGAGCGGAGACGCGCGGCCTGCAACCCTGTTGCAGGCTGGAGTCGAGCAATACTGCCAGGAGTTAGGCAATCGCCTGACGCAATGGCGCGAGCTCAATCAGCAGAAGATTGCCCAGGTGAATGCTTTTTTGCAGAAGCAAAACCTTGCTCTGTTGCCGGCGGCGGCTAATATTCCAGCGGCTCCAAGCTGCGGGGAATAGGATCGAGCATTTCGCAGCTGGAGATCTTTTGCCGCGGATCAAACGGCGGGAGCCTTGGAACCCCGTCTCAAAACTGCACATATTACGGTGCAGAATTTCCTCCAAAAAAAAACTCTCATTTCGCCTAAAATATAGAAAACAAAGGACCGAAAATTTTCCTGCCTCCCAGATCTATGGTTCTAAAGGTAGTTAGATGTAAAATATTGGAAACATGTGAGTTAGCGGTCGTCCCCTGCGGCTCACGGTTTCGTTTTGGCGCCGCCTGAAGCCGGTGCGCTGGGTTCGTTGTCAGGATGTCAAAGACCGGATATTATCTTGCAGATAACGTCTGCTTGATTATGTTATCGGGTTGATGGGGCGAGCGCAAGGGGAAAGTGAACGGACCGCGGGGTCTGATTCCCAAATTGGGAATCTCCGGAGAAAAGCCCTGCCCAAGCGGGCCTTGGACTCGCCACCCTCTTGGAGTAATGTGGGACGCGATAGCCTGGGTTGCGCCCCCCTAGGCCTGAGAACGTCCCCAATCAAGCCAGAGGACGGGAAACCACTGTTAGGTGACAACGATCACTGACAAAAAGGGAGGGTTGGGATAATCATTATCATGATGAAAAGCGAGGCTTGATGCCCCCAGTAGGATTCTGAATCTGCGCTCGCAGTTTCAGAGTCCGCAGCTCCTAGCTGACTCGGAACCTCAGGAGCTATGGGGGCATCTTCCTACCTGCTCGAACCCCGCGTACCGAATCCAGCACAGAGTCGTCGTGGCAAAGAGCCGTCGTGGCAAGTTATCTGCTTTGCCGCTCCCCCATTGACAGTCTTTGGTTCAGATAGGGCTATCGGATAAGTGTTCCGCCGCTAACGTTGGCGTAACTTCTTTTTCACTCAAAATCCCCCGACGTCGGGTTCAGCCGGTGAGGAATCTGTTTGTTTGCGTCCGCCGGCCCAAAAGCAGATTCCTCGCTTCGCTCGGAATGACAAAGAAAGGGGGACGCTCGGAATGACAAAGAGGAGGGGATGCTTGGAATGACAAAGAGGAGGGAATGTTTGGAATGACAACGAGGTTCCGCCAAGCTTACGCTGAGACGGGAGACCGCTCGGCGGAAATATGGCACCAACGTAACCTGTGAAGTTCATTACCTGTTTGGCGTCAACAGGCTCTGTGGTACTCTCGAAAGTACCCCATATTCTCTGGAGTTTGGCTGGGTTTCTCTGTGCCCTTGGTGTCCTCAAACAGCAAACCGGGAATCCACATTGCGTGGAAGACGGTCACCTACCGCAGCGTCGCGCTGCTGGTGCTGGCGGTCTTGCTGGTGATGTTTGTCGGCATGCGCTTTGCCTTTCCGCAGTTCACGGAGAACACCATCAAGGCGGCGGACGGGCTTGGTACCAAACTGCTGGAAGCCGTAGCCGGAGCGGGCACTCCTGCAAAGTCGGGCGGCGCGGGGGCGCAGCAGGCGCACTTCACCGCGCTCGACGGTACGGTGCGGGTGAAGAAGGCGAATGGCAACAGTTGGGGGACGGCCGACTACAGCATTCCGCTGGAAAAAGGCGATGTGGTGCAGACCAGTTCGGAAGGCATGGCCAAGATCGTTTTTAATGATGGAACGAACTACACCGTGAAGCAGGATTCGTTAATCGTGATCGAAGAGAACTCGACCAACGATCAGCAGCAGACCAACGTTTCTGTTGCGGTGAGTACGGGCACGGTGGATCTGGCGACAGCCACGTATGTTCAGGGTTCGAGGTCGCAGGTAGTGGTTGCGGGAGCCACAGCGTCGTTGGCTCCCGACAGCGCGGCGATGGTGCGCAACGATCCCAAGGGCGATCAGCACGAAATTCTGGTGAAGAAGGGAACGGGCGACATCACGCGCAATGGTGAGACTGTCCGCCTGGCTGACTGGGAAAAGGTGAGCTTCCAAGCTCAAGCGCCGCACATGGATAAGTTGAAAGAGATTGGTCCTCCGACGCCGATTTCGCCGGCGAACATGATGCCGATGTTCGTGACCAGCGATCCCAAGCCGATCGAGTTCTCCTGGACGCCGATGGTGAATGCCAAAGGCTACCGGCTGCGCATTTCGCGGAACCCGTACTTTTCTTCTACGATTGTCGATCGCAAGGTGAATACTGCCGACGTCCTGGTGTCGGGCCTCGAGCAAGGGGCATATTACTGGGTAGTGCAATCGCAGGATGCCGCGGGCAAAGAATCGGTTGAGAGCGAGAAGAACCGGTTTACGATTATTCCGAAGGGTGGCGACACGGCGGCGATCAATCTGGATCTGGATCCGCTGATTCAGCATGGTCACGTAATCGAGCTAACCGGGAAGACCGAAGTAGGCGCCCGGGTCATGGTTAACGGCCGTGAAGTGCCGGTGGTGGGTACGGATGGCGCTTTCCATTACTTCACGCCGCCGCTGGCGACGGGGGAAAGCACGATCACCATCACGGCGCAGAATGCCAAAGGCGGCGTGAATACGCTGCAGAAGAAGGTCGTGATTCAGTGAGCAGGGCTCGCCTAAGGTTCAGGCCTCTTAAGGACAGTTACTTTGGTTTGCTGAAACTCGCGGCAATCCCTCATAGAATTAAGGATAGGGATTAGATTCCAGAATAACCGGGTAAAAACCGGAAGAAGACCGACTCCATCAGAGAGAAAGTTTCGCATGTCATCGAACAACGGCTTTCATTCGAGTGCATCACGCTGGCACAATCTGCGGTCGCTGTTCAGTGTTTTTTCGAGCGACCTCGCAATCGACCTGGGCACGGCCAACACGCTGGTGTATGCGCGCGGCAAAGGCATCGTGGTGAACGAGCCTTCCATCGTGGCCATCAACAAAAATAACGGTGAAGTCGAAGCGGTGGGCAAGGAAGCCAAGGAGATGTTGGGGCGCACGCCTGGCAACATCGTGGCCATCAAGCCGATGAAAGATGGCGTGATCGCCGACTTCAAAGTCACCGAGAAGATGCTGAACTACTTCATCCAGAAGGCGCACAACCGGAAGATGCTGGTACATCCGCGGATCGTGATTGGGGTGCCATCGGAGATTACGCAGGTGGAAAAGCGCGCGGTCATGGACTCCGCTTATCGCGCCAAGGCCAGCGAAGTGCACCTCGTCGAGCAGGCCATGGTGGCGGCGATCGGCGCAGGACTTCCGATCACCGAACCCAGCGGCAACATGGTTGTGGATATTGGTGGCGGCACTACTGATATCGCGGTCATTTCTCTTAGCGGCATTGTCTATTCGCGTTCCGTGCGCATGGCCGGCAACCAGATGGACGAAGCCGTGATGAATTATCTGAAGCGGAAATATAACCTGTTGATTGGCGAGCGCACTGCTGAGCAGATCAAGATCGAAATTGGTTCCGCTTACCCGCTGGACAAGCCGCTCACCATGGAGATCAAGGGACGCAATCTGATTGAGGGTGTTCCCAAGACCATTACCGTGGACGACAGCGAAGTTCGGGAAGCGCTCAGCGAGTGTGTTTCAACTATCATGAATGCGATTCGTGTAGCGCTCGAGCGTACGCCTCCCGAGCTTTCGGCGGACATCAGCGATCGCGGCATTGTGCTCACCGGCGGCGGCGCGCTGCTCAAGAATCTCGACAAACGCATCCGCGAAGAAACCGGGCTTCCGGTCTCGATCGCGGACGATCCGCTGTGCAGCGTGGTTCTGGGTACCGGCAAGATGCTGAGCGACTTCAAACTTTTGCGCAAGATTTCGATCGAGTAGCGCGATCGCCTTCGTGCACCTTCGTGTTCCTTCGTGGTTAAGAAATCAAAAAGCATATAACCACGAAGGACGCGAGGGTACACTAAGGGAAGCCCGCCATGGAAAACCTCATCAGCCGCTACCGCAACGTCACCATCCTGGTGGTCGTATTGTTTGCCCAGGTGCTCGGGCTGGCGGTGCAGGTCAGGCGCTCCACGCAGGATGAATCCACTCGCTTGATTCGGGTGTGGGCGGTGGATGCCGTCACTCCTCTCGAAAAGGTCATTGTTTGGTTTCAAACTGGAGTCAGCAATCTGTGGCACAACTACTTTTTCCTGCGCGGCGTGCGGCAGGAGAATCGCGATCTGAAGCAGCAGATCGAAAAGCTACGGATTGAGCAAGTGCGTCTCAACGAGGACGCCGAGCAGGCCCGCCGGCTGCAGATATTGCTCGGCTTTAGGGAACAATTCATCTCAAAGACGGTGGCTGCCCAAGTCATTGGATCGAGCGGGAGTGAGCAGTCGCGGTCGATTTACATCGATAAAGGCACGCGGGATGGAATCAAGTCGGACATGGCAGTGATTACCGCCGATGGAGTAG
>Ga0210402_10004977_pt1 | contig 11965 bp, 12 predicted proteins | sample IncBWC7MmetaG_FD_161055 | JGI IMG/M metagenome (GOLD analysis project Ga0210402, IMG submission 161055) | Forest soil microbial communities from Barre Woods Harvard Forest LTER site, Petersham, Massachusetts, United States - Inc-BW-C-7-M | ecosystem: Environmental > Terrestrial > Soil >...
AGAAGCATACCTGCCAGCGGGAGTTGGGACTACTCGGGGAACCGCGGGTCAACGTGCTGGAACTCAATCTTGCTGTGGACGATCTGGCGCCAAAACCCTGAACTCTTGTTGTCGCGATGGTTATGTCGATAAAACGACGTGAGATAATGGGGCGAATTCGCACCGGCCCCGTAGCTCAGATGGATAGAGCAGCGGTTTCCTAAACCGAAGGTCGGCAGTTCGACTCTGCCCGGGGCCACCATTATTATCAAGCACTTCCAGCGATGCTTCCTGCTCATCCACTTCATCCAGTTGCGCGGGCGTTGCATTTTGTTGCTGACTTGTTCCCCGGGTCGAGCCGATCAACCCACGCAATGTTCGCGCTTGGGACGAGGTGCCCTTAAAGGTCCACAGTCACCGAGATAGAGCTGTGCCCGAGCTGATCACGAACTTATGCCAAGCTCGCCCCGGCCTGTAGCAACTGCGATGCAAAGGTGTGCCGGGATCGTGAATGCGAAAGTGCCGCAGGCCGGCGCGCTCGATCGCTGGCAGGAAATACCGGGAATCCCAGATTGAAGGTCTTGGCGCATCTGGGGCTTCCTGGCGTTCGATTGCTAAGAAGCTAGGGTTTGGTGTGGGCACGGTCCACCGATCGCCCAGCGGCGTTCAAAAACCCCCCTGCGTGGACTCTTCGAACGGGAGTCTCGAGGTGCTGAAGTCGGAGGTTTTCCTTTGTCGGGGACAAACGAACGGGAACCGTTTCCATTTTTGACAATGGTGTAGGTAGCCCACAGAGTGCGAGTTTGGCGGGGACCGGCACATGGTACCATTGCGAGCAATGGATCAAGGAACAGAAAGAGAACTAGTCGGTGGTGCGCAGCTGAAATCCACAGGGCTGGAAATCGGATCGGACCTGTGGGAAACTGTTGGCATGGCAAAAACGATAGAGGTAGGTCATCTCGTGGTGCCGGATGGACTGGTCGGAGTGTACAGGATTGTCGGAGTGTCTCCGGACGGACAAACGGCGGATATTGAGAAGTTCGATGTCTCGAAGCAGAAATCTGTCGGCGACCCTCTTCGCACTGTTGCGATGGATAAGCTAACTGCATACGAAGAAGATGCCAGCCAAACTGCCGCTAGGATCGTCAGGGAAGCAACCACTGAAGACTAGGCCAGCCAATCCGCTGCTCGGATCACGAGAGAAGCTACGGAAAAAGACGAGAAACTCGAAGTCCGCAATGAAGAGTGATTCTCGGGCCGCTAACGAGCGAAGCACTGGCGGGCGAATCCAAACCGAATGCAGAGATTGTAGTCGAGCAGACGGAAGTAAAAGAGTTGGACGAGGGACAGTCCTCCTAGCCATTAAGATCATGGTCAGCTCCGACCTTGGCTACGCCTGATTCTTAGCAGGTTCTTGGTCGGCTTTTTCTCCGGCGTTTCACACTTCCACCAGCAAGTTCCTTGAACGGCGGGGGGATGTGCGGGATCGGCCTCGCTCAGTTTAGGTAGCGTGATTCCGACAGGCAGGCATCGAATCTCTTCGGGCCACCCCGGCACTGCATCCACTGCACCGTTCGGGCTTGCAATCGCCGAACCGAGGGGTAGACTCGAGGAGTCCCTTTACACATCCATCCGTTGTGCCCAAATCAGGCCTCGGTCTTTTGTGCAATCTGATAATCCGAAGCGGAGGCCACTCCATGCTGCTCAACAGCACGCAGGTTATTCCCAGGTCGCAACATGAGGAGGAGTCCGCCTTGCTGCGGTTCAAGATCGAGGAACTGAACGGGCATATTGTTCGCTTGATCGCTGAATCTGAGAAATTAATCCAAGAATCGAAACAGCTGTCGGCGCGGATCAAGTCTTTCGAAGACTCCAGCACGAAGCCAAAGTGTTCCCCATTAGAGCACTACTAGAAATCCATCCGAAAACCGGCGTTTCGGTGCTGATGTAAGTGCGCGCGACTGGATGATTTGTTGTGCGCCTCGCATTCATTACCCTGCGACTAACACTGCGCTTAAGTCGGGGTTGGGGTTCAGGCGAAGAAATCGGGCCCAAAAGGTCGAAAGGGCCGCCAAAAAAACGTTAGTGGGCTGTACCGAGGCCTGGGCTGCGGTGGCGGCGTCGAGGTTCTGAGCCCGCCGCTGGCAGTACCCGACCCACTAAACTCAGGTTCGCCACTACCGCCGCCATCATCACCTGCCAGCGGGTTTTCTTTTTCCTGAAGTAGCGACTTTGGCGAATCCCTAATCCCACCAGGCGCACAATCCGATGTTCCGCCACCACCCGCTGGCGCAAACTCTGCCGCCCCGCCTCGGTCTGGTTATGGCGCGCGGGCCTGTTGCTGCAGTCGTTCTTCGGCTTGGATGCTGATACTCCGCGGCCCTTGCCCACGGACGCATTGCGCGCGCAGGGGACAGGCCTGACAACTGGCCTGTGAAAAAACAAATTGGCCCCCTCGATCTTCTCCGGCGGAGCGATCGTCGCGCGTACTCTGGCCTGCCGGGCAATGCACTTCCATCTGATCCAAATCGATCGCAAACTCACTCTTGGAAAAACAATTGCGGTTGTGACTGCCCGGCACCTTGGCCGTCAGGATTCGTTCTTCGTCCGCAAAGACTCGCCGTGTCGGGCCGCCTCCGTAAGCGCAATCGCCCACGGTCTCTTCTACCTTCGCCTCCAGCACTCGTTCGCTTTGCTGCACCAACTACAGAGCTTTCTCCTGATCCCCAGCATTGCCCGCCAGCACCTCCACCCCGGTGATCAGCTGACTCTCCATCTCCACCGCCACCGTTGCCTTGTGTCCATTGAAGCGCTTGCTGGCGCTCTTACGTCCATGCCGCATCTCCGGATGGTGAACACTGAGGACCCGATCCTTACAAAGCGGCGAAGTCTTCATCGCGAAACAACTGCTCCCGGTTCTGCGCCAGATACCCGTACAGGGTGTCCCGGCCCACAAAGTCGAGATAGACATGATCGGCGGCAAACAGCTTGTCTTGCGGAGAACGCTTGCCCATCATGGCCGCTGCTCCCGGGCCCGCCGCGCCCTTTTCCGGGAGGAGGGCTGGGGCACAGCCTCGCCCTTCAGCTGCTTCCGCTCCGGCAAACGCACCAACAGCAAATGGGTGCGGTCGAGCACTTTCCAGGTCACGGTCTCGCCCGACTCTAGATCCAAGGCCGAAGCCAAGGGCAGAGGGATGTTGGCATACACTTGCACCGTTCCGCCCTGGCGCCGGATACCTTGTAAGCGGGTGACGTAGTGATTTTCCAGATCTTGCATATCTATGCAATAGCATAGATATAAGTTTCGTCAAGACTTTTTCGCGCAACCCTGTTGTCCCTGAGTGCTACTAACTCTTTCAGCCAGAAAGACACAAAAGCAAATTCTAGACAAATTGCGACAGGCGGATGTTTCTCGGGAACGAAAGCGATAGAAAAAGTCTTACCGCTGTGCTGTCCGCGGCGGCTGACTCTCCATTACTACGCGCAGAATGCGGTTGATGCGCGTCTGGTAGCCCTTGCCATGACGCTTAAGCCAAGCGAGCACGTCCTCATCCAGGCGAATCGTCAGTTGCTTTTTCGCGGGGGGCCAGGCCATCGTCGCCTTCTTGAAAAAGGTCTTGTCGAGCCGCGGAATATCCGAATAGTCAATATCGCGATCCTTCATACGGTCAATCCGTGCCAAGTCGCTCTTGATAGATTTTCTGTTCACGTCGATTTCCCTTTCTCATTGAGATGATGCGCGTCCCGTCATCGCGCGGCGCATGGGCTATGACAACCAGACGTCCAGCCAGCAAGCCCAAAGTGATGAGCCGTTCTTCGCCGTAAGCAAAACGGTCGTCTTCGAAGGTGACCCAAGGCCCTGCAAATACCTGCTCGGCATCCCAAAGCTGAGGCCGTGCTTGGCGACGTTCGTCCGGTTCTTCGCCTCGTCCCATTCGTATTTCATTCCATCGCAAGCCCATTGTATTGCTGTTTGTAGTTACAAGCAAATTGTCGAGAAAATTGCTAGTCGCTAACCATCTGATTGATTCCATCACCGATCGGTTTTCCTGCTTGCCGGCCATCCCTACCTGGGGCGTTCTCGCGACGACGATTTTGGTGTCGGCTCGCGCCGTTTTCCCGTTAATGCCCCCCAGTTTTTCTTGGCAAAGCCGTCAGTCTGATTGGGAACATCCTTCCCGTGGGAGAGGGGACTTTCCGGATGCGTCTCTAGGACCCTGCCGAGCGGTTGTTCCGAAACCCCACGCAAATGAGGCTGCAACTTGTTCATTCCTTACGGCTGAAATAGGTCTCGTTATGCGTTCCAGAAAGAACCGTTTATGGAACTCTGAGCACTGCTGAGCGCAGCGGCGAGAGGATTCGGGGAGAGTACTGGATTTGCCGTATTGCTTCCGGCAACACCGCGGAGTAGCGTTCTCGCGTATCCCTAGGATTCGTCTCCTAAGGGTTCGCCAAGGGGCGATCATGGGTTAGCGTCGGCTGGCCGACGCTCGGACCCTCACGATCGTCCCTTCTTCTTCTAATCGAGTTCTAATCGAGCAACGACATTTAAGATCCTCACTAGCGAACCGCCCAGAACCTGGCAAGCCCTCGTCTGCGAGGTTGACCATGAAGAAGATCCACTCAGAATACGCACCCTCGCCCGCGAGCTGTATGGGGCAATGCTCGTTGAACAGAGAATGCGTGTCGCGCGACGGCTTCGTGGCCTGACCGCGCGGTAGACTACCTCGCCTTCCGGTTGCGCCTGGGTTGCGGATTTTGCAGGACTTTGCCGGAGTCTGCCGAGGGAAGAGAACTATCTGTTTTGTTTTCCGTAGGTGGTGAAGATTTCCTAAACCGAAGCTTGGCAGTTCGACTCGGCCCGGGGCCACCATCCCAGACCTAGCTTGTCACGACCATCACACGACGGCGTGACCGGCGTTGCTGACCGTGCTGCTCTTCTCAAGTTCTAATTCGTAAAACGAGGTCGAGCAGCGTGCCCGCGGTACAACAGAGCACCAATACCCTCGATGTCCTCCTTACCCGTCTGCATGAATCCCATGAGTTTCCGCTTTAGGAAGCCGTTGAGCGTTTGGTGCAAGCCGCGGCATCAGTTGGGATCGAGGCCGACGAGCTCATTCGGATGCTGGGCCGGGGCATCCCTTTGGAAGGAATCCTAGCGCTTATTGCATAGCGGTTGGAAGGCTCGCAGGCAGTAGTGACGTAGAGTCTGGGCCGAAAGGCGAAAGAGCACCGTGAGTTCTCGATTGAGCTCAGCACCCTCGCACAAGAAAGGCCGCCGGGTTTGCAGCCCGGCGGCCAAGCTTACAGGTATGAACGTCTTGCGACTCTCCTACTGCCCTTTGCCGGTCAGCGATAGAGATTGCGGGCTGCCGACGCTATTGTCGAACACCTTGTAGGTTGCGTTTTCCGTCCCCACAATGCTGGGATCGAAACTGACCGTAACCTGGCAAGTCCCGCCCGGCTTCAGCGGATTGCTCGCCGTGTTATTGCAAGGTGCGTTGTCGTTGTAGTTGTCGCTGAAATCCGCGCTATTTTTGCCGGAGAGTTCAGCGCCGGTGAAGAACACGTTCGTCGTTCCGACGTTGGTGATCGTTACCGTCGACGAAACCGTACTGCCCCGCGTGACCGTACCGAAGTTGATCGTGGTCGACGAGAACTTGATACCGGTCCCGTAACCCTGCAGGGCCACGGATTGAGGGCTGGTGACATCGCTGTCGTTCACGCTGAGTGTACCCAAAGCAAAGCCGACTACTGTGGGTTTGAACTCCGCGTTGATGACGCAGGTGCCCTTGGAAGCGATGACTAGGCTATTGGTGCAGGTGGTGGTGCTGGCATTGAGGAATGGCCCAGTCACGGTGATGGCTGGATTCTTCAACGTCAAGGTCACTCCCGTGTTGTTGGTTAGGGTGATCTTGGTTGCAGCGCTCGTCGTGCCCACCGCCGTAGTCGCGAACGTTACCGACGTCAGGCTGAGCGATACGTTGCTGGTTCCGATCCCGCTCAAACCGATGAGTTGCGGTGTGGAGGGATCGCTGTCGTTGATCACCACCGAGCCCCGCTTCGAGCCAGTCGATTTCGGCCCAAAGGTTACGCTGATGGTGCAACTCGCGCCGCCAGCCAGGGTTTTTCCGGATGCCGGACAAGTGTTCGTCGCGACGGTGTAGTCCTTCGTATCGGTCAACGTGATGGTACCCATCGTGATCGCCGCCGTGCCCGTATTCGTTACGGTTACGGTTTTGGCAGCGCTGGTGGTCTGCACCAACTGGTTGCCAAAACTCAGTGGAGCTCCCGTCAGCGCCATCGAGCTTCCGAGCCCGGTCAGGTTTACAGTATTGACCTGGCTGAAGAAGCCGTTGGAATTGACGGTAACGCTGCCGGTGAGATTTCCCGAAGCCGTCGGCACAAAGTACACGTACATCGTGCAGGTGGTGCCGTTGGCCATCGTCGACGGGCAATCGTCGGCCTCGCTGAAGTTCGCGGTGGTTGAGATGTTGCTGATGGTGACCGGCCCGTAAGCGCTCAGAACAAGCGTTTCAGGCGAGCTCGTGGATCCGACTGCGGTCAGCCCGAACGACATGTTGCCAGTACTGGTACCCAGCGCCGGGAACGCCGTGATGACGCGAACCCTGGCGTTGTTGTAATCCGACACCAGTACGTCGCCCGCGGAATCGAGTGCAATTCCGGTCGGCTCGTACAGCAGGGCGGAAGTGCCCAGGCCGCCATCCCCGTTGTAACCAGCGGCGCCTGTGCCCGCGATCGTGGTCATGAGTCCGTTCGGGCTCACCCAGCGTACGCGTTCGTTGTAGTCGCTGATGAACAGGTTGTCGTTGGCGTCGACGGCGATGCCCTGCGGATAGCCCAGGCCGCTGGAAGTGGCCAGGCCATCTCCTGTGAAGCTGCATTGGCCCGTTCCCGCGACCGTTGTGATGATGTTGGTGGCAGCGTTGACTTCCCGAATCCGGCAGTTGTTGTAGTCTGCAATGAATACGTTGCCTGCAGGATCGACTGCCACGGCTACCGGCTGATACAGCAAGGCATTGGTTGCAGGCCCGCCGTCCCCCGAATAGCCCGGAATCCCACCGATGCCGGCAATCGTAGTGATAATGCCACTCGACACCTTACGGACGACGTGCTCGGCGAAGTCCGCGATGTAAACGTTGTTCTTGCTGTCCACCGCAACTCCGTATGGCTGGTAGAGTTCGGCACTCGTGGCAGAGCCGCCGTCGCCCGAAAAGCCGCAACGGGGGCTGGTCACCACCAGTCCTGCGAAGGTGCTGATCGTCCCGGCTGTGGTCACCTTGCGAACCAGGCAGTTGGAGGTGTCGGCGATGTAGACGTTCCCCAAGCTATCCTTGGCCACGCCGTAGGGATAAGTGAGTTCCGCGCTGGTCGCGGCCCCACCGTCGCCGGTATAGCCATAGGTTCCATCGCCCGCGAAGAAATTTACCAGCCCGGTGGACTTTACCTCTTCGCGCACCATGTAGTTGTGGGTGTCGCCGACGTAGACGTTTCCCGAGGAATCGTCGGCAATGCCGTAAGGATTGTTCAGGACCACGCCTGTCGCCGGAGCGCCGCTGTAGAGAGTCTCCGCGGTGGCAGAGTGGTTGCCCGCGAACAGGATAAGGTTTCCGCCAACGGTGAACTTGTCGACGACGTAATTGTCGTTATTGCCGATGTAGATGGTGCCGGTGCTGGTAACCGCCACACCCAACGGGTAGTAGAGTTGTGCGCTGGTGGCCGCTCCGCCTTCCCCGCAGGTGCCCGCACAGGCCGTACCGGTGCCGGCAACGGTGTTGATGTTCCCACCAAGCGTGAACTGGCGGACCCGCTGGTTGTTGTAGTCGGCGAACGTTACGGTTGTCCCGCTGACCGCGAGTCCAAACACCTGGTTCATCTCGGCGCTGGTGGCTAGGCCTCCGTCGCCGGAGAATGAGCAGGTGTGGTTGCCGGCTACGGTGCTGATCTTTCCGTTAGACTTGGTGACTTCTCGGATCACGCAATTGGCACTGTCGGCAATGAACAAGTTCCCGGAACTGTCCGCCGCGACTCCTGCCACGACATTCATTTCGGCGCTGGTCGCCGTGCCGGAATCTCCGCTGTAACCGCAGGTGTGGTTCCCGGCGTAAGTGGTGATGGTATTGCTCGAAAGAACCACTTTGCGGACGACGCAGTTCTGGGCGTCTCCGATAAAGAGATTCCCCGAGCTATCGACTCCCACGCCTTGGGGATAATAGATTTGTGCGGAGGTTCCTTTGCCATTGTCCCCCGAATAGCCGCAAGAGCCTGCGATGCCGGCAATGGTGGTAATGGTGTTGGTCGTGTCCACCTTGCGAATGACACAGTTGTATTGGTCGGCAATGTAGACACTCAGGGCGCTGTCGACGGCCACGGCGTAGGGATGGTACAGGTCGGCATTACCGGCGCCGCCTTTGACTCCGTCGCCGCTATAGCCCGGGGCTCCGCTGCCCGCGACGACCGTGATGGTTCCGGTGCTATTCACTTTGAATACCCGGTTCTGGTTGAAACTGGCAATGTAGACGTTGCCAGAACTATCCACAGCAACACCGTACGGGTTGTAGAGGTTGGCATCGAGTGCGGGAATGCCATTGGGCCCGCCTCCGATTGCGGTGGTAATGATGTCTTGCGCCAGCGCGGGAAGACTCACCAGCAGCGCGGCGAGCAGAAGGAAAGCAAACATTGGGAAGCGACGCATGAAAGTTTTCTCCTCGAAAAGTCGTGGTTCGTGGTTGGCCAAATTCAGCCTGCGACAGTAGATGGTTGGTTAAGGAAGCAACGGGCGGCGACTGAGTTGCGCACCTTTTTGCCAGCTCTTTCCTTTGCTGTCCTGGAACAGGATGATGAGATTGGGCTGCGCGGGCGCACCCATCCATTCGCGGAATTCACGTTTGCTGACCGAAAAATCCTGGCTCATTTCAACGAATTTTTGACTTTTCCAAACCTTCACTGGCGGGAAGTTTCCGCGTAGAGTCATGGCCGGAGACGAATCGACGAGCGTGACAATCACGCTCTTTGCATCGGCGGCGCTGTGGTTGAACAGCTTCAGGTGAAGGGTGACTTGCACGAGCTCTCCCTGGTCTTGTACTCCGCTGACATCGAAGTACCCGGAAAACTCACGTCCGTTACTTTTGGCGGTCGCGGCCACCGTGGCCAGCAACAGGGCAGCGAGCAAGGTGCAAACGACCCATGCTCGTGAAGGGCGCAGAGACTGCATAAAGGTTCCTCCTCGATTCGGTTGGTTCCATATTTCGCCCACGCTAAGTTAGCCGCGCAGGGCGCAGCGCTTCCTCAGCGAGGAATATTTTGAGTTGGTTTGCCTGGGGCCGAGAAACTAGGAACTGAAAACGACGACTGCTACGAACTGCTTCTTTTAACTGAATTTTCCCAGATTCCCAGCGTCGTATTTGGGGGACGACACCGAGAGGCAAGCGCCAAAATGCGCTCCCCACGGCGGCGCAATTGTGTGCTTATCGTGGTGGCTTGTCAAGATGAAGAGTTTTTCACAGATGAAGAGTTTTTCACACTGGAGATTGGTAGAACAGAACAAGCCGGCCTATGACCGCAGACTCAGAGATGGTGAGTTTGAAATCTGCCTTGTCACTGGGCGCGGTCAGGCGAGGACACACGAGGGCTCTTGCCTTCGAACCCGTCGCTTCATTCTGCTGCGGGTGGTCCTTTGTCCGCATCCTCGGTTCGATGACTCTCTACCGACAGCTTCCGGAACGACAATCGCTCCCGATGCGCGAGCACCAGACCCACCGGCACCACGGCGGCAAACGTGACCAGCCACAGCAGGATCCCGCAACTGGCGGCCATCTCCGGAGGCACATCAAACACACTCGACAAGGTAGCAATGGTGGTTATCTGCGAGCCTCCGCCCACAGCTGGCAGTTGCAGCATCGAACCGGCCATGCTTGCCCCCATCAAAATCAAGAGCTGCGATAGCGGGATCTCCAGCGCGTCAACGCCGTAGGAGTGCGTCACTTCTTTATAGGCCAGAGCCGTCAGGTACCAGATGATGATCGACAACGATGCCAGCCACAGCAAGGACAGCGCCCCGTGAATCGTATTCAAACCCGTTCCGAACTCACGTACCTTCTGTGCCAGGCGGTGGCCGAGGCCAGAAGACAGATGAGAGAATTTTTTCTCGATCCATAGCGCGATCGCGTCTCCGCTGCGGCTGATCAGAACAGCTGCCACCGCTGCCGCGGTTACTCCCAGGACCAGTACAAATCCCGCGTCTCGAAACTGCCGATAGTACTCGGGATGGGGAATGGATTGCAGGGCGCTCGGCAGGAAAATCGCCAGCGCGATCAGAACCGCGAAGGCACCCACGTCGAAGGTGCGCTCCACCGCCCATACCGCCAGTTGGGAAGAGAAGGAAAGATCCGCCTTCCGCGCCACGAGGTATGGACGAATGAACTCGCCGGCCCGTCCGAGGAGCGCCAGTCCGGTAAAGCCGATCATCATTGGCGCGATCAATTGGTAGGTCTTTACGTTGGGCCGCACCGGCTTCAGGAAGATCTTCCAACGCAGGGCGCGCAGGACATAGGCTGCATAGACCAAGGCGATTCCGTGCAGAACATGGATCTTTCTGATGCGATGAATCTGGCTCCAGAAAGTCCCCCAATCAAAGGAGCGCCAGTGACGATATTGCAGGTAAATGAGAACCGCGAGGATGAAAAACACCACAACACTGGCTAGAATTCGCTTCTTATCCATGAAAGGGGAAAACTCAGCGCCGCGGTCCTCGCAACGCGAAGCGGGAAACGGCACCACCCAAGGTAAATGAGCCAGCCAAAGGGGTCAAACCACCAACGGCCGCGGCGGCGATTAGCTGGGGTGGCGTCCTCGGCTAGCGGCGACCGACCTACTCGCTCGGCTGCGCTGCAGTGACCTTTGCTTGCACCAGGCGGGTATCGGCCGTGGTTCCCGCCGCACGATGGGTTTTGGGAGTCACCGGTTTGGAAGGAGGGGGTTTGGCGGCGGCAAGTTTCGCAGGAGCAGGTTTAGAAGCTGCCTTCTCCTGCGCTGCCTTCTTACGATTGAAATCCTTCACGATCCGGGCCACATACACGCGGGTCTCGTAATAGGGAGGCACGCCGCCAAACTGCTCCACCCGCTGCGGACCGGCATTGTAGGCAGCCAGGGCCTTTACAAGATCAAAATTGTAGCGTTCGAGTAGTTCGCGTAGGTATTTCGTCCCGCCCTCCACATTCGCCTGCGGATCAAAGGCATTCGGCACGCCCAGTTGGGACGCCGTGCCCGGCATTAACTGCATCAGTCCTTGTGCGCCCTTCGGAGACACGGCGTGCGCGTTGAATCCGCTCTCAGCCTTGATCACGCTGTTGACGAGGTCGGGATCGAGCCGGTACCGGCCGCTCGCCGAATTGACTACGTCATCGATGTTCAGCGCGCCCGGCAAAGCTGGGATGTTCCTAGCGAACGGCGAAGCCGCCTCGGACTTGTCCCCGGCCACCGGAAGCCGGGAGCCGGATACCGCCAATTCGGGAGCTGCTTCGAAATGTTCAATCTCTGCCGTGGGTACATCCACGAAACTCGAACCATCTGCGGTCACATATAAGCGCGTCGTGTCCCCAACGACCTCCCGCCGCTCGTGCCGGATGGAGAAGCCGTTCCGCAGCACCGCAACTTCGCCGGCAAAGCAGGGAAGCGCCGCCATTGCCCATATCACGACGACCAGACGGAGCCGAAATGAGTTCAGAATCCCCATATTCTCGTGGCCAACGATGACTAAGAACTGCTCCCTAAGAACCAACGACCAAGCTGGGAGTACCCAGTGCCAATTCGACGGCCGCTGCAATGCCGCATGCGTCGTTGCCGCGGGTTACGGTCCAACCCCGGCTGCGCAGCTCCGCACACGCATTCCCCATGATAACCGGATGCCCGGCAAACTCAAGCATCTCAACGTCATTGTAGTTGTCACCGATGGCCATGACCACTT
>Ga0210402_10004978_pt1 | contig 11964 bp, 16 predicted proteins | sample IncBWC7MmetaG_FD_161055 | JGI IMG/M metagenome (GOLD analysis project Ga0210402, IMG submission 161055) | Forest soil microbial communities from Barre Woods Harvard Forest LTER site, Petersham, Massachusetts, United States - Inc-BW-C-7-M | ecosystem: Environmental > Terrestrial > Soil >...
GGGTTGTCGTCGAGGGCACGCGTGCCGAGGTGGTCGAGCATCCGCGCACCAAGGAGATCTATCTTGGCGCATGATGCGCTGCTGCTGAGCGACATCGACGCTTACTACGGCGACAGCCACGTGCTGCATCGCGTGTCGCTGCGATTGGGGGAAGGGCGGTTGCTCGGGTTGCTGGGTCGCAACGGGGCTGGCAAGTCGACGTGCATAGGCGTCATGATCGGCTGGGTGCCCGCACGGCGTGGCAGCATCATGGTTTATGGTGCCTCGGTCGCCGGCTGCGCGCCGGAATCGATTGCAGCATTGGGCGTCGCACTGGTGCCGCAGGGCCGCCGCATCTTCCGCAGCCTGACCGTGCGCGAGAACCTGGCGGTGGCAGCGCGCAAGCCGCGTGGCGGCGATGCGGCGCCGTGGACGATCGACCGTGTCTGCGCAACGTTTCCGCGACTGAGTGAGCGCCGTGAACAGTATGCCGGCTATCTGTCTGGCGGCGAGCAGCAGATGCTGGCGATCGGCCGCGCGCTGATGGCCAATCCGCGCGTGCTGCTGATGGACGAGCCGTCGGAAGGCCTCGCCCCGCAGATCGTCGCCGAGGTGATGGCGACGATCCGGCAGTTGAAGCAGCACGGACTGTCGATCGTGCTGGTGGAGCAGAACGCCAGGCTCGTGCTCGATGTGGCGGATGACATCGTCGTGCTCAACAGCGGCCGCGTCGTGGTGGACAGCACGGCCGAAGCATTGCAGCGTGACGGCATCGATCTTCATCAGCACCTGGGGATCTTCTAGCCAGGTCAGCCATATTGCCGGAGATGCTCCGTGAAAGCCGTTGCGTTATTGTTTCTGACCCTGTGGGCGGTCTCTGCCTGCGGCCTACCGCGCACGAACGTCAACATCTATGGCGAGTTCGGCCCGCACTACGGCGACGGCGGAGGCGGAGTCTGGCGAGGGTCGGCGGCGCCGGTGGTCACCTTACCGTGCCGGTGCGCTAGTAGTACCAGCCGGGACCCCAGGGACCCCAGTTCATCTCGTTGATCTGGGCCGTCATCTGCTGCTCATCGGCTATCTGCTTCTGGAACACATTCGCGCGGTAGCGGTCGTATGCGGCTTGATCGCCGACATAGAGGCAGTCGCAGATCGTCGGGTCGGCATAGGTGAACAGGACATTGTTGCCCCGTACCTGGTGGACGAACTTGTGCGGCGGGAGTGACGACAACGAGGCCTGACGCTGTGGTGTGTTCGCCGGCACCAGTGTGAAACCTGCCGCGGCCAGCATGTCTTCCTTGGTCTGCACCTGGTTCGCGCAGCCGGCCAATGCAACGGGAAGCACAAGCATGATTGCAAACCTGAGCATGCACGTTTCCTCGGTTGAAATGTTGCTGGTTGAGCCTGCACCAACCTGGAGCCCAACGCCACCCCGGCCCAAAACGCCGCGTCTATTCATGAGCAGGTGGCCAGCTTCCCCCGCCGTGACATCAACCTGCCGCAATTAAGACGCTTTTCACTCGTGTGAATGGATGGAGAGCAGATGTCATTGGGACATTCCGGTGTCATCGCTGCGAGACAGATACGCAGCGGCGGCGCGGACATAGGGACGGTGGCTCTCCGGGGTCATTCTCGGGCAGTTAAGGCCTTAACCAAGGGAGGCGAAAATGCGACGCATCATTTTGGCAATGGCGCTTGTGGCGCTGGCACCCTTTGCCTACGCACAAACAAACCCCGGAAACATGGGCGGCATGTCCGCTCCAGGAACTATGGGCGGCATGAGCAATCCCGGTCATTCCGCGACATCGTCCGCTGCTCCCATGGCGGGGCAGCCCGACCCTGAAAATTGTGGAACCCCAGATGAACCCAGAAAGTGCCCACCGATGCCGCGCAGGGCGCTGCAGACATTCCCCGCGAACCGCTAATGTAACAAGGCGATGACTTTGGAGTGCCGGGTAGCCGGGCCGTGAACATTTATGAGAGGTGGTTGCACTACGTCATCGAGTGGCCACTTCTCATTCCCTGAGTATCGGGAGAAGGACATGCGTTACCTTGGTCTTGCGCTCCTGCTGTTGCTGTCCGGCTGTTACCCGTATGGCTACCCGTACTATGGTTATGGTTATGGTTATGGCTACCCATACCGAGGCTATGCCCCGTCCTACTACTCGTCCGCTCCGGCGCCCTATTACAGCGGGCAGCAATCATATTACCAGGGCTCGCAGCCAGGTTATGGCAACCCTGCCGCCAACGACCCACGAAACTGCGGCACGCCCGACGAGCCGAGGCCGTGCTACCGCTAGAGCAGTTTCGGGATGATTGGAATTCTTTTGGAATGATGGGTATCGCTGCGCTCCACCCTGACAGCCAGTTGAAACCGTTGGCGCGCCCTACTGGACTCGAACCAGTGACCCACAGCTTAGAAGGCTGTTGCTCTATCCAACTGAGCTAAGGGCGCTCCGATTGCGGCGGTGATCGTTCAGTGCGTCCAGTTCTCGATCCGACCGTAGCGGAAATTGTCGGCATAAGCCTTCGGCTTGATGCGCCGCGGCGGCGGCAATTCGATATCGTAGGCAATATCGTTCCGCTCCGCGTAGGCCACCGCCTCCTCGTGCGTCTTGAACAGCAGCCGCACCTGCGCCTGCGTATCGGCGCTGCCGATCCAGCCCATCAGCGGATCGGGACGGCGCGGCGAGGTTGGCTCGAAATCGAGCACCCACTCGTGGGTCCCGGCCCAGCCTGACTGCATGGCGTTCTTCGGCGGCTGGTAGATGCGGGCTCGCATGACACCTCTGGCTCCAGATGGTCGGGGCGGCGGGATTTGAACCCACGACCTCCTGTACCCAAAACAGGCGCGCTGACCAGGCTGCGCCACGCCCCGCAATCGGCAACAGCCGCTAGCATAATGCAGCCGCCGCAGCAAACGGCGTCCCCGGCATTTTGGCCGATCCACGCTGGCTGGACTAGAAGTGGGATCCGTCCCGGGGCGCATACCGAGCCCAGGACGCATCGCGTGACCACCACGAGGATAACTATCATGCCTGCAATCGGCTGCATGATCCCGTTCGTTGTATTGATCGTGGGTGCCGGCATCGGCGGTGGGATCGGCGGAACAAAGTTCGCCGTTTGGGGAGGTTGTCGCCGGTTTCGTAGTTGGGCTTCTGGGCGCGTTGGCGGCTCTGCGGGCGTTCGAGCGTGCGCGTGACAGCCTACCGGAATAGCATCTGGCGTGCGGCTTCAGCACAAACCTTATGGCGCGTTGCCAAAGATCCGCTGCTGGACCTTGTCGCCCACCCGGATGTTCAGCCTGGCCGTCGTTCCTGCGGCCAGTTCCAGTGTGGCGCGCACCGGACCGCGGCTTTCGATGATCGCAAGACTCTCCGGCACCGTGTTCTCCGCGATAGAGCGGATCGTGCCATCGGCGTTGATGAACACCATGTCGAGCGGTGCGATGGTGTTCCGCATCCACATCTGCGAGTCCCGCGACGTGCCCCAGTCGAACAGCATGCCGCCATCGGCCGGCACGCTCGGACGGAACATCAGTCCGACGGTTTGCTGATCCGGCTTGATCGCCATCTCGACAATGAAGTCATGCTGCGCTCCGTCGCGCGTGACGATGACCAGCTTTTCCTTCGGCAGTTCCGGTTGCGGCCCTGTCGGATTGGCCGGCTGGCCACGCGCTGTAAGCGGGACCACGGCAAGGGAGGCGATCAGCAGGCGGCGACGCATAGGGTGCGCGCTCATGGCGCCCGGCGCTGCGGCATCCCTTCGGGGATCACCGTCTTCACGATGGTCGCATCGAGCGCCTCGTAGTCGTGGTAGCCGATCGCGGCATAGAGCTCCGCGCGCGTCTGCATGCGATCGAGCATGGCCTGCGCGCCGCCGTCGCGACGGATCGCCGCATACAGCTCGGCCTGCGCCTTGTTCGCAACCCGCAGCGAGCTGACCGGCCAGATCACCATCCGGTAGCCCATGTCCTGGAACTCGGCCGCGGTGAAGAACGGCGTGCGGCCGAACTCGGTCATGTTGGCGAGCAGCGGTGCATCCACGCGCGCGGCGAACGTGCGGAACATCTCGGCGGTGATCAGCGCCTCGGGGAAGATCGCATCGGCACCGGCTTCCAGATACAGCTTGGCGCGCGCCACCGCGCCGTCCATGCCTTCGCTGGCTGCCGCATCGGTGCGGGCGACGATGAACAGATGCCGGCGGGCGCGCCGCGCGGCGGCGATCTTGGCCGCCATGTCATGCGCGTCGGCCAGCTTCTTGTCGTTCAGGTGGCCGCATTTCTTGGGCAGCAGCTGGTCCTCGATATGCACCGCCGCCGCCCCGGCATCCTCGAACGAGCGCACCATGTGCATGACGTTGAGCGCCTCGCCGTAGCCCGTGTCGCCGTCGACCAACAGCGGCAAGCCTGTCGCTCGCGTGATCTGCCGCACGAAGAAGCACACCTCGTCCACCGTGATCATGCCGAGGTCCGGTATACCCATCGAGGCGGTCATCGCCGCGCCTGACAGATAAAGTGCCTCGAAACCAGCCGCCTTCGCCTGCAACGCAGCCATGCCGTTGTGCGCACCTGGCATCTGCACAATGCCTGGTCGTGCCAAAAGCGCACGAAACCGTTGCCCGGCGGGCTCGATGGGAAGATCGGCGGCGACCAGATAGGTCATGGTGCGGGCTCCGAGGCTGGATGCCCACGGCATAGCCGAAGGCCGGCCGGAAAGACAGGCGGCGCATTAACGGTCTGGCAGTGATTGAAGGCCATCATCCCAACGGAACGAAGCTCGAACATGGGGTGCTCCGCCGACCCGCAGGGCCAAAAGCTCATCTACACGGCCAGCCAATCCAATGGCCAGGCGCTGCCGACATGGCTCGGCTTCAATGCGGCGACCGCCACGTTCAGCGGTACCGCACCGAACGCCTTACAGAGCGTCGGCATCAAGGTGACCGCGAGCGACAGCAGCGGCCTTGCGACGTCGGAAAGCTCCACGGCCAGCGTGCAGGCACCTACCATTCTGCCAGGGATCAAAGTATCCACGCCCACGCCACACCAATCGTGGGCTGACGGGCAGAAGATCGATCTCGTGCTGCTGGGGAATACATTCACCAACGCGCTGGGCCTGAAGATGACTTTCGCAGCCTACCAGGAGAGCGGACCGGACGTGACATCGTGGCTGCGCTTCAATGCGGCCACGGACGAATTGGTCGGGACGGTCCCGATAGCCGCAAGCGGGACCGTGACTCTGGCGGTGTTCGCGGCGGATGCGCTTCAGATGACGGCCGCGGACCTGTTCGGAGTGACTTTCGTTCCGAGCGGCGGGCACACCGGGTCCACCTCGGCGGCAGGTTCGTTCGGCATGGCGCAACAGTTCGACCCATCGCACGCGGCCAGGTTGCTGGCGTTCCATTCGTGAAGGGACACGGTAGTAGCCACGCCAGTCAGATAACCACCTAACCACCTCAGAGCCTGCTGCATTGCTACCGGGTCGCACTCGATCAGTTCATCGGCTAGTTTCAGGGAAGAGATCGGAGGCCACAGCCATGCTGTCAGACCACACTCGTATAATCCTCGATCCGAACATAGTGGCCGGGAAACCCGTTGTCCGCGGCACGCGAGTCGCAGTCGAATTTGTGATTGGCCTGTTGGCTGACGGATGGAGTGAAGCGGAGGTGCTGGCGAATTACCCAGGGCTTATACACGAGGATATCATCGCCTGCCTTGCCTATGCGCGTGACTTGCTGAACTCCGAGAAAGCGTGTCCGAGCGCGGCGTGACGTGCGCTCGCATGGGCGGAGCGTGAGGCTCGCATTATACTGACTTTCGACAAGGATTTCGGTGAACTGGCCAGAGCATCGGCACAACAGTCCCGATACGGCATAGTGTTGTTTCGCGGTCCTATGCCGAGGTCTGCAGATGTCGGTCAATGGCTCGCAGGGCGACTAGCGGAACGCAGCGATTGGGTCGGGCATTTCGCAGTCATCGAGCCGGGCCGTGTCCGCATGCGGCGCATTGCGGATTGACGCTGCGGTCGACCGGTGGCGGCTGCGAGCTGAACAAAGAACGGCAGTCTGATCAGCGCCAACACTGGCGGCAGCAGGCGATATGCGAGCGGCACGCAGCCGAATATCCGGCATGCGCGCGCCGCGATGGGAGTCCAGCAGGCCAAGGCGCGGCCAACCCAACGCCAGGCGGGCTTGCGCTCGGTTGCACGGCCCGGACCCTGCAAGTAACTTCCGGCGCGCACAACGGGGAACCGGTCCGATGGATATGACAGGCGAGCGGCGCATCCCCGCGCCCCGCGAAACCGTATGGCAGGCGCTCAATGATCCGGAGGTGCTCAAGGCCAGCATCCCCGGCTGCGAGTCCCTGGAGAAGCTATCGGATAACGAGATGAAGGCCACCGCTGCCGTCAGGATCGGGCCGATCTCGGCCAGGTTCACCGGCAACGTGAATCTCACCGACATCGACCCGCCGAACGGTTATACGATTAGCGGCGAAGGTCAGGGCGGTGTCGCCGGCTTCGCCAAGGGTGGGGCCAAGGTGGGCCTGGAGGACGACGGTGGCGGCACCTTGCTGCGCTACGACGTGCACGCGCAGGTCGGCGGCAAGATCGCTCAGCTCGGCGCCAGGCTGATCGATGCCTCCGCCAAGCAGATGGCGGACGCCTTCTTCGACCGGTTCAGCGCTTACGTGGCCCCCCCGGAACCCGTTGCTACCTCGGTCACCGCGGCACCCACGGAGCCGCGACGCGCTCCTCCTCCTCCTCCGCCGTCCGCGATCAGCGCGCTGGCGCTGGTGCCGCGCGAACCGTTTGGCCTGCCGCTCGTTGCCTGGATCGGTGGCGTGATCTACCTGTTCATTCTGATCCTGATCCTCGGAAGCCTGATCTAGTGGCCGAGCTGCCCGCGACCGTCGCCGATACAGCAAGACTTCTCGCCGATCAGGGCTACATCGCCGACCTGGAATTGGCCACCACAGTGCACCTGGCGCTGGCCATGCGTCGTCCACTGTTCCTCGAGGGCGAACCCGGCACCGGGAAGACCGAGATCGCCAAGGTGCTCGCCGCCGGCCTTGGGCGCCGGCTGGTGCGGTTGCAATGCTACGACGGCATGGACCTTTCGGCTGCGGCCTATGAGTGGGACCACGCCCGGCAGCTCATGGCGATCCGCCTCGCCGAAGCCGCGGGCCAAACCGACCCCAATGCGCTGAGCAATGACATCTACACCCGCAAGTACCTGCTGGCCCGGCCGCTGCTGTCGGCTATCGATCCTGACCTCCCGCCCGCGGTGCTGCTGATCGACGAACTCGATCGCGCGGACGAACCGTTCGAGGCATTCCTGCTGGAACTGCTGGCGGATTTCCAGATCACCGTGCCGGAATTCGGCACCATGCGAGCCAAGACCTTGCCGGCGGTGGTGATCACGTCGAACCGCACGCGCGAGGTGCATGACGCGATCCGTCGGCGCTGTCTGTATCACTGGGTTGACTACCCGGACGCGGCGCGGGAGCGCGCCATCCTTGCCGCCAAAGCGCCCGACGTGCCGGCGCATCTGTCGGCACAGGTGGTGGAATTCGTGCAGCGGCTGCGCGGCGAGGACCTGTTCAAGCTGCCGGGCGTGGCGGAGACGATCGACTGGGCACAGGCGCTGACCTACCTGAACCAGAAGGAGCTGGGGCCGGCGGCGGTGGACGAGACCCTCGGCGTTCTGCTGAAATATCAGGACGATATCGCCAAGGTCCGTGGTGCCGAGGCAGCGCGGCTGCTGACGGAGGCACGGCAGGCTGCGGAATGACGCGCTGATGCCGGACGTCCCGCCGGATAAGCACGTCAGCATCACGCGGGCGGGGCTGCTCGACGGCACCATGCTTGCCGCCGCCCGGCTTGCCATGCCGCCCGATACGGTGCTGGCGTCGGATGCCGAGATCGAGGCCGACCTCGATGCCGCTCTGGCCCGGCATGCGCCCGGCGAGGACGTCTGGCTGTTCGGCTATGGCTCGCTGATGTGGAATCCGGCGATCGAGTTCGCCGAGCGCCGCGCGGGTGTGGTGCGCGGCTGGCACCGGCGCTTTTGCCTGTGGCTACACATCGGCCGCGGCTCGCCGGACAATCCCGGACTGATGCTGGCGCTTGACCGCGGCGGATCCTGTGTCGGCATGCTGTTCCGGATTCCGGCATCCGATGCGCGCGCGGAACTGCTGCTCGCCTGGCGGCGCGAGCTGTTCACCAGTGCCTACCTCTCGCGCTGGGTGACCGCGATGACGGACGTCGGCCCGGTGCGCGCCGTCACCTTCGTCGCCAACCGTGGGCATCCCCGCTACGCGGGACGCCTCGACGATGCCTTGGTTGCCCGGCACCTGGCGTCGGCCACCGGCTCGCTCGGCAGTTGCGCGACATACTTGGCGGAGACGCTGGGCGCATTGCAGGCGCTCGGGCTGCGCGACCGCGCATTGGAGCGGCTGCAGCGGATGGTCGGTGTGCAGGCGGGCCGACCGGCAGGCTGACCAACACCCAGGCCGATTGCTCGGGGGGACGGTTGCGCGTGGATTCGTTTGGTACTATCTTCCTTGGTAGATAAATTCTGCCTGGGAGCCTCGACATGGCACTCAATATCAAAGACCGCGCAACCGAACAATCCGTGCGCGAGCTTGCCGGCCTCACCGGTGAGAGCGTCACGACCGCGGTTCGCCGCGCTGCCGAGGAACGCCTCCAGCGCGTGCGCCGGGAACGCGCGGCGGGCAGCCTCACAGCGGAGCTGCTGGAGATCGGACGGCGCTGTGCAGCGCTGCCAGACCTCGACCCTCGGATGCCAGACGAGATCCTCGGCTATGACGAACACGGGCTGCCGTCCTGATGGTGATCGACACCTCGGCCCTGGTGGCCGTGCTGCTCCAGGAACGTGACGCCGACCGCGTCGCCCAGGCAATCGATGCCGGTTCGCCACGTCTGCTGTCGGCGGCGAGCCTGCTTGAAGCGTCCATCGTCATCGCGAGCCGGAAGGGCGAGGCTGGCGGTCGCGAACTCGATCTACTGATGTATCGTGCGGGTATCGAGGTCGTGGCGGTCGATCAGAACCAGGCCGAGACCGCCCGAGCCACGTGGCGGCGATTTGGCAAGGGTCGCCACCCCGCGGGGCTGAACTATGGCGACTGCTTCGCCTACGCTCTGGCAAGGAGCAGCCGTTTGCCGTTACTGTTTCGCGGCAACGACTTTTCGCAGACCGACATAGACTGCCTGCCGGTTCTTTGAGGCATCGCGCAATCGGCGAGCGGGATTCCACCCAGGGCAGCAACAGTCATTATGCCGTCATTCCTGCGAAAGCGGGAACCCAAGCGATGACCCAAGCGAAGGCCGGGGGCGGCCATAGCGGCGTTGCTTGCCCTGTGTTCCCGCTGTCGCGAGAATGACCGTGTCAAATCCGATCGCCCTGGGATTCCAGCGCTTATTGCGACCTTGCACCCCTTGCGTCCACCCCGCGCCCGCGTTCTTCTGCCGCCGTCCGATGACCGCGCCATCCCCCACCCTCGCCGCGAACGTCATGCACTTCGCCCGCCTGCTGCGGCGCGCGGGGCTACCCGTCGGCCCCGCTGAAACCCTCGCCGGCCAGCAGGCGCTGTCGCTGGTCGATCTCGGCAACCGGGCCGAGGCCCGCACGGCGCTGCGCACTGCGATGCTGCATCGTCACGAGCACCAGGACGTGTTCGACCAGGCGTTCAACCTGTTCTGGCGTGACCCCACTGCCGCCGAACAGGCGGTGGCGATGGCCCTGCTCGAGGCGCAGAAGGAAAAGCGCCAGGACCGCGCGCCGCCCGGCAGCCGCCGCGTCGCCGAGGCGATGGCAAAGCCGCGCGAAGGGAAGCCTCGGGCGGAGGACGAGCCGCCGGTGCAGGACGCGGTGCTGACCGTCTCGGACCGTGAACGCCTGCAGCGGATGGACTTCGAGGCCATGAGCGCCGACGAGATCGCTGCGGCAAAGCGTGAAATCCGCCGTCTCGTGCTGCCGCTCGACCTGCGCCGCACGCGCCGCCTGCGCGCCGATCCGCTGGGACCTGTGACCGACCTGCGGCGGACCATCCGTCAGAGCCTGCGCCAAGGAGGCGAGATTCTGACCATCGCCCGCAACCGCCAGCTTACCCGGCCGCCGCCGCTCGTCGTGCTTTGCGACATCTCCGGATCGATGTCGCGCTATTCGCAGATTCTGCTGCATTTCCTTCACGCGGTGACCAACGACCGCGACCGGGTGCATGTGTTCCTGTTCGGCACGCGGCTCTCCAACGTCACGCGCCAGTTGCGCCATCGCGATCCCGAAGCGGCCTTCCAGATGGTCTCGCATGTCGTGCCCGACTGGTCGGGCGGCACGCGGATCGGCGACGCGCTGGAGACGTTCAACCGTCTTTGGGCGCGACGGGTGCTGGGGCAGGGGGCGATCGTGCTGCTGATCACCGACGGGCTCGACCGCGACGGCGCGCGCGGACTGGCGGAGAATATGGACCGGCTGCATCGCTCCTGCCGGCGGTTGATCTGGCTCAATCCGCTGTTGCGCTGGGCCGGCTTCGAACCAAAATCACAGGGCATCCGCGCAATGCTGCCGCACGTGGACGATTTTCGCCCCGTGCACAACCTGGCCAGCCTGCGCGGGCTGGTCGATCTCCTGTCCCGCCCCGCTCCGCGACGCTCGCACTTGGCGGCGGTGGGCGAGCCTGTAAGGATGGCATCATGAGTACCGCAGACACCGAAGACGTGCTGAACACCGCCGCCGCCTGGCGATCCGCCGGCGAGCAGGTTGCCGTGGCGACGGTGACCGAGACCTGGGGGAGTTCGCCCCGCCCCGCCGGCAGCCAGATGGCGGTGACCAAATCGGGGAAGATGGCGGGATCAGTGTCGGGCGGCTGCATCGAGGGCGCCGTGGCCGATGCGGCGATGAAGACGATCGACACCGGCACGCCGCAGCTGCTGGATTTCGGCGTGACCAACGAGCGCGCCTGGGAGGTCGGACTTGCCTGCGGCGGCAAGGTAAAGGTGTTTGTGGAGAAGCTGTCGTGATTGGACCCCTCCCCCCAACCCCCTCCCGCAAGGGGAGGGGGAGAATTCGGCCATGACACCGGAAATCATCGCCGCGCTCGACCAGGCGAAGCGCGACAAGCGGCCGGTGGTGCTGGCGACGCGGCTGCCCGACGGCGCACAGCAGTTGCTCCCCGATCCCGCCGCCCCAGCCGAGCTGAATGCCGCGGCGGAACGGTCGTTGCGCGACGACGAGAGCGGTACGGTGAAGATCGCCGGCACCGACTGGTTCCTGCACGCACACAACCCGCCGCTGCGGCTGATCGTGGTCGGCGCGGTGCACATCGCGCAGGCGCTGGTGCCATTCGCCACGCAATGCGGACTCGCCATCACCGTGGTCGATCCGCGCCGGTCGTTCGCCTCAGATGAACGCTTCCCCAATGTCACGGTGTCGACCGCCTGGCCGGACGAAGCATTGGATGAACTTCGGCCGGATACCCGCACCGCCGTGGTGACGCTCACGCACGATCCCAAGCTGGACGATCCGGCGCTGGATCGGGCACTGAAGTCGCCAGCCTTCTACATAGGCTCACTCGGCTCCCGGCGCACGCATGCCGCGCGGCTGAAGCGGCTCCGCGAGCTTGGGCACAGCGATGCGGCCCTGGCACGCATCCAGGGACCGGTCGGCCTCAACATCGAGGCGGTCACCGCGCCCGAGATCGCGCTCTCCATCATCGCCGAGATCGTGGCCGTGCGGCGCGGCGCGGCTATGCCGCAGAAACATGCGGCATGAGGTTCGGCCAGGTCCCGCTGGAGGAAGCGCGCGGCGCCATCATGGCGCACTCCCAACGCGTCGGCGAGCGGATGATCCGCAAGGGATCGGTGATCGACGAAACCGCCGTCACGGCATTGCGCGAGGCGGGCCGGAGCGAGGTGATCGTGGCCCGGCTGGAACCGGGTGATGTTCCGGAAGACATCGCCGCCGACCGCT
>Ga0210402_10004979_pt1 | contig 11962 bp, 10 predicted proteins | sample IncBWC7MmetaG_FD_161055 | JGI IMG/M metagenome (GOLD analysis project Ga0210402, IMG submission 161055) | Forest soil microbial communities from Barre Woods Harvard Forest LTER site, Petersham, Massachusetts, United States - Inc-BW-C-7-M | ecosystem: Environmental > Terrestrial > Soil >...
GCATCGAAAAAATCCTGGGTGTCGTATTGATGGTTGCCGGCGTCGCCCGCGTGGCCGATCGTGCCGACCGATGTCGGACGCGCGTGAGTCGCGTTCGCGGTCGAAGCGTAGTATTGGAACGGTTGGTGATGCGGGATGTAATCCGCTTTCTTGGAATTGGTGATCGTCGAGGTGTGACTGCGCTTGCAGCCGGTGCTGCCGTCAGGATTGGTCAACCCCAGATTGAAGCCGCCCTCGAAAAAGCCCCAGGTCACGCCCGCGGCACTTAAAAGATCGCCGATGTTCTTCCCGCCGAACTGCACCACATTGCCGGTGGTGGTGGAGCACACATCGCCGACGGGATCCGCATCGCCGATCAACGTGGTGCCGCCGTTGCCGTCGCTGATGGTCGCACTGCCCGGATTCACGTTTGTGGTCACGCCGTTGGTTTGACCGGAGATCAAATTGATGGCGCCCGGCGTCGAGGGACCGAAAGTCGTGTCGTAGGAGTTATCGCTCATCGCATAGCGCTGCGCGTAATTCCAGTAGGCCGTGACCGTGTTGCCGTCGTAGTAGCCCATGGTCAGACCGGTGGTCGCCTGGATCGGGCTGTTGGCGGGCGGGGGACCCGCAACGCCGACCGACAGCGGGAAAAGGTCCATCAGCCCATGATCGAACGCCACCTGCTCGGGGGTGTAGTTGTGATCCTGATCGTTGGTCGCCGCTTCACTGCGATCCAAACGGAAGGGGTTTGTGGCGCCGGTCAAATTCGCCTTGTTCAGTGCATTCGGATTGGCCGTTTTGAGCAGCCCCGTCAGGCCGTTAACGGACGGCGTGTGCGGCGATGCCTCGAAGTGCGGCTCGCCGGCCGGGTTGGTGGCATAAGGATAGGTGCCAAAATAATGATCGAACGAGACGTTTTCCTGAAATATCACCACCAGGTGCTTGATGGGCGTGAACGTGGCGCTTCCCCCGCCACCGCGATGGTCATGATCGTCCGCGAATGCGGTGCCGAGGACGGTTACCGAAGCAACCAGCCCCGCCGCGAATGCCGTAATGGATCTGCGCATATTCACTCCCCTAGTTGGCCAAAATTAAAACTGGCGGTCTTTTTATCGAGCCAACATGAACGGCTGATTACAGCGCGGGGAATTAGGGAGCCCAAGGCCGCGCGGCGGTCGCGCAGGATCCCTGATTGACCCCATCGGGAGCGACAGATAGCCTACGGGGTCATCTCGCTAGGAATTGCTGGTGCCACGCAACATTCTCGGAACCTGGAAAAATCCCTCGCGAATCAAAATATTAGCGATCTGCCTGGTGGTATGTAGCGTCTTGGGCGGCGCCACGCTCCTAAGCTGGTGGGCCGCTCGCTCCCCGGAAGCCACAGCCGAACTCGCGCCCGCGCCGGGCGGCCCTGCTGCGGCACCTACGGCCACCGACGTCACCCCAACGCCACCGCCCATTGCGGTTCAACAGGCCAGTGTTGCCTCTATCGTCGAAGTGGTGGTGGGGCGGAACGACACGCTCGACGGCATTTTTCGCCGCATGTCTCTTAATAAGTCTGACCTCGCGGCGATCCGCAATCTGCCGGGCATCCGTCAGAGCCTGGACTTCTTGAAACCGGGCGACTCGATCAAGCTCACCCATACGGACGGCGACATCAAGGGACTCACCCGCAAGGTGAGCGAGACGCAGACCCTCGAGGTCATCCGCCAGGATGGCGGCTTCGAAGCGAAAATGATCAACAACCCGGTCGAAGTCCGCGTGCGCACCGCGCGCGCCACCATCGACTCCTCGTTGTTTCAGGCCGCCGGCGCAGCCGACATCTCTGACACAGTGGCGTTGAAGCTCGCCAATGTCTTCGGCTGGGACATCGATTTCGTGCTCGACATCCGTGAGGGCGACCGATTCACGGCGGTTTACGAACAGATTTTTCAAGACGGAAAATACCTTCGCGACGGCGAGGTGCTGGCGGCCGAGTTCGTGAACAATGGCAAGGTGTTTCGTGCCGTGCGTTTTGTCGGGGACAACGGCAGTACGGGCTACTACACGCCCAACGGTCTCGCCATGCGCAAGGCGTTCCTGCGGGCTCCGGTCGAATTCACCCGCGTGAGTTCCGCGTTCAACCCGCATCGCCATCATCCGATCTTGAATCTGATCCGCGGACACATGGGCACCGACTACGCGGCGCCTACCGGCACGCCGGTCCACGCGGCGGGTGATGGCCATGTCAGTTTCGAAGGCCGGCGCGGCGGATACGGCAACGCCATCGTCCTCACGCACGGCGCCAATGTCTCGACGCTCTACGGCCACATGTCGCGCTTCGCGCGAAATATTCACGTGGGCACGCGGGTGCAGCAGGGCGAGGTCATCGGTTATGTGGGAATGACCGGACTGGCGACCGGCCCGCATTTGCACTACGAGTACCTGACGAGCGGTGTGCATCGAAATCCGCAGACCGTGCAATTGCCCGGAGCCGAGCCGCTGCGCGCGCAGGACTTGCAAAGATTCCACGAATTGGCAGCGCCGCTGCTTAGCAGCCTATCGCCGCCGCAGCCGCCCGCCGCGGTGGCAGCGGTGACGCCCGCCGCCGGCACGACACCTACCGGCGCGACACCTACCGGCGCGACACCTACCGGCGCGACACCCGCCGCCAGTACGGCATCAGGGCCCGGCAACGTTTCCTCCAACTCAGGTTCCGCCAACCCTTCCAAAGCCAACGTCAATTGAATCGATCGAAATAGACCGCGACATGGGCCTTTACCTGGGTTTGATTTCTGGAACCAGCATGGACGCCATCGATGCGGTCTTGGTCGATTTCGACGTTGCGCCGATGCGCATCATCGCCGCCAATGCCACGCCTTTCGAGCCCGGCCTTAAGGGCCGAGTCTCGGCGCTCATCGATCAAGCCGACCGCGTCGCTCTTGATGAGATAGGGCAAGTCGATGTCGAGCTTGGGATGGCGTTTGCGCAGGCCGCACTGGCGCTCATGCGCAGCGCGGGAATCAGCGCCGATCGCATTGCCGCCATCGGCAGTCACGGACAAACGCTGCGTCACCGCCCGGACCTGAGGGCACCCTTCACCTGGCAGATCGGCGATCCCAATACACTCGCCGAAATGACCGGCGTTTCGGTGGTCGCGGATTTTCGCAGGCGCGATGTGGCCGCGGGCGGCCAAGGTGCGCCGTTGTTGCCCGTGTTTCATGATCAAGTTTTTCGCAGCGACGAAGAGGACCGCGTCATCGCCAATTTGGGAGGCATCGCGAATGTCACCATCCTGACGCGCGACAGCGGCGTCACCGGCTTTGATACCGGGCCGGCGAACCGCCTGCTCGATGCCTGGATTTCACGGCACCGGCATCAGGACTTCGATGCCGGCGGCGCCTGGGCGGCGACGGGCCAAGTCGACGCAACGCTGCTGCGCGAGCTGCTGGATGAGCCGTACCTGCGGCTCGCGCCGCCCAAGAGCACGGGGCGTGAACTGTTCAATCTGCCGTGGCTCGAGAGCAAGCTGGGTTTGTTCGCGCGCGCCCCGCAAGATGTTCAGGCGACCCTGCAGCAATTCACCGCGGCCACGATTGCAGCCGCGATGCGCCAATATGCGCCGGGAGCGGCGCTCTACATTTGCGGCGGAGGAGCGCACAATCTAGGATTGCTCAGTGCCATCGCGGCGTTGATCGCGCCGAACCGCGTCGCCAGCACGGCAGCGCTGGGTCTGGATCCGGACTACGTCGAGGCCGTCGCCTTCGCCTGGTTTGCCAAGCGCACGATCGAGGGATTGACTTCGAGCGCCGGCAACGTCACCGGCGCCAAGGGCGCGCGCATCTTGGGCGGCGTGTATCGCTACGCTTGATTGCACGACACATGCTTCATGAACCTGTTACACATCGAGTATCACGCGTAAGACCATGAACGACACCGACCTACAAGTGCCGCAGCTGTATTTCAACCGCGAGCTGTCGTTTCTGGAATTCAATCAGCGCGTACTCGAGCAAGCCAAGGACCCCAGCATCCCGATCCTCGAGCGGGTCCGATTCCTGTGTATCTCCTGCGCCATTCTCGACGAGTTCTTCGAGATCCGCGTCGCCAGCCTCAAGGAGCTGCTGGAAGCCGGCGCCGTGCAGGCGGGCCCGGACGGACTGTCGGTGCCGGAACAATTGAAGGCCATTCGATTGAACGCCGTGCGCCTGGTCGACGAGCAGTACGAAGTCTTGAACGACGTGCTCATGCCGGAGCTGGCAAAGAACGGCGTCGTGTTCGTCGAACCGGAGACCTGGACCCCGGCGCAGGCCGCCTGGATCAAGGAGTACTTCACCCGTGAGGTGGAACCGGTGTTGAGCCCGCTGGCGCTCGATCCCGCGCGGCCCTTTCCAAAAATTCTCAACAAGAGCTTGAATTTCGCGATCGTCGTGGAGGGCGAGGACGGCTTCGGCCGCAACAGCGGCCTCGCCGTGGTGCAGGCGCCGCGCTCGTTGCCGCGCCTGATCCGGCTGCCGGATGAACTCGGCAGCCGCAATTTTGTATTCCTGGGCACGATTGTCGAGGCCTTCGTATCGACGCTGTTTGCCGGCATGCAAATGCGCGGCTGCTACCAATTTCGCGTCACGCGCAACAGCGACCTGTTCGTCGAGCAGGAAGAGGTCGACGATTTGCTGCGCGCCGTCGAGGGTGAATTGGCCTCGCGGCGCTACGGCGATGCCGTGCGCTTGGAAACCGCGCACGATTGCCCGGACGAGATCCTCGCCTACTTGCTGGAACAGTTCGCGCTCACGCCCGATGATCTCTACAAGGTGTCCGGGCCTGTGAACCTGAACCGACTCATGGCACTGTACGACCTGGTCGATCGAGCCGAATTGAAATATTCCGCTTTCACTCCCAGTATCCCGGACCGGCTGAAGTCAGGAGGCGATCCTTTCACCACCATGCGTGCGGGCGATGTGCTGCTGCATCACCCGTTCCAAGGCTTCGGGCCGGTCACCGATTTCATCAAGCAGGCGGCCAACGATCCGCAGGTGCTGGCCATCAAGCAAACCCTGTATCGGGTCGGCAACGACTCGGCGATTGTCGCCGCGCTGGTCGAAGCGGCCGCGGCCGGCAAGGACGTCACGGTGATCATCGAGCTGCGCGCGCGATTCGACGAAGAGGCGAATATTGAATTGGCCAACAAGCTGCAGGAAGCCGGCGCGCACGTCATGTACGGGGTGTTCGGTTTCAAGACGCATGCAAAGTTGGTCATGGTGGTGCGCCGCGAGGAAAAGGGTCTGCGCCGCTACTGCCACCTGGGCACCGGCAATTACCACACGAAGACCGCACGGCTCTACACGGACTACGGCCTCTTGACGGCCGACGAATCCATCGGCGAAGACATTCACGAGATCTTCCTGCAGCTCACCGGCCTGACCCAGGTGCCGAAATTGCGCAAGTTGCTGCATGCACCGTTCAGCCTGCACCAGGCGCTGCTGGCGAAAATCGACCGCGAGGCCGAACATGCGCGGGCCGGCAAGCCGGCACGCATCATTGCCAAGCTCAACGCCCTGACCGAGCCGACGATCATCCAGGCGCTATACCGCGCCTCGCGCGCCGGCGTTGATATCGACCTCATCGTTCGCGGGGTGTGCTGTTTGCGGCCGGGCGTTCGCGGCGTTTCCGATCGCATCAAGGTGCGTTCCATCGTGGGGCGCTTCCTCGAGCATTCGCGCGTTTATTATTTCGAGAACGCGGGAGCGCGGGAGGTCTATTGCGGCAGCGCCGACTGGATGGACCGCAATTTATTCCGCCGCATCGAGATAGCCTTTCCGATCGAAGCCCCGGAACTGCGCTCGCGGGTCGCTGACGATCTGAAGTTGTACTTGGAAGACGACATGCAGGCGTGGGTGCTGGATGCAGGGGGAAGTTATACGCGCGCGTCCGGCGACAGGAAGTTCTCCGCGCAGTTGCGTTTGATGAATCAATACGACGATCGGGTCGCCCTTACCGAGGGTTAGCAGGCCCTGCGTTGGGCCGTCGCCCCCCTCCCTTAGACGATGGTCAGGCGAAAGCCGGCCTCTTTCAGATAACCGCGCTCTTGCTCGAGATCCTCCAGCGTGAGGGGATGTTCGTCGATCCAGCGCTGCGGCAATTCCAGCGTGATGTTGCGGCCCTTGACCGTCAAATGCACGTCCGGCAGCGGTTGCGGGCTGCGCCCACGGTGGAGCAGTACCGCCAGGCGCAGGATCACGATCAAAAACTCTGCGAGCCGGTCCCAGGGCGGCAGCAAATCCTCGAACGATTCGACCGGTAGCTGCCGGCGGTGACCGCCGACGAGTGCCGACAGCAGCAATTGTTCCTCGCGCGGAAATCCCGGCATGTCGGCATGCTCGAGCAGGTACGCGCTGTGGCGGTGATACTTCGAGTGCGCGATATCGAGTCCCGTTTCGTGCAGCCGCGCCGCCCAACGCAGCACCGACTCCGCCAGCGGATCCTCCAGACCCCAGTCGGACTCGACCTGTTCGAGCAGGCCGACGGCGGTGGACTCCACGCGGTCCGCCTGCAGCTCGTCGATGTGGTAGCGCTTTTCCATCGCGCGCACGCTGCGAACGCGCGCGTCTTCGTTGGTGAAACGGCCCATGAGATCGTAGAGCAACCCTTCACGCATCGCGCCTTCGGCCACGCGAACGCGATCGATACCGAAGTTCTCGACCACTTCCAACAGAATCGCCAGTCCCGCCGGAAACACCGGCGCTCGTTCCGCGTCCACGTCGGCCAAGTCGAGCTCATCCACATGCCCCGCCGCAACCATGCGCTCCGCCAGGCCATTCAAGTTGTCGAGCGTGATGTGCGGAGAATCGGGATTCAGGCGGTGCAGCACGTCGCTGATCACGCGCACCGTGCCGGAGCTGCCGAACACCTGCAGCCATCCCATTTTTCGATAGGCCTCTTGCACGGGCTCGAGTTCCAGCCGGACGGCGGTGCGCGCCCGCTCCAGGCGCTTTGCGGAGATTCTGCCATCATCGAAGAAGGTGGCGCTCAATCCGACGCAGCCCACCGACAGGCTCTCGAGCAGGAGCGGATCGAATCCCTCGCCGATCACGACTTCGGTCGATCCGCCGCCGATGTCGATCACCAACCGCTTGTCCGGGCTCATCGGGCTCGTGTGCGCGACGCCGGAATAAATCAGCCGCGCCTCTTCCAGTCCGGAAATGATTTCGATGGGGTGGCCGAGAGCTGCGCGCGCATGTTCGAGGAACCAGCGCTTGCGCTTCGCGCGCCGCAGCGCGTTGGTTCCCACTACGCGCACGCTGTCGGCACGCACGGCACGCAGCCGCTGACCGAATCTCTCGAGGCATCGCAATGCGCGTTCCGTCGCCGTATCGTCGAGACGCCCGCTGTCGCCCAGGCCCGCGGCCAGGCGGACCATTTCACGCAATCGATCGAGGATGACGAGCTGGCCGTGCGAGTAGCGCGCGACGACCATGTGGAAGCTGTTGCTGCCCAAATCGACGGCGGCGAGCACGTCGGGCACGACTCTACCGCCGCTCATCTACCCGTTCAAATCTTAGGCCGCGAATGAAGACCCGCAGCCGCAGGTGGTTTTCGCGTTGGGGTTGCGAATCACGAATTGGGCGCCCTGCAGATCCTCTTTGTAATCGATTTCCGCGCCCATCAAATATTGCGCGCTCATCGGATCTACCAGCAGCTGGACGCCTTGTTTCTCGACGCAAAAATCGCCGTCTTCCATCTTCTCGTCGAATGTGAATCCGTACTGAAAACCCGAACAGCCGCCGCCCGAGACGAACACGCGCAATTTCAGGTTTGGGTTCGCTTCTTCGCGAATGAGCTCGCCGACTTTCCCGGCCGCGGCATCGGTGAAGATAAGCACTTGCGGCGCAGGGGGCGCGAGATCGGCGGACAGCGTTGATTCGGAAGTTGTGCTCATAAGGGCATTCTACTCGGCGACGCTCGGTCAATCAAAGTTATGACCCGTCTTTGCGACTTGCGTTCGCTCCGGCAGCCGCCGAATCGCCCGACCCGGGCGCCGCTGGTCCTCGATGGATCAATTTCCCATTAATTTGGGCGCCCACGGCAGTTTCAATGGTCGTGTAGTGAACACTGCCGAGAACACGGGCTTTTGGCCCCATCTCGACGCGATCGCCCGCCTCGATATCGCCTTTCACGATACCGTTCAACACGATATTGGTGACGATCACCGAACCCTCGATGCAGCCCTGTTCGCTCACCGACAACGTCGTCGCGCCGCTGCCGGGTTCGCTCCTTACATTGCCGTTGATATAGCCGTCGAGATGAAGTCCGCCGACGAACTCAACATCGCCGTTGATCCGAGTCTTCGCGCCGATCAGCGTGTCGATTTCAGCTTTCTTACTCGGTTTCGGTTTGAACATCTGCTTCACCTTTGCCCGGAATATCGCCGTTCGCTTCCGTTTCCACCGACATGCCCTGCGCCTTCCACACGAAAGCCTGGCGGAAACTATGATTGGCGTCCCTGCCCGAGTGGATCTCCACGCCCACGCGCGTAGGCTCAAAACCCTTCGGCAATTCTACGGGTTCGTTGTATTCCTGAAAGTACTTGAAGGAGTATGCCAGGCTGACGCGATGGTTGGGCGAGACCTGCGCGTAGCTTAAGGAAAGCGGCTTGCCGCCCAGCAATCCATCCAGCGTGACGGCCGCATTGCCGATCACTTCTTTATCCGGCTTGCCGGTCTGCATGAGCACGAATTTCAAATGGTACTGGCCGGCAGGTCCGTCCGGAACGATTTGCATCTGCTGCACTTTTACGTGGATGAGAGACTCAGGCTGAACCAGACCGCGGTAAAACGACAGGTCTTGATTGAGCCGGGCGATCTGACTCTGCATGTCGCCGAGACTCCGCTCGACTTGCGCGTAGCCCTCGCGATCCACGCGCCTTGCTGTTTCGGCTGCCTCGAGCTGGCGGCGCTGATTGTCGTTTTCCGATTCGAGCGAACGTATGCGCCGGCTCGCCGACAACGCGCCGCGTACCGAGTCGACCACTCGAAAACCCGCGTCGTACCGGCCCAGTTCGAAGGCCGCGTAAAGGATGCCCCCGGCCAGCAGTGCGGCGGACGTCCACAGCACCGCGCGGCGCTTCGGTGCGTACGATCGGACGACCAACTTGCTCAATGAATCAGCCAATTTCGCTACATCGCTCCTGATGGACGCCCAAGGGTCATTATACGAAGCCGCGACCCTTAAGACAGCGCTCCAGTTATCATCTATTCTCAGCAGCCATGCTCTGGCTCAAAGCACTGCACGTGGTCATGATCGTTACCTGGTTCGCCGGCCTGTTCTACCTGCCGCGCCTCTTTGTCTATCACGCGGATGCGAAAGATCTGATCAGCACGCAGCGCTTCGAGATCATGGAGCGGCGCCTGTTCGCCATCATGACCATCGGCGCCGCGGCCGGCATTTTTTTCGGCAGCCTGATGCTGATCGAGTCTCCCGGATACCTGCAAATGATGTGGCTCAAGGTGAAGCTGCTCCTCGTGGCATTGGTCATTGCATACCACGTCTATTGCTACAAGTTGATGCGGGATTTGGCCGCGCAGCGCAGCACGCGCAGCGCCAAGTGGTTTCGCGGCTTCAACGAGCTGCCCTCGTTGCTGCTGCTCGCCATCGTCATTCTCGCGGTGGTCAAACCCTTCTAGTGTCCTAAGAGGCTGCCTGGACTTCCGGCCACCAATCGGGGTATGGCGGCAGACCGGCGGGAAACATGTACTTGCCGAGAGTTTGCAGCGCGCGTACGTAGACTCGCCGCTTGAAATACACCACTTCGCGCACCGGCGTCCAATAATCAGTCCAGCGCCAGCGATCGAATTCGGGCTGATTGGTCAGGTCGAAGCGCAGTTTCGATTCCTCGCCGGTGAGCTTCAGCAGGTACCAGCGCTGCTTCTGGCCGATGCAGCGGTCGCGCACGTACTGGCGGGGCAGACGGTAACGCAGCCAGCCTTGCGTTGATCCCAGCATCTCGACGTCCTGGCGCTCCAGACCAATTTCTTCCTTGAGCTCGCGGTACAGCGCATCCTCCACCGCCTCGCCGCGATTCACGCCGCCTTGGGGAAACTGCCAACCGCGGCCGCCGACACGCCCGCCCAAAAATACTTCTCCCGAGCCGCGGGTCAGCACGATGCCCACATTGGCGCGAAATCCGTCTCGGTCGATGAAATCCGTGGCGGGCTGCAGCGACATGGCTTATCCGGCTCCCACTTGCACGCGATTCCTGCCCAGCGCCTTGGCGCGATACAGGGCCGCATCGGCATCGGCGATCAATCGGTCGGCCACGGCTTTCAGATCCGTTTCGTCCCGCCCCGGCGAGACCGCTGCCACGCCCACGGACACCGTCAGATTGCGCGAGATCTGCGAGTTGAGCGCGAACGGCATGGCCGCAATCACCTCGCGGATGCGCTCGGCCAGCGTTGCCGCCTCGGCGGCCGTGGTCTCGGGCAGCAGGATCGCGAGCTCGTCGCCGCCGAAACGCGCGGCCGTGTCCATGCTGCGAATCTGCGCCTCGATGCGGTGGGCAACTTCCTTGAGCGCGCTGTCGCCCGCCAAGTGCCCATAGCCGTCGTTGATGCCCTTGAACTTATCGATATCGATCATCAGGCACCCGATGGTCCCGCCGCGCCGCTGGGCGCGCGCGAGTTCTTCTTTCAAGCGCTGCTGCAAGTAGCGGCGATTGTGCCAGCCGGTGAGGAAATCGGTGATGCCGGCGCGCAGCAGCCGCGCCCGATTCACGGCGTTCTCGATGCATACGGCCGCGACCGCGCCCAAGTGCGCCAAAAAATCCGTGCCGTGATGGCGCGTGAAGCGAGTTGCGTCGCGGCTGCCAAAACACAGCGCCCCGGTTGCGCGGTCTTTGCGCGGCAGCGGCACCAGTGCCGCGCTTTTCAGGTTGGGTATGCCGGGAAACAGCAGGTGATGATCGGCGCCCACGTAGGGTCCCAGCCAGGGCTTGTGCAGGACCGCAAGCTGCGGGGCCAATCCCACCAAGGAATCGACGAAAAAAATCTGTTTGAATTCCTCCGGACGTTCGCCGCCCGCGACCAATAGGTGCCGCACCTCATGCTGAGGATCGAGCAGCACGACGCTGACCGCGTCGAGGGCATACGATTCGCGCAGGCCGCCCACCATGGCATGCAGCAATTGCGACAGTGTGTCGGCGCGCAGCAGCGTCAATTCGCGCGCCTGGGTGCGCTTCATGATGGTCTCGTTGTTGGAAGCCTCGGCCGTCATCTCCGCCAGACGCTTCTTGAGGTCCTCGATTTCCCTATCCATGTCGGTAAGCTCTGGCATGTCCACGTCCCTTTAGGCTCCAAGCGCGGCCGCGCGCACATCCAAGTAGGCTCTGCCGCGGTTCATGATTGCCGTGAACTCCTGCGCGTTTTTGGATCTAACCGTCGTCACCAGGCGCTCTACGGCGCGCTGCAGCGCAAGCAGCGACTCATTGCCGTAGTCATTTGAACTCTGAATCTCGAAATACAGGTCAGGGCTCTCAGCGGCAACCCGGCTCGCCACTTCCAGCTGCGAATCGAACGTCGTGCTCGACATTTTCGCGAGACGCGGCGCCGCCTCGCCGCTGTCGGCCAGTGCGGTGAAGAAAGCGATGTTCAGCGCATGCGACAACCCGAGCACATAGGCAATCAGGCGATCGTGCTCGTCCAGATCCATGACGACCCGCTCCGCCATGGTGGGGGCGAACAATTCCTGGGCCTGCGCCAAAGCTTCCTTGTTCCCCAGATCGATGAAAATGACGTGCCGGCCGGACAGCAGTTCGGTGTCGGGGCCGAACATGGGATGCACCGAGGTGACGCGGCAACCCGCCTTGACCAGGGCGGTAAGACCTGCACGCAGCGGTGTTTTGAGCGAACCCAAATCGAAAACCAGCCCTCGCGGCGCGCGCCGCGCCAAGACTTGCAGCAAATCCGCGGTCGCCGACAGCGGCGTGGCCAGCACGATGACATCGAAATCCAAT
>Ga0210402_10004980_pt1 | contig 11956 bp, 11 predicted proteins | sample IncBWC7MmetaG_FD_161055 | JGI IMG/M metagenome (GOLD analysis project Ga0210402, IMG submission 161055) | Forest soil microbial communities from Barre Woods Harvard Forest LTER site, Petersham, Massachusetts, United States - Inc-BW-C-7-M | ecosystem: Environmental > Terrestrial > Soil >...
GCCGAATATTTTGCTTTACTGCAAGGCGGATAAACAAATGTTTGAAGATTTGCCTCCTGACAATGATAATGAATTAGCGGCATTAAATGAAAAGCAAATTGCCAAGTTATTTTTAGCTTTGGAAAAAAACATTAAAGCTGCCAATCGTTTAGAATTTATTATGTTAGATGGCGATTTAGGAATAAATCTTATTTACGATCAGTCTTTTGGTTTTGAGATTTAATGAGGTTTTCTGATGTTAAAGTTATTGAGAAATATTTATTCTTACAAATGTAAAGAAATTGCTGTTAAAAACTATAATAAGTCTATGGAAGAATTGCAAAAAGTTAGGACTAAAATTAAGAAATGACAATATCAGAAAAAACTCAAGCATCAGCCTCAGATGTGGCAGTGAAATTATTTGCTTTTATGCGTCAATCAGATATTAAATGTATTTTTGCCAGAGATGATAATGAGTTGTTTAATTTTACATTTGATGTGCGTGATATGACTACTGATGGCACTCCTTTTGGGCTAGCTTTTAAACTAAATCCTTCTATTATTGAAGGCGTAGAAGATACTCCTGAAGCTATTGAACAATTTTGTTATAATATGGCTTTAAAAGTGGGTGTTACTATGTTAGAAGATAAGCTGACACGTAATTTGCAATGTGTTACTAAAAGCAAAATTATAGTTCCAAAGTAAATGTTTTTAATCAATACTACACCTCAAACTATTCATTTTGTTTATAATGATACATCCATAGTTTTAGAGCCTAATGAATTTATTCCTATAAATGCTTTTGATTTAAAAAGTTTAGATGATATTCAACCACTTATAGATAATGGTTTTTTAACTTTTTATGACGATGAAGATTTACAAGATGATGTAGATTATGAATTAACTGCTAATACTGAAAAATCTTATAAAATTATAGCTGATCATGGCGGTAAGTTTAAAAACATCAATTTTAACAAAGATTTAGATTAATTTACTATTTTGTTAACAGGAAGGTTAAAATATGCCAATTATTGATGTTGATTATACTCGATTATTAAGATTTGCCAATGGACAACAATCTATTGAAGGCAATACAGTAACTGCTCCAGCTTCCGGTAGTCTTTTTAATCCTGCAGCTAGTGGTATTCTTGATCCTGGTCCTGCTCTAGCTTATTTAGCTACACAAGGATGGGCTGTTACTCAAGTAACTTATTCACCTAAGATAGTGTGGTTTCTTTCACATACTTAAAGGCGTTGTGCATTTTTTCTATATATGCATTACAAATAATAAGATATCCATCAAGAGTGTGATTTTGTTCAATAAAATAATTACAGTTTTTATAACATAGTTGACATGAATGACCTTCTGAATCATAAATTACATGAACAAATGCATCATCGGTAAGATTTTCGGTAAGATTTAATACAGACACTTTAGAAGTTCCAAAAGTTTTTAATTCACCTAAATTATTAAGAAAATTAACATTAGCTTTAATATTTAAAGTTTCTACAGTACCATCAGCTTTAAAATCTAAATCCATAAAATACTCCACAAGGAAATAGCAATGCCTTCAGATTATAGAAAAAATGACCTTCCAAAAGCCAAAAATCTTTTTTCTGAGCCTAATGATTTAGAAGATTCATTAAAAGATTTAGATACTTATGAAGAATATGTGCCTACTGATAATATGTTTAATTCTGATAAAATGGATCGTCAAGTGCGTACAAAGCGTGAATCTTATGAAGATGCAGCCCCAATTAAAGTTAAAGCATGGGGCGTAATTCCTAAAGAACAAGAAATTGGAACAGAACCAGAAGATGGTCCTATACGTAGTGGTTTAGATAATTTTGAAAATCCCAAAAACCATCCTATGGTGCCACCTAAAATTGAACCTATTAAACCCAAACCAAAACCTAGTTTTAATGATATAGCCGGTAAAATTACCAAAACACTTTTTCCGAAAGCCTCTAAAGAAAATGGCATTGGCGAGCATAAAATTGATAATGATGAAAAAGCTGTTTATGATATTTTAGAGGACCTTGACGCTTACGAAAAATATTTAGGTGTAAATAAAGATACTGGTTTTAAAGATAAACCAGTTGATATTCATGCTACTCCTGAAGATACTAAATCTAAAATTGCTAATGAATTACCTAAAAAGAAAATTTTAGATCAAAATGTTTCTGTTGGTAATATGGATAAATTCTTGCAAGAAAATAAAGCTCCAAAAACAACTGCTAATCCTTTTGATTATAAGAAAATAGACGAAATGGGAAACACTAAGTAAAAAGGTGCAATTTGTCAGAAGAAATAGATGAATTAAGTGCAGAGCGAGAAAAATATTTATTATTTAAAGAAACTTCGGCCTTAGCTCCGCGCCGCAAATCAGATGGTTTACGTAAAGATCAAAAACATCGTAAAGTAAAAAAAACTAAAAATCCTTTACGTGCTGATACTTTATTTTTCCAAGACGAAGAAAAAAATATTTATAACGAACAATATCAAAAATTTAAGCAAATGATTTTATCTAGAAAAGGTGAATTAAATCCTGCAGATGAATTATTGCTTAATGAATTATGTATTGTTATTATTCGGTGTTATCGTAAAACTCGTTTAGAATCTAAATTTAATAGATTTATGGATCGTGCTGCACCTCAAGACCCTATTGCTCAAACTATGAATTTATTAAAATCTTTAGGGTTATTAAGTAGCAAGGGTACTGAAGTTGGTAATGCTAAAGAAATATTAGCTAAGGTTTTAAGTAAAGAATCTGAACAATTAGATGGTGCTGCTTCACATGAACCTACTTTCGAAGAATGGCAAGCACAGCAAAATGCCGAAGTAGAAGTTAAATTAGTGCAATATACCCCTACTGATACTGATGGTTATGCTGACGAGTTTGACAATATCAATAATAGCCAAGAAGAAGATTCAGAATTAGCTTAAATCTGTTTTATTGAATTTAATGTTTTTAAACATATTTTCTGATTCGGCTTTGTAAGGGCATAAAGACGGTCTAGTACACAAATTGTGTTTGGCAAAATAATAAGGACATTTTTTGCCTATGCAGTATTGTGCTACGAAACTAGGTTCGTTAATTTTAGGATTTTCAATTTTATCGTACTTTAGTAATATACAATCAGCATCTTCATTAGGGTTAAAAACAGCTATTTTTTCTGCTCCAGGTGCATTGCAAGCATTAGCTTTTGCGCCATAATGACGGCAATAAAGACAGTTGCGCATAGGTGTTTCGGGATAATTCATTTGTTGCCTAGCTTGCATAGATATATTTAAATGGAAATATTGGTTAGAATAGATGAAGATGACAAAGCCAAATGGCAAAATGTCTTATCTTATTATAATAGTCAAAATTCAGAACATTTAGACACGTTGGTCGCTTCGCGTAATGCGACTTCAGATTTTTGGCACGATATGATAGAAAAATATCCTGTGTTAAAAAATAAACGTATTGCAATGAATTTTACTGATGGCTATATTTTTTCTTTTTCGTCATATACAGAGATGTATAGATATAGTTCTTAGTCGAATTATTATATAATTTTTAATAAAAACCCTTAAATGTAATAAATAAAACATTTTTCACTATTTAACTAATGAGAACTACTTGCATCATAAAGGTAATTTCATGTCAATAATTAGAAATCTCTTTGGGGACAAAACACCCCGAAATGATAAAAAAGCAAATATGAATAAATTTTGTAGTATTTGCACAGATAATTTTGTCCCTGATAAAAGCAAAATTAATGACAGTTATTGCAATGGATGTTATGATGCAGGTCGAACCGCTAATGCTAGTTTTTGGCGGAATGAATTAGCTACTAAAAAAGCTAACACTTTAAACCCTCAAATGTCTGCATTAGCCGAAAAATTGGCTCAAAATAAATCATTAATCGAAGGTTCTAAAATAGATAGTGCTCATTTGGTTGTTTCAGATCGTAACATTAAAGAAATTCGTGCTGCATCATTAGATAAAACTGCTAGTTTTCAAGATATTAAAAATCAAGTAGCTGAATTATTACCAGGCATTTTAACTGATTTAGGTATTAGTCACCGAGTTAATGCCGATTTATTATTGGATGCTATTGTTCCTGCCAAAATTCATGTTCCTATTGCAGATGCCATTAATGGTCGCGCTGCTTTACGTGATATTGTTTTGGAAGCAACTCAATTTTTAAATGTAGATAAAGATATTTATAAAGAATCATTAATTAAAACACATGGAACCGTAGTAACTGAATCTGAACATAATGTTATTAATGAAGGTATTCATAGAGTTTCTAGTGATTATGGTAATAATACTCGTAAAATTACAGCGAGTGAATTCACAGAGGATCATGCTTTTGCTCCAGAGTCCACCGAACCTCCTGCAGATGATGCTTTTACATCTCCTGCAGAATCCATGGCAGATAATGAATCTAAAGTAATTCATTTGCCAGATGAAGCGGCTGATCAATTAGTGCAAGAAAAAGCTATGGGTCACGGACTTCCTACTCCAGAGCCTCAGCCAGAAATGTTAAATGAAGGCATTGCTACACATTCACCGGCAGAAAATTATATCCCAGATGCTTCAAATATGGGCATGGACGAAGGGATAAAACGAGTAGATAATCCATTGCCAGATAATGTTGCACGCAAATTACAATTTCGTCCTGTAAAAACAGCTAAAAACAAATTAGTTGATGTTGGTTTATTTACTTTTGCTAATAAATTATCTAAATCTCAAGACCTACAAATTATTAATGTAGCGACTAAAGATAGAGATGTTATTGATAAATATTCTCCACTTAATCATATAATAGCTACTTATAGTGATGGTTCTAATACCACTTATAAATATTATGCCACTGACAAAGGGTATATGTTTGTTAATGCTGATTTTGTAGCACATGTACCTACTACAAAAAAGTTTGCCGAGTTTATTACTAGTAATTCTTCTTTTGTTAAATGGGCTTTTATGCCAGAAGATTTTGAAGATACTATTGAAAAAGATATTACTCCTGATGTAGATTCAGTTGAAGATATGGCATTGCCTGATTCAGCCGATGTTAAATTACAAGTTGGTGTAGTAGGTGAAGGCGATCCAGGTTTTAATGATATACCAGAAACTCATTTAAATCCTTCAAATAATAATGTTATTGGTGATGGATTAATGAATGAAGAAGCAAAAATTTTTAACAATGGTGATCCTGACTTAAATTTAGAACCACAATTAGGTGAATCTGAATTAGATGTAGAACCGGAAATCGAAGAAGCTTTACCTGTAGAAACACCAGAACAACGCGAAGAAATGTTGTTATCTCAAGCTGCTGCATTAATGCCACATATTCAAAAAATGTTTCCTGGTGAATCTATGGAACGTTATTCGGATTTAGCTTTAGAATCAGCTTTGAATCTATTAGAAAAACGTGCAGAGGACCCGGGTTCTTTAATCGGTAAAGCTGTTGGAGAAGAAGCTAAAAGACATGTTCCTGAAGAAGTAGCTAATCATTTTGACGGTCCTACGGTACGTCCTGCTAAAACTGGTTATGGATTATTTGAAAAACCTAAAGAAACTACAACTAAAACTACAGGGCCTAGATTAGATAATAGTTTTGCCACAGTTCCTACTGCTACCGTAAATCCTAATACAGCAGTAGTTAACCCTGTTTCTAGTCAAGGTAAATCAACTCCTGGCGCATTTACTGGTGCTACCTCTACTAATTGGCCAAATTTAGGTAAAGCCACACCAGTTAAAACATCGCCAAATCAAACCCCTAAAGCAGTTTTGCCGCACACTAATCCATCTTCATCTATTGGTGGTGGTAATCAAACTCGGCTACCTTCGGGTGATCAAATGGCTTTAGCTGCTGCATTAAAAATTACTGCAAAAGCAGAAGCATTAATGCCTTATATTAATAATATGTATGGTGATGAATCCGAAAGTGTGCGTACAAAATTAGCACTACAATCAGCTTATGAATTTTATAAAACTGCAGAACCTGATGTTATGGAACCTCCTGCTGCACCAGATGCTAGTGTAGCTCCTGTAGTCAAAGGTCGTGGACGCCCTAAAGGTGTGACCACACAACCAGGTTTGGGTCCAGATAAAGTATTTCCTATGGTTGATCCTTCTCATTTTCATGGATTAGTTCAAGAATTAGGTAAATCACATCCTGGGGTGGCCAATATTGCTGGCGATCCTGCTAAATCAATGGAATTAGCGCAACATCTTAGCAAAGGTCATTATCCAGGCGAATATTTTGGTGGCACTACATCTACTACTGGTCCACAATTATCAATGCCTGCTAGTGCTAAATCACATGTACCTCATTTTGAGAAATTTAAAAATCGGGTTTTAGAACATTCTAATAAATTAAAGAGTGGCGAACCTATGGATGATGGTGCTCGCCCTTCGGATGCTACGAAAGCTAAATTAAGTAAAGCATTAGGTATTACTGAAGATAGACCTAGTAAAAATGACGCATTACCGGTAGGCGGATTTGTTCCTCCTACGAAAAGTGGCGTTCCTCCAGATAAACAACGCAACATTAATCAAATGTTGTCTTTGATTAAAAATCAGGGCCATGAAATGAGTCCTGAAGTTCTTAATAATTATTTGGAAAATTATCATGATTTAACTCCACATTTATCACCAGAACAACGTACTCAGAATTTACCTCCGCAATTTCATGGACAATTTAATAATGTGTCTAATGCTATTAAACAGCGTGATAAAGATGCCACTGGTGTTACACGAGATAAAGAAGATTTTTCACAAGCTCCTGCTAGCAATCCTATACGCAAGAAATTACAAGAATCACCTGCACTTTATGATGAAGAAACTGGCGGCGGGGTAACGCCTGATGAAAAGGCACGAGCATTACGTGAAACTGATTTAAACAGTAATACTGGTAATGTTATGCAAGATGTTGGCGATTCAATGAAGCGTAAGCGCGACGATGAATTAGCTCAACAAATTAAAGATGAAGATCGTAGTCATAGAGCATCCAAGGTTAATGAAATTCGTGAATTAACTGCGGAAATGTCATTGGATGAACGTATTGTAGTGGCTGAAAGTCTTATGGACATGGGTTATTCAGAAAATGATATTCTAACAGCTTTTGCTGCTGAATGTAGTGATCCAAAATTTACAGACAAAGAACACCGTCAAGAAAAACATATTCAAGAATCAGAAGAAGCTGCAGGAAAATCGCCAGAAGAAGCAGAGCGTATTGGTTACGCTACTGTAAATAAACAAGCCACTAAAAAAAAAGTAGCTAATTGTGATTCAGATATAAATGGTTCTACTGGTGCAGTTGCTGAAGTAGCTAAAACTTTTGGTGAATGTTCAGAAGCTTCGCGTAGAGGATTAAAAGAATCAAAAGCTGCTAAATTATTAAAAGAAGCTTTGAATCCTGGTGGTATTGGTTTTAATGTTTCTGGACCCTCAATGGGCGGAATTACTAATACTCGCGATCCTAGAGAACAAATAATTCAAACTCCATCTAAAACTAAACAACGTCAAAAAATGGAAAATAATCAGTGGAATTCTAAAATAGATGCATTGAATGATTTAAATCCTGATATGCCTACAGATATTCCTAAGAAACCAGCTATTTTTAATACTACTACTGAACATCAACGTTTTAAAGGTCCAGAACAACGTCGTGTTAAAAATAAAATGACTTCATATGATAAAACTCCACTAAGCCAAAATTTAGAACAGCTTTATCCGAATTTATTTCCAGCACCTCAAGAAAAAGGTCCTAACAAGTTAACGCAATTTGTTGATTGGTTAAAGGGTGTTAAAGATAAAAATCAAGGAACAATAGATAGTATTAAATCTGTTCCTGGTAAGATAAAAGATTCTTTAATGCCGCCCAAATCTACACCTAATTCTAGTACAGGTTTATCTTATAATAAGATCATACAAGATAAACCATATTTTAGAGCTAATCAAGAAATAGAATCGTTATTAAAAACAGCCTTAGATACTACTGATGATTATGATCATGTTATTACGGTAATGTCTGAGTTAGGTTATGGTTCAGAAGATATTTTGAAAGTGTTTGCTGGCGAAAATTATCCAGATGGTTATAAAAGTACATCTTTATCATCTTTGCCACATGGAATGAAACCTCTTAATTCTAAGGTTAAAACGATTAAACAAATTAATAAAACGCCATTAAATGATGTGAAAAAAAACAACAAATCACGAGACGAAGATTAAATGCAAAATAAAAACACCTTATTAAGTCTTAATACTTTTAAATTGCCAAATGGTGAATTTAAAAACACAGATGATATGTCAGACGAAGAATATCAACGTTTTGTTTTAGCTAAGTTAATGAATAGTGTTATTGAAATTACAGAAATGTCAATAGCCAATGATAGACAATTTTCACGAGCTAAGTTTGAAATAATGGCAGCCTTTCATAAAGCTTTAGAAGATTCAAAGGAATAATATTATGTGGTTAGATAGATTGGTTAATAAATTAGCTTTAAAGAAAACAGCAATAGAAAAGCTTCCTGCTGACGAATTAAATGGTTCTTATCCTCCATTTGTAGATTTAGGGGCTGATCCTGGTGCTCCTGGTGCTGATCCTATGGGTGGTATGGCCCCTCCTATGCCTGCACCTCCATTAGTTGAAGAACCATTAGTATTTGATAATAAATATTTAGTGCAAACAGACTCTACTAAATTTATTGTTGAATTAAAACCATCTATAGTAACTGTTCCTATGCCTGATCCTAATGTTTTGCCTCCAGCACAAACTGATCCTATGGCTGATACTGCTTTAAATCCTGGTGCTGATCCAAATTCTTTAGGTGCATGGATGGCTCAAAATTCCAAAGATATGAGTGAGGGTGAAAAACCTTATTCATCTACCGAAGAAGGTACTGTAGACCCTTTAGCTCGTGAATCAGAAGGTTTACCTATTGAAGATTCTGGTGATGAGAAAAAATTACCTAGTGTTAAAGTACATAAAAAAGCTGGTATAGAGCCTACTCCCGGAGCAGATCGTAGCAATGCGTATTATCCTTGTGCAGTATGTGCTAATTATGATGCTGCTGATAATAAATGTAGCCAAGGTTTAGATGTAGAAAAAGTTCAAGCTGCCAAATCATGTTCATGGCTGAATTCTAATTTTAAACCTTTCTTAGAAAAAGATGATAGCGGTATACAAGATGGTTCTGTTAATAAAGATACTGTTAAAAATGATATAAGTGATCTAGGTGGCAGTGGTGCTGGATCGGGACAAACTGGTACGGCTGGCCGTTTTGCTGGTTTAAAGGATGAACTTAAAAAACTTTGGGGATAAAAATTAAGTTGTGTTCTATAATATAAATAGGGAGGTGTAGTTAAAACTATGCCTTTTTGTTTAATCGGAGAATTTTTTTAAGTGATTGCAACTAGTGAAACGCGGGAGCAAAAATTACAACGTTATTTAAACATGGCCCGAAAGTGTAAGGCTTTATATTGGGTTGAACGTAAATTTGGATGGCGTCCAAAATTTAATGAAGCTAATGGGCGAACCGGATGGTATCAAGCGCTGCTTTTAGCTTGCATGGATGGAATTTACAAATATCCTGATGATTATCGTGACGAAGAATTACGTGGTAAACCCATACGTAAATTTACATGGCGCATTGGTCGTCAATGTTTAGCCAAAGGTTCAGTTATTTTTGATAGAGATGGTTCATTAGTTAGAATAGAAAATCATAAAGATTCATGGAAAACTTTTGATTCTAAAGAAATTTTTGAAGTAAAAGTGGAAGGTGGATATAGTGTCCGCTGTACATCTAACCATCCTGTAATGACTAAAGGCGGGTGGTTGCATGCTGGTGTGCTTCAACCTGGTGATTTAGTTCAAGTTTTAGATTCGTGGGATAAATGGGGTGATAATGCTATATTCGATAATCATGAATTAGCAGAATTATTAGGTTTAATAATTGCTAAAGGTGAAAAGTGGCAGTTTAATCGTATAGAAGTTTTGAAAGCTAGAAATTTTAAAGATGATGTAGCTTTTGAAGATTTTATTAAAACAGTGGATTTAGATAATGAATTTCCAAGAGCTATTACTTATGCCAGTAAACAACGATGCGCTAAATTTCTTTATTCAATTTTATTAGTAAATAATGGTTATCGTAAAAACATTGAGTTAGATCAACAATTTAAAATTGATTGTTATAATAGAGTATATGCCGAATATATGCATGCTTTATTAAATAAATTTGGTATATGTAGTGAAATTATAGTTAATGATGATGCCGAATTTAAAATAATTATTAATAATGTATATAAAGATGATATTATTAAAAAATTACGATGTTTAGAAAAACCTATAGATAATGATGCTGAAATTTTACAAGATGGAGAGACAGCGGTTTATCGGCCTGTTATTTCTGCTAAATCAGTTGGGTATGAAGAAGTTTATGATGTTGAATTTGCTGGGAAGGGATTCTTTTTTTCTGGCGGGATAAGAGTATCTAACAGCGGGAAATGTATTCCCCAAGGTACCATTATCCATACTAGAGAAGGGGGCTTAGTTCCTATTGAAGATCATCCTAACTCAGTAATGACGAAAGCATTAGGAGAAATAATTCATATAAAATGCGAAGATGGTTATGAACTTAGAGCTACTGCTGAACATAGTTTGCCGGTTTGGAGAGATGGCAAAGAAGTTAAATTAAATGTAAGTGATTTACGTATTGGCGATGAATTATATGCTATGTGTGAATGGGATAAATGGGGTGATGGTCAAGTTCCTTATTCTTATGAGCAGTTAGTGGGGGCAGGTAGAAAAGGAGCTAACAAAGACGGAGAAAAATGGACTAAATATAAAACCGTTAGCGGTGTTTTGGAAATGAATGAAGAATTGGCCGAACTTTTAGGGTGGATGGTTGGTGATAGTAATTGTTATTCTTGGGGCGTAGGTCATTCTATTTTATTTACTAACACTAATCGCACCTATTTAGATCGTGTTCGAGAATTAATAAATAAAAATTTTCCAGACATTATTATTAAAGAATATATTAAACCAAAACAAGATGATGAATTACATCGAAAAGATGGAATAGATTTAGCGTTTTCTGCTCCGGTTAATCGTCGAGGAGGAAATTCTTTTAAAAACTTTTTAAGAATTATGGATGCCGACCAACCTTGCGGTTTTCCTCGTGCTGTAGGAAATTATTTTACTAAAGCTCAAGTATGTGCATTTTTTCGAGGGTTGTATGGTGCAGATGGTTATATTGAAAAAGATGTAACTGATAATAATCCTAAACACTATTATTGTTATAGAACTATGTTGGCATGTTCTTTGGATAGACGTTATGCAGATTATTGTTCGGCTTTAATATTCAAATTAGGAATACCAAATATTATTCATAAACAATATGGTAAAAAAGCTACTTCACCATTATTTTGTGTAAGAACTTGTGGTAGATATTCATTATTAAAATTTGCTGATACCATAGGCAATGTTTTAGGTAAACCGTTGCCAGACTTTAATAAAATTTATGAATATAAAACATATCCTAAGAAAAAATCAGAGCCATTTACAATAGGTGATGATGGAGAAAAATTTAGATTTGTAAAAATTAAATCCATCGCTAAAGAAGAAAAATTAGTTCCATGTTATGATGTTGAATATCCTGGTAAAGGATGGTTTATAAATAGCGGAGGCATACGTTTGATGAACAGTGAAGTTCTGTCATTAAGTGCTTTATATTTAGGCATTTGTAAGCCAATTACTTATTTTGAAGAACGGAGATATAAAGATTCTGATTTAATAACACCAGAAAATCCACATGGATGGACCAAGAAAAAAGTATGGTTTAAACGTGGCGCAAAAATTATTGTTGCTTCTGCAGATGCTGACAAAGTTAAAACCGTTTTTGATCGTGTAATGGTTCAACTCAATAAATCAGAAGAATATAAATTAATGTTAGAAAATGGTGTTATTGAAATGAAGT
>Ga0210402_10004981_pt1 | contig 11956 bp, 8 predicted proteins | sample IncBWC7MmetaG_FD_161055 | JGI IMG/M metagenome (GOLD analysis project Ga0210402, IMG submission 161055) | Forest soil microbial communities from Barre Woods Harvard Forest LTER site, Petersham, Massachusetts, United States - Inc-BW-C-7-M | ecosystem: Environmental > Terrestrial > Soil >...
GAAACATCCGCCCGTACTGCAAGGGAGTATGGGTATAGGTTCTGTATCCTGTAGCGACGTGCTCCGAGCCATAGAACGGGCGGGAGCGGATCCGACAGTACAGGTCAGCGAGCCTCCTGGGCATTAGGCTGGTAAATGCCAAACCCGAATGATCACGATTGCCGAAAAACGCGGTTGATGCGTATCGCGTCTCTATTCCCACATACAGATAACCACCGGGCCTGAGCAAGCGCAGCGTGCTGGCGAGGAATTGCTCCTGCAGCACCTTCGGATCGCCATCGCCCCACAGACCGACGTATTCAAAGACACCGTTCAACGTGATCAGGTCGAATGTTTCAGCAGGGAAGGGCAGCGCTGTCGCACTGGCGATGATTGGATAGACGTTGAGCTTGTCCTGGCTTGCGCGGATCTGAATGAATTCGGCTCGTTCCGGAACGGCCTCGAGCGACACGACGCTTTCTGCGTACAGCGCCATGTCACAGGACATGAATCCCATGCCCGCGCCAATATCCAGGACATTGCGAATGCGATCCCACGGCATTGCGTGCAGGAAGTCAGCTCGAATCGGGGAAAGAAGATGTTTGCTGACCGGCTCATTGCCCACACATCGCTGCAACGCAGCACGCCAATTGCTGTTTCCCGCTTCCTGCAGGAGTTCACGCATCTTTTCACTACTTGTCTCGCCCCAGTACCGTTGCCCAAACAGGAAGCGCGGCATGCCGCCGTACGTCGACATACATGGCTCACCTGTTGCCGCACACACTGGATTCGCGAGTGGTGGGTTGCCACACTTGGGGCAGACCAGCACGGCTGGAAAGGGTCGAGAGGAGTGCTTGGATTGTATGGCGGCGTCGTTCATGCGTTACCGTGGCTGTCAGGTTGTGGCGCGGCGGTCGAGATCAACGCCTTGACCCGAGCGTAACCCAGTATTGCCCACGCGAGCGTCGCGGCAAACAGGATGCCATAGGTAATTCCGAGGGCGAATATCGAACCGAAGGATTGCGGCTGCAGCACTGTCACAGCCACATATAGTAATGCGACAGATGGGGCGGCGGCGAGCGTGACTGGCAAAAAAACCTGCCGGATGTATGAGGCGAGCGAGACCTGCAGTAGCCGAGTCCCGTACAACCACTGGAATACTCCGCGCGCCAGGAATCCTGCCACGGCTACTCCGATGCAGACACCGGCGATGCGACCACTACCGATGAGGCCCAGGATCAACGGCACGCATATCGCACCCTCACTCAACGCCAGAAGTGCGAGAACCCTTTGTCGACCTGCGCCCAAGAGCACGCTGTAAGTCAACCATTGCGACATCGGCAGACTCTCACCGAGCATCAGTATTAAAAGGGGCCGATATGCCGCGTCTTGAAGTCCATGCTGCCACCAGTGTATGAACGGCATCCCGAGACAAAACAGTCCGGCGACGAAGAAAATCGTCAGCGCACATGCAAATTTACCGCCTTCGATAAATAATTGTTTTTGAGTATCGATCGAATTGGTTGCATAAGCGCCGGTTGCTCCTGGCGTCATCACCTGCGTTGCAGAAATAGAAAAAATATTCGCATACACCACGAGCTGCCGGGCAACCGTGAAAGTTGTAACTGCGGCACTCCCGAGGCGCACGCCGATCAGCGTTGGAGCAATTTGCGGAATCAGCGTTCGCGACCATGAGATGATGCTCATCCAGCCGCTGATAGAGAAGATTTCGCGAATCTTTTTTCTTTGGACATGCAGCAGCGAGAGTTGCAGACTCGGAACAAGCTTGTAGCACAAGAGCATCTTTGAGACCGAGCCTAACGCGGTGACCACCAGAACGATGGCGCCCAGACTGGTGAGTGGCATGGTGGCACTAACCACAGTCAAGCTCAGGACCGTACGTAGTGCAAGTGTGGGGATGTCGATGGCGTTTTGCAGATCGAAGCGCGCATAACCCCACAGAAGACCGCTAAAAACGGAGGCAGGAAACGCCAGGGCGAGATTCAGCCCTACCAGAATCAGTGAGTAATGGACGTCAAGAGCGCTGGATGCCGGAACGGCAAACAGAGCGGGAAAGAGCATAAGGGCGACACCGGTTGCAACGCAGACGCCGAGAGACACAATCAACAGAAGCGCGAACGCCGTCGACATTACAACGTTTATGTGCGCCGGCTCGCCCCGTGCGCGATGAATGGCGATGAGCCGCCCCACTGCTGCTGGCACCCCGAGATCCAACACGCCGAAGTATCCGGTTAGAGTGCCGATCAGAATCCACAGGCCATAGGTAGTGTTGCCGAGCCTTTGTATCAGGTACGGCATAACCAAAAGGCCGGAGATCATGTTGACGACAATTCCGGCGACGTTGGCAATAATATTCCATATGGTTTTGGGTTGCCTGCGCATCAGCTTCTATCGCCACCACTTTCAGAGGATTTCGCAGCAGTCGGCCAGGCTCGGCCGCGCCGGAGGTTCATTTTGTCCAGGTGCGAGTCTGACTTTCCATTGCGGCCAATTCGCTGTGACACGTCACACTCGCATAAATCTGGCATACCCCTAGAGATGCTCGTTTCCTCACCGATGCGAGACGAGTTAGTGGTTTTGAATCCCGGCCGCGGAGGGGAAAATTAGACCCACTGTCGCAGATACTCCTCCATCGGCACCTTCGGTGCAACGCGTCTCGGACAACGCCCCCCCCCAACCGGTCTGCCCAATTCTTGACGACTAAAAGCAAGCTATCGGTAGCTGCAGAGATGCCTCGTCAATTATGAGCTCTTACCTCGACAGGTTCTGTTGAATCGCCCGAACAACCTCTCCTGATCGCGTTTTTGGCGTCCTTTGGGCAGCGCATGGCGAGGGAGGCATCTGATTGATACTGCTTTGCCCACACGCGGTCGGGGAGTTGGGAGACAGTCATAGCGAAAACAGAGGCGGAGACTGGGTCGCAGCCGCAGGGGGGGTAAGCGGGGGGAAGAAGCGTGATTAATTCGTTACCGTGAACCGCCGACCCCGATTGCAGCCGCCCTTCCAGTCGAGTTTACGATAGTATTTTGGTCGCGCCGAAAATCGGTCGATTCAACGGTCACCTTTTTGGATTAAAGAAGCATGTACGTATGTCCGAAATGCAAGGGCGAACTGCGCAACCTGCGCTGTGATCTCTGCCAGGTAACCTACCCAGTCGCGGATGGGATCCCGTGCTTTATGACGGGTAATCTCGAGCCCACCAATCAAGTGATCCGCGAGATTTACGATGAAATCTATCTTCATCATGAAGACGTCTGGATTGATCAGGGCCGTGCTGGCGAGTTTCAAAGATATTTTTCCGAACTAATACGCAATCTCAAGCATGAACGCCTACTGGAAATAGGCTGCGGCGAGGGGAACTTACTCGCGGTGCTCCCGGGGGCGGAAAAGTTTGGCATCGATCCCTCTATACATGCTCTTCGTCGCGCCCGTAGGAGATCGAGCGCGAATTGCGCGATCGCCAGATGTGAGCAACTCCCATTTCCATCAGGCGCATTCGACGTAGTCGTTGCCGTTGGCGTTATGGAACATTTCGAAAAGATCGATACCGCGATTTCCGAAGTTCGCAGAGTTCTGGCGCCTTCTGGGCATTACGTCGCCCTGATTCAAGCCGACCAGACAAAAGCAGAGCGCGCCGCACTTAAAGCCCGCCAATACCTATATCCAAATTTCCGACCCTACGCATTGATCCGGTGGTTTGGAAAATGGCTAAAGAAGAGGATCCGACATCCTATAGTTCAACCGCTTCGCAAAGCATATACCGCAGATTCCGCCAAAGACTGCTTGCAGCGCAACGGTCTGCAAGTAATGCGAATTATCACGCAGAAGACGGAACCATCAGCGCCACTCGGTGGACCCCACGTCGTTGTTCTCGTTTCCTCTATCAACCCACAGCAAGCTTTCTAGAGTTTAGTCGTCCTTATCCTTGTCTCCTAGCCGACCGGAATGGCGACGACACGCCTTAGTGCGGCATCCAGGCGTTCCGAGTCCTTCTTCCAATTATATCGCTCTGTTACAGCGGCTATGCCTGCTTCCGCCATGCGCGCCCGAGCCGAACGCGATCGAAGTTCTTCGATCTTCGACATTAAGTCCGTTATATCGCCCGATCTGTAGCAGACACCGCACGCTTCCTGGATCACGATTCTTTGCACGGGTGGAACGTCACTTGCGAGAACGGGTAGGCCCAGCGACATGTAGTCGAACAGTTTGTTCGGGATCGTTGAATTCCACGCGGCGCAGGGAACGTGCGGAATTGCGCCGACGTCCGCCTTCGATATTACGTCAAGCGCACGCCGATTCTCTAAGCGCCCAAGTAACTCAACGCCGCGCCCAAGTACGCCGAGCTCAGTCGCGAGTGCCTGAATCTCAGGCAATCCGACACCGTCTCCCACGACGACTAGATTGACTGGCCAGTTCCGCTTGCGGCACTCGGCGACGGCGCGAATAAGGTCGTGAACGCCCCGGTGCCGCTCGATGAGCCCGAGGTAGGCGATCAGCAGCGTCTCGCCCGCATCTTGATTGCTGCGCCGGTTGCTCGGCACATCAATCGCCATCGGCGTGTTGCGAACGACGGTGATCTTAGCCTCTGCCACACCCGATGACCGAACTCGGGCCGCCGATTCTTCGATGACACAGACGACGCCGTCGACTCTTCGGAGGACCCACCGTTCGACGAATGAGGCAAGAGTTGGATTTCGAACCAATAGATCCAGCGGCTTGGCGACTCTGGTTTCCCAAAGCGCGCGTAACAGTCCCGGATAGTCTTCTGCCATGTCGAGCACAACGGGTGTCTTTAACAATCGTCCGACCCAAATGGCTGCGGGAGCCAAGGGCAAATCACGAACCAGAATCACGTCCGGTTTAGTCTGGCGAGCAATCCGCCAAATGTGTTTGATCCATCTAGGATTTAAAAATGCGGGAAAAGATAACAATCCATTGAGCGATCGATTCAAGAATCGAATACTGCGAAGTCGGTGTATTACGGCACCATCAACAGTTTCCTGGTCTGCGACATTCCGCTTATTCCGTGCAACTACGTCAACTGACCAGCCTCTCTCCTGAAGTCCTACGATTACCTTCTGAACGCGAACGTCCCATGGATAATCTGCGTACCATATGTGCAGAACACGGCGAAGCACGGGGCGCTTGCCGGTTTCTGTTTCGTCATTTGTCATGTGCATATTCCAGCGATCGAGAACGCCGATTCCAAGGCCGAGATCGGCGGGCGGAGTGAGCGCCTGGGGAATTGTGTTTTACGTCGACGGCCAAAAGATGCGCATGTCAAACGCGCTCCCGTGCAATTAACGCTGGTGGCGCACCCCTATTCGACCCCACTGGGGCGTTTGAGCGAGGCGTAGGCACCATGATTTTCACAAGCGTCGCGGCAGTTGCGACTAACATCCACAGCCCTGCGGAGTACGCCTGCGATAGGAAAACTCCAGCCACCAAGTTTCCTGCCAGCGCCGTCCGGAGTGCCCGCGCATAGAGCGCTGCCTTTTGCTCCTCCTCACCTGCCGAAGGATGATGCGCGATCTTGAGGACTCGACCGAGCTCAGTCCACGTCGTGTAGAGGACACGAAGGTATATCATTAAACCGAGCGCGCCCAATTCGACGAGTGCCTCGACGAAACTGTTGTGAGCGGTGCGGTACTGACCACCGGTCAGTCCGTTCACGAGTTCCGCCGAACCCAATCCATACCCAATAGGGCGCTTCAACGCCATTCCAATATCTTGTTGCCATATCAGCAAGCGACTTCCGTTTTCGGTTGGATCTGCGTTGTAGTCACTACCCAGATTCACCAGGGTCGCCATGCGCTGCTGTGTATCGGTCGGCAGGTATCCCCAAGCAACGGCCACCATTAGCACGAGAATCGCGCACCTAATCAGCGTCCGGCGAATTGAAAACTTCTTCAATGCGCCACTCCCTTCGCGGCTCAAGGGGAACGCCGTAGCAGATGCTATCACGACACACAGGCCGATCGCTCCGCCTCTCGATCCCGTCAGCAGGATTGACACCATGGTCACAATCGCTAAAGCGCTCATCAGCAGCCGAGCCCACCGCGACTTACGCGACCGCAGGGCTAACACGATCGGAAGTATTGTATCAAGCGCATAAGCAATATCGTTTGGATCGAATTTGCCGTTAATGAATGCGCGCCCACCGTGGTAGTTCAATACTAGTCCGACTGCAAGTGACACGCCCGCCGCGGCAAATCCTAACAAGAGTTTCTCGACGTCCCAAAGAGTCTGAGTGACTTTCAGCACCAACATCATGGAAAGTAGGAGTATCAATATGTACAAACTCAACATGAGAGTTGCCGATTTGTAAATCGAGAATACGAAACTCACGATCGCAAGTGCCAGGAAAGTGAGAGCAGCACGGGTGATTCTTGAAGACCGGATTCCTAGCGGAGCCAGTGCGCCTGGATGGCCGAATGCAAAAACAGCCGCGAACAAGAAGGCGATTTTGACCAAGGGTACCGACGATAACCCCGGAACCCAATCGGCCACCTTCCCCACCATCAACGCAATCAGGATCACGGTCCATATGATGTACGCGGGCGTGGACGATTTCGCATTTATCCTTGCGATCGGCGTACTGGCGGATGTCTCATCGGTCGAGACAGTTCGTGTCTTTGCCGCGTGCTTTGAATGTTGATCCACGTCAATAGCCATAACGCCCATCGTCATCCGCGTCCGGCGTGATTTCCAGCCGAACCTTGTCTCTCAACGTAAAGTAGCGCTCATTCTGCATCGCACGAGAATGCCGAAGAATTGCGCACAATGAGACGCTGGCTGATTGCTTAGCATGTCCGACCCCATTCTTGTCTTCTTAAGTATCCCGAGGATAATCGTAAATTCCGCCCGAGTTTGTGGATCCTGCTCTTGCGAAAATCAGCACCAAGGAAAGGGCCGTTGGTAGCCCGGATTGAGTCGATGGGCTCGATTTTCATTCCCGCTCTCTCTGCATGGAAATTGTCCGGCGATGACCTCCGTGTATTCATGGTGGCAAGCGCGACCTGAAATGGCGCATGTTGAGGATACTGGCGCAAGTACGATTATGCATCATTTCATCTGATTGGGGATATTCGGGCGAATCGCAGAGCAATTCGGTTTCGTCAGGTAGAAGCCGGCACGTTGGCGTATCAGACTTGTGACATCACGCCGACTGCGCAGGCTAAGATGGAGGGCACCCGGAGGTTGAGAACTCTGCGTTTCCCTCTTGGTATGCCAGTACACAGGCGAACCTTGGCAATGCATGGTCATGACTAGTATGAGAAAGCTTCTAGAATCTTGGCGCTTGTTCTGGCTGCTGGCATTTGCCATAAGCGCAGCAATTTGCGTCGCCTTGCCCTCCACTGATTTCCAGTCTGCTCATGGCACCGAATTCATAATTCTATATTCAGTTCGCTGCGCACTACCCTTCTTTATTGTCGCCTTCACCGCCTCATCGCTTGCCATCCTTTGGCCGAGCCAGATCACTCGATGGCTATTGTCGAACCGGCGATACTTCGGGCTTGCTTTCGCTTTCGGCATGGGCTGGCACCTCACATTCGTCGCCTACACAACACTTCGTTTCGGGAACCAGTTAAATCGCACGGCGACGACCCTGGATCTGATCGGCCTTTCGTTCCTCGTGGCGCTAACACTGACTTCGTTCCGCTCATTTACACGCCGATTGAGTCCTCCAAGCTGGCGACGACTTCACAAGTCGGGGGTATATGCAATCTGGCTGTTGGCCACGTATATCTATCAAGCTGGCGCTCGCGGCGACCGGGATCTTTTTCATATAGCCGCACTGAGCGTCTTGGTTGCCGCCTGGCTGCTCCGAGCCGCCGCTTGGACTCGGTTACAACTTCTCAGTCGGAGCCGAACCAGACAATTGAGGCGCGGTTCCGCTTATTAGGAAGGCTTCACCTCATGAAATTGCAGAGCCGCGACGAGGGTCGCGCGCTTCGCCCAGCGCGGACCAGCGATCTCCACCGCAATGCCAAAGCATTGTAACCCGCGAGGCTCGGCTAAAGGTTTATGGGTCCGTCACCATCAGCGCGGTTGAAGTGTGCCGACGAGACCGCCGCCCGAGACGCCGCGAGAGGCGGCGACAGGGCAAGCACGAAATTTGAGGGCCCCTGAAAAAACCCCTGCCGCCGAAGAGCCGCGATCCACGCTGGATGGGTTTGGTTGCTAACAAGCAGATCGCAGCTCGCCGCCTCCAACCGCCTACAGGCCTCACCAACTAATGGGCCAACATCGGCGGGTGCCGCCAAACCGTCCACAATGCATCCAAGTTTCATATTTCCGAATTGCGTGTGGCTTGACAGTTGCGAAATACTGACGACTACCCATCCGGCGACCTTACCGGATCTCCGAAGTACAATACGCAAGAGTTTCGAATCGTGCGCCGGCAGCCTTTTACGCATCGCCGCGGCACGCCGATCGCACATCAGGCCATAGTCGCCACGTACGTTGGAGAAGAGTTCGTCGATTTCCTCGGGGAGATCCGGCGCTTCAGCGAAGGAAACGCCTGCCGGTGTCCTGGAGCCAAAAACTCGTCGACGCACGCGTGCCAAACCAACGATTCCGGCCAAAGTCCCCGTATTGCGTGCCAAGTCCAGGAGAAACCGTAAGCCCGCGCCCCGACGCAGCCAGCGGATTTCTCGCGTGAAATTGCGCGCACTCTCGATCCGAAACAAGAAAGGTACCTTCGACACTGTCCATCCGAGCTTTGAAAGTAGCCGTGGTAGAGGCCGAGCAGTATTTCCCATCCCGAGGCAGTAGAGTCGCGACTGTCGGCCAAGAGCATCCTTGATCAGTTGCACGCCGACCAGGGCGTACCGCCGATCAACAATTCCCTCCGAAAGCGGCAGTTGATAGTTTCCCACGGGGAAGTTCTGGCCACCGACGAATACCTGTTCGGACTTTAATATGTACCCGCCTCGAACCGCCGGCCCGTCGCTGAAGACATACGCCGCCTGATATGGTGCATCGACTCCAGGATCCTTTTGCATCAATTCCGAGGAGCCGACCGGAAATGCAAAAGTGATACCAGCCTTTTCGAGTCGCGAGTTGAAGTCACGGATGCTCTCGGCATCCCCGGGAAGTATCTCTCGAATCAATGTCGGCATTACGTACGGCCTGCGACCAATTTGTGGGCAAACCAACGCCACTCCAGGCGTCTTCGTTGCGTGGCGCTGAGCGTCACCAGGCCGCGCTGTGATCGGATATGGTCGAGGAGAGTCGATACGGGAACGAACCAGCCGTCCTTCTTAGCGATGCGTCGCATAAGATATTCGAACCGCTCGTCCACCTTTTGGCCCTGCTGGAAACCCGAACCGAAGTGCGTATAGACGATACAAGCGCCACCGGATTCCTCAAGCAAATCCTGATTTTGTTCGGAGAGCAGTTTTAGGCAAGTTGGCAAAATTTGGGCGTTGGATGCCGCGAACCACGCCTGCACATACGGGCGCAGCGGATCGTGGTAGGGCATCAGCGGGCAGGCCGCCAATGTATCAATTTCACCGAAGACAAAATTTCGCACGTAGCGAATCCGCTGAAGGCATAGATCTCCCCAGAAATGCGGCGATCCTGGTATGTGACCGCAATGAGGGTTCGCGCCAAATCTACGCATGATCATGCGGTATAGAGTTCTGGGAACACCAGAAACACGATCGTAACCCCAATAGATGCCCTCGCTAGACTCGGCGTGATTCGCCATGCTCAAAGGATAATGTCCGAACAGCAATCTGAATCGGTCCAACGCCTCTTCTACACGGTGGCTCTGCAAGCCCTGAAAATATGAGTTGTGATACCCGATCTCAAACCCCGACCTCTGAAGCCGCAGTACCGTGCGCAAGTATTCATCGTCATCACAAGTGGACCCGTGAGGGCTGCGCGGCTGCAAGTCGCCACCCGTTGCGGGCCAGACCGACTTCGTAGTGCGCATCCCAAGTGAGCCCAGAAGATCGTAGATGGCTTCGAAATTCCCTGGAACGCTGAGATCGGTGTCGTCAAATACGGAGAACGCAAACCGCTTTCCCCCAGGCCATGAAATGAGTTCAGTCACTCGGCTTTTTCCAGCCGGCTTACCAACTCTGGCAGCGATGTTAATGTTGTAATCTCGTCAAGATCGAATCGCACGCCGAAATCCTGCTCGATCTCAGACATGAGATCTAGGTGGGCCACCGAATCCCATTGTTCGATGTCCCCAATCTTCAGATCGGGTCGGTATTCCCCGCTACGTAGCTTCAATGCCCTGATGATGCACTCGCGAAACTTCACCTTGTCGACCACCATCAGCACTCCCCTTCGTGCACAATCAATTTCCGTCAAGAAACCTGCGACTCGTCGATCTGAACATAATGCTTGGGAATCACATCAGGTCGCTGAGTGTCAAAGGTCCAGAGGTCGCCCGCGGCCGATTCCATACCGCCCGACTCTTTCAGAAAGCCATGCGCGACCTGATTCCTTCCGCTCGCCGCGTACTGAATCGCAATATTATTGACGCCCCCCCGCGCTGCTCGAGTGATGAGCCACGAGAGGAACGCGTTCTCGACCGTACGCCCTAATACGCGGCAACTGAGCAGGAAGTCCCGAACCGTCCACGCATCGTGTCTACCTTGGTCGACGATCGCCAATCCGGTGATTCCACTATCGCCGAAGCGGTCCGATACACGCAACCCAACGACCAAATAGGTACGATTGCCCAATAGTGCGCGAAACTCATCGCCCGATATGCGGCGCGTAGTTAGATTGAATTGATTCGTCTTCATTAGTAGCTGATGAAGCCTTCCGGCCTGTTCACTGCGCGCAGAAAAGATCCCGAGCTGCAGGCCGAGAGAGCGGTAAAATTCCTCTGGCGACTTCGAATTCGCTTTGATTGCGCTGCGTTGCGCCTCGTGCACGTAGGCGTCCGCACGCTTTCGGTCCTCCTCCGTCTGACGCAACGTATCAAACCCGAGATAATCACCGAGAGCGCTGACTAGCTCCGACGGGTCGCGCGGAAAGTCGAGCACATCGACCGAAGGTAATGCGCGCACCACTTCCTCACGTTCCACGGGTGAATCGTCAATGAACACAAACGAATCTAAACCGAGACTGAGTTTCTCAGCGGTTCGGACAATTGCCTCCGATTTCAAGCCCCACCCGATTTCCATGTGCGCGAAATCCGTCGGCCGCAATAAACAGTCCGGGTGCGAACGCAAGGCGTCAATGGCTTCCGCCGGATTATTCTTTGAGCAAATTGCTAGCAGAATTCCACTGCGCCGAAGCTCCAGTAAAGAACGCTGGAATCGTCGATACGCCAAGCCACTCCCGGAATCGGCCATCTGCAATCCGTCCAGCCCGTCTTCGCCGAGAATCCCGCCCCAAAGCGTGTTGTCTAGATCAACCACACATACCTTCTTTTGCGGGCACTCCAGCGATCGCAGCGAGCGAAACCACTGCTTACTCAATTGGCGATTCCCAGCTGGGGAAAAAAACACCTGCGCGATCGCCTCGAAACGGGGGTCGTTCAGGGCACCGACCCCATGCCGTAATGCCAAGCTGAGGTGGTCCACGACATGAAACCACGAATGCGCTTCTCGGAATGCCATAAGTCGTTCGTTTAGCTTATTGGCCAAAGAATGCTTCTCCAAATTATTGGGGATCGGAATGCCGCCATGAGGGTCTCGGAAAAAATTAGAGAACAACACTGTCGGTGGCGCTTCGAGGATTGCGAGATAATCAAGTGTTTCATTCACGCGCACTGCAATATCGGGGATATTCTCCAGTACCCGCGGCGACAGCACGAATGCCCAAGCCGCCGTATTCTTATCGAAGAGGACACCGTCACGATTGAGCGGTGCGACAAGCCAGCTATCGTAACCTGCGTCAACGACGTGCCAATTTGAACCAACCTGTTTGAGCTGAGAATTGAGTTCTCGCGCAAGTAGGCTGAGGGTTTTGTCGCCTAGCAGAA
>Ga0210402_10004983_pt1 | contig 11953 bp, 7 predicted proteins | sample IncBWC7MmetaG_FD_161055 | JGI IMG/M metagenome (GOLD analysis project Ga0210402, IMG submission 161055) | Forest soil microbial communities from Barre Woods Harvard Forest LTER site, Petersham, Massachusetts, United States - Inc-BW-C-7-M | ecosystem: Environmental > Terrestrial > Soil >...
CGCCCGATTAAACCATTTGCCCCGGTCACCAGAACCTTGGCGTTTCCTACACTCTGGAATTGGGACCGGAATTTGATTTTCGCGGCGTCGGCTTCCTGGGACACACGGTTCGTCCAATAGACGGTGGAGCGCGCCTGCTCGACAGGCACGGGCATCGGTGCTCCCTTTTGCAACGCACTGTAGAACGCGACTACCAAAGAGTGCAGACCGTCGTACTGGACAATTTTCTTCGTCGCGAAGCGAGCCACGTTTGCCGGAACCTGGGCACATATGCTGAGCCCCTCGAGCATTGCCTGCAACGCGCGCGCAGGCGCTTTCGGAAGCGGGAGTTGCCGGGTATGAGTCACCCACATCGCGAAAAGATTCGCCCGAATCACCCCTTTCGTCCCTTGGACGACAAACCAGTTCTGTAGAGGCCGTACGTTCCAGGAAATCTGGATGTTCGCGGTGCCGCGTTCGCATTGCGCCGCCACGCGCCATTCATCAAACAGGAGGTTGGAGTCGCCTCCGTGAGTGCCGTGGAAGGCTTTTACGTCTTCGATTGCGCCCAAGAAAGATTCGGCGAGATATACCGCGTGTATACCCTGGTCCAGGAAAGGATAACCGCCATCTTGATAGTGGATCGGTAGCGGTCCACCGCAGTAAGGGGGGTATTCGCTGCTGCGGAAGTAATCGAAACTGAGCGGAACTCCGATGGCGCCCGAACGGACGAGGCTCAGCGCTTTGGAAACGAAACGGTCATATAACATGGAATGGTTGACGCAAACGGATTTTTGCGCGGCGGCGGCGGCGGCGGAGATACGGTCGACCTGTTCCGCATTGATTGCCAGCGGCTTTTCCACCAACACATGGCATCCGCTTTCGAGCGCCGTAACCGCCAATTGTGCGTGAGTGTTGGGGGGAGTCAAAACATGAATTACGTCGACTCCCTCGTGAATCATCGCGTCCATTGTTGGGAAGACTTTCGGGATGCCGAACCGAGCAGCCAGAGTCGTAGCACGAGCGTTGACAACGTCGGCAATTCCCACGATCCGCGCGTTAGACACACGCTGGAGTGCGTGGGCGTGAAACTCGCTTATGTAGCCGGCGCCGACCAATCCTACTCGCAGATGTGTATCTGGAGACATTCAGGGTTCCTTTCAAATCTACTGGGTGTCGCAATCAAGATGTTTCATCTGAGCCAAAGCCCTAGGCGAACTCTCATCGCGGGCTAACTCAACTACGAACCGAGCATTCGCAGCCCATGTGTGCCGGCTAAAAACGGCGTCCTTTGCCCGGGCACCGATCCGAAGCCGCAGCCCTGAATCTTCGATAAGCCTGAGAAGAGCTCTTTCTAATGCGGCATAATCCCCGTGGGAAAACATCATTCCCGTCGCATTGTCCTCAATCACGTCGCGCATTGGGCCGAGGTCGGGGACTACGCAAGGCTTGCCCATGGCCATGAACTCAAACAAGGCAATAGGAGAGCCGAAGGCATTGGAATCAGGGAGCACGCAAATATCCATGGCCTCGATGTAGTTGGGCACGTCATCGCGAGGTACCGGTCCGGGAAGAATTACTTCCCTTTCCATTCCTAGTCGAAACGCAGTCTGCTTCAACTTTTTCAGCTCAGGGCCGTCGCCCACGAGCAACACTTTTATCTCTGGATGCCGGTTGCGAATACTCCTCGCCACCTCGATCAATACGTCCAGACGATCCCAGCGATAGAACAATCCCACATGACCGATGACAATTGAGCCTTCGAGACCCAGGCATGACCGGAGCGACGGCTCAGGTCTTAGGCTTCGGAATCGATTCGGATCAATTGCATTGGGCAAGACGTGTACTGTTTCACTTCTTGCGCCACGCCGCTTAGCTTCGTCGGCAAGAACGCGGGAGACGCACAGAATGTGGCTGGCTCGCGTGAACATCCATGCGTCGATCCTTCGCGCGAGGCGCTCCAAAATCAAGCCCCGTGCTCGCGTGAATCCAGCGAGCTCATTCACTTCGAGTACGACCGGCCGTTTCAACCAATTCCCCAACAGCACGCCCATGAACATGAAGTAGGCGTGCCTTTCATAGAGCACGGCCTCCGGCTGGCGCCATAAAACCGGCAACAACCGAAATGGGAGAAACAAGTTGTAGAAAAGCTCGAATACTTCAAACACGAACTGCGGACACTCGCAGCTTATGTATTTCCACACTCTCTGAAGGCCGCGTGCCCGATCCGCTTTGCGCAAAAATGGCATCATTCCAGCGGACTTGAGTGGATCCACGCCAGGAGGGGACACGATGGTAACCTCGTGGCCATCTGCTTTCAATGCTTCCGCCATGCTGCAAATGTGCATGGCTTGAGAACTGCGGCCCATGGTGCGATGGTGGTAGATGATTTGCACAGTTCAAAGCCCCGAAAAGCGAGCGACAAGGCGCCGGCGACTTCGACGCATCAACGAGAAGGCCTCAGCAATGAGCCGGCGGCCGGTGAGCGTAAAATCCTTCGCACACCTACTTCAGTAGGTGTGGTTTTTTATGCAGTATGCAGCGTTGGATTGCGCGAGACGCAACGATTGTAAAGGTTCATGTAATCATCGAGCATACGTTCCGGCCGAAAATATTGCTCGTAGCAGTAGCAGGCCAGCCGCCCCATCTTCGGCAGTTCTTGCCTCCGGGCGATCGCGCTGGATAACGCAGCCGCCATGCCCTCAGGGTCGGACGATGGCACAAGTGTGACTGCGCCCGACAAACGAGCGATCTCGCTCATCCCTCCGACGTCGGTGACCACCGCCGGCAAACCAACCGACATTGCTTCCAGCAGGGACACAGGCAAGCCCTCGGTTATAGAAGCACTCACAAAAAGATCAGCCGCGCGCATGAATGGTGAAACATAAGTCTGTTCACCGAAAAAAGTTACGGAGTCGTTCAGCCCGAGTTCATTGGCGAGCTTCCTGAGGCTGAGATCGAGGGGCCCACCACCAACGATCCAAAGTTGCAAGTCCTTATGCCGAGCGCGTGTGAGTGCAACCGCCCGCAACAGCGTGGCGTGGTCCTTCAGCGGCGCCAAACGGCCAACATAGAGTAAGGTAAATCCCTTTTTGGGACGCGGTACAGCCCGAATATCCGCGGGCCAAGCGCCGTTGTAGATGTGAATGATCTTATCGCGGGAGGCGAACGGAGCCGCCAGCAAGTTGGTCCGCGTACTCTCGCAGACTCCGACAATCCAATCGCACCAGCGCGAAGCAAGCGCAAACTTCAACTCACGGCGTAATTGGTATGGAGGTTTAACTAATCCATGCCGGGTTGCTATAACCGTCTTCACCCCGGCCAGCCGGGCTGGAAGAGCGGCGCAGATAGCCGCAGTTGCATTGTGGCAATGCACCACATCGGGGGCTGAACGCCTGAAGGCTAGGTACAAGGAGCGCATCAGAGAAAAGAACGAGCCAGGAGGGTGGAGCGTAACCTCATAGCCTTCGGCCTGCAGCTCTTCGCCGAGCACACCAAGCCGGTAAAGGCAGTGGACGGACGCAATGTGGCCCCGATCGCGTTGCAATCGGCACAGCGTGGCGGTTAACTTCTCTGCTCCGCCCATTTCCATGCTGTCACCCACGTGCGCGATCCTCAAGGGAGAGGTTCGCTCCAAAAGCGTGCCTGCTGAAGGTGTAGCACGGGCTACTTCCATCACGCTACCCATTGAAATGAAGCCTTTCTGAGTCTATCTTGAGGCTTCCGCAACCGCTGGTTGAGGAACCAGAAATTCGATCAAGCGTTTGAACGAGGAACCGACTGGCGTGGGCAGCAATGCAGAAAGTTGCAGCAGGCGTCGGCGATCGTCCTTCTGTAACACCATGAACATCCGGCTCGTGACCAAGAAAACGATCACACCCGCAGGTACCGCAACGCTCAATTTCATGAGGGGGTCGAACGGCATCGCCACAATGCCGAGTACGACGATGGCCATCGCAAAAGTTGCCGCAGAAAGCCTGAGCAAAACGCGCACATCGATTCGGACGGGATAACGAACCAGCACACGGCCCCAGATAGTTAGCGCAGCAAACGATTGCGCGACGCCGTTGGCCCACGCTGCGCCAAGTGCGCCGTGACTTGGAATCAATGCGAGATCAAGGAGCACGTTGATCGCCGCGGCAACGCAGCCCCACTTCAGGATGAACCCCAGGTCTTCGGCCGAATACAGGAGAGTCTGGGCGGGAGTCAGTATCGCCTTTGGAATGCTGAGAAGTGCCACTACTACAAAAACCGGAATGGCCGCCAAATATTGCGGCCCATACATGACCCGTACGAAGGGACCGCCGATGCACGCGAGCCCGATCAATATCGGAAGCGCCCCTAGAAGAACATACGTGGACGACTTCGAAGTCATCCGATATAGACGATCCTTATCGCGTCCGTACTCGGCCATCTGCGTGGCTGAGACCGCATTGGCAAACGTCTGGGGAATCCGCATGAGCCGGTCGGCCACACTAAAGCAAACCGAGAAGAAGGCCAGCTGACGAATATCCGGTTGCAGCAATTTAAGCAAAATGATGTCGGACCGGTCCCAAATCACAATCTGCAAGATCATCAGTCCGGTGCTCAGACCGGAAAAGGAAAACATTCGTTTGCGAATGTCCGCAGGCAGGGGGACCCGGGGGACAGTCTTCATTGACCGAAACACAGGAAGGATCTTTACGACGAGCTCCGCAGTGCGATAGAGCAGGACGCCCGCGGCAATGCCGACCAGATCCCAACCAAGGAGGAGACTCACAATCACTGCGATTACATAGACAATGGCTCCGACGAAAGCGCCGCGCGTATTGAGCGCTGCATCCTCGGCTGCGGTGTTCGCCTGCGAGGGCACGAACGTCACCATGTTGGGCACCATGCTCAATGCGAGCAAAGCCGAACAGATACGGTACGCAGGATCTACAAGGGTGAAAGCCGCGATCATGCCGATGGCCGCCAGGACGCAGGCAATCACCGTTTGCGCCCAAAGGTTGTAAAAGAATACGGCGCGCGCTAGCTCCTTTTTGCCTCCACCGAGAAATTCGCCCATGTACTTGAAAGTTGTGAGCGGGATACCCAGCGAACCGACCGAGCACGTTATGGAAGTAAGCCAGAATACGAGATTGAAATAGCCAAGCCGCGTCGGCCCTATGACTCGCGCAATGACTACGGTCGTTAGCAACGTGCAAACGAGCGTAATCACCACTTCCAATCCCATGAAGATGAAATTGCGCCCGATGACCTTGGCGTTACCAGAGTTGGGTGGTGGCAATCGGATAGTCAATGTCGTTTAGCCAGTATCGGGATGCAATAATGCGATTTGATTACCTGCAGGTCCTCAAGGCGCCAAGATGAGCGGTTCAGCATCGCGATGAACAGGGCGGGAGCCAACCGCCTTTGGATCGCCTGGATCCCAGCCGAGTGGACTCATCAGTTTTGAAGACAGAACTGCAATCAGCTGCGCCTTCTTCAAGATGTACGACGAGACCGGCGGCTCATTCAGGGAGTCCACCCGATAACATTGCGGTTGACCATCTGCCGATCATTGATAAGAGGAGACGACGTCAATGGACACTCTGCGGTTTCGGCAATGACAAAGCTGAATGGTCTCAGGGATTGGAGGAATCTTAAACATTCTACGGGATCACGCTTGGTGCGTCTTGCGACTTGGGGGTGAGCTTCAAGGGTAACGACACATTTTCGAGCCGAAGAAATAGTTTCCGCGGCACCCTTGAGCACATCAAATTCGCCACCCTCCACGTCAATCTTGATTGCTACGTCGCCGCCACGCACACCATAACTATCGATGGTGACGACTTCCAAGGGGCCATCGCCAGGAACAAGAAAACGGGCATGATCAGAGTTGTCGTAGTCCGGGACCTCTAGCCGGCCCTTGCCTTTGAAACAACCTACGGCCTTGGTAATCGCCTTCGATGGAACATGCAGTTGGGACAAATTAAGCTTCATAAACCCCGCAACGTCGGGATTCGGTTCGAAAGCGATGACTCGCGTGACGCGGGAGGTTTGGGAACAGACGAGCGCTGAAAACGTCCCGATATCCGCTCCACAATCGAACAAGACCACGTCAAACAATGGTTCGAGGAATCGACAGAATGAATGAATCAATGGCCTTTCATAATCCTCGATTTCTCGCTGGTCCCAGCAGGTGTCAGCGCGATAAAGCGGCACACTGAAACTCACACCGCGACCCAATTGATATTGCGCGATCACATTAAGCATCCCCAATTGTTCCAAGATTCCTACCAGCCGGTTACCGCCACGGATCCCCCAGCGGGTCATGGTTTTGGCCAACCTTAGGAAGAGCGGAGCCCGTGTAACGAACTTTGGGTTCGGAGATGAATTCGTGGTTCGCGGCGGTATTCGTTCGGACAAAACGAGATTCGAGCGCCAACGGATTGCCGGCCGGAGATAAGGAATTGTTTTCATCGGAAGTACAATCGAGAGAACTAGAATTTGTCGCGCTACAACAACCTAGTTCTGCACAAGTTCGGAAATAGTGACGGCCTCGCGATTCTTGCCTAGCGCGGCTTTGATTACGCTGGGCAGTGCCTTTAACGCGGCCGCGTTAACGCCGTGATAAAGAATGATGTCTCCAGATGCGAAGCTGGTTCGAGCCAACTGCGCCTCCACATCTCCCGAAGCAGCGCAGTAGTCTTTCAGATCGACGTTCCACATCACTACTTGCTGGCCGACCGCCCAAGCTGGGATGAGGCTGCGAAGTGACAATTTGCCGTGGGGTGGGCGGAAGAGCTTGCATTTCTCTCCCAGGATACGGTCCAAAACCCATCCGGTCATTCCTATCTCTCGAAAGGCACCAGACCAGGAAAGCTTATTGAAGTACGGATGGCTGTAAGAGTGGCTCCCGACGTCGTGCCCCTCTTTCTTCATTCGCAGAACGATTTCCGGATATTGCTCGGCGGCTCCTCCCACTACAAAAAATGTGGCCTTCACCGCGTAATCCCGAAAGATGTCCAATATCCGCGGGGTGTTGATAGGATCGGGTCCGTCATCGATTGTTAAGGCAATCTGGGCTTTGTTCCGATTCCCATGCACAAGTAATTGTCGGCCGGGAACGGCGCTAAACAGAGCTTTCTTGACCAGCGCGTGCCCTCTAGCCACTTTTCCGTTCGCGCCGTGCGAACCATTTTCGCGCCACAAGTAGGTATCGCTATAGTATTTCGCGATGATATGGTTGGAACCAAGTCCAAGACTTCGCTCTTGTTTCGAGTGCTCAGACAGCTTCAGCAGCGCCTCTTGAAGCCCTTTCTCATCGCCATAGCGAATGAACATGACTGACGGCTGATCACGAAGGGCTTCCGGAACGCGGACAGCCGTCGTAATTATTGGAATGCGCGAAGAAATCGCCTGAAGCACCAGGAGGGGTACCCCGTCCTGAAGCGAAACGAGCACATCGCACGCTTGGAGCGAATCGCGTGTATTCAATTCATTCGGCACCCACTGAAGGTCCGGACGAAGTTCCTGAATCGCAGTTTTAATCGCATGTCTCTGCGTATCGTGTGAGGCGAAAACAATCATCCTGGTGGGTCGGCCAGTATTGCGGAGATTCGAAGATGCAGCCAGCAAGTGATCGAAACTGCCGTTGGAGTCCGGGCCAAGCGCTGCAGCGACTACCAACTCTTGTGGGCTAGGTTGCAACTCGCCGGATGAAGCCTCTGATGGACTCGTACGCGTCATTGGCAGCTCTGGCTTTGCTACGCTAGCCGGGTCAAACGAAGTTCGGAACGCAGCGAACGACCGTCGCAAACCTTCGGACGTTGGTATCGACTGCCTCCATCCGATAGAACGTAACTTGGAATTGTCGAAGCGATTTCCGCCCCACTGACTTGCCGCCTTGTACGGCGTCAGGATTGCCGGCAACTGGCCCTTCGAATAGCGATGGTATTTCGACACAAGGTAAGAAAGCATCCGCACGCCGAAGTAGGGCACGGAAATGGATCGAACCTTGGTGACATACTTCTTGTAGGCGCGCAGATATTCACGGCATGTTGGCGGATCATCATCAAGCACATTGTAGACCTGACCGGCAGCGCGCTTATGGGTACCGGCAATCACGACTGCTTCCGCGCAATTCTCGACGTAACTCAATGGAAGCGGATTATTTCCACCAAAGTGCAATAGCCACTTTCCAATCGTCAACCCAACGCGGTTGGAAAAATGACCGCCTTCAGGACCGTAGATTACTCCCGGGCGTAGAACCACAAGTTCGAAGCCATTGCGTTGCTGATATTCCCAGAACAGTTGTTCTTGACGAAATTTGGAAAACGAGTAGTGGTCGCGCCACTCGGGATGTGGTTCGAGCATGGTTTGCTCGTTCACCTTTGCCCCGCGGCCGAGGCTGGCTACCCCGTATACGCCGAATGAACTCACTAGAACAATGCGCAGCGGCTTTCGATTTCCAACGGCGTCCAGCAGATTTCTGGAAGCAACCACCGAATTGAGGAAAAGATCAGCGGCAGTTCCCTTCTTTCCCGCGGCTAGATGGAAAATGAGTTGCACATCATCCACGGCTCGAGCGGCGTCCTCTCGATGCCTCAGGTTACCGACACAATACTCGAGACGAGCCTGCGCATCTCGCCCAAACAGAGCTTCTAGCTTGGGAATATCGGCCTGTCGGCGAACATTGCAACGAATTTTGGTGTAACCGTGAGCTAAGAGGCGCTTGACCAGCGGTTTCCCCAGAAAGCCCGCGGCACCAGTGACGAGTATCCTCATGCCAATCCCACCGGATATACCTGCGCTGAGATCTCATCCATAATCTGCGATACGCGCAAAATCTCTCGATAGGCGATAGGCACTGGAGTGTCGTGCAGAATGCTTTCGTAAAAAAGTGACAATAATCGGTTCATCCCCGCAAAAAAATGAAACCGCGATCCAGCAAACTCGCGAGCATTTTGCGCGGCTTGCCGCAGAGACTGCCAGCTGGACTTGAACGACGGCAGCAGACGACCGGCCGAACTTGGAACCGTCTGTTTTTCTTCCACAAACATCCTACGAAGTGCAAGATCGATATGAGCTATATTTTTGGTGCCGTACACCCGCATGAAATGTCCTACTGGCCGGGCGTGCGAACTGAAAGTAACGTACGCGGACATCCCACCGGCGATAATCATCACCCGCAGTTCGTCGAGAACGCCATCCGTGCAGTCACCATTTGAATGTCGACGGCGGTAGGCGCGAGCGATAATTTCCACTGGTCCGTCGGGAAGGAATGGAGTGATTTTATTGATGGCGTGATCGATGATGTTTTGAAACAACTTGCCTGGTAATTGATGCACCCAATGCCGATCGTCGGAGAGTAATGCCTGGCCGAATCCTCCTGCCAGGTCATATCCGTAATAACTTTCGATATGCACTGGGTCGCCTAAATCACCTTTTGCAACGAATTCCTTTAGAGCGAGAGCTGGGGCTTCGAAGTTGTACCAGTAGTTGATCGTCAACTTTCTATTGCTTTGGCGCACGCTATCGATGAGCTGTTGCCCATCTGTCGCGTTCAAAGCAAGTGGCTTCTCTAGAAAAATGTGGCAACCGGCCTCGGCCGCTTTTCCCGCCAGCGCCAAGTGAGAGTGCGGTGGAGTGGCAATATGAACTACATCGAGCCGCTGCTCGGAAAGCATGCGATCGAAATCCGTGTACCGGTGCGGAACCGAGTAGCGAACTGCCAACTGCTCGGCCAGGATGGGCTCGAGATCGCAGACCGCCAGGACTCGTGCACAGCCGAGCTTTTGAATTTCCTCGATGTGACTGTCCGCGATTTTCCCGCAGCCAACAATGCCAATATTCAGCATCGGCGAATTCCAATGGCATCGCCGGCGCGATCGATCCTGCCAGTACGCGAAGCGACTACGGGATTGCGGCCTTGCCCAATGGCCTCGATCGCGAGATACATCTGCCACGCAGAAACGAAATGCGTGGCGCACCCGCGCCGGGCCGATTCCTCAACCAACATGTTGAAAGCTGACTCCAGGACTCCGTGCAATAAGGCGGAGGAGTTGCGTTCTTGGGCTCCATGCGTAAACAACTTGACGAAGCTATCGGCTCCGATCCTCGGAGCTAACTCCACCCAACGCCTTACGCGATATGGTGTCGCCACGTTTCCATACCGAAGTTCGCCAGTTTCGAGCCGTGGAAGCCAACGGTCTCTCCAGCGCATTCCGATGGGCCCAGGAATCATAAGCAGGTCGCCCTCGACGCGACCGCCGGGCTTCACAGGGACGCCGTCGTCATACGACTTCGGCCGATCAGGAGCGCCGTTGCAATAGTAAATCGTATTTACCAACCGGGCTTGCGTTGGAGAATCCCCGGACGGCATGGTGAAATCGGCATAGCAACCAAGGTCTCGCAGCACTCGAATCTCATCGTTGAGGCCACACCACTTGCCATCCGGCCGCGAATTGTCCAGGGCCCAGTTTCCGTGGATGAAACCAAAAGTCAATTTCCCATCGCGTTTGCGCAGCAGACCATGCCTGTCATGCAATATGCTGCAAAAACTGCTTATGCGGTCGACAAAGTTCTGGCGGCCTTCGCCATCATGGTGAAGATGGACCTCTACGTCCGCTATTCCGTCGCGAACCATTTCCGCCAGAGGTTCCAGCAGGCTCGGGTGATATTCCTCTTCCGGAAAGAAAAACGTATATCGAGGCATGTTACCAACAGAATCAGGCTTACATCGCCTTGCAATCGTAGGCCAAGCGGACCGCCATAGAGCCACGCGCGACTGCGCGGTGCTTAAGTCAGCGCGCCGCCACTTGGGTTCGTAATGGTCCGCAATGGTCACCCATATACGCTCAAGCGGGGGCGCGGAACGCTGCGCGATCCGCCGCAGGCGTTGCCCGATGTAGGAGGGGCCCCAAATTTGTGAATTGTGAATTAGTTGCATAGTCGCCAGGTTGATTTGATGTGCACCGAATCAACGGCTCAATACAGTCGTAGCTCTAACCGGCAGCTGCCGTTTATCACGACGTTGCTGCAATGCCAGCTCACAGATACAAAGCAGTTCATCTGCAGCTTCATCCCAACTTCGCCGAAATTGTTCGGAGATGGAATGTTCATCCCAATGCCGGTCCATAGCCTTTTCAATTGCACTGGCAAGTGCGCGCGAGTCTCTTGGAGGAATTAGAATTCCCGATTCTTCGTTGACTAGTTCGAGGATTCCGCCCACATTCGTTGCAATCACAGGTCGTCCGCAGCTGAGGGCTTCGATGACGACGTTAGGGTACCCCTCGTTGTAGCTGGGCAGCGCGAGCACATTGGCAGCAGCAAGCCACTCGGCGACCTCCTGTGAAGAACAGGCGCCATTAAGAGTGATTCGATCCTCTAGCTGAATATGTTTGGCTTTACGTCGCAAATGGTCGCCACCCGGCCCATCCCCGACAAATGCTAGTCGCAGGTTTGGACGGCGGCTTACCAGGGACGCAAATGCTTCGAGCAACTCCTCAATGCCCTTCGCGGTATCCAAACGCCCGACGAACAACACAAGTTCGACCTTGTCGTCAACGGCTAGCCGTGCGCGCGCGGCACTTCTGTCCCTCAAGTGAAAGACGCTCGGATTACAGCCATTCCGGATCGTCCGAACCTTGGAGGCACTTATACCCATCTGGATGGCTCGCTGGCGCAGGTGCTCGCTCTTGGTTACCACAAATGTCGCCCGCCTCATCGCTAGTCTCGTCAACCATCTGGACGCCGGGTCGGCGAAGCGATTCAAGTCTGAGCCGATGGACCCGATGACAGATGGAATGCCAAGCCTCCGCGCCACAGTAACGGTGGCGTAACCTTCAGGGTAGAGCCAGAAGTTGCAAGCCACATCCGGCTTGCACTCACGGAAATATGCCTCCAGGTACTTTGCGCAAACAAAACCGTTAATCCCCCTCGTCAATCCGGGTAACGCAGGGTACTCGAAGTACCGAGCAGCTACCCCAGGAGGAGAATAAGACAAGTC
>Ga0210402_10004984_pt1 | contig 11953 bp, 11 predicted proteins | sample IncBWC7MmetaG_FD_161055 | JGI IMG/M metagenome (GOLD analysis project Ga0210402, IMG submission 161055) | Forest soil microbial communities from Barre Woods Harvard Forest LTER site, Petersham, Massachusetts, United States - Inc-BW-C-7-M | ecosystem: Environmental > Terrestrial > Soil >...
GAACTGCCGTAACCCCAATTCCCCCCATGCTACGATAGATGCTTGTCAGGTCTCGGGCTCCGTGCAACGGACGGCTGCAAACCCCGCCAGGTCCGGAAGGAAGCAACGGTAGTGGTGCGGTTCGTGTGCCGCGGATTACCCGGGGCCTGGCATACTTGTCCGTGCGCACGCCGGAGACCCACCCCATGTACCAGGTAATCGCCCGCAAGTACCGGCCGCAATCTTTTGACGACGTGGTCAACCAGGAGCACGTGAAGACCACGCTCGAAAACGCCATCGCTCAGAACCGCATCGCTCACGGCTACATATTCTCCGGCCAGCGCGGCACCGGCAAAACCACCATCGCCCGCATTCTGGCGCGCTGCCTGAATTGCGTGGAAGGGCCCACCACCAAGCCGTGCGGCGTCTGCGCCAGTTGCCGGGAAATCACCTCTGGCGGCAGCGTGGACGTGATCGAAATCGACGCCGCCTCCAACCGCGGCATCGACAACATGCGGGAACTGCGCGAAAACGTGCGCTATCAGCCGGCCCGCGACCGCTACAAGATCTTCATCGTCGATGAAGCCCACCAGATCACCAACGAAGCCTTCAACGCGCTGCTTAAGACTATCGAGGAGCCGCCGCCATGGGCCGTGTTCGTGCTCTGCACCACCGAAGCCCACAAGATTCCCGCCACCATCGCGTCGCGCTGCCAGCACTTCAGCTTCCGCTCGGTGGATTTCGAGGATCTTACGGCGCGCATGGCGTGGATTTGCCAGCAGGAAGGCATTGCGGCCGATGCGGAAACCCTGGCGGTCCTCGCCGCCGCCGGGGAGGGCAGCGTGCGCGATTCGCTTTCGGCGCTGGATCAAGCCATTGCCTGCTGCGGCGCCAAGCTGAAAGCCGCCGAAGTGCGGGCCCTGCTGGGCGCATTCTCGCTGGAGTCGTTGGAGAAGGTTTCCGATGCGCTGGCGGAAAACGATTCGCGCCGCATGCTGGAAGTAGTGGACGAACTAGAGCGCAACGGCCAAAACCTGCAGCACTTCAGCCGCGAACTGGCGCGCTATTTTCGAAATCTTCTGGTTGCCCGAATTGCCGGCGCCGATACCCGCCTGGTGGCCGCATCGGCCGCGCAGCGCGAAAAGCTGGCCGCCACCGCCGCCCGCTTCTCCGAAGAGGACCTGACGCGCTACCTGCAACTCTCGCTGGACCTGTTCGGCGACCTTCAGACTTCCCTGCAGCCACGCTTCCACCTGGAGATCGGCCTGGTACGCCTGGTGCAAGCCGGCCGTCTGCTGCCGCTCGAACAGGCGCTGGCCGAGTTGACCAGTGGGGCAGCCGGTACCACCCGCGACCGGGGCCCGCAGCCTGCCCAGCCGCCACCGGTTCGCTCCGCACCGCCCGCGATCCGCTCCGCGCCGCCCCCGCCGCCTCCGCAGCGCACCGGCCCTTCACCCTTTGAACTGGACCGCGCCAGGAAAGCCGCAAACCGCCCGCCGGAACCGCAATCTTCCGGCGCTAATGCCCTGGCACCAGAACCGGCGCCGCAGACCGCAACGCAGACCATGGCGGTGGGCGACGCCCGCGCGCGTCTGCTGGCGCAACTCACCGTCAAGGGCCATTCGCACCTGGCCGATGCGGTGGAGAACGCCGGCATCGCGGTGACCGGCGCCGATCTGCAGATCGTGGCGCCGAAATCCTACGCACTGTACTTTGACGACGGCAACTTCACCGCTGCCGTGCGTGAAGTCTTCGGCCGTCCGCTGCGCGTGAAGTTCAGCGCCGCCGAGGCATCCGTTCCGCAACCAACCGCCCCGGCTCATTCCACCGCTCCTTCCGCCGCGCTGGCACCCCAGCCCGCAGCCCAGCCAACAGCCGGCACAGGGGACGACGAAGTGACCGGCCGCGCTCTTGGCAACCCCGAAGTGCAGCGCTTCCGTGAAGTCTTCGGCGGCGAAGTTCGAAAAGTTCGAAATCTCAAGGAATAGCTAATCTTCAAGGAGCAGCAACGTGAAACTACCCGGCAACATGCAGCAGATGATGCGCCAGGCGCAGCAGATGCAGGAAAAGCTTCAGCAGGAGATCGCGCTGATCCGCGTGGAGGCCACCGCCGGCGGGGGCATGGTCACCATCAAGATGGATGGGCAGAAGAACATCCTGGCGGTGAAGATCGACCCTGAAGTGGCGGGCGATGTGGAGATGCTGCAGGACATGATTCTGGCCGCGGCCGGCGAGGCTATGAAGAAAGTGGAAGAGCAGATCCAGGCCAAAATGGGCGGTATGCTTGGCGGCATGGGAATGCCCCCCGGCCTTTTCTAGCCGATGCCCGATTTCGCCGAACCGCTGGCCCGCCTCATCACCGAATTCAAGCGCCTGCCCGGCATCGGCCAGAAGTCCGCGCAGCGGCTTGCCTTCCATGTGCTGCGCGCCCGGCGCGACGATGCCGAGCACCTGGTGCAGGCCATCCTGGACGTGAAGGACAAACTGGGCCTCTGCCGCGTCTGCAACAACATCAGTGACAGCGAACTCTGCCCGTACTGCAGCGACGCCAACCGCGACCCCAAATTGGTGTGCGTGGTGGAAGAGCCGCACAGCATCATCGGCATCGAAACCACGCGGGAGTACAGCGGGCGCTACCACGTGCTGCACGGCTCGCTTTCCCCGCTGCGCGGCATCGGCCCGGAGTCGCTCAAAATCAAGAGTCTGGTGGAACGGATCGGCGAAGGCGAAATCCAGGAAGTGATTGTGGCCACCAACCCAACGGTAGAGGGCGAGGCTACCGCGGTCTACCTGGCCCGCCTGCTGAAGCCGTTGGGTGTCAAGGTCACGCGCATCGGGATGGGGGTACCGGTAGGCAGCGACCTGGAGTTCGCCGACGAAGTCACTATTTCGAAGGCCATGGAAGGCCGGCGGGAGATGTGACGGCTGGCCGTGACCCTCTGGGCCGCGGCTGCCTACGACTCAGCGGGCAAACCGCTCTTCAAGGCGGGTTAGGCGGGTGTCAACGTCTTCGATTTTCCCGAAAAGCATTTTGAAGTTCGCCTCATTCACGCGCGCCTCGGCGCCGATACGGGCATCGATGGCGCCGATACGGACATCGATGTATGCGCGTAGATCGCTGATGCGGACATCCACGTGCCGGTTGCTGAAGAAGACGCCCAGAACCACCACCACTAGCGTGGCCACGGGGCTGACCAGCGGGAGGTAGGAGAGGGCGACCGGATCCATGCTCCGATTATAGCGCAGCGATGGCGCGCCGTCCGGGTCGCAGATTGTAGGGAATTGTGACCGAGATTATGACCGCGCCGGTCTGGCTGTTATTGCGGATTCGCCGCTTCCCACAAACCACCGCCGGTCACTCCGCCGATGCGCAAATCCACTAATTCATTCGGCTCCCGGTACCCAGCCAACTCCACCTTCAGATAATTCTCCGTCAGCGCCGTGCCGGTACCGTGCAGCGTCACACCGGACAGCGTGCGGCCGACCATGCGCTCGCGGAACTCGCGGTTCTTGGCCGCGGCCAGGTCGCGCAGCGTGCGGTTACGCTCCTTTCGCACCGGCATCGGCACCGCAGCCGGGTCCTCGGCCGCCGGCGTGCCAGGCCGCTCCGAGTAAGTGAAGACGTGCAGGTAAGTGAACGGAAGGCTTTCGATAAAATGGCGGCTGTCTTCGAAGTCGGCCTGGGTTTCACCGGGGAAGCCCACCATCACGTCGGCGCCGATGGCGGCGTCTGGCATCAGCGCCCGCGCTTTCAGGACGCGGTCGGCATAGTGACGCGGACGGTACTTGCGGTGCATGCGGCGCAGCACGCGGTCCGATCCGCTTTGCAAGGGTGCGTGCACGTGCCTGGCAATGCGCGGCGAGCCGGCCATCAGGTTCAACAGGTCGTCGGAGAAATCCATCGGCTCCACGGAACTCAACCGCAGCCGTTCCACGCCGGTCTCAGCCAGCAGCAGGCGGATCAGTCCGGCCAGCCGCATTTGGCTGCCCGGCTCCCGGCCCCAGCGGCCCAGGTTGATGCCGCTCAGCACGATTTCGCGATACCGCTCCGCCAGGCCGCGCACCTGCGCCACCACCTGTCCGGCCGGCGCCGAGCGGCTCCGCCCGCGCACGAACGGAATGATGCAGAACGAGCAGCGGTTGTTGCAGCCATCCTGGATCTTCAGGTTGGGGCGGGTGCGGTCGCCCGCGGCGTCTTCCACCGGAGCCGACAGAAAATCGTGCTGTGCGAAAATATCGCCCACGTGGATGTTGCCGTGGTAGGGCGTGGCGTTGCCGCCGTTGTCGATGCCGCCATTGTCAATGCACACCAGGTCGGCAATCTGCGTCTTGTGCGAGTTCCCCACCACCCATGCGACGCCGGGCAGCACCGCCAGTTCTTCGGGCGCGCGCTGTGCGTAACAGCCGGTAACCAGGATGCGCGCCCCCGGGTTTTCCCGATGCACCCGGCGAATGGTTTGCCGCACATCGTCATCGGCTGCAGAGGTGACCGTGCACGTATTCAGCACGACCAGGTCGGCCGCCGCCCGCTCATCCGCCGCGCCTAGCCCCTTGGCCGCGAGCAGCGATTCGAGGGCGGCGCCATCGGCTTGCGTAGCCCGGCACCCGAAATTTTGAACGAAGAATTTCCCCACGTTGATCTAACTAATTATATAGTGGCTGAGACCCCTGGGTCGCGCTAGCCTCTTGGGCCACGGTGTTCCGAAACTGGCAGCGCGACCCAGAGGGTCGCGGCCACTACACGGCGCAGGCGATCTCCATCAATATGCGAGCGGCTTCTTCAGCGGGGTCGGGGGCGCGGGTGATCTGCCGGCCGATGACGAGATAGTTGGCGCCATCGGCCATTGCCTGCGCCGGCGTGGCGATGCGCTTCTGGTCGCCCGCATCGGCGCCCGCGGAACGAACGCCGGGTATGACCAGGATTCTGCTGGGCCCGACGATGCGGCGCAGAGCCGCGGCTTCGAGCGGCGAGGCCACAATGCCTTCCACACCGCATTCCACGGCCTTGCGGGCACGGCGGGCCACCAGTTCGGCGATGGTTCCGTTGTAGTCCAAGTCGTCCAGATCCTCGGGGCCGAAACTGGTGAGCACCGTCACCGCGAGGATCTGCAGCCTGGAGCCTGCCGCTCCTTTGACGCCGCCTGCCCCGGCGCCCTGCATGGCCGCGCGCATCACGGAACCGACGGCGTGAACGGTCAGGAAGCGCACCCCAACCTTCGCCACCTGCGCCACAGCGCGCTTCACGGTCTCTGGGATGTCGTACAACTTCAGATCGAGAAACACTTCCTTGCCCTGGCCCAACAGTTCGCGCACGAATTCCATGCCGGTGGCGGCATAGAGTTCCATGCCGACTTTGTAGAAGTTAACCCGATGGCCAAGGCGCGACACCAGCGCGCGGGCCTCTTCGGCGGATTCGACGTCGAGTGCCACGATGATAGGGTTGGGTAGCGTCATATGAGGTGGATAGCTTTCTCTGAGCGCGGCAACACGCGGCCGATCCGGTAGGCCGGTTCGAAAGCGCGCTGGTAGGCGGCGGCATCGGCTTCCGGCAGGGCAATCAGCAGGCCGCCGGCGGTTTGCGGATCGTAGAGCAGATCTTCCACTTCACGCGGCAACTCGCGCTGGGTTTCCACCACCGGCGAAGCGAATTCGCGGTTGTTCTTGAGGCCGCCCGGCAGCGCGCCCTGGCGGGCGTATTCCAAAGCGCCGGCAAGGAATCGAACCTGGTCCACCGCGATTTCCAGCGTGACGCCGCTGGCCAGCGCCATTTCGCGTGCGTGGCCGATCAGTCCGAAGCCGGTGACGTCCGTGCAGCCATGGACATCGAACTCCAGCATGGCTTCACAGGCGCGCCGGTTCAGCGTGAGCATCTGCTGGATGGATTCGTTCACCTGCCGCTCGCTGGCAATGCCGCGCTTGAGAGCGGTCGCGATGACGCCCGTGCCCAGGCGCTTGGTGAAGACCAGGGCGTCGCCGGGGCGCGCGCCGGCATTGGCCATGACTCGCGCGGGATGGATGGTGCCGGTGACGGCATAGCCGAATTTGATTTCGTCATCGGCCACGCTATGCCCGCCCAGGATGGAACAGGCGGCCTCGCGCATCTTTTCGGCGCCGCCTTTCAGGATCTCGGACAGATCGCCCGGATCGCCCTTGGCCGGATACGCCAGGATGGAAAGCGACGAGATGGGCCGCCCGCCCATGGCATAGACGTCGCTCAACGCATTGACCGCGGCGATGGCGCCGTAGGTGTACGGGTCGTCCACGATAGGCGTGAAGAAATCCACGGTCTGCACCAGGGCGAGCTCCGCCGTCAGTTTGTACACGCCGGCATCGTCGGCGGTGTCAAACCCGATCAGCACATTCTCGTCGGCCCACCGGGGCACCGTGGCCAAAACCTGGTCCAATAACTTTGGACTGAGCTTGGACGCTCAACCGGCGGCTTTCACGTGGGCTGTTAACTTACGCCTTTGGGTAGTGCCGTCCATCGAACCCTTTTACTAATAATCGAAACCCTTCACTATAATAGCGAGATGCGACCCACGCCCATTTTTGGTGTTGTTCTGTCTCTGGGATTGGCCCTCACGCTGATTTCCCGCGAGCCCCAAACCGACCCGCGCCTGAAGAAAGCCGCGCGCTCGAGCGAGCGCAACGGCTGGGTTCAGGTCCACCTGGAGGGCACGCCGGCGGAGATCGGTTACCAGCACGGGTACCTGCTGGCGCCCGAGATCCAGGACACGTTCAAGGCGGTCTCGGTGGAGATTACGCACGAAGAGAAGAAGGACTGGGCCTATTTCCGCAAGACGGCGCAGGAGGTCTTCTGGCCGCACGTGGAGCAGGAGTATCGCGAGGAGCTCTCCGGCATCGTCGAGGGACAGAAGGCGCACGGCGGCAAGCTGGACATCTGGGACGTGGTGGCGCTGAACGCGTGGCTGGAGATCCCCTACTACGACAAGTGGAAGGACAAGGGCACGCCGACCGCCACCGGCGGCCCTGCCCAGGGTGCCGGGCCCGGCGACCATTGCAGCGCGTTCGTAGCCACCGGCAGCTACACGAAGGACGGGCGCATTGTGATCGGCCATAACAACTGGACCAGCTACTCGTCGGGCACGCGCTGGAACCTCATGTTCGACATCGTGCCGGCCAAGGGCAGCCGCATGCTGATGGACGGGATGGCGGGGCTGATCCACAGCGGCGACGATTTCGGCGTGAACGCGGCTGGGATGGTGATCACGGAGACCACCATCAGCGAGTTCAGCGGGTTCGACCCCAACGGCGTGCCGGAGTTCGTGCGCGGGCGAAAAGCGATGCAGTACGCGGCGTCCATCGACGATTTCGCGCGCATCATGAAGGAAGGCAACAACGGCGGGTACGCCAACAACTGGCTGGTGGCCGACCGCAAGAACAACGAAATCGCCAGCCTGGAGCTGGGTCTGAAGAACGTAGTCCTGCAGCGGACGAAGGACGGTTTCTTCGTGGGCTCGAATTTTCCCGCCGACCCGAAGCTGATCAAGGAGGAGACGGAGTTCGACCCCAAGGACCGCAGCCGCAGCGAGAACGCGCGCCATGAGCGCTGGCTGGCGCTGATGGACCAGAACAAGGGCAAGATCGACGTGGCCGCCGGGCAGCGGTTTTTGGCGGACCACGTGGACGCGTACGAAGGTAAGCCGGATGCCAACGAGCGGACCCTGTGCGGCCATATCGAATCGTCACCGCGGGGCATGGGAACCTGGCAGCCCGCTTACGCGCCCGCGGGCGCAGTGCAGAACAAGGTCACGGACGCGGCGGGCGCCGCCAAAATGAGCCTGACGGCAGCGCTGGGCCATGCCTGCGGCCGCGATTTCAAGGCCGGCGAGCACATGGCGAAGCACACCGAGTTCGCCTGGCAAAAGGACATCATGCGCGACATGAACGCCCGCGCCTGGACGCGTTTCACGGCGAAGCAGTGATTTTTTTGTGAGGCGGATTGTTAATCTGCGGCGGATTGGCAATCCGCCTTCCGCGAGACCGATATGAAACTCTCATTCTTATTCGTGACTCTTGCAGTGTTACCCCTGCGCCCCCAACCTTTCCAGGTGGTGGAAGCCACCATCCCGCAAATGCGTGCCGCCATGGAGCAGGGGCGCATCTCTTCGCGCGAATTAGTGAGCTTGTATCTGGCCCGCATCGGTCTCTACGACGCGAAGCTCCACGCCGTGATCACCACCAACGCCGCCGCGCTGCAGGAAGCCGCCGAACGGGATCGCGAGCGCGCGCAGGGCAGGGTGCGCGGCCCGCTGCACGGCATTCCGATCGCGCTGAAGGACAACATCCTCACGCACGATATCGTGACCACCGGCGGCGCCTTGGCCTTCGACGGATTCCTGCCGCCGTACGATGCCACCCTGGTGAAGAACCTGCGCGACGCCGGCGCGGTAATCGTCGCCAAGACCGGTCTTTCGGAACTGGCCAACTGGGTGGCAGGGGCGCCCACGCCCATGCCCGGCAATTACAATGCGATGCGCGGTTTCGGTTACAACCCCTATGACCCGCGGCGCGATCCGCGCGACGCCACCGATGATGGCCGGCCGGCGCTGGCCACCGGCGGGTCCAGTTCCGGCATCGGCACCGCCGCCAATTTCTGGGCCGGCAATGTGGGGAGCGAGACTTCAGGCTCCATTCTCAGCCCGGCCAACCAGAACATGCTGGCGGCCATCAAGCCGACGGTGGGCCGCATCAGCCGCTACGGCGTGATCCCCATTACGGCCGATCAGGACACGGCCGGCCCCATGGCGAAGACAGTCACCGACGTGGCCATTATGTTCGGCGCTTTGGAGAGCCCGGCGCCCGACCCGAATGACCCGGCCACCAGCGCCTGCACGCCCGCGCCGGGGCGCGATTACACGAAATTTCTGAAAGCCGATGGACTCAAGGGCGCGCGCATCGGCATCCCGCGGGCCTTCTACTACGACAAGATCGCGCCGCCCTCCAACACCGCGCGGCGCGGAGGCCGCGGAGGTTTCGACGGACTCGGCCCCGAGCAGGCCAGGGTGATGACCGAGGCCATCGATGTGCTTAGACAGCAGGGCGCCGTAATTGTTGACCCGGCGGACATCCCAAGCATCGTCACCAAGGACCCCGAGCGAAACTTCCTGCTGTGGGGCCAGTGTTCGGGTCTTACCAACGTGAAGGGCAAGGACGCCGATTGCTCGGTGGTTTTGAAATACGGCATGAAGCGGGACTTCAACAAATGGCTGGCCACGTTGGGGCCCTCCGCGCCCGTGAAGACACTCACCGAACTGCGCCTATGGAACATCACGCACCTCAGCGCCGGCGCCATTCGCTACGGCCAATCGCAACTCGACATCTCCGACGAGATGGACGTGGAGGCCGACCGCGCGCGCTATGAGTCCGACCGCGCCAGGGACATGGCGCTCGCCGGCACGCACGGCATCGATGAAGCGATGAAGGCCAACAACCTGGATGCGCTGTTGTTCCCCGGCGCCAACGGCGCGGCCATCGCGGCCAAGCCCGGATATCCCACGGTGATCGTGCCTTTTGGGATGGTGCCGAACGCGCCCATGCCGCCGTTCCCGCCAGGCTTCGACGCCAAGCCCTCGCCGTTCGGGGTAAGCTTCACCGGCATGGCCTGCAGCGAGCCGCGTCTGCTGGGACTGGCGTACGCGTTTGAGCAGGCAACCAGGCGCCGCGTGCCGCCGGCATCGGCCCCGTAGGTTGCGGGGAATGATTTTATCCTATGCTTGAGAAATCTAAAGTTATAGTTTAGAATACTCATGTGAAGTTTATCTCTCGCGCGATCCAGGAGACGGCGTTTCGCGCGGCCCGCGCATTCCCGGCGGTTGTGCTTACAGGCCCTCGCCGCGCCGGGAAGACCACTTTCTTGCGTCGCGCATTTCCCCGAGCCCGCTACGTGTTGCTCGAGGATCCGGACATACAGGCGCGCGCACGGTCCGATCCGCGGGCGCTCATCGATGAACTGCAGCCTCCCGTCCTGTTCGACGAGATTCAGAACGTTCCGGAATTGTTCGACTACATCCGCACCCGCATCGATCAGAGTCCCCGGCGAATGGGACGGTGGCTGTTCACCGGCTCGCAGGAGGCGCCCTTGATGCAGGGCGTTACCGAGTCCATGGCCGGGCGCGCCGCCGTGCTGCAATTGCTGCCATTCAGTCTGGCCGAGACGAAGCGCGTCAGTCTTCTCGCCGGCGGCTATCCGGAAGTGTTGGCCCGCCCCAAGGGCCGGGAGTTGTGGTTCTCTTCCTACATCCAAACCTACCTGGAGCGCGACGTCCGCGCGGTGACGAACGTTCGCGATCTGGCCACCTTCCGCCGATTTTTTGCCCTGTTGGCCAGCCGGCACGGGCAGGTCCTGAACAAGACGGACCTGGCGGCGCCGCTGGGCGTTTCCGTTCCCACGGTGGGCGAGTGGTTGCACGTCCTGGAGATCACCGGCCAGGTCATCCTGGTGCCGCCCTACTTCGAGAACTTCGGCAAGCGCTTGATCAAGTCGCCGAAGATGTACCTGGGAGATTCCGGCTTGGCTTGCCATTTTCTCGGCATCAGGTCCCAGGCGGAGTTGGACCGCTCGCCGTTTCTCGGCCCCCTATTTGAGGGATTCGTGGCTGCGGAGATACTCAAGGCGCAGGTCAACCAGGGCCGCCGGAAAGAACTCTACCATTTCCGCGACCAGCAGGGGTTGGAAGTGGACTTCCTGTTTCCCGATAGCCAGGGCGGAGTCTGGATGGTGGAGTGCAAAGCGTCCCGGACCGTGAAACCCTCAATGGCTGGGCCGATGGGAGCACTTCGCCACGCCATGGGGAGCCGCGCGCCGCGCCGCATTTCGGTGGTTCATCGGGCCTCCCCGAGCGCGCCCGCCACCCGCGCGCTGGCGCCCGGAGTCGAGGCCCTGGACGTGCACGATTTCGTGCTCGCCTTGGCAAGCCCCAAAATGCGCCCGCTGGATGGGTTTGAGAAATCTAAAGTGGCAGTTTAGGAAACTCAACCTGGGCCCGGAGGCCGGCTGTCGGCTTCCCTGCTTATCCGCTCCCTCCCCGCTCGAACGCTCCAAAGCAGCACGCCGCCCGAAGACGCGCCGAAATCGCATGCTATCTTTGCGTCCTCCACGTCAGACTTTCCGCGTCTCCCTCGTCAAATCGGAGCCGACCGCCTACTCCGCGTGTAGCGGAATGTGAGCTTAGGCTGGCCGGACCGTTCAAAACCGACGCGCGCAGCATGGTGCCACGCATCAGCCTGAGTAACCTATCCCCCGGCAAAGCCGGGGGCCTTTGAAAACCATTAGCCGCTCAAAGCGGCTGTTCGGGGTCGCTGCCGCGGCCCCGTTGTTGTGAGCCGCTCAAAGCGGCTATGGCGGGACGCTAACGCGGCCCGCTAGACATTGGCCACCTCAAACGTGGCCCCTCAGAGCTGCAGGTTCAGTTGGTCCAGTCTTTTGTCCTCCTGTTCCTGCTGCTGAATGTACGCTCGGATGACCCCCCTCGTCCCGTCCTACTGTGGAGACGAAGTATCCACGCGCCCAGAAATGCTGTCCCACAAAATTTCGTTTGCGCTCACCGTATACCCGCGCCAGGTGTATGGCGCTTTTACCTTTGATGTACCCCACCACCTGGCTGACTGCATGTTTCGGCGGGATCGCGATCAGCATGTGCACGTGATCGCTCATGAGATGCCCCTCTTCGATCCGACTTTCCTTCTGTTGGGCCAACCGTTTAAATACCTCCCCAAGATGCGGCCGCAATTGCGTGTATATCGTCTTACGACGGCATTTTGGGATGAATACCACGTGATATTTGCACTCCCACTTCGTATGGTTTAAACTCTCGTATTCGTCCATCGTGTGAAATCTCCTTTTCGTGCGCTTGGCGGCTCACGTTTGGAGTTTCCGCGATGGACTCCCGGATTTGTCAAACTTCTACTGCCACCCCGGCAGAGCCGGGGGGCCTCTCATTTTAGGCTAGAA
>Ga0210402_10004985_pt1 | contig 11953 bp, 4 predicted proteins | sample IncBWC7MmetaG_FD_161055 | JGI IMG/M metagenome (GOLD analysis project Ga0210402, IMG submission 161055) | Forest soil microbial communities from Barre Woods Harvard Forest LTER site, Petersham, Massachusetts, United States - Inc-BW-C-7-M | ecosystem: Environmental > Terrestrial > Soil >...
GGATGTGGAACTGCGCTACCGCCAGCGCTATCTGGATTTGATTGCGAACGAAGAATCACGCAAGATTTTTTTGACGCGGGCGCGCATCGTAAAGGAACTGCGGCAATTCTTTGATGAGCGCGGTTATACCGAAGTGGAAACGCCGATGATGCATCCGATCGCGGGCGGCGCGGCGGCGCGTCCATTCGTGACGCACCACAACACTCTCGACATTGACCTTTATCTAAGGATCGCGCCGGAGCTATACCTAAAGAGGTTGGTGGTGGGCGGGCTGGACCGGGTTTACGAAATCAATCGTAACTTTCGCAATGAAGGCATTTCGACGCAGCACAACCCGGAATTCACGATGCTGGAGTTTTACGAAGCGTACAGCAACTATCTGGACCTGATGGACATGAACGAAACGCTATTTGCGCGGCTGGCGCAGGCAATTACCGGTTCTACCGTTGTGAAATATGGCGATACGGAGTTGAATTTCGGCAAGATGCAACGGCTGACGATGCGCGAAGCGGTTCAGAAGTATTGGCCGGAGGGTGCGGGTGCGGCGCCGACGCTGGCAGAACTTGCAGCTCCAGGCGGACCGCGCGAAGCGACTTCGCGCTATAACGCATGGGCGAAATCGAGTGGCGCGGCGTACGCGGCGAGCAAGAGCACCCTAACCGATGGCGAGTGGACCGGATTGCTTTTTGAAACCATGGCGGAACACAAACTTGTCCAGCCGACGATTCTTTACGATTTTCCGACTGATATTTCCCCGCTTTCCAAGCAGAAGCCGGACGATCCTTCGCTGACGGAGCGGTTTGAGATTTATGTGGCCGGAATGGAGATCGCCAACGGGTTCTCTGAATTAAACGATCCTGCCGAGCAGGAGCGACGCTTCCTTGCCCAGATCGCGCAAGGTGGGGATGAAGTTCCCAAGCAGCTGGACGTGGACTACATTCGCGCACTGGCCCATGGATTGCCGCCGACTGCGGGTGAAGGCATCGGCATTGACCGGCTGACGATGTTGCTCACAAACACCCAATCGATCCGCGACGTAATCCTTTTTCCCCTATTGCGACCCGTGACTCAGGAGCAGGAGAAAGCAGCCTCGGAAGGGCACGGCGCGTAGTGCGGATCGAAGCAGGGACAATACAGAAACATGTCCTTTGAATGGTTTGTTGCGCAGCGATACCTGAGGTCGCCGAACCGTCCGGCGGTGCTGCGACTGGTGACATTGTTCAGCGTGATTGGTGTTGCTGCGGGAGTTTGCACGCTGGTTGTTTCGCTGGCGATGAACACTGGCTTTCGCGAAACGCTGCAGGATCGCCTGCTTGCCGTAACCTCACATGTTTCGCTGACGAGGCCAGGCGCATCCGGCATTCACGATTACCAAGCACTGGCGCAACGCTTGAGCGCAATCCCCAGTGTAAAAAGCGCGACCCCTGCCGTGTACCAAACTGTGCTGCTTAATTTCGGTGGCCAGTCGCGCGGAATTGTTACAAAGGGCGTTGATCCAGTCATCGAATCAAAGAATGATGAAGCACTGCAAAAGCTCGCGGAAGGGAAACTGGATTTTTCCGCAGACGAAGACGGCGTAGAGGGTTTGGTCGTCGGAAAACAGCTGGCCGGCGATTGGAAAATAACGCCCGGCGACTACGTCACCCTGATGAGTCCACAAGGCAGGCTGACTCCGTTCGGACTCTTGCCGCGCACGAGGCGATTTCGCATCACGGGCGTTTTTGATTCCGGCTTTTACGACTATGACGCGAATTGGTGTTTTTTGAGCCTGGCTGCGGCGCAGGAATTGGCCGGTGCAAGCGACATCGTAAACGTCATCGAATTCCGCCTGAATAATCCCGAGCAGGCGCCGCAAGTGGCGGATGCGGTAAAGGGCCAGGCGGGAGCTGGTTTTTCTTCGACTACGTGGATGGAAGAAAATCGGCCGCTGTTTCGCGCGCTTCGTTTGGAGAAACTGGTTACGGCAATTTTCATCGGATTGATTACGTTTGTCGCGGGACTAAATATTCTCGCTGTGCTCTCCATGACGGTCACGGACAAGGCGAAAGATGTCGCCGTGCTGCTTTCCATGGGTGCGCGCCGCGAACAAGTTCGCAAGATTTTTCTTTGGCAGGGAATTGCCATTGGCGCGTGCGGAACCCTGGTTGGTCTATTCCTTGGATATGCCTTTGCATGGACAGCGGGGACCTATCACTGGATTCCGCTCGATTCGCAGGTTTACGCGGTTTCTTACGTGCCATTCCACCCCAATCTGCTCGATGGACTTTGGATCTCTTTGGTGGCGATGGCTATCTCCATAGGGGCAACGCTCGTGCCAGCCAGAGCGGCTTCCCGGCTTCTACCTGTCGAAATTCTTAGGTTTGAATAAGCGGCTTTTGGCTAGTTCCGCCGCCATTCCAGCGGGAATTTGGCCCGAAGTTTGCACCTAGTAGAGTCCAGAGGCAGGTGGGTAAGGCCGACGGTTTCCCTCACCTTCGGCTGGCGCAAAAATCCCACCATAAGCTGTGCATTTACAATTAGTTGTGGCCGTTTCAAAATGGTCCGGTTTTCGCCGAAAATAGCACAGGTAGCTTTCGGGCGAAAAAGGGAATCCTTTGGGCTAGAGCCAATCAGCCCGTGGGGAAGGATCAATGCGGTCGCAAAAGCGCGCTTTGCCGGTTTTGGCATCTAATAAGTAGGAAGGATGTCTATCCGCTGGCGAGGGAATTGCTGAAAAGGGCAGTTCAAAAAGCGAAAAAGACGTGAACTTGAATACATCCAGCCCGACACTTGAAAGCGCGCAAGGCAGCGGAGAAAACTCCGCTGAAATCCTTCTGGAAGCGCGCGATTTGCGCAAAGTTTATGGCGGGGCGCAGCAGAGCTTAATCGTTTTAAATGACGTGAATCTGCAACTTCGCAAAGGGGAGATGGTTGCGATCGTGGCGCCGTCCGGGGCGGGAAAAAGTACGCTGTTGCACTTGCTGGCTGCGCTAGACACGCCAACGAGCGGTGCTATATACTTCGAATCGAAACTAATTGAAACCAAAAATGAAATTGCGCTCGCGGATTTTCGCAATCGCAGCATTGGATTTTTGTGGCAACGGCACCAATTGTTGCCGGATTTTACTGCGGCGGAAAATGTAGCGATGCCATTGCTGCTGCGGGGTGAGTCTATTTCGCAGGGCTTGGAAAACGCCCGGAAATGGCTCGAAAAAGTCGGCCTCACGGAACGAGCCGACCACCGCACAGGGGAGCTTTCGGGAGGGGAACAGCAGCGAGTTGCGATTGCCCGGGCGCTCGTCACCGGACCTCGCGTGCTGCTGGCAGATGAACCAACCGGAGATCTGGACGAGCAGAACGCTTGGGCCGTGTTTAACGTGCTGGAACGGCTGCATCGCACGCACGGGTTGACGTCGCTTATCGCCACGCACAACCTGCCGCTGGCGGAGCGATGCGACCGAATCCTGGGATTGGAACACGGTGTTTTGCAAACTCGCAAAGCGGCGACGCTTGCGGGCAGGGGCCCTGGTAAGCCGGATCCGCAAATTTCCGGCGGGGGAGAAACGAGCTAACGTGTTCGAACGCTACACAGAGAAAGCGCGGCGCGTGATTTTCTTTGCGCGCTACGAAGCAAGCCAGTACGGAAGTCCCTATATCGAGACCGAGCATTTGCTGCTTGGCTTGATGCGCGAGGACAAAGCGCTGGCGAACCGTTTTCTACGCCAGCAAGGCTCGATCGAATCCATTCGCAAGGAAATCGAAGCACGTATCACGATACGCGAGCGCATTTCGACGTCGGTCGAAGTGCCGCTGAGCGCGGAATGCAAGCGCATCCTCAATATGGCCGCGGAAGAGGCTGAGCGGCTGGGCGTGAAGCACGTCGGCACGGAGCACTTGCTGCTGGGAATCTTGCGCGAAGAAAAGTGCTTTGGCGCGGAGATTTTGATGGAGCGCGGACTGCGGCTTTCCTCGTTGCGCGAAGAGCTTGCGCGCACGAGCGGAGAAAAAGCGCCGGCATCGCGCCCGAAAGAAACTTCTTTGCTTGCGGAGTTTAGCCGCGACCTGACGAGCGCCGCCGCGGAAGGCTCGCTGGATCCTCTTGTCGGGCGCGAAGGCGAAGTGGAACGCGTCATTCAGATTTTGTGCCGGCGCACGAAGAACAATCCCGTGCTGATTGGCGAGCCGGGCGTAGGCAAGACCGCCATTGTGGAGGGACTTGCGCAGCGGATCGCGGATGGCGATGTGCCGCCGTTCCTCGCGGACAAGAGAATTCTCTCGCTTGATCTTTCCCTGATTGTCGCCGGAACAAAATACCGCGGACAATTCGAAGAGCGGCTGAAGACCATCATGAAAGAATTGATGGAAAGCCAAAACTCCATCGTTTTCATTGATGAGTTGCACACTCTGGTTGGCGCAGGTTCAGCCGAAGGTTCACTCGACGCGGCGAATATTTTGAAGCCGGCGCTTTCGCGCGGCGAAATTCAGTGCATCGGCGCAACGACACCGACGGAGTACCGCAAGTCCGTGGAAAAGGATCGCTCGTTGGAGCGCCGCTTCCAGGCTGTAAAAGTTCCCGCTCCTAATGAAGAAGAAGCCGTACAGGTAATCAATGGCGTTCGGGAGCGCTACGAGAAGTTTCATGCGGTGACGTACACGGACGAGGCGCTGCGGTACTCTGTCTATCTTTCGAACCGGTATATTCCAGACCGCTTCCTTCCGGACAAGGCGATTGACCTGATTGATGAGGCGGGCGCGCGCGTAAAGTTGCGCCAGGCGACCGTGCCGGAAGAAGTCGGCGAAGTGCAGAAGCGCGTGAAGTTCATCACGCACCGTATGGAAAGCGCAATCGCTGCGCACGAATTCGAAAAAGCGCGCTTTTATTCCGAAGAAGAGCGCAAGGAAAAGGAAAATCTGCGCCAGCTGCGCGACCGCTTCAAGCTGGACGACGCGACGACGGGAATTGTTTCGCGGGAAGACATCGAAGAAGTCGTTTCGCGCTGGACAGGCGTTGCCGTTACTTCCATTAAAGAAGACGAACAACAGAAGTTGCTGCGCATCGAACAGGAATTGCACAAGCGCGTCATCAGCCAGGACAAAGCCATCACGGCGCTGGCTCGTGCGATTCGCCGCAGCCGCGCTGGACTCAAGTCTCCCGCGCGTCCCGTCGGATGCTTCTTCTTCCTTGGGCCAACGGGTGTTGGCAAGACGGAAGTCGCGCGCAGGCTTGCGGAATTCCTTTTCGGTTCGGAGAAATCGCTGGTCCGCTTCGATATGTCGGAGTTCATGGAAAAACACTCCGTTTCGAAGCTGATTGGCGCGCCTCCAGGTTATGTTGGCTACGAAGAAGGCGGACAATTGACGGAACGCGTGCGGCGCACGCCCTATTCCGTGATCCTTCTCGACGAAATCGAGAAGGCGCATCCGGATGTGTTCAATATTTTGTTGCAGGTGTTTGAAGACGGCCAGCTGAGCGACGGACTCGGCAATACGGTCGATTTCCGCAACACAATCATCATCATGACTTCCAACCTTGGCGCGCGGCATTTGCAAAAGCGCACGGGGATGGGCTTCCAGAGCGGCACAGACGAGGCCGGAGCGAAGTCCATGGAAGATTTGGTGATGAACGAAGTAAAGAAGGCGTTCAATCCGGAATTCCTCAATCGCCTGGACGAAGTGATTCTCTTTAGTCCACTCGGCGACGAGGATCTGCTCCGCATCATTGATTTGCTCGTGGGGCAGATGAACGATACACTCATCCACCGCCAGGTACAGGTGGTGCTGTCACCGGAAGCAAGACAGTGGATTCTCGAGAAGACGTGCGCGGACCGCAGTTACGGGGCGCGGCCGCTACGAAGGGCGCTGCAGAAGTATGTGGAAGACCCGCTCTCGGAAGCTCTGATACAGGGAGGAATTCAAAGGCCAGCGACGTTGCAAATGTACGTCGCAGGGGATGGCCTGTCGTTCCGACCTGTTGCTGAGGCAACCCCAGTAATCCACTAAGGAATCTGACACCACGCGTGCGACTCCGGCCCCGCCGGAGGCAGGCATGTGCAAAGCCGGCCCACACCGGGTCCGGCAGGAGAAGAACAACTTGCGTTTGGGGGCGCGGCCTTGAAGCCTTCATCGGCCGCTTACAGAAGAGTCTGTTTTTCGAAGGGCGTGAAGCAGGCTGGAAAGCAGTGGCTCGTCGCAGCGATTCTGCTGCTGATGAGCGCAATTTCTTTGCAGGCACAAGCGCCCGTAGAAAACCATCCGCAACCTCCCTCGCCGTCCGCCAAACACCATTATTTGATGTCCGAGAGTCTGGACCTCGTTACACTCGAAACGAAAACAGAGGACAACACACAAGCCGCTGCGCAGAATCCGCCAGGCGAAGTCTTCGTTATCCAGCGAATTGAATTTATCGGTAATCGCCGCGTTCGAAACGACACCCTGAAGGCGCGTATCTTCAGCCGCGAAGGCGATACTTACAATGAAGAAACGTTGCGCCGCGATTTTCAGGCGCTCTGGAATACGCAGTTTTTTGAAGACGTGAAACTGCGAGTGGAAGATTCCCCCGATCGCGCCAATTCAAAAATCATCATCTATGAAGTGAAAGAACGGCCGGTGATTCGCCGCATTCGTTACGAAGGAAATCACTCGGTTTCGGAATCGGACATTCTGGACCGTTTCAAGGAGCGCAAAGTCGGCTTGACGGTGGAAAGCCAGTTCGATCCCACGAAAATCAAGAAAGCTCAAGTAGTTCTGGGCGAGCTGCTCGGCGAGCATGGGCGCCAGTTCGCAAAAATCACCCCGCAATATGAACGCATCGCTTCAAGCAACGCGGTCATTCTAATTTTCAAGATTGAGGAAGGGCCAAAGGTCAAGGTCGGCAAGATCAAATTCACGGGGAATCATGCCTTCAGCGACCGCAAACTGATTCGCGCGATGCATAACGACCGGCCTTACGGAGTTCCCCTCTACTTTGCTTTTATCGCAGTGATGTCCAAGACGTACGATCGCGACAAGCTTAACGAAGATCTTGAAGTCGGAGTCCGCGCGCTCTATCAGGACAATGGGTATTTTCGCGTTCTTGTGGCGCCAAACGGACCGATTATCGAGAACCTCGACACGCGTAACAACCGCTTGGGCGTTCCATTGGTTCTTGGCAAGTCGAACGGCAAAGCCGTGAACATCACGATTCCCATTGAAGAAGGTGATCGCTACAAGATGGGCACGCTGAAAATCGTGAGCGCGGACCCGGACAAGCAGCTTTCGCTCAAGGTGGATGGACTAAAGGCGTTTTTTCCATTGAAGCAGGGCGACATCTTGAACGTGGACAAGCTGCGCAAAGCGTTGAAAGACTACACCACCGAATATGGCAGCTTCGGCTTCATTGATTTCACGGCCGAGCCGGAATTCGATATCGATGACGCGAAGAAAATCATTAACCTGACGCTGCGCTTCGACGAGCAGAAGCAGTATTACGTGCGACGCATCGAGTTTTCCGGCAACACCACCACACGAGACAAGGTGATTCGGCGCGAGCTTTTGATTGACGAAGGTTCGCTGTTTGACAAGCGCAGATGGGAAATCAGCATTCTTCGTTTGAATCAGCTCGATTATTTCGACCGCATCGAAGCGGACAAGGCCGTCGAAATCAAGCGCAATACAAAAGAAGGCACTGTTGATCTGAATTTGAAAGTGAAGGAAAAAGGGAAGCAGTCCATCGGATTGCAAGGCGGAGTCAGCGGACTCGCCGGCGGATTCATCGGCCTGACCTATCAGACGAACAACTTCCTGGGACTGGGCGAAACGCTCACGTTCTCCGCGCAATTCGGCAGTTTGCAACGCAGCTTCCTTTTCGGATTTACGGAGCCTTATCTGTTCGATCGGCCGATCAGCACGGGCTTCACGCTCTTCTCCAGCCGGTACAGTTACGACCAGGCAAAGCAGGAATCGCTCCTGCTCGGACAACAGGTGAGCATCAATCCTCAATTCATCCAGAATTACAATCAGAACAGCACCGGCTTCACGCTGTTTGCCAGCTATCCGCTGCGGAAATTTTCTTTCACTCGCGTGGGAATCACCTACGGATTGACGCGGACGAATATCACGGCGTTCAACGACGCATCGCAATTGTTATTCCAATCGATTCAGTACCGAAGCTTCGCGGGGCCGAGCGCGCTGAACGGCATCGTTTCCAGCACCATCACGCCGACCATCACCTACAACGCGATCGATAATCCCGTGAACCCGACGCACGGCAAGAGCATTCTCTACAGCATGGCGTTCACCGGTGGTCCGATTGGCGGCAACGTAAATACGATCACCAACGTTTTCGAGTTCAAGCAATTCCGGCCGGTGAACAAGCGCCGAAATGTATTTGGCTATCGCGCGCGCGTGGCCTACATCACGGGATACGGCGGGAAAGAGATTCCTCCTTATAACCGTTTCTACATGGGTGGCGAGGATGACGTCCGCGGCTATGACATTCGCTCGATTTCACCCGTCACTTTTATTCCGACGGAGAGCGCCATTCCGCTTTCGTATCCCGACCCGAGATCTGGCGGCGCCCTGCGTACCGTCACCATTCCCGCCTTGATTTACACGGCGACCCTGCCTGGCGGTGACTTCCAGGGTTTTGGAAACGTGGAATACCGTATTCCCATCGTCAAGACTTACTTCCAGACGGTGCTTTTCTTTGACGGCGGCACAGATGGCATCTCCAACAAGGGCGGCCTGAAGCTGGATCCGACCGGCGTAACCAAGCTAAACCAGGATTTTCCGGGAGTGAATATCAACGGCAATTTGCCAATCGCATCGAATACCAATTTTCGGCTGCGTGGTTCGGCCGGCATTGAGTTTGTCGTACAGCTACCCATCGTCCAGGCGCCTTTCCGTATCTATTACGCATACAACGTGCACCGTCTTCGCGAGCAGCTTGTGGCCCAGGCACCGTTTTTCAACGAATCCGACAAGACCTTTTTGCAGAACCAGCTGAATCAGATTGACCCGACGATTTGGCCATTTATTGTGAAACCTCAGCTGGACAATGTCGTGAACAATCCGGGCCGTCTGAATTATTTTGAGCCTGCAACGACTTTTCGATTTACGGTCAGCCGGACGTTTTAATGAGGAAGAAGCTGATGAATTTCTTTTCTTTCCATCGAAGCAAGCAAGCTTCGACAGGTAATCATCATACGAGCGCGGGCAAGCCAGCCGCCCGGCGCGCAATTGTGGGGGAACTTGTGAGCACGAAGTTCGGAAGTCTAAAAGCTATTCTTGCATTGATCGTGGTGAGCGCCGCGTTGATGACGGGCTGCGGCGGTGGTGGTACATCAAACGTGGTCACCGTGCAGGTCTCTCCACAGGGCACGGTGCAATCTCCATTCCCCGTTATCGTCACGCAGTCGCTCACATTAACCTCGATCGTCAGCGGTACCACAAATACCAATGTGACGTGGACCTGCACCTTTACGACAACCACAGTGGACAGCACCGGTAAGCCAACAACAAGCAGCGCGGCGCCGTGCAAAGCGGAAACGGGAAACATTCCGGCGAATTCCGCCAGCACAACGGTGGTTTTTACTGCGCCTCAAGCCGTCCCGGATCCCACGACTTTTCCCAATCTTGAAGTCACCATCACCGCAACATCCGCGGCGGATACAAAGAAAACGGGGACGAGTGTGCTGTTTTTGAACTCGGGCATTATTGTGACTTTGACTCCTGCAACGGCAACCGTTCCCACCAGCGTCAGTTCCACCAAAGTTTCACAATTTCAATTTGCCGCCACACTGACGAACGACTTTCAAAACAAGGGTGTGACTTGGAGTTTGACGCAAAGCACACCGACTGCGACTAATCCACCCATTCCTTTCCCGCAGTTGCCCACTTGCAGCCCAGCTTGCGGAACGATCGACCAAAATGGTCTCTACGCTGCTCCCACCGCTGTCCCCACGACGGCTTCGCTCACGTTGGTGGCGACCTCCAAGGCGGATACCGGGCGATTCGCTCTAGGAACTATCACTATTATTGCGGGCGGCCCCATCACGTTTAATGGAATTTCACCTACCATTGCGCCGCAAAACGGACTCTTCTACGACATATATCTGGATGCACCCAATGTGACCTCCGCTTCTACCGTCACACTTACTGGATCCGGGCCCAACCCCACGGTGAAGACACTCAACTTTGCTTCGGGGCAGCTGAAAGTTGTGTTCCCAATCCCCACGAGCACCGTTACAAATCCGCCGTCCACAGGAGCGCGCCTGCGGCTCTCCCAAGACGATCTCTCCGCGGCCGATACATTCACGGTTACCGTTGCAGACCCGGCGCAGACCGTCACGAATGGAACGGGTCCATTCAAATTCAGCGTTGTCCCTGTGCGACCGACTTCCGTGTCCTCAAGTCCGGATAGCATCGTGCAAAATGCGCAGACTAACGAACTTGACCTGATTGTTAACGGCGGGTACTTTGGCGAAGGCGGGCTCGTGGCGAACGCCAGCTTCCAGGGAACTCCCGTCGCCAAAGATTCGAATATCGCATCTACTTCCCGGCAAATTGCTTTGCTTTTTCCTTCGGACACCGCTAATAGTTCCAGTCCGGGTCTCTATTCGCTTTTGATTTCCCGTACCAAGCCGCCGCTGCCTTTTGAGAATAATCCTTCGGTTACCGATCTCGCGATTTTCCCGGACTACCAGACAACCACGCCTGCCGTCGCCGGCACGATTAATTCGGGAACCGGCGGCGCGTTGACGAATGCCAGTGCCATTGATATTGACCAGCGACTGGGTGTCGCTGCCGTAGCTGTGCCGGGTGGAAACCGCGTTGAGTTCTTCAAAATCACCGCGGGCTCTGCCACACCCATCGGGTTTGCGAATGTAAATGTCCCAAGCGGACTTTCCATAAACTACACGCTGCACACTGTGGCCGTTGTCAGCTTCCAGGACCAGGCGGTCAAGGTATTTCCCATACCCACCACGCCGACCGGCGCCATTGCTCCCATCGCAACCATTTCTCTGGCCGGTTTTATTCCCACGGAGCAAACGCCGCTGCCATTGCCTTATTCCATTGGTGTGGACTCAGACACGAATCTCGCGGTTGTGGCCTACTCCTCAACTGCAAACCCGACGACGGCGAAGGTTGGTTTTCTGCTTGATCTAAACACCGGAGACGGGCGAACTTGCCTTTCGAACCCTGCGCAGACGGCTCTGGTGCCGCCTTGTGCCTTTGCCCAAGTAACTTTGAACACGGGACAATTTCCGCAAGTAGCCATGTTGCCCCACAGTCACCTCGCTGTAGTCACGCCCGGGGGCATTGGACTTGCGAATGGCGTGGATGTCACAAAGGCTTCCGCGTCATCCACGATTGCGAACGTCTCAGTCACTTCCGGGCTTGTAACTGTCACGACCACGGCGGCGCACGGACTTAATCCAGGTAATCCTGGAACCGTTTTGATTCTGAATATTCCCAAAGGAGTGACGAATCAAACGGATTTTAACGGCGCTTTCAGCGTGCAGAGCGTGATCAACAGCACCAGCTTTACTTATGCGCTCAACGTTACCCTCAACGACTCGGCCACCGGAGTCACAACGGGAACGAATCTAAGCACGGCCTACTACAGCCCCGCGAACATAAGCATTGGCGGCCTTTCACAGACGACGCAAGGCGTGGCCGTCAACCCGATCACGGGCCTGGTAGCCGCGGCCGATGCCAACGCCAGCGGGACCAATGGTCCTCAAATCAATTTGCTCAACTCTCTCGACCAGAACTTCTCGTCCATAACGTTTAACGCGAACTGCACGATCTACACAACCACTACCTGCACGGGCGCGCCGGAACTTCTGGGAACGACCGGAGTGGCCTTCCAACCGTTTGTGAACTCTCTTGTCTCTTATAACGCCGCGCTGAATCAGCTCTCTGTTTCGAACCCAGTCGACTTAAATCGCTACGCCGTTCAAACATTACCTTCGGGGACGGGAACAGCAACGCT
>Ga0210402_10004986_pt1 | contig 11952 bp, 11 predicted proteins | sample IncBWC7MmetaG_FD_161055 | JGI IMG/M metagenome (GOLD analysis project Ga0210402, IMG submission 161055) | Forest soil microbial communities from Barre Woods Harvard Forest LTER site, Petersham, Massachusetts, United States - Inc-BW-C-7-M | ecosystem: Environmental > Terrestrial > Soil >...
GTTGACGCACCGGCCAGGAATCAGGACGCTCGATTCCTGATCCGATATGGCATTCAATGTCGGCCCGCGTGGCGATTCATAACTCAAGGGAGGAAAGATCGAATGGCAAAGGTTCTCGTGATGTACAAGAAGCCGAAAAGCGCCGAGGCTTTCGACAAGCACTATGCGTCGGTGCACATCCCGCTTGCGAAGAAAATTCCCGGCTTGGCGAAATACCACATCAGCAAGGGCGCGGTCGCAACGCCTGCCGGCGGCAGCGACGTTCATCTGGTCGCGGAGCTCTATTTCGATTCGATGGATGCGCTGAAGGCGGGGCTTGGGTCGGCGAAAGGAAAAGCCGCGGCGGGCGATCTTGCCAATTTCGCCGATGGCGGCGCCGATCTGTACTTCTTCGATACGAAGGACGCTTGAGGTCCTCTTGCAAGGCCCATGTTGGAGGGCCTTCGCATCACGCCTGCCACGGCTCACGGCGACACATCGCCTGTCGAGCCGGGGCAGATCGTTTCGACAACGTTACTTCCGCGCCGCGCAGGCGTACATGTTGATTTCCATGCCCACGGACACTTCGACAATCTTCGGGGTCTTCCAGGTCATGCGTTTCTCCCAAACCACTGGCCAAGGTATTGGCGCAAGACAAGCGCCGAGTTCAAAGGTAAAGCCGCCGCACGCTTGACGCAAGTGTCCGGCCGAAGTCAGGCATTTTGCCCAAGTTTCGACATCCAGAACACCGTGGGCGACAGGCGCAGAGCTGCCGCTATTTCAGTAATCGCAACAGCGCTTTGCCGGCAGGGCTATTCAGCTCCTTGGCGTCCAGCGTTCCGTCCTTGTCCGGATCGGCCGCCTGGAAGCGTTGCTCCACCACCGCCAGATATTCATCCGCCGTGAGCGTACCGTCGTGATCGCCGTCGGCGGCGGCAAGCTCCTTGGCGCTCAGGCGGCGGGCAAGCTCGCGCTTGTCGAGCGTGCCGTCGTGATCGCGGTCGAGTTTCGCGAAAAGGTCCGAAGCGGCCTTCTTGGCCTCCTCAAGATCGATTGTCCCGTCATTGTCGGTGTCGAGCATCTTGATCGGATCAGCTTTGCGGGGCGCGGCCAAGGCCAGCGTGCTCCCCTGCCCCAGCGTCACCACAGCCAATGTGAGAAGAATAGACCGGCGCGATATCATGATTGACCTCTCGTTCGTCCTGGCTCAAATAATGAAAAGCGATTTGCCCCCGATGAGTCGCACCCGGCGACCGGCCCGTCGTTGGCGCGCGACCATGTCATTGTCATGGAATTGGTCACCGTGACGGAAAATGGTCATTGTGCTGGAAATGCCGTTTCAACTGCGGACGAACCTGTAAGGTTCCGCATGCCGAGTGAATACATGCCAAGTAACTTGCCAAGTAACTTGCCAAGTGACTTGCCAAGTGAATAGCAGCGTCCCCGTCGCGAGGTGAGTGTGATCGGTGGGAAGTCATGTCTACAACGTCGTGAAGGCCCCGATCGGCTGGTCGTTATTTTGCAACCGCGAACGAATTGGCGGCTATTGCTCCAGTGAGGAAGCGCTTGAAGCTGCGATGGCCCTCGGCGCAAACGCCCTCCGCGAAGGGCATCGCATTCAAATCAACGTCCCGGGCGCGGAGCCGGAGCTCAACGGCGACACATCCTGGCCGGCGCGCTGGCAGTTCGATTTGAAATCGTGAACGGTCGCGCCATCTGGCCGATCACCCAGCTTTCGGGTGGCTATTCAATTCCTCGTTCGGTTTGATCGGGCAATCGCAACCTCCGACATTCGCGAGGCCGCTCTTGAGGCTGCTTTTGGGACATCGCTGTACGCGCGCTTTCGCTGCCCTTACCGCCCTCGGCCTGGGCCAGCCGGCGCTCGCTCAAGATAAGCCGCCGATTCCCCGGCCGGCGAGCACTGCCAACGCGCCCGCGACGCTGACCGGAAAGGAGCGGCTCGGCCGAAAATGGATGGACGAGCAGCGGATCGACAATTGCAACGTGCCCGTCGACAAGCGCGGCAGCAGGCCACGGCCGAGCGCCTGCCCGCACGCGCCAACCGGGTGATCGATCAAGCGGCCAATGCGGCCGCGCGGATCGCCGTGAAGTTCGTGACGTTCAAGTCCGCCAGGGCGCCGACGTACCGCCTTCGGGCAGCGCCTGAGGACAGGCGTCCACGCTCTTGTGGATCGCCGACGGAACAATGCCGAAATACTTCCGGAACACGCGGCTGAAATGCGATGAGCTCGAGAATCCCCAGGCGAATGCGACGTCGGTGATTCGCTTGCCGGCATGCGTCTCCAGTTCCTGCCGGCAGTGCTGCAGCCTCGCCCGCCAGATGTAATCGCTGACCGTCATGCCACGTTCGCTGAACAGCATGTGCAGATAGCGCTTGGTGCAGCCGAGCGCCGCCGAAATCTGATCGATGCACAGATCGGGATCGCGCAAATGCTCGCGGATGAACACCTGGGCGCGGATGTACATCGCCTCGGGGCCGGCGCGTTCGAATGCTGCGTCGGCCTCGCGAAGCGGCAACAGCAGAAGATCGATCAACGTGTCCGCAACGCCGGCTGCGCTGTTCGGCGACAACTTTGTCGCCTCGTCGAACGCGGCATGCGCAAAGTCATGCGCGATGCGGCCGGTGCCGGTGCGCGCCGAAAGCTTGCAGGCCGACATCTTGTCCAGGCGGAAGCCCCGTTCCTGCAGAAGATCCTTCGGCACGATCACGACCTCGTGCCGTGTAAACGCGGGGCTGATGATCGTATGCGGGCAGCCGACGTCATAGGCGAGGCAATCGCCGGGCAGCAATTCGATGTGACGGCCGTCCTGCTCGAAATAGGAGATGCCGTGGGTCTGGAACAGGATCTTGATGTAGGGATGCTCGCTCGATCTCGCCCGCGAGATCGTGTGCGCGATCCGATGCTGGCTCACCTCGATCTGGCAGAGTTTCAGCCGGGACACGGTCCTGTAGTTGATCCGCCCTTCGAGCGAGGAGGCCTCCAGCGGATCGACATCGAACTGGCCGCACAGATCGGTCAGTGCATCTGACCAACGCTGGATCTGGCCTTTCGGCGTCAGCCCGGCAGTGCTGAGTGAACGGATCGTATCGGACATTGCCACCCACCGATTCGAGGTCAAAACGTTACGGCTCGCCACGAAAGGCTTCTGGATGCGGAGCGACAGATGTCGGCCTCAATTCGCGTCCGCGATTTGGCGCCGTCGTTCGTGCTTGAGCAACCCGATCCTGCTGACATCCCTTTGACAATCCTCCGACTTAGTTTCCACGGCGTCAAGGGGAACATCAACTCCAGGGCGATCCGCACGTCCGGCGAGGTCGCAGGTTTTGACGCTGTGCAACATAGGGCGGCGCAGCCTTCACCTCTAATCCTTTAGCAGCTAATCCTTTAGCAGCATGGCGGCGCGCGCGGTTTTAATCTTATGGCCATAAATTGCGCACGCTTACGACCAAAAAGTTCATCGCGTTTCGCTTTCGAGCAAACGCGTTTCGCTCTTGGACAAGTCTCAGGTTTCCGGACCGGATAAGGATGAGAGCGAAAAACATAGAAAATTTGGGTCCGCATCGATCGGACCCTTGAAGCTCACCATGGGAGGACTGCAACAATGCGCAGAGTATTAATCGCGACGTGCCTCGGCTCGGTGGCCACATTCGCCGCAAGCGGCGTCTTGGCCAACGAAGAGCTGAACAAGATGTCGCAAAACCCGAAGGACTGGGTCATGCCTTCGGGCGACTATGCTGGAACACGCTACTCGAAGCTGAACCAGATCAACGCGTCCAATGTCGGCAAGATGCAAGTCGCCTGGACGTTCTCGACCGGTGTGCTGCGCGGTCACGAAGGTGGACCGCTGATCATCGGCAACATGATGTACGTGCACACGCCATTCCCGAACAAGGTCTATGCTCTTGACCTTGCCAACGACAACAAGATCGTCTGGAAATACGAGCCCAAGCAGGACCCGAACGTCATTCCCGTGATGTGCTGCGACACCGTCAACCGCGGTCTCGCCTTTGGGGATGGTAAGATCTTCCTGCACCAGGCTGACACCACGCTGGTGGCGCTCGACGCCAAGACCGGCAAGGTGGAATGGACCGCGACCAACGGCGATCCCAGCAAGGGCTCGACCGGTACGTCGGCGCCACTCGTCGTCAAGGACAAGGTGCTCGTCGGCATCTCCGGTGGCGAATTCGGCGTGCAGTGCCATGTCACGGCGTATGACACGAAGTCCGGCAAGCAGGTCTGGCGCGCCTTCTCCGAAGGGCCAGATGACGAGATCAAGTTCGACCCCGAGAAGACCACCGCACTCGGCAAGCCGGTCGGCAAGGACTCGAGCATCAAGACCTGGCAGGGCGATCAGTGGAAGATCGGCGGCGGCTGCACATGGGGCTGGATGTCCTATGATCCGGCGCTCGACCTCGTCTATTACGGCTCGGGCAACCCCTCGACCTGGAATCCCAAGCAGCGTCCGGGCGACAACAAGTGGTCGATGACCGTCTTCGCGCGCAATCCGGACAACGGCCAGGCGAAATGGGTCTACCAGATGACGCCCCATGACGAATGGGACTATGACGGCGTCAACGAAATGATCCTCAGCGATCAGTCGATCAACGGCCAGCCGCGCAAGCTGTTGACCCATTTCGACCGCAACGGTTTGGGCTATACGCTCGACCGCGCGACGGGCGAATTGCTCGTTGCCGAAAAGTATGACCCGAAGGTCAACTGGACTTCCGGCGTCGACATGGACAAGAACTCGCCGACCTTCGGCCGTCCGAAGGTCCTCGATCAATACTCCACCGACAAGCAGGGCGAGGATCATAACGTCAAGGGCATCTGCCCGGCCGCGCTCGGCTCCAAGGACGAACAGCCGGCAGCCTATTCGCCGGACACGCAACTGTTCTACGTGCCGACCAACCACGTCTGCATGGACTACGAACCGTTCAAGGTGAGCTACACCGCGGGCCAGCCCTATGTCGGCGCGACGCTCTCGATGTATCCGCCTCCGGGCGAGACCAACATGGGCAACTTCATCGCCTGGGACGGCAAGACGGGCAAGATCGTCTGGTCGAACAAGGAGCAGTTCTCGGTCTGGTCAGGCGCTCTCGCGACCGCCGGCGGCGTGGTGTTCTACGGCACGCTCGAAGGCTATCTGAAGGCGGTCGATGCCAAGACCGGCAAGGAGCTCTACAAGTTCAAGACCCCTTCCGGCATCATCGGCAACGTCACGACCTATGAGCAGGGCGGCAGGCAGTATGTGGCAGTGCTGTCCGGCGTCGGTGGCTGGGCGGGTATCGGACTTGCCGCGGGTCTGACCGACCCGACCGCCGGTCTCGGTGCCGTCGGTGGCTATGCGGCGCTCAGCAACTACACCGCACTCGGCGGAACGCTGACGGTGTTCGCGCTGCCGCAGCAGTAAATCTTGAGCAAGCCTCGTCCCGGCGCATGGAGTTCATGCGCCGGGATGCGTGCCATCGAGAGTCGAGGATAAGCTTTTGCGCAAGATCAGGTTGGTGGCTGCCGCGATGGTTCTCGTGGCGGCTGGAGGAATTGCCTTTGCGGACCCGGTCGATCCGACCGCGGTGAAGAGTGAGGACGGCAAATATCTCGACAAGGAGGGCAACCCGACATTCAAGGTTTCGGCGGATGGCACCGTGGATTGGTACACCTATTCAGGCTATCGCCGCTATCACTCGGAATGCCATGTCTGTCATGGCCCGGACGGAATGGGGTCGACCTACGCACCGGCACTGACGGACTCGCTCAAGACGATGACCTACGCCCAGTTCCTCGAAGTGGTCGCGAGCGGTCGCAAGAACGTCAGCACCGCCCAGGAGAACGTGATGCCGGCCTTCGGCGACAATCCGAATGTGGCCTGCTACATGGACGACATCTATGTCTACCTGCGCGCCCGTGCCGATGACGCGTTGGGACGCGCCCGCCCTTCGAAGCACGAGGACAAGCCGGAGGCTTACACCCAGGCGGAAAATTCCTGCATGGGCAACAAGCACTGACCGCAAGCACTGACCGCAAGTAGTGACCGAATGTGCGGAACGAACGGCGGTTGAAGGAAAAGAGGGGAGTCAAAAATGAAGACGCGCGCCGCGGTCGCTTTCGAAGCAAAGAAGCCGCTTGAAATCGTCGAAGTCGATCTCGAAGGCCCGAAGGCCGGCGAGGTCCTGGTCGAAATCAAGGCGACTGGAATCTGTCACACCGACGCCTACACGCTCGACGGCTTCGACAGCGAAGGAATATTTCCATCGATTCTCGGCCATGAAGGCGCGGGCATCGTCCGCGAGGTCGGCGCCGGCGTGACGTCGGTGAAGGTGGGCGATCACGTCATCCCGCTTTACACGCCGGAATGCCGCCAGTGCAAGAGCTGCCTCAGCCAGAAGACCAATCTCTGCACCCAGATTCGCGCCACCCAGGGCAAGGGCGTGATGCCCGACGGCACCAGCCGCTTCAGCTATAAGGGCAAGCCGATCTATCACTATATGGGCTGCTCGACCTTTTCGAACCACACCGTGCTGCCGGAAATCGCGGTGGCGAAGATCCGCGAAGACGCCCCGTTCGACAAGAGCTGCTACATCGGCTGCGGTGTCACGACCGGGGTCGGCGCCGTGGTCAATACCGCGAAAGTTACGCCGGGCTCGAACGTCGTCGTGTTCGGCCTTGGCGGCATCGGGCTGAACGTCATCCAGGGCGCCAAGATGGTGGGCGCCGACAAGATCATCGGCGTCGATATCAATGACGGCAAGGAGGAATGGGGCCGCCGCTTCGGCATGACGCATTTCGTCAATCCGAAGAAGGTCAGTGGCGACATCGTCCAGCACCTGGTCACGCTCACCGACGGCGGCGCCGACTACACCTTCGATTGCACCGGCAACACCACGGTCATGCGCCAGGCCCTGGAGTGCTGTCATCGTGGCTGGGGCGTTTCCGTGATCATCGGCGTCGCGGAAGCCGGCAAGGAGATCGCCACCCGGCCGTTCCAGCTCGTGACCGGCCGCGTCTGGAAAGGCACCGCCTTCGGCGGCGCGCGCGGCCGCACCGACGTGCCGAAGATCGTCGATTGGTACATGAACGGAAAGATTCAGATCGATCCGATGATCACGCACGTGCTGAAGCTCGATGAGATCAACAAGGGCTTCGATCTCATGCACGAGGGCAAATCGATCCGTTCGGTCGTCGTGTTCTAACTCAACAGCGTCAAGCATACAGGAGGATTGACCCATGACTGCTCAACTCCACCCATCGATCGACAGCGGCGTCAAGAAAGGCACCGGCAGCTTTGCCGGCGGGACGCTGGTCTGCAAATGCCAGGACAAGCCGGTCAAGGTCGGCATCAAGGGCGACGTCGCCCACAACCACGCCTGCGGCTGCACCAAATGCTGGAAGCCGGAAGGCGCCATTTTCTCGGTCGTCGCGGTGGTGCCGCGGCAGAATCTGACCGTGCTCGAAAATGGCGACAAGCTGCAGATCGTCGATGCGGCGGCCGTGATTCAGCGCCACGCCTGCAAGGCCTGTGGCACGCATATGTATGGCCGCATCGAGAACAAGAACCATCCGTTCTACGGGCTCGACTTCATCCATCCCGAGCTGTTCCAGGAATCCGGCTCGGCAGCCCCGGGATTTGCAGCCTTTGTGTCTTCGGTCATCGAATCCGGCGTCAAGCCGGAACAGATGGACGGAATCCGCGCGCGCTTGAAAGAAATCGGGCTTGAACCTTACGATTGTCTGTCTCCGGCCCTGATGGACGCGATTGCCACCCACGTGGCGAAGGCGAAAGCGGCTTAACCAGTCTGCGGCCCTTACGTCCTTCCCCGACTACCCGGAGCCCCGCCCCGCATTCGCGGCGGCGGGGCTTTGTTCAATTGATACCGCTCTCTTCCATCGTGACAGTTTGCCGAGATCATCCGCCGGCAGGCGGCGGCCCTGCTTTTGACAAATGGATGAAGCAAAACACTTCTCTGTGAAGTCGACGACACGTGATTTCTGATAGCATCGCTTCACAGCACCAATCGACCACCACCCACCCACGCAAAACAGGAGGCAAACCCACCACCACGGTCAGTCCAATCGGTCGTGCAATGAGGTCTGTCAGCCATCCGCCCATGTCGAGCCAGGCGGGACGGTCGAGGCGCCGACGCAAGCGAAGGGAAACATGTTCCGGCTTGTGTTCGCCAAAGACATCTCAAGCTTAAAAAGAGCGAGGAAACGATCATGATTAAAGTGAAGATTAACGGCCAGGAACAAACCTGGGATGGCGATCCGGATCTTCCATTGCTTTGGTATCTGCGTGACGAGATAGGATTGACCGGCACCAAATTCGGCTGCGGCCAGGCGTTTTGCGGCGCCTGCACCGTGATGGTCGACAAAGAGGCGGTACGCGCCTGCATCACATCGGTCAACGATATCGTCGGCCGGGAGGTCACGACCATCGAAGGCCTCCACCCCACCGGCGATCACCCGGTCCAGAAGGCGTGGCGCCAGATGAATGTCCCGCAATGCGGCTTCTGCCAAGTGGGCCAGATCATGCAGGCGGCGGCGCTTCTGATCGAGAACCCGAAACCGACCCATGATCAGATCCGTGTTGCGATGGCCGGTAACATCTGCCGCTGCGGCTGTTACCAGCGCATCGAGAACGCGGTGCATCTTGCTTCGACGGGAGTGTGATCATGAACATCATCGCAAACCCCGGAAAATTGCGCGGCTTTGAGCGGCACATCAAGGTCGAGAACGTTTCGCGTCGCAGCATCCTGAAGGGTCTCGGGATCACCGGCGCCTTTGTGCTCGCGGCACCCGTCATGTCGCGTCCCGCCCTTGCCTACGAGACGGGCGCAGGAAAAATGCCTCATGGCGTCGTGGTCGATCCGCGCGTGTTCGTGGCGATCGCACCGGACGGCATTGTGACGATCGTGGCTCATCGTTCCGAGATGGGCACCGGGGTGCGGACCAGCCTGCCCCTGATCGTCGCCGAAGAGATGGAAGCCGACTGGTCGCGCGTCCACGTCAAGCAGGCGCATGGTGACGAAGTCAAGTTCGGGAACCAGGATACCGACGGCTCCCGCAGCACGCGGCACTATCTGATCCCGATGCGGCAGATCGGCGCCTCGGCGCGCGCGATGCTGGAAGCTGCCGCCGCGAAAAAGTGGGGCGTGCCCGTCAGCGAGGTGAAAGCCGCGAACCACGAAGTCGTCCACTCCGCGAGCGGCCGGCACATCGGCTTTGGCGACCTCGCCGCCGACGCGGCAAAGGAGCCGGTGCCGAGCATAGGAAGCGTGAAGCTCAAGGACCCCAAGGACTTCCGCTATCTCGGCAAGGGCGAGATCGGGATCGTGGACCTCCGCGACATCACGGTCGGCACGGCACGCTACGGTGCCGACGTCCGCCTGCCCGGCATGAAATATGCGATCATCGCACGGCCGCCGGTCACGGGCGGCAAGCTCGTGTCGTTCGACGGCAGCGCGGCGATGAAGGTATCCGGCGTCGAAAAGGTCATGGAGGCCAAAGGCTGGCCGTGGCCCTCGAAATTCCAGCCACTCGGCGGCGTGGCCGTGATCGCGCGCAATACGGGAGCCGCGATCAAGGGACGCGATGCGCTGAAGATCGTCTGGGATGACGGCGCCAACGCCAAATACGAGTCGGTCGCCTATCGGGCCGAGCTCGAGGAAGCGTCCCGGAAACCCGGCCTCGTCGTCCGCAAGGAAGGCGACGTCGATGCCGCCTTGAAGAGCGCCGACAAGGTCATCGTCGGCGAGTACTACGCGCCTCACTTCGCCCATGTCAGCATGGAGCCCCCGGCGGCAGTCGCCGACGTCAAGGGTGACAAGGCCGAGATCTGGGCGCCGGTGCAAAGCCCGGGCGGAACGCGCGAGGATGTCGCGAAGACACTCGGGATTCCCGAGGACAACGTGACCGTCAATGTCACGCTGCTCGGTGGCGGCTTCGGGCGCAAATCGAAATGCGACTTTGCGCTGGAGGCAGCGCTGCTGTCGAAGGAACTGGGCGCGCCCGTGAAGGTGCAGTGGACGCGGGAGGACGACATTCGTCACGACTTCCTCCACACCGTATCCGTCGAACGGATCGAGGCCGGTCTCGACAAGAACGGCAAGGTGACTGCGTGGCGCCACCGTAGTGTCGCCCCGAGCATCGCCTCGACATTTGCGGCCGGCACGGTGCATCAGGCGGCCTTCGAACTCGGCATGGGTCTGGTCGACATGCCGTTCGAGATCGCCAACATCCAGTGCGAGAACCCGGAGGCGGCCGCGCATACCCGCATCGGCTGGTTCCGTTCGGTCTCGAACATCCCACGGGCCTTTGCGGTGCAGTCCATGGTCGGCGAGCTCGCGCAGGCCACCAACCGGGATCAGAAGGACATGCTGCTGGAACTGATCGGCTCGGCGCGCATCGTCAATCTATCCTCGGTCAAGGACCTGTGGAACTATGGCGAGCCCTATGACAGCTATCCGATCGACACGGGGCGTCTACGGCGCGTGGTCGAGCTGGTGGCTGAAAAGGGCGGCTGGGGACGTTCCGTGCCGAAAGGACGCGGCCTCGGCATCGCCGCGCATCGCAGCTTCGTCAGCTATATCGCGACCATCGTCGACGTCGAGGTCGGCGAGAAGGGCAAGCTGACGGTGCACCGGGTCGATACCGCGATCGATTGCGGAACTTACGTCAACCCGGAGCGCATCCAGTCGCAGATCGAGGGCACCGCGATCATGGGGTTGAGCCTCGCCAAATATGGCGAGATCACCTTCAAGGACGGCAGGGTGCAACAGGGCAATTTCGGCGACTTCCCGGTCATCCGGATCGACGAAGCCCCGCTCGTGACCAACGTCTACATTGTACCTCCGGGGCCCGATACGCCACCAAGCGGCGTCGGCGAACCGGGCTTGCCGCCCTTCGCGCCGGCTTTGATCAACGCGATCTTCGCAGCGACCGGCAAGCGCATCCGGGCGCTGCCGATCGGCAAGCAACTGGAGACCTGAGCGGAACGTTAGATATCACGGCACGTTTCCATTGATCTGACAGGAGCCAGATCAATGGACAAAACGCTCATCAAGCCTATGGCGCTCGCAGCATCGGTGCTGACGGGCGCCCTTCTTTTGGGAATAGAGACGGCCAGCGCCCAGACCGATAAGCCGGGCACGACCGCGACACGGCCAGCCAACACGCTTCCCGATCAGACATCCGTTCCCAACAACGCCCCGCCGGCCACGACGACGCAGACCACCGGCACGGCGCCGCGCGATGAAACCATCAAGAAGATGAACGAGGACGCGAAGCGGAAGGTCGATACCGAAGGCAAATAGAGCGTGATCCGGGAAAACCATGCCCTCGGGCTACGACCCGCCGGGTGTGTAGCGGTTTTCCCTCGCGACAAACGCGGAACGCGCTTGCGCGGGGATCTGCTCAAACAGAGAGCCAGAGCGCGATTCATCGTGCGCTGGCCGCAAAAAAATCGTGGCGGACCTGCGGTCCGCCACGTTCATCTCATCGCTCTGCGGCGACTATTTTTTGAGCGCAAAGACCCAGACAACGCCACCTTGCGGCACGTTGTTCTCAACACCGATGTTGTTGGACGTCGCCAACGCATCCTGGATGCGCTGCGCATCGACACCCCAACCTGATTGGATCGCGACGTATTGCGTGCCATCAACCTCGTAGGAGACCGGCATTCCCATGATGCCGGAGTTGGTCTTCTGCTCCCACAAGAGTTCTCCGGTCTTGGCGTTGAACGCCCGGAAATAGCGGTCGTTGGTGCCGCCCGCGAAGACCAGATCGCCGGCCGTCACGGTCACCGAGCCGAACAATTGCGATTTCGGGAAATTGTGCGACCAGACCTTCTTTCCAGTGGACGGATCCCAGGCTTGCAGCTCGCCGTAGTGATCGGCGCCCGGCTTCACCTTCAACCCGATATCTTCAGGCTTGGTGCCCAACCATAACTCGCCCG
>Ga0210402_10004988_pt1 | contig 11950 bp, 13 predicted proteins | sample IncBWC7MmetaG_FD_161055 | JGI IMG/M metagenome (GOLD analysis project Ga0210402, IMG submission 161055) | Forest soil microbial communities from Barre Woods Harvard Forest LTER site, Petersham, Massachusetts, United States - Inc-BW-C-7-M | ecosystem: Environmental > Terrestrial > Soil >...
CTCCAAACGAGATAATCCTTGCAGCCAATGGAGTAATGAAGCTAGATGCCGAAGGTAACTTGTCCTTGTTTCAAGATGAACCTCGAACGCTTAGGGAACGGCTACGGTCTTACCATGAGCGTCGAGCCCGCCGTCCTGACATCAAATTCTGTGCGAGAGTCGGCGATGTGTGGAGGAAACCAGGCTCCGGCCAGCGGACTGCGGTTCTGGCAGGAGGTTCCTACAAACGGCTGGTGATAGTATGCGAGCGTCCGGAGCACCGCCAAGGAAGGTACAGTGAACCTGCCTATCTCAAAGATGGACGCCGAAATTCTGGCCCGTGAATTGTTGTCCAAATATGAGACAGGTCAGATGATGGCTGTACTTCCGTCGGCCCACCCTGGTTTTGACCTCAACACCGCCTATGACGTTGAATCGGAACTCAAGCGGCTTCGAGAAGCCGGCGGACACAAAGCAGTCGGCCGCAAGGTTGGTTACGCCAATAAGGCGATGTGGCGCATGCTCAAGCTCGAAACATTAGTTTGGACCCATATGTATGAAGACACTGTCCGGCACAGCGATACCAACTCAGCGACGCTTACCCTTCCGAATCGCCGTTCGCTCAAGGTGGAACCCGAGATTGTTTTTGGCCTGAAGAATGCGATCACCTCGGAAGGCCTAGACGCAACTGCTGCTCTTGAATCCACGGAATGGCTCGCGCTGGGATTTGAAATCATTGATTGCCCTTTTCCGGAGTGGAAGTTTCAGCCCAGTGACTTTGTTGCAGCTTTCGGTCTTCATGCTGCGCTCGTGATCGGAGAGCAGGTGCAAGTGCGGCCTGACTTGATTGGGAAGTTCGTGGATCAGCTTGCCACGTTTAAAGTTCGAGTTTCGAAAAACGGAGAGTTTGTGGAGGAAGGGTCCGGCAAGAACAGCTTGAGGAGCCCCGCCTTGTGTTTGGCGGAACTCGGCGCAGCCATTGTGCGACGCTTCCCATCCCACCCGCTCAGTGCTGGGGAAATTGTCAGTTCAGGAACACTTACCGCGGGGCATCAAACCGACGTTGGCGATCTGTGGAAAGTCGAGGTCGAAGGGCTCGCACTGCCACCGCTGGAACTCAGCCTGACTTGACTGAGCAGGATGCAAAGGCTCAACGCTTGGGTCAGGTGCCCTTCATGCTCGAAGGGCACCTTCTCCGGTAAACGACGGTTGTTCGAATCTGTCGAAACCTACTTCACAGCATCTGCGGTTTTGTCAGCGGCTTTTTCGGTACCTTTGGCGGTATCCTTCGCGGCCGTCTTAGTGGCGTGTCCTGTCTTGGTTGCGGCGGTCTTAGTCGCGTCTCCGGTTTTGTCAGCGGCTTTTTCGGTGCCCTTCGCCGTGTCCTTGGCAGCTACCTTGGTGGCGTGACCTGTGTCTTTCGCCGCCTTATCCGTAGCGTGAGCTGTGTCTTTGGCCGCGACTTTGGTGTCGTGACCCATGTCCTTCGCACCCTTATCAACATCATGCACGACATCCTGTGCGAACACGAGCATTCCCGAGGTGAGCACAGCAGCAGCAAGAACTGCTGCCAATTTGGATTTCATATGGCCTCCGTTGAATTTAATGGAAATGGCTTGGAGAGTATGTAGCATACGATGGGAAAAATGCAAGATTGATCCGGCGGATCGGTATTTGCGGTCCTGAGTCGTCACTCAAGTTCCGTTTCCAGCGCGCTGAGCGTCTCGTCGTCCACATCCCATTTCTTGAGGATGGTGAAGATCGTCTTCGACGCGAATCCGGCGCGGGTGAGCTGGCGGAAGATCCGCGCTGTCTGCTTCTGGTCTTTCGGTTTGACCAGGCGCTTGCGTGTTAGGTATGCGCGCGCCTGTTTCTCGTCAATCACTTCGTCGTAGACAGTATCGACCGCTTTCTCGATAACCTCGCTGTGAACTCCTTTCGCTTTCAGATCCGTAATCACACGCCGGCGACCGAATCTTTCGTTGTCGCGGCGGAAGGAAGAATACGCAGTCGCATACTGGGCGTCGTTGAGATAGCCATGATCCTTGAGGCGGCGAATGACGAGTTCGACCAGTGTTTGGCCGTACTCAGTATCCGCTTCGACTCTGGGCCGCAGCAGACGTTTCAACTCGGCTACCGAGCGCATACGACGCGCCAAAGCGCCGACCGCATACTGATAGAGTTCGTTCTCGGAATCGGTCTTTCTTGGACGAGGAAAAGCCATAGTCAGTAACAAGTTACCTTGCTCGACATTTTCCAGCGAGAAAGGCTTGCATGAATAACTACGTTACAACTTTTTACCTTCGCAGTGGTGACATTGGGAACTTTACCCCGTCTATTTGCGTATATCGAGATAAGTGAGGAAGTGAGTCATGTTAACCATCGATGTGAAAAAAACGGGCGATGTGGCGGTTGTGAGATGCGTCGGGCGGATCGTTCGCGGCGCCGGAGTACGCACGCTGAGGGACGCGGTCGTTTCGGAGAAAAACATTCGCATTGTTGTGATTGATCTGTCGGACGTGGAAATGGTGGACGCGGGCGGTCTTACTGCGCTGCTTTCTCTGCAGCAGTGGTCTCGGAATCGCAATGTCCAGCTGAAGCTAGTTAATCCGTCGCATTTTGTCAACGAAGTGCTCACGCGCACCGGGTTGACTCATGTCTTCGAAGTTTCGAGATTCGAGCATGCGCTCTTCGTCCTTAGCGCACCAGATTGTCGTCACTCGAAATACGCAGCCGCTTAGCTGCAATTGCTCTTCACTAGGGCCGGAACATTCTCTTGGCGTGACAGCCGAGAGTTAGGTTCTGGCCCCCTCCGAAATAAGAAAAGGGCGCGCTCAGGCGCGCCCATAGTGTTTCAGGAGGATAAATCAGCGGCCACCGAAGCCGGTTTGTTGCATAGCGTTCTTGGAGATGTCGCTGGTAGAAGAGATGCCCTGCATACGCAACTTGAAATCGTCTGCGTTGGAGGCGCTCTCCAGTGCGGTTTCGTAGTTGATCAGCCCTGCCTGGAACAAGTCCCACAGAGATTGATCGAAGGTCTGCATGCCGTACTGCGAGGTTCCGGCGGAGATGGCATCGCGAACCGCACGCGTTTTTTCCGGTACCAGAATGCATTCCCGGATGTAGGCGGTATTAATCATGACTTCGACGGCGGGCACGCGGCCGTCGCCATCGCAACGTCGAACCAGGCGCTGGCTGATGACGGCGCGAAGAACGGCTGCGAGTTGCAGTCTGATCTGCTTCTGCTCGGGCGGTGGGAACACCGCAATGATACGGTTAATGGTTTCTACGGCATCCAGGGTGTGCAATGTAGAGAAAACCATGTGGCCGGTCTCGGCGGCGTGCAGCGCGGTACCGATGGTTTCAACGTCGCGCATTTCGCCGACTAGAATGACGTCGGGATCCTGACGGAGAGAAGCGCGCAGGGCTGCCGAGAATGTGGGCGTATCTACTTCGATCTCACGCTGGTTTACATAACCTTTCTTGTCGCGATGCAGGAATTCGATCGGGTCTTCAATCGTGATGATGTGCTCAGCGCGGGTGGAGTTAATGCGGTCCACCATGGCGGCCAGTGTTGTGGATTTGCCGGAACCTGTCACCCCAGTGACGAGGATCAGGCCGCGCGGCATGTCGCAGACTTGCTCGACGATCTTGGGCAAGTACAGTTCATCAAGGGCACGGATCTTGGTGGGAATCACGCGCAGCACCAGACCCACATTGCCGCGCTGCTGGAAAACGTTCACACGGAAGCGGCCGAGTCCGGCCACGCCGTAGGCCATGTCGATTTCCGTGCTCTCTTTAAACTTTTGTTTTTGCCTGGCCGACATCATGCTGAAGGCCATGGTCAGCATGTCTTCGGCGCTGATGCGGGGCTGGTCGGTCAGCGGGCTGAGTTCGCCATCAATCCGCAGGTGAGGATAATTGCCGACCTTCAGATGCAAGTCGGAGGCTCGCCGCTCCATTGCGATGCGAAGCAGATCATCAATATTCATTTGGATAATTCCCCAGGATCAATTCGTATGATGAACCGAAACGTCATCCAACCCAAGATGACCTAAGTAATAGGGAAATGTGCGTTTGGGCAGTGGCTAGGCGAATCGATGCCCGAAAGGCGAAGAGCCTGGTTATTTCCCCTCGAGCTATCGGCTACCGAGGAGATGTTTTTAAGATGTTGACTTAGTTCAACGACTTAGTCTAGCCTAAATACTGTGAAAGTCAATATTCATCAAGCCAAGACGCACCTCTCACGCCTTCTGCAACGGGTCGCGGGTGGAGAAGAAATCACCATCGCCCGTGCGGGCGTGCCGGTGGCAAAGCTGATAGCGGCGGGCTCACACGGCAAGTCACGCCTGATGGGCATGGATCAGGGCAAGATCTGGATCGCGGAGGATTTCGATGCTCCTGACCCGGCACTCGAAGCCCTGTTCTATGAAGCGCCGCTGACCACCGCGCCAACCCGCAAGAGCAAGAGAACGAAGAAACGGTGACGTACCTTCTCGACACCGGTGTCTGGCTCTGGAGCGTGGGCGAGCCCTCACGCATCTCCGACAAGGCCCGCGATGTGATGGCTGACGTGCGTAACGAAGTGTTTCTGTCCGCAGTTACTTCATGGGAAGTTGCCATCAAAGCCGGGTCGGGCAAGCTGCGCCTTCCGGAGTCGCCGGATTTGTATGTTCCACGACGCATGGCGGCTCAGGGGCTGCGTCCGCTTGCCGTGTCTCACCATCACGCCCTTGCGGTCTGGACGCTGCCTGCCCATCACCGCGATCCGTTTGACCGCTTGCTGATCGCGCAAGCCAAGGTCGAAGACATGACACTTATCAGTGCCGACCGGATGTTCGAACGATACCCAGTACAACTACTTTGGGCTGGGCAATGAAAAAGCCGCCCTGCGAGGCGGCTTCCGAGTCAGTTCGACAACCGATCAAGCGGCGCTTGACTCTGCCTGGGCTCCTTGCCAAGGCTCATCGTAGCTGCCTCCATAAATCGAGGGGCACTTTGCGCCCATGGGCCGGAGATAGGTGGCAAGCGCGCCACGGTGGTGAATGCTGTGGTTGTTCAGAAATCCGAGGTAGGAAACCGCTGGAAGATTGAACACGCCCATGAAATCGATCGGGGTGGCAAGCTGCTCTGGGGTCAGGGCACTCACTCTCGCCGCGGCACGCTTGAAATTCTTGTCGTACCAATCGACTAACTCAGCCACAGTCTTGGGCTTGTCTTTTTCATCCGGCGTTTCCATGGTGAATTTAAGGTCGGCGATTGCATCGAGGAATTGGACATCGCTGTTGGCCAGGTGCCACGCCAGTTCCCACGCAGTACGGGCGTGAGGATCGGGCTTGTACTGGGCCTTAGCGTCAGGAATGGCGCCGATGACTTTCTTGGTGATTTCCAATTCCCGGGTAACGCCGTCGAGCATGACCGCCCGAAAACCGGCTGCCATCTCGGGTGTGAGGGCTTGCTGTGCTGTTGCCATCATTCTCTCCTTCTGAGGGTGTTAGTTGAGTCGGAAAGCTGAAGGGGCGCTGTCGTAAGCGCCCCGCTTATGAAACTTGAATCTATTTCTACACGCTGACGGGCTGCTTGCTGCCCACCGGCACCGGCGTTAGCCAACCGAAACGGTCCGGCTTTTCGCCGCGCACAATGCCATAGAACTCTTTCTGAATGGCCTTGGTCACAGGGCCAGTCACGCCTTTGCCCACGCTGATCTTGTCGACCGATCGAATCGGCGTGATCTCGGCGGCCGTACCGGTAAAGAAGGCTTCATCCGTGATGTAAAGCAGTTCACGGGGGATTCCTTGCTCGACCACTGGTATCCCCAGCTCGCGAGCAATCTGCAGTACTGAATCGCGAGTGATTCCAGGCAAAACGGAGTTGCCTAGCGGCGCGGTCTGCAGAACGCCATTGCGCACGATAAAGACGTTCTCGCCAGAGCCTTCGCTGACGTATCCATTTGCATCGAGCGCAATGCCTTCCACGTAGCCGTTGAGGATTGCCTCCATTTTGATCAGCTGCGAGTTCATGTAGTTTGCGCCGGACTTGGCCATGGCGGGAAGGGTATTGGGCGCGATGCGAGTCCAGGATGAGACGCAGACGTCCACGCCCTGCTCGGCATCGCTGCCGAGATACTTTCCCCACGGATAATTGCAAATGTAAACTTCGGTCGGTGAGTTGAAGGGGTTCACTCCCGCCTCGCCATAGCCGCGGAGAATGATCGGCCGCATATAGCACGGCCAAAGCCCGTTGTTCTTTACTAACTCGACCATTCCGGAGATCAGGTCGTCGCGCGTGAAATCGACGTCGATCCGGTAGATCTTGGCTGAATCCAGCAACCGTTGCGTGTGTTCCTGAGCGCGAAAAATCGCGGGGCCGCTCGGCGGGGCATAACATCGAATTCCCTCAAATACCGACGAGCCGTAATTAACTACGTGTGACATTACATGAATTTGCGCATCATCCCAGGGGATGAGTTTGCCGTTATGCCAGATTTTTTCCGTCTTCTGAATCGCCATGAGCACTCCTAAAGATATGATTCACACGTACAGCGGGGAGTTTCGTCGGTTAGATGCCAAAATCCTTTCCGTGGGCGGACCCGCCTGTTGGCAGTCATGACAGGCAGCACGGTACACGCGAGAGGCGGGACCAAACAGCTCAAAAAACTACATGGAATTATAACCTAGTGCGGACGGAGTTCAGGACGTTTTTCGGCTGGACCCGAAGGGAAAGTTGGGACCGCGAAGCGCCGCTTCTAAGGCGCACGAAACAGGGACGGTACGTCTTTGTGACAAATTATGCTACTTGTCGGCGACCGGCTTGTCCGTCGAGGGTGTCAGCTTAGCCTGGACCGAGCCCGGAACCTCATCCCCACGAAAGTACTCGCCTTTGGCAGCGCGCATTTCGGGCATTGCTTCGTAGGGCTTGCTGTAGTCGTTGGCGGCATTCCAAAACAGGAAGCCGATCCCGCCCGTGTCTTTGGCCGTCTGCACCTGGACTTCGATGTACTTAGGCGAGTAGGTCTTAGTGCGCCAGCGAAAAGCCTGCAACCAGGGACGAATCACCACGTCGCTGCCCTTAGTGATGAGCTCGAACCGCTTCATGGATTCGCCGATAAAATGCTCAGGCGCGTCTCCCGGATGGGCGATCCCGTCCATGCCAAAGAAGTGCGAGGGATAGATCATCGGCGAAAGCACATCGCAATACTTTGCCATCTGCACGATATCCTGTCCGGTGTGCGCCAGGTCGACCGACCGCTGCCAAGCCATGATGCCGAATACGTCAAGGGAAAGCAGTACGCCCGTGGGGTGCAGTTCGGCGTAGGCGTGTTTCAGGAAGTCTGCAATCACGTCGGAACGATGCCAGGTCGGATGCTCGGTCTGGAAGACGAATGTCGCATCCTTTTGGTCTCCCTCGGCCGGGAAGCGCACATAATCAAATTGAACTTCGTCGACGCCGGATTCCGCGGCCTTCTTTGCCAGAGCGATGTCATACTGCTGCACTTTAGGCTGGGAAGGGTCGGTCCACACTAGCTTTCCATTTTCCCGCCATGCCTGGCCGGTCTTGTGGGACTTCACGGCCAGTTCCGGATGTGCAACTACCAACCGCTCGTCGCGAAAGATCGCCACTCGAGCAATGGCATGCATGCCTTGCGAATGCAGGAAATGAGTGAACTTTGGCAAGTCGTGAATGGCGACGTGGTGGCTGCCAGCTAGGGGGTGATCGAAAGGAATGTTCACACTGCCATCGCTGTCCTTCACGTCGAAGACCACTGCATTTCCGCCTAACTCCCTCCAGCGTCGAATGATGCGCAGCCCCCGGTCGCTGGCCGCCATGACTCCAGTTAAATACACGGCACGGACCTCAAAGTCGCGGGCCACAGGAACCGTCTTTTCCACAATTGGTGCGGCCAGAAGCCCGGGCACAATCAATTCCTGTCCCGACTTCAGATAAGTCCCCTGCGGATCTCCATTCCCCTTGCGGATCGCCTCGGCCAGTTCGCCGGAAGTCAAAAAGGATGTCTGCGAGAGGAAGCGATGGGCAACCAGGGCGATCGTGTCGCCACGCTTGGCCATATACATCGCGCTGCCCGGTGGGACAACTTGGGTTAGGGCAGGCGGCTCCCCCGGCTTCGAAACGCGGGGCATAGGGTTCGACGTAAGCACGAGTTCGGGGCTTTGCGCGCTTTGCGCCGCAGCCGCAGGGAGTTCAAATGCCAGTCGCCAAGAAACGAATCCGAGTGCGAGACAAGACAAAACAATGATCAGAACTGAAGTTGAGCGGCGCAAGATTTTCTCCGTGAAAACACGTTTGGTGCTTTCTCCGGATGCTAGCGGCCCCCCAATTCCTGTGCTAGTTACGTCTGGTCAAGGCCAATGAGGCGGATTCTTCGCTCTTCTCGCTACCGAGGAACTTCCTGCGTGCGCAAAGTATTTCCCTTTCCATGATTCTCGCTGCCTTGGGAATACCTCCGAAAGCCGGCAGTCAGCATCTAAGTTGCGGAGGAATAAGCTATTGGCACTTCGCTGGGGATGGCGAGTGATTTGCACTAAAGGACGCTGCGGTAAGTAATGGGTATCGACAAACAGGCCAGAGAGTGACAGAATTTGTCGCTCTCGAAGCAGCACAGTGCAGCATCGCCCAGGATCAACGGAAAGCCAGGAAAGGGAAATGCCCGGAATGAAAAACGTCCTCAACACAGTGCTCGATCCCACCCGCCGCAGTAATGACGCCAGGGATTTTGACAACACCTTGCGCCGCAAGATCGTTGGCCAAGACGCCGCGCTTGAAAAGGTGGTTGAAATCTACCAGATGTTTCTGGCGGGATTGAATCCTCCGGGCCGTCCAGTGGGGAATCTGCTGTTTCTTGGACCCACGGGTTCAGGTAAAACCCGCGTCGTCGAAGCTATGTCCGAGGCTTTGTTTGGTGACGCACGTGCCTGCATCAAGATCGATTGCGCCGAGTTCCAGCACTCCCACGAAATCGCCAAGCTGATCGGTTCACCTCCGGGATACTTGGGGCACCGCGAGACGCATCCGCTGCTGACACAGGAAGCCCTGAACCAGTGGCACACGGAAAAGCTCAAGCTGTCGATCCTGCTATTCGACGAAATCGAGAAAGCCTCCGATGCGCTGTGGCAGTTGCTGCTGGGCATCCTGGATAAGGCAACTTTGACTCTGGGCGACAACCGCCGCGTCGATCTCTCGCAGTGCATCATCATTCTGACCTCGAACCTCGGGACCAGTGAGATGAGCAATCTGGTCGACGGTGGCATGGGCTTCACCCACAAGCCGAAGCTCGTGGATTCGAGCCTAGACGACAAGATCGATCGCACCGCAGTCGAAGCCGCCCGGCGCAAGTTCACGCCCGAGTTCATGAACCGCATCGACAAGGTGGTGGTATTCAAGACTCTTCGGCCGGAACACTTGGAGCAAATTCTCGACATTGAGTTGGGCATGGTACAGCAGCGCATTCTGATGGCCTCAGCCGCGAACCAGTTCGTGTTCAACTGCACTCCCAAGGTAAAGAGTTTCCTGCTGCACGAGGGCACTGATCCTAAGTACGGAGCGCGGCATTTGAAGCGGGCAATTGAACGTCACCTCGTATTTCCCTTGGCGAACCTGGTGGCTACCGGCCAAGTCAGGCTGGGAGACTTCATCCGCGTAGATATGGCTTCCGAAGGCGCTCTGACGTTTGTGAAAGAAGCGGAAGGGGCCATGGTGCCCATGCTCATGGAGCGCTACGGCGCAGCCGCTGGAATGCCTCCCATGGCAGCCCGCACCGCACGCACGATCGGGCGCCGCGAATTTGGAGCTACGCCTACCGCAGATACAAAGTAAAGTTTGCTGTACGTCCGGACAGGAAAAGAGCGCCGCTAACCCGCGGTGCTTTTTTCTTTGCTTAACTTGGGCGGTTTGTGGAAGCACCCCAACGGAATGCCATATGCCGTGATGAAACTGTGTTCCTATCCCCCCTGCTTCAACTCGAGCAGCACCTGCCGGGCGATCTCTTTCAGCGTTTCAAAGACACCGTTTCCTTGAAAGGCAATCGCTTCCATCACGGGCTCGTCTTTGCGTCGTAGCTCCTTGGCAAGAGCATCTATTGGCAGGATATTGGGCAGATCGCGCTTATTCAGCTGCAGCACGTAGGGAATCTTTTTGAAGTCATAACCATGTTCTTTGAGGTTGTCCATCAAGTTGTCGAGCGCCTCGATATTGGCGTCCATGCGTTCCTGCTGCGAATCAGCGACAAAGACAATCCCGTCCACACCACGCAAGATCAGTTTGCGGCTGGCGTCGTAGAAAACCTGTCCGGGAACGGTGTACAGGTGGATTCGGGTCTTGAATCCGCGCACCGAGCCTAGATCCAGAGGTAGAAAATCAAAAAACAGTGTTCGATCCGTCTCCGTAGCCAGCGAAATCATCTTCCCCTTCTGCTGTTCCGCAGTTTTCTGGAAGATGTACTGGAGATTCGTGGTTTTGCCGCCCAGCCCAGCGCCGTAGTACACGATCTTGCAATTGATCTCGCGGGCTGCAAAGTTAATGAAACTCAAAGACTTCCCTCAAGACATGCGGCAGGCGCTAAAAAACCCGAGCGCCCCCCACTTGTGGTTTTGGCTTGGTACTGCTGGTTTTATACCACACAGCTAGGCATCACCGGCAGGTTACCCTGGTTACTAGGGGACCTCCTGCGTTTAAACGAATTGGGAACCAGGAATCTCAGCGGCTGATCGGCAAAGGATAATATCCGGCCTTGGCATACACCAGGACACACGGACGCAGGTCGGAACTCTTGCAGCCTGGCCGACCGACCTTGACCTCGATTTCCCGATAGGTGCTACTGGGAGTCGCGGCGCTGGCATAGCCCAGGGTGTACTGATTGCGCGCATCGCCAATTGCGCGCTGATATGCATTTTCAATCGCGTCCTTCGAATATTCGCTAAGGATCTCGCCTCCGGTTGCATTCGCATACCTGGGCAGGATATTGCCATACGCTTGGCCCGGGATCTTCAACTTTTCCAGTTGCTTGTAGCCCGGAATCGCCGAACCTCCGACTCCGATGCCGTAAACCATAATCCCATTTGAAAGCAGCACCTTCATCACGTCGCCGTAACTGGCATTGCTTCGGTATTCGCGGCCGTCGCTGATGACGAATATGATTTTACGGCGCCCTTTCTGCCGCCCCCCCAGATCCATCGCTGCAGTCAAGATGGCGTCGTTGAGCACGCGAGCCTGTTTCGGGGGCGAAATCGCGGGGGGCGCGCTGCGATCGATCGGAATGTTATTGATTGTCGGACCCTGTGGGCCTAAAGGCCCGCCCAGCACCGGAACTCCATTGTTCTCGCCGTGGTAGGTCTTCATCTGGTTTAGCACGGAGTCCAATCTCTTGCCTACGGCGCCGAAGTCGGCCATTCTCCCCACGGTCGTGCTGTAGCTGTAAATCGCAACTTCGTCGAACTGGCTGAACGCCCCCTCCAGCGCTCCAAAGGTTTGATTGACCTTCTGCACATTGACATCCGGCATGCCCAGATCAAAAATCACTGCCGCCGAGATGGCCAGGGGATCGCTGGTAAAGAAGTTCAGGACGCGCTTGTTCCCGTCTTCATAGACGGAGAAATCCTTGGGCAAGAGTCCGTTGACCAGCCGTCCGGAGTCGTCCGTTACCCGGACGGGCACAATGACTTCGTTCACGTTCACCGACAATTTGTAGAGTTCGTCTTGCGCGCTTCCCGCATCGGGCGCCGCAGCGTTTGCTGGAACAGTCTTCACATCAAGAGGATGCGGAGGCGGTGTCGGGTTCTCGCTGGCTGACGGACCAGGGTTGGCGGACGAGGGCGGAGCTTCGTTTCCCGCAGGCTGCGCCTCCGCCGTCGGCGGTTGGCCGGACGGTTGGCTTTCCGGTTCAGGCAGCGGTGCGCTAGGGTACGGTTGAGGAGGGCGGCTGGCGGAAGGTGCGTCGGGAATGTCCTGCTGTTTTTGC
>Ga0210402_10004990_pt1 | contig 11948 bp, 5 predicted proteins | sample IncBWC7MmetaG_FD_161055 | JGI IMG/M metagenome (GOLD analysis project Ga0210402, IMG submission 161055) | Forest soil microbial communities from Barre Woods Harvard Forest LTER site, Petersham, Massachusetts, United States - Inc-BW-C-7-M | ecosystem: Environmental > Terrestrial > Soil >...
TGACGATGGCACGTGGGACGTATTGAAGGCCCTTCAGCAGCTTGCGAAAAAACTTCTTGGCGGCTTTCTTGTTCCGGCGTGGTTGCACGCGGATATCGAACACGTCGCCATCCTGGTCGACTGCACGTCAGAGATACTGCAGCTTGCCATTGATCGTGAGAAAGACTTCATCGAGATGCCATGTGTCGCCGAGACGATGACGTGTCGAACGCATCCGCTTGGCATACGTCCCACCAAACTTCTGAGACCACTCGCGGATCGTTTCGTAACTCACAGTGACGCCGCGCTCGGCCATCGTTTCCGCGACGTCCCTGTGGCTGAGCGCAAATCGAAAATAAAGCCAAGTGCAATGACTGATGATCACGGCGGCAAAGCGGTAACCGCTGTACGGTATTGGATGGTCGGCATGTTCATTGGGTCATTGAACACGAGGGCCGTACGGCGGCGTATGTGAACTCAAATAGCATGCCTTTTTTGATCAGCAATTTGACTCAGATTCTTACATGAGGCAACGAAACACGCTTCACTCAGGGTTTTAGATGAGGCAACAGGTAGGGTACTTATTGCGATTGCTGACCCTAAATGCCATGACCGCGATTCGCGCCGACCAGCAGATTTAGCACCCGAACCGACGCCATGGTGCGGCGACAAGCGTTCGCATTGGCTTGCTTGGGCTTTGGCCAGCTGCCGCTATATTGCATTCAGAATTCCGTAGGCGTACCATTTTTCGAGGATGGCCGTTATGAGGCGCCGGTCCTTGCCTTCCGGAGAGCGATTCCCAAAGCGCCTGCGCCTGAGAGTTTTGCGACCGTACACCAAGCCAGACATCTTCAATGGAGGAATGTAATGAGCCAAAAGGACGCGATACCTAACGCCAGCGAACGTGGCTTAAGCACCGATGATTACATTTATTCGCCTAAGAATGCCACGGACATCCACTCGGTGGATACAGGCAGACGTCGCGCATTAAAGGCCTTTGGCGCAGGGATGTTGGGCGCTATGGGGACCTCAGTTCTAGCGGCAAGTGGAAATGGCAATGGCAACGGAAATAACAATGGTAACGGAAATGACAATGGCAACGGAAATGACAATGGCAACGGAAACCGCGCTCCGATACTCATGGACGGACATGTCCACGCTACAAGCCGGCAGTTTTGGCTGGGAACCGACGTCTGGACACCCCAGCCCTCGCATACCGGATGGGATTTTGCTCGAGCTATCGCTGCAGGCGTCAATGTAATCATTGAAAATCTGAGCACCTACAGCTACTGGAACTACAACTACACGCCAAAGCAAACGCTTCGGCTGATAGAAAACTTCCACGAAATCGCCGAGGCGCACAAGAGCCAGATGGGTGTGGCGTTGACCGTTGCCGATGCGCGCAAGATTGTCGCGAGCGGCAGGATGGCGGTTTTTCTAAGTGTCGAGTCAGGTTGGGATCACGAGGGCGACATCGACGTGCTTCGATCTTTCTATCGCCTAGGCCTGCGCGCGATCCAGTTTTCCACTCAGACCGGCTTCAATAACCTTGCAGACTTTACCCCAACGACCTTTTGGGGCGGTGTGAGCCCGCACGGTAAAGATGTCATCGCCGAGGCGAATCGCCTCGGGATGGTGCTAGACATTACGCACGCGTCCCTCGCGGCGCAAGCGCAGATCATTTCATTGAGCCGAGCCCCAGTACTTGCCAGCCATCTTTGGGCGGGTTCGGTCACCGGGCCTGGCACAGGAGGCCTTACCGACGCCCTCATTGAACAGCTTGCAGCGAAAGGGGGCATGATGGGAATCCATGGCGGCGCCGCCTCGATCGGCAAGCGGTACAAGGCGTGGATGGCCGCCAATCCCAGTACGTACGCGAAGCTATCCGCACCTCTGACTAACTTGGTCGGTTTTACGCCATCGTACATACACAACTCCAATACTGATAACTACGGGAGTTACATTGCGCGCTTTGATCAAGACAATCGCAATAATTGGGCGGCAGTATTTCAGCCATTCGTAGATGATCCAGTCGCTTTGACCCAGGTTCCGACGGCGGACGAGTGGGCCGAACAGGCGGCGTATGTCATCCGGTTAGTCGGCCCAGATTACGTTGGCATCGGGCTCGACATGTTTGGCGGACGTAGTGGCGTACCGGCTGATCCCGATGGATATCCTGATTTGGTCGCAGCTCTTAATCGAATCACGACGCCGGCCAACGTCAAGAAAATTCAAGGTGAGAATTGGCTGAGGGTGCTGGACCAGATATTTTCAATGGCAGACTGATACGCGCTAGCGCTCTGAGCGGGTGTACTGGCGGCGACGATTCCCGCGTGGTGGGCCGCGCGTTTGGACCTGGCGGCGGCGCTCGTCGACAACTAAATGGAAGATGTGCAAATGAATACAGCAATGAAGACCTACGGGATACGGAGTGGCGTTGCCGCGCTTCTGCTCGTGTGCGCGGCATCGGTGTCGGCGCTGGATTCAAGCGTTCCGGCAAGCGGACTGCCTTCCGCGAGCCAGTTTTCCTCCACGATGCTACCGGAGCGCACCGATGTCGTCTCATGGCAGACGCTCGCCAATCTAGGCGCGGTGGAGCGCAACCGACGCATGATTCCGGTGTTTTCCGACGAAATCTTGGCGCTCGACAATCGCGCCGAGAAGGTGCAAGGATTCATGATCCCATTGGAAGTGGGCGATAAGCAGAAGCATTTCCTGCTTACAGCGGTGCCGGCTCACTGCCCATTTTGCCTCCCCGCCGGCCCTGAAGCGATCGTTGAGATTCAGGCGAGGTCTGGGGTGAGTTACACGTTTGAGCCGCTGCTCATGGTCGGAAAGTTTGCCGTTTTGCGCGACGATCCGGGGGGAGTGTTCTACCGCCTGACAGAAGCAACGCAGATCGATGCTTCCGAACCGTTCGCACGCTCGTCCGCGCCGCCACGGTAACCTTCAAGGGAACGACCGCTCGAGCGGTGTCAACGCGGTCCTTGCAATTCTTGGCGGGCGCGCGTCGACGATGTCGCGATTTCCTGGGTGAGGCTGGACGCAGAAATTGCCGAGGCACAATGGTGCGCACGCGTACCAACCCGCGAGCCACCAGCGTGAGCAATGAAACGCGCGATCGATCCCGCGCTTGCACCCGACTCCTGCGGTGCTACACGGGCACGCGTTGGAGCGGCCAGGGTGATCGCATGATACTAAGTACCCACTACAAAACTGGCACCCGCGGCTCCGAATTGATTGGCATTTGAATAAGGATGTTATATTGGACCGCAGTGCCTGGGTGCGTTTGTAATCACTTGCACAAAGTATAGCTGCGAGTCAGAACAACGCTGGAAAACCAAGAGCTCCGGTCGCCCGGAGCCCCCCGCGAACACAGGTGAGTAAGACTCGCCGGCCGCGGCTTGCTACCGCGCATGGCCGGTTGATGTGGGTCCTAATCGTTGTTGCCCGGCGTGGCCGTAGGTGGCGACCCCAGCGGAGTTCCTCCTGGCCCTGACATGAACGTGAGCCAAGGCGCAGAGGGTGGCTGCTGTCCGACCCCGGGCTTTGTGAAATCGCAGACACCTTCCGCAAAGACGGTCTGCAACCGTGTCCACTGCGCATCGGTGAACGTCGCGCTATAGTCGGTGCGGTTTAGAGGCTTGAGCTGGCATTTGAGAACGTCGTTCGTATTCGGTCCGCCCGCAGTCATGCGGATAAGCCCCGTGTAAGTAAACTTAGCGTCGCAGATCGAACCTGGCGTCCAGACATAGTCTTGTCCGTCGATCGTGCACATGTCGTGGGCTTCGGGAGGCCTGTTGCGCGCCACTTTGACCTCGTGTGGCGCGCCGCTCTCGTCGGCTTCGATCGCGGCAAGCCAGCGGTCCATCACATTGAATGCCTTCACGCTCGAGGCCATCGTAGGAATTCCGCCACCCGCGCTCACGTTTTCCCACCAATGAATGTGGTTCTCGGCCTGTCCGGCGCTGCGCAAGATCCGATTTCGCGTGAACATCCATTCCGAGTTGTTGTGCATCTCGAAGTTGTCGTCGCGGCGATTGTCGACGATGGGATACGTGGCCAGCTGGCGACCATAGGTGATCAGGCCAGAGCGGTACATGTTCTCGACGCCAATCACATCTCCCCGCGTGCGACCGGGCTGCCAATTGCCGTCGATGTCCATGCCGCCGATTTTTTCGTTGAGGTCGACGAACTGCTGCGGCGAGATGGTTCCCGCTTCGAGCGCCTTCAGCCCGTATTGCAATCCGACGCTGTCGAACACTTGAGACGTGAAGCCGTCCTGCGGACGCACCCCTATCACGTTGATATGGTAGTCCTTCATCGAGCAGCGAACACCGCGAGGATTGGTGACGGGGTTGTAGAGCACGTTGGCCGGAAGCTGGCAGCTGGTATTGGCGACCGGGAACCAGCTGCTCCCGAAGGCAGGCGGTCCATCCTGGCCGGGACATTCCTGTTCCGAAGTCTCGCCGAGAACTGCCAGCCGGTCCGCTACGTTGGTCCAAAGCTGCGGCGCGGTGCTCGTGAAGTAACGCGACAACCCCATGCAGTCGTGCCCATTCACGACCAGCGACCACATATCAGGATAGCTGCAGAGCGGAAGGAAGCCATCGATGAGCCCGGGGTACTGATCGCCGACGCTGTCTTGCTGAATCGCGCCGCCCGAGCAGCCTTCGCTGATCGTGTAGCGGACCAACCCATACGTTTCGATGAAGTGCTCCTTCACCATCATCAACGTCTCGGCGTTCAGTTTGGCATTCGAGATCATCGCCTCGTCGGTGAGCGTCGACGTAGCGATCGCGAATCCGCGCGAAAGGACCGCGTCGTTGAGTGGCGTCGTATTAAGCAGGGAGGGCGACAAATTGTCGATTAGCAGGCTGCTGCTGAACACGCCTTGCCAATATTGAGTGCCCGCGCCTGCTCCGAACTGATAGACTAGCTTTCCGTTCCAGGCGTGTTGGGGCGCCCACGGGCTCCAGCCGCGTGCGGGATCGAAGAGCACCGCGATGCGATAGATCGACCGATTCAGCGTTCCGGTCTCTTCACGGACAATGTACGGAACGGTGATGCCCTGGTCAGTGGTTGTTGTCGCGATCTGGGCCGACGCTGGAGGATTGGCGGGGTCATACGCGATGAAGGTCCCGTTCGTGGCGCTCTTGTAGAAGAACGTGTACCGCGTCGGCGCGTTGCAATCCGCATCGATCGGCGCACCGAGACCTGCCTGTTGAGTGGTGCATTGCCAGGGCTGCAGGTGGGGACCCGAAAAGATCGGACCACCGATCGGATGGTTGGTCACGACAAGGCGCCAGGTCGGCGCGCCCGCCGACAGTGTGATGATGTTGGGTCCGACGCTCAAACCGTTCACGAGCGCGAGATAGCCATCTCCGTCGGGTGCAGGATGGAGCGCGTTTTCGAGTCGCTGCCCGTTCAGGGACAGCACAGCTCTGCTTGAAAGACCCGGCGGCAGGGTCACGCGCAGCAGGACGTCTCCACCCGAAACAAGGTCTGCTCGATTGGAGACCGCTTCGACGTCGGGCTTCGCATCGGTGTTGGCCCAGCCGTCGCGTGGCGCCGCGATTGACCCGATAAGCGCGATAGCGCCGGCTAAGGACAGCAGCATACCCGAGCGGAACCGACGATGGAAGCGATCCGCGGATCGCAAGAATGTAATACGCCTGCACGCTCTACTCATGACTTCTCCTCCTGTTAATAATGCGTCGTTCCGAACGATTACGTGCCGCTTCGCCGCACAGGATTACACGCGTGTTCGCAGCGTTCCAGCATTTATCACCGAGTGCTCACGCACGCTTCTTTGCCTCTGCACGAAAGCTCGGCAATCATCAATTCGCATCCACGAACCGTTCTAGCTGGCTATCCTGCGTCACCCAGTCCTAATTCACGGGTGCGTTATATCGAACACCAAATTGTCGGGCGAAGGGCCGAATGAAGCCCACGTCACCACCCCAGTTTGATTCACGCCCGGCTTCGACCAATCGCACACGCCGTTAGGGAAGACGTTTTGTAAGCGCGTCAATTCAGCCCCTGTAAAGCTAACCTGATAGTCGTTCAAGTCAATGGATTTGAGCTGGCACTTTAACTTGCTGGCGGAAAGCGGCCCCCCGGCAACGTACCGCGGAAAGGCATACGACGGCCACAGTGTATTGCACTGGGAATTGGGCTGACTACTAAACGTCTGCGGCTCCGCAATGAATTGCGGATTGACGTTATATGTCCAGCATCCGTCAACGAGATCGGCGGGTCGATCGCGAACGACCACTTCGCGTTGCGGAAGGCCCGAATTATCGGATCGCACTGCCTCGACCCATTTGATGAAGGCTGCCCAGCTATTTGTATCCACCGCTGCCAAAAGCGCCGCTCCAGCGGGCGTTGGGGTTCCTACGGCTTCAGCAATACCTACACCACCGCGCCACATCACGTGGTTGTCCGTATTGCCATTTGCAGCTTTCATCCGCTCGCGAACTTCGAAATGATGCCATTGGTAGTGATACGTATTGTCTTCGTCGTACAGGACCGTGGTATCGAAAACCGGAATCGACGCTAAGCCACCACCCCCTCCTAAATTGATGCCTGCCTGCTGTGCGCGTTTGATTGCCCCAGTATCACCAAGGCTGCGATTGGCGACATAGTTCGCGTCCTGATCATAGCCGCCAATTCTCTCGTTCAAGTTGAGAAATTGTGTCGGCGAAATGACGCCCGCATTCAGCGCAGCAAGCCCGTACTGCACCCCGACATTGTCGAAGGGCCGAAGCGCAAATCCCGTGATCGGATTGACCCCGTACACGTTTCTTGCAACGTCAAAGATCGTCGGCCGCGCTCCTAGAGGGTTACTGATGGGATTGTAACGAAGGCTGACCGGAACCGCAGGATTCCATACCGCGGAAGCGTAGCCCGGAATATCGACCCTATTCGGAACAGGATCTGTACGGCCCATCTGGTTTGCAGCATCGATCCAGGCTTGCTTACCCTTGTAGCCGGATACCGCCACTTGCTGTGCCGTCGTGAACCCCGTTGGATCGGTGACAGCAAAGTAGTGTGTCAACAGATGACCATCCAGCCCCGAGTACGCAATCGATAGCGCGTCCGGAAATGTCGCGCTGATCAGCACACCGTCGAACAACCCCGGAAATGCATCGGCGACTTGTAAACTGGTGTACGCGCCTCCGGAACCTCCCGTGCTCACAGTGTACAAAGGGACGCCGAAAGTCTCGATGAAGTGCTCTTTGCCCATCATCGTCGTCTCGCCGGCCACGAGTGCGTTGCAACTATTCGTCGGGTGATTCAGCGTATTAATAAAAATGGCCCAGCCTTCGGAGAGCCGCTTCAGATTGTCACCTGTGAAAATGTTGACGCCCTGCGCTGCACCCTGGATATACCAGCCTCCCGGGCAACCTGCACCATGCTGCGCCAGCAGGCGCTTATTCCATCCCCTCGGTGGCGTAAACGGCGTCGGTGCAGGATCGGAGGTGGGATTGTGCAGAATCGCGTTCTGATAGATACCGCGATTCATCGTCCCCGTCTCCACCCGTACCACGAAGGGCACCGTGATTCCACCCAAAATAGTCGTCATCGCGACATCCGGGGGCAGATTCGACGTACTCGGCAGCGGCTTTAACGCTCCGCCGGCAGTTGACATGTACAGGTAGTTGATTTTGGTTGCCGCCGAGCAATCCGTGTCTATCGCCGCTCCGAGCTTGGTGCCATCCGGCAGCGTGAAGTCTTGCGTCTGGCAGATAAAGGGATGGATTTGCGGGCCCGATACGATCGGCCCTTTAATCGAATAATTGGTGATCTCGAGCGACGCGTCTTTCAGTCCCGACGAGCCGTTCCCTTGAACGCGAAGCGTATTCTTTCCAAGATTCAGTCCGGTGACCAAGCCGATGAGGGTATCGGGTTGATCCCCGTCCCGAAACGAGCTCGATACGTCCTGCCCGTTGAGTGTGATCACTACCGGGTGGTTGCGATTTTCATGTTTGAGCGTTATCTCGACGAGCACGTCGCCGCCGCTGACACGGTCAGCATGAGTCGATAGTGTGCGAATGCCGACGTCGCTCGGTGGCGGATTAGCGGGCGCCTCCACGGAGTACCCGGTCCCACCGGCGGCACACATCGCCGTGATGGCGGTTACCAGCATGCATCGACGCCAGCGCAAATTGCGCGTCAGCTGCCGGCTACGACTTTCGATTGATTTGGAATGGCTTGCAGTCATGCGCTTCTCCTCAGCATCGTTGTCGTTAGAATGCGACCGCGGCAGCGGTCATTGGTTGCTTCGAGGTCATTGACTCTGTAACGCGATCTGTGTTCGTGCCGCGTTCGAATAGTCGCGGCAGCTGCTGGTCCCGAGTCACACGCACCGCAGCTGCCGCGCCAGTTCCACATCAATGAGTGGACGTCTGCAACCTACGTATTAATTCACTTGTCGGACCCGGCATTCGAAACTCGCGGCATCAAAGATACTGCCGCGGCCGGTATAGACAGCTTCTTGCGGGTACGGGCACAAGGGCCTCGTGAGGTCGACGACGCCGTTGGTGAGATGTGATCCGATAAGCCGATCCGGCGCGATGCCCTGTTCGACCCACTTCTCTAGCGCGCTGAGCCAGTCGACGCTGTACGGCCCCGGCCCACCGCTGCAGTGGCCCATGCCCGGCACCAGAAAAAGGCGGTAGAAGTCGTCAATATCGATCGGCTTGCCGTGATGATCGCGCTGAAGGTTCGTCTGTACCGCCTCGTGGAATCCGATCGAGTAGAGGGTTGCAAGGCGCGGATCGGCCCAACCGTGGTACATCAGGATCTTGCCACCTGCGTTTGCAAACGCCGACAGCTCCGGTTTGACATCGAAAAGTTGTGCAGCAGCGGTGAGAGCCGCCGGATCGCGATCGAAATTAAACGAGTAAGGATCGAATCCCGGGCCAAAGATAAAGTAGGTTAAGAACTGATCGGGTATCCGAACGAGCAATTCACCCGGACCTCCATTCACTGAATTCACGAGCGCCATCAGCCAGAGAGGGTATTCAACACCGGGTTCCCAACCGGGGAACAGCTGCACACCCGTCGAGTTGTAGGGTCCGCCATACATTTTGTTCAGAGTTGTGATCTCTCCTGGTGTCAAACAGCTTGAATTATTGACACCTGCGGGGCACTGCAACGTGCTGGTATTAAAATCGCAACGCCGTGGATCGCTAAGCAAGCCGTCGATCACCTTGTCCTTCGCGTCACACGCGGCGACTACGGCATGAGTGATCAGCGGCAGTTTCGCGGGCGGGATCGCCGTATGCGCAAGGGCTTGCTCATCCCAGTTCCACGCGATCACCTGTCCTGTTGGGCTCAAAAATGGCGACCCTGCGACAACGCCATCGAAATCTGTCGGATAAAGCGTTGCGGACATCGTCGCGTGTCGTCCGCCTCCCGAACAGCCGCTGTAATATGAGTGCTCGGGCGGCCGACCATAGTACGCGTTGGTGATCTCTGTCCCAGCGATCGCAACCACGTGCGTCGATCGATAGGCCCAGTTGACCTGTCTGTCGGGACGGTTGAACGCCCAACTGCCGTCGTACAAGCTGCCATCCGCGCTTACGTGGCCGGTGTTCGTGCCGATTTCGGCATATCCGCGCATGAGGCCGGCACCGGGGCCGGGAATTAGCCCATCGAGCCCCCCCAGCCCTTGGAACAAGAATTTGCCATTCCATTGCGTAGGCAGGTGGAGCGCGAAGCCAATCTCAGTATCGACGTGCCCTGTCACGTTGCAGTACTCAGGAAATGCTCCTGATGCGGGGACGAGGCTGGCAGAAGTAATGGTTGTGTTGGGCACTCCTAGCACCTGCAAGGCTGCGCAGTCCGGCTGTCCCACTGCGTCGGCTGCTCTCGGAATGCCGAGCAGCGTCGCAATGGCAGCAACCGATAAGAATCCGGATATCGTTCGTGAAAGCATTACGGCCTCCTCATATCGTGTATGGAACAGATCGCATACAGAGCTCACGCAGAGCTGCGGGACATGACTACGACTCCAGACCGATACCCATTGAGGTATTTGGAGTCTGAACGTGGAGTCTGAACGGTAGCGTTGTTAGCGTATACCGCATTCCGTATGCATGTCAATACTACTACCTCGTCGCTCTCGCCGTAGACTGCTGGGAAACCTTAAGAAAAAACTCAACGTCCGAGATTGCCTGCGACATCGCAACGTTGTCACCGACGAAGAGAGGGGCGAGTTGGGTGCCGGATACAATTGCTTTGCGTTGGAACCTCACGCGCGAATCGTTCCTATTTTTTTGACTGGCCGTGGCGACATGTGCGACAAGGATCGTCCGGAACTCGTTAGAGAGGGCTCGCTCCCTCCCCGAATCGGTTGTTGATGCGTCGCGCGCGATAGTTGCGTTCGCTAACCTCTCGGAGAGCCCGAACAGTGCTCGTACTGAGATGAACAGTTACATAGCATGCGGTTTTAGCGAGCTCCTGCCACGCGATATCGTGGTCAATACGGGTACTCGACTGAGCGCAGGCGAAGCCGGTGGTTTGACTGGTGCCGTTTGCCGTAAAGGCTGGTGGTGTGAGGACCGTCAACCCTGCAGGTCGGTAGACGGCACGGCCCGCCATCTGGGGGTGCTGATGACACTGACCTGTCCAGCCTACCGGCTGCGGTAAGCGTCGCGTACTTGCTTCGACGCCATAAGCAAGGCAATCAGCTTGCCCCCAGTAGGCTGTTATAAGGGGCGACCGCGCCGCAGACGCTCACGTCGGCGACCTGGCTGGCGAGCCCGGCCTAACGAACCTCAGCGTGCGCAGGCCTGGGACGTCGCGCCAGTGGTCGTCAAGCTAGCGCACACACCGGCCGCGTACGGCGGCTTGAAGCGCAGGAATCACGAGGCAGGAGTCGATCGTGCGCGAAATCGAGCGCCAGTCCCCTGGTTGCGCTCGGCATCCCATGTCGCGCCGGTTCCTCCCGAGTTCGTACCAAACCAGGCAGGTCCGCGATCGAGGGCTGGGCGCCTGAGCTCGTGCAGTCGTTCCAAGCGTTCACTCCGCATTGCAGGGGAGGGTGGCACGGTTCGAGGCGTTTGCATAACTACGTTGCAATGTAGCCGCCCGCGGTGGAGCGGACCGCGGTGCGTGACGTTGCTTTAAGTTCTTCGTCGCTAACACGTAAAGTCGAGTGAAACCCAACGTCGCGCCGCCACCGAACGCCCTCGCAGTGCATAAAACCGCTCGCGACCGCCATCTTCGAATCGACGAGCGTCGGTTCGCTGCCGCGCCTGTTCCGGCGCGCGCATCGGAATTCTCTCGGTCCCGATGCGCCGCCGAATCCGGGCTTAGCGCAGCACGCGTGTCATCGCTGCACGCAGGCGTAGCTAGCCGCCGAATTCACGTCGCCGCCGAGATATACGAGGCTTTGCGGGTACATGCAAACCGGCCGACTGACGCTGCCATCCCTGTTTGACAGCACGATCGAGGTCGGCGCTTTACCATGCTCGACCCACTCGACCAGAGCGTCAAATATCTGGTCCTGCGTGGGAAGCGGTGGATTCGCGGGTGGGCTTACGCCGGGTAGACCATTGACCGAGCCGACACCGCCACAATTGGCCATACCGGGCACCAAGTACAAGCGGTGGAACTCCTGCGTTTTCTCAAATCCGCCCAGCAGCGCGGAGGTGCGGGCGTAGTAGTTCTTCGTGTCCGAGGGCGGGACGTTCGGTGATGCGAGACCCTGAAGGGTCAGCATCTTTCCGCCGTGATCACGGAATGGCCTCAGGTCAGGATTGTTCGTATCGATGTCAGCAAACGGAATGTCGTTCAGCGCGAGTCCTCGATCCAGCATATTCACAAACCCTGGATAGTCGAATTGCCTCCAGCGCGAAAGGCTCGGGCCCGACGCATTGATGAAGCTAGGTCCAGCGTAGGAGACATCCTGCATGTTCAGCGCTGTTTGGTCCGGCCAGATAAATATCGGGCTAGGC
>Ga0210402_10004993_pt1 | contig 11944 bp, 8 predicted proteins | sample IncBWC7MmetaG_FD_161055 | JGI IMG/M metagenome (GOLD analysis project Ga0210402, IMG submission 161055) | Forest soil microbial communities from Barre Woods Harvard Forest LTER site, Petersham, Massachusetts, United States - Inc-BW-C-7-M | ecosystem: Environmental > Terrestrial > Soil >...
CGACGTTCGATGCAGAAACGGCAACAAATTCTTGTACCAGGCGCCGACCCCAGCAAGGAGCACTACCGCCAGCACCGCGCCGCCCACCAGAATTTCCCGCTTCCCCGGACCCTGCCGCGCCGGCCGGTAAATATTGAACGGGTCGTTCGGATCCACATGTTTCGGCACATGTGAAAAATCCAGCGCCGGCTTCGGCAGCAAATCTTCCAGCGGATCAATTTCTTCTTTAGCCTTTGCAACAGCCCCTTGTGGAGTCCCCGGCGCGGGAGCCGCTGGCGCCGGTTCACCCGGGCCCATGACCGGCAGCTTCATCCCGATCGTCGCCGGCGCGCTTTTGCCCTCCGCCTTCTGCCTCGCCTCAAGCTCCGGCGCGGGCCAGCTTCCGCCTTCCACCTTGTTTTTCGCTTCAATTTCCGTCGCCGGCGCGCTTCCACTCTCCGCTTTCGCGCGTTCCGCTTTCTTCCGCGCCGTTTCCTCCGCCTTCTGATTGGCTTCAGTTTCCGCTGCAGATCGCGCCGCCGCCTCTGCATCGGCCAGTTTCCGCGCCACCGCATCCTTATCTTCCGAAGCTTGCTTCACCCGCAATTCCTGCAGCTGAGCCTTCAGCGCCGCCACTTCATTCTTCAACTGCGCCACATCTTCGCTCTTCGGCGCGGCCACCACTTCGCCGTGATCGTCTTCCGTAGTCTCTTCCGCCTCCACTGCATCTGTCGTAGCGGGAACCCGCGCGCTGTCCGCCTGTACCGGAAACGAGACGCCCCAGAAATTCTCTTCCGGCTCCGTGAACTCCAGCTCCACAAAGCACGACGTCGGCCGGTGGCTGCGCTTGTTCACCACCTGGCAGACCACTTCTTTCTTCGATCTTTTTTCCGTGAGGAACAACAGTTGGCCGACAGTCACGGCAGCGGAAAGCTGAATCACCGCTCCATCCTTAAACACCAGCACGGTAGTGGTTTCTTCCGTGAAAAGTTCCCGCTTGTCCTTCGACGCTACCGGCCGTGCGCCGGCAACGCTCACCGGCACTTCCAGCGCAACAGGGTTCGCCCGCACAGACTTCTGCGACGCCTGCCCGTTAGCCGGCTTCTCTTCCTTTGCGTTCACGTCTGTCGCGGATGCCACTCTTCTCGTCCCCTGCTCCCGATTCCGTCAAGCCTTCTTACGCCACCTTAGCACACACTTCAATTCCCCCATTTGCCGGACGGAGTTCTCCGCCTGCGCACGGGTCCACGCTCCATCAGTTTTTCAAGAGATTCCGTCTTCCACCATAGTACCCACACCCCCGTCGGTGCCCAATTAGTAGCGTCTCCCTCTCGGCACTTTTCTTCGAAGCACCCGTCTTCATGCCTCGCCCTACGGGTCCACCGGCCACGCCGAGTGCTCTTCTCCCAGCTGCACATCAAAAAATCCCTCCGCCGGCAGCACGTCAATCGGCAACCCTCCGTGCCACAGAGCGGCTCCCACGGTGAACTTCGTCATCCCCTTCAACTCCAGCACATCGCGGTTCACCGCCACTTCCAGATGCCGTTGATACGCCGCTTCCACCAGTGGCTTCGGATTCAGCAGGCACGTTTTGCCCTTCTCCACCGAATATTCCCGCACCCGTCCGCGGTCCGTATGCACCACCACCGCCACTTCTTCTTTCGCGCCAAACACGATCCGGAACTCCGCATCCTCAAGCTCCGCGATGCTTTCCGGGAAAACATCCACGCGCAGCACAAAACGCTTGTCCTCGAATCCGTACCTCAGCTCTTTCAGGAAAAATACCCGCCCGTGCATGGAGCCGCCTCTCCGCTCCGGCGAATACACGCCCGCGCCCAGCCACTCGAAATAACTCGAATCGATGCCATCCACTTTCACCTTCAGGAATGTCGAAGGATAAATCTGGTACGCCCGCTCCAGCATCCGCTTGATCGGCTTCGCCAGTTCTTCGGGCGCCACCTGCCCCAGCGCCAGATAAACGCCCGTCAAATGCTTGCGAAAAAGCGCGTCGAATTCCGCGTCATTCGCCGTGCTGTGCTCCGGCCCGTACCACCAGCACCAGTCGCTGCCTTCCGCCGTCAATAACGATTCCTGCGCTTCCTTCAAAGCCTCTGGCGTCGGCGCGTTTTCCCGGCCCTTTGTTTGCGAATCCACCGCCTTGCCGTACGCTTCACGCGCATCCCACAACAAATCCCAGGCCGCCACGTCTTCCTGGTGCCCAATCCACACGTCGAAATTCGCATTAATCCACGAAGCCGGAAAAATGGTGTTGGTCACCGAAACGTCGCCCGCAGCCAGAATCGCCTCGCTCGCCGTCAGAGCGCGGAAATCCGTGTCATTCGCGATGCGCTGGTAAAACTCGCGCAAGAATTCTCTTCCATTTCCCGGGTAATATTCCCACGCGTTCTCGCCGTCCAGGAAAATGCACACCGTCAGCGGCTTCGCGCTCTTCACCGTGTCGCCGATGTAGCGCAGCCTGCCGTGCAAATCCGCCGCCGCAGCCTTGCTGTCCATCCGGCTGTAGACAAATCCCACCAGGTCGGAAATGTGATGGTCGCGAAAAAGTCCTGTGATCCCTGTGCTGGCCATCTGCAATCGCCACGGCTGGTACAATTTGTCCGCGCTCGCCGCAATCCCCGACGAGTCGCGGAAAAATCCCACGTTCAGCGTGCGCCCAAGAACGCCCTCATCGGTTCCGAACCACTGAAACCCTTCTTCCGCTGCAATCGTCATCGCCTGGTCGGACACCGAACCCTCGCTCGGCCACAATCCCACCGGCTTCGACCCAAACACGCGCTCGTGATATTCCTTCGCTCGCCGCAACTGCTCCCGCGCATCTTCCGGATGCCGGTAAGCCCGCCTCGGCAACGGCGTTCCCGGATTCGCCACCCGCGCAATATCCGAATCGCAAATCAAGGGCAGGATCGGGTGGTAATACGGCGTCGTGCTCAATTCAATCTGCCCGCGACCTGCCGCCTCGCGATAAGCCGGCAACACCAGCCCAAGCAGCTCCAGTTGCTTAGCTTTCAATTCCGTTTTGTCTTTTTCGGTGAAATCTTTTCCGCGGTTCGCCAGCCGGCACACCACCGGATCCTTCGTGAACCACGCCTCGTCCATCCACGCCAGTTGCGAAAGCACCTGCAAGTCCCGCCAGTCCCGCGCGCGGAACGTAATCACCGCCTGCGCCCCCTCCGCCGCTCTCGACCAATCAAACAGTTCCAGGAATCTCGGCCATCGCGTCAGCAGCCGCTCGTGATTCACCTGAAACGCCCGCGCCAGAATCTCCGCCTTATCCTCGCGGGTCAGCTCGTCCGCATGCTTGAATGCCAGCTCAAACCACGGCTCTTTGAAATTCCCGCTCGCATATTCTTCCAGCTGCATGCACAGCGACGGCACCATGTTGAACGTTGCATGGAAACCCGGCACCTCCTCCATCAACTTCACCATGCCGTAGTAATCCTTCGTCGCATGCAGCCGCGTCCACGGCAGAACATACTGCCCCGATTCCGGATCGCGATATTGCGGCTGGTGCATATGCCACAACACCACCAAATGAATCCGATTCATCCTTTGTTAACTCCTGCCTGCGCATGGCTCTTTCGCCGCGGCTGGTTGGACTTTGCCCATTCAGAGCCTACAGTCGACAGCTGACTGTCTACAGTCCAGAGTCCCTGGCTGTTGGCTGTAGGCTGTAGACTGTCAGCTTTGAACTCCCCCACTCTCTCCCCATGTTACACTGCCCCTTCTCGTCATGCGCATCCTCGATCGCTACATTGTTCGTGAAATCGTTCGTCACGCTTTTCTTGGCCTCCTCATCTTTACCTTCGTTCTCTTCGTCCCCAAACTCGTCCGCCTGATGGAACTTTTCGTTCGTCACTCCGGATCCGGCTCGCAAATCCTCGCTCTCTTCCTCTGCATCGTCCCCGGCATCCTCGTTTTCACCTTTCCCATGGCCGTTCTCATCGGCGTCCTTCTGGGCCTCGGTCGGATGTCCATGGACAGCGAAATCATCGCCCTCACCTCTCTCGGCATCAGCCGCAAGCGCATCCTCCTACCCGTCGGCCTTCTCGCCGTTATCGGGGCGGTTCTCACTCTCCTCATGACCGTCGTTCTCGCCCCGCGCAGCCTCCGCGCCTTCCGCGACATCGAAGCCGGCCTGATCGCTTCCCAAATCTCCTTCCAGGTGCAGCCCCGTGTCTTCGACGAGCGCTTCCCCCACATGGTCCTGTATATCAACGACGTCTCCGCCAGCGGCACGCACTGGCACGGCGTCTTCCTTTTCGAGACCGGCGCCGAAAGCGGCTCGCGCATTACCCTCGCCGAAGGCGCTATCGTCATCGCCGAACCCGCGCAGGGCAAACTCGAACTGCACCTGAATAGCGGCACCACGCACGAATTCCAACGCGAAACCCCCGACCAATATTCCGTCACCGCCTTCGAACGCAGCGACTGGCCCATCGAATTCACCACGCTCGATAACGACAAAGTCCGCGTCCTCAGCAATCCCGAACGCTCGCTTACCGATCTCTGGCACGATCGGGGCCCGCGCTGGCGCGACGCGCGCGTCGAACTCTACCAGCGCTTCGCCTTCCCGTTCGCATGCTTCGCCTTCGCGTTGATCGCGGTGCCATTGGGTGCGCAACCCCGCCGCGGCGGCCGGGCTGCCGGCACGCTCCTCTCCGTCCTCATCATCGCGGGCTACTATCTGCTCTTCATCATGGGAGCAGGCCTCGCGCGACAAGGCGTCGTTCCGCCCGTTATCGGCATGTGGGCCGCCAACGTCATCCTCGTTCTCACCGGCCTCGCGCTTCTGCCCCGCATGGAACGTTTCTGGAGCGAGCCATCTCCACTTTCCTTCCTCGCCCGCTTCATGGCCTGGCGCCGCCTGGTTCGCCAACGCCGCACCCGTTCCAAGGCCCGCACCGCCCCTCGCAGAGAAAATGGCGACGCCGCTCCCGAAGCGTTTCTGCACACCTCTTCCAATTTTCCGTCCATCATCGACATCTACATGCTCCGCCGCTTCTTCTACTACTTCGTCCTCGTCCTCGGCGCCTTCATCCTGCTTTTTGAAACCTTCACCTTCTTCGAGCTTCTCGACGACATCGCGCGCCACCGCATCCCCTTCCTCATCGTCGTCGATTATTTCCGTTACCTGATTCCCTATCTCGTTTACCAGCTCACGCCGCTTACCGCCCTCGTCGCCACGCTCGTCACCCTCGGCGTCCTCAGTAAAAACAATGAAATCGTAGCCTTCAAGGCTAGTGGCATCAGCCTCTATCGCCTGGCACTCCCACTGCTCCTGTCCGGCGTAGTTCTCGCCAGTGCTCTCCTTGTTCTCGACGACACCTATCTCCCCTACGCCAATCAGCGCCAGGACGCGCTTCGCAACCAGATCAAAGGCAAGCCCGCGCAAACTTACACCCGCCCGCAGCGCTGGATCTTCGGCGAAAATTCCAAGGTCTACAACTACGACATCTTCGATCCCGCGCAAAAGCTTTTCGGCGGCCTCAGCGTCATTGAACTCGACCCCTTCACCTTTCAGATGAAACGCCGTGTCTTCGCCAACCGCGCCCAGTGGCTAGACACGGAAAAAACCTGGGCCCTCGAATCCGGCTGGGTACGCGATTTCGCCGGCGGCACCGTCGAAAAATACGCCCCATTCAAAGTCACTTCGCTGCCCGAACTTTCCGAGCCGCCTTCCTATTTCAATCGTGAAGTAATTCAGGCCTTCCAGATGAGCTGGCGCGACCTGCGCCATTACATTTTCGGCTTGCAGACCGCAGGCTTCGACGTCTCTTCCCTCACCGTCCAGTGGCACAAGAAAATCGCCTACCCCCTCATCGCCCCGGTCAGCATGCTGCTCGCTATCCCATTCGCCATTCTCGTCGGCAGCCGCGGCGCCATCGGCGGCATCGCCCTCGGTGTCGCCATCGGCATCTGCTACTGGGCCGTCGCCGCCCTCCTCGAAGCCATGGGCGGCATCGGCCAACTCCCTCCCATGCTCGCCGCCTGGTCCCCCGACCTCGTATTCTTCTTCCTCGGCATCTATTTCTTCCTCAAAATGCCTACGTGATCCCTCGTTAACGCCTGCGTTAGACAGCTCTAACAAAATTGGTACTTCGCCAGTACTTGACTTTTTCACCGCCGGCTTTATGCTTCATTTCCCCACCCCACGGTTTGCAACATTTAGCGTCGACCTCTCCGTCCGCGCCAGGAGAGCACCATGCAGAAACTTGAAAAGCGAATCAGCCCTCGTCAGTCGTTACAGATCCCACTTCGTTTCCGCGTTGCAGAGGTCGGCGCAATTGGATCCGAACTGGCTTCGGAAACCTCCAATATTTCCCGCTCGGGCCTGTTCATGCGCAGTCCCTTACTGTTAACGGTCGGCGCACCGCTCGCCATGACCCTCCGCGTGCCCACCTATCTTTCCGGCAGCGCGCGCTCCGAGGTCCGGTGCGCCGGGCGCGTCGTCCACGAACGCCAACTTCCCAACGGCGACATCGGCTACGGCATTCAGTTCGAGCAACTGCTCAACTTCCAACGCACCGCCGTTTTGCAATTCACAACCCCGCCGTCCCCTCCCAATACCGCCCCCGTCTAAAACCGCCCTGGCCCTTCCCTCTGAGTTCCGTGACGGTTCCAGTCGGTCAAGCACTGTCAGCAAAGTTTTCAGTAATCAGTTCTAAGTTCTAAGCCTGAAGTCCTAAGTCGGAAGCTTTAAGTCTGAAGTAGTAAGCCTGAAGTATTAGGTCTGAAGTTTAGACTCCCAAGTTCTAAGCAGTCAGTCCCAAGTCCGCGGGCGGCCGTCTCTTCCAATTTTCTATTTTCAGCCCTAAATCACGATCGATCCGCAGCCGATTCCGAGCTGTAGACTGTTGCCTGTAGCCTGTCGGCTCCTCACTTCTGCTCCAACTTCCAAAGTACCTTCCGAACCATCCCCAAAAGCACTTCCGCGTCCGCCGAGTCCATCGAAAACCGCCGCAGCATTCGCCGCAACTTCTCCTCCGCCGTAGCCTCGCCCCGCGCCGCAATATACCCGCTCTTCCGCAACGCCTCGAGCAGACCCTCCCCAATCCGTTCCACTGTCTCCATCTCCGCAAACTTGGGACCTGATTTCTCTCTTTTGCTCCGTGCCCTCTGTGGCTTCTCTGTGTCCTCTCTGTTAATTCTTTTTCGCCGCGCCAACTCATACATCACCACCGCCCCAGCTTGCCCCAAATTCATCGACCGGTGCTCCACACGTGTCGGTATTCGCATCAACCAATGGCAATAACTCAAATCCTCATTCGACAGCCCCCACTTCTCCGATCCAAAAAGCACCGCCACCCTCCCCGTTTCCAGCCGCCTCCCAATCAACCGCGCCCCCTCTTCCAATCCCCGCAACGGATGTTTCATCTCCCGATTCCCCACCGCCGTAGTTCCCACCACCAGCGAGCAGTCCGCCACCGCTTCCGCCACCGTGGCAAACTCCTTCGCTCGCGCCAGCAACTCCCCCGCCCCCACCGCCGACTTCGCCTCTCTCCAAGCCTTCTCGTACGGCCGCACCGCGCGCAGCTCCATCGCCCCAAAATTACTCATCGCCCGCGCCACCGCCCCCACATTCAGCGGATTCCGCGTTCCCACCACCAGCACGCACAAATTTTTCATTTCCCCGCTCACGGTTCCCCACTCTAAGCCATCCGCGCCGCCAACACCACGGCTCGCCGTTCGATCGGTCTCACCTTTGCCGCCAAAGCCATCTTCCCAACCGCCCCAGGAGAGGCTATCCTTGCACGCGCTCCATGAATAATCTGCCCACGCCTACGCCGCCGACCCCAAAACAATCTGTACTCCTCATCCTCTCCGCGATGTGGATCACCTTTCTCAGCATTCGCCTCTCCCTCCATCTCGGTGGAGTCCGCCACGTCTATCCCGGTGGCCATCTCGTCCATCACTTTTTCTTCGGAGCAGTTCTCATCCTGCCCGCCGCCTTCCTTCTGGCCTTCCCGCCCCGCGCCCGCTGGTTCAGGTTCGCCACCCTGGGCATTCTTGGCGTTGCCAGCGCGCTGCTCCTCGATGAATTCGTCTACCTGCTGGTCACGCAAACCACCGACGCCGACTACATTTCCCGGCTCTCCCTGATCGGCGCCCTGGTCCTCACCTCTTCCGCATCGGTCCTGCTCCTTTCGATCTATCTCTACCACCGCGACTAATCCCTCCCCAAAACACACCAAACCCTTCCCGAAAACGCCGCTCCCTAAAATTGTCTCTGGAATCACCTACAAGACGTTCACTGCAACCCGCCAACCAACTCCGCTTCCTGCTATCTGATCGCTGCGACCTGTTCGCCCTCTTATCTAACCACACTCTTCGTCACAAACACCCTCTTCATCGGCCGCGCTCCCGCCGCCGGGAACGACATGCTCCAGAAATTCCCCTCCGGGCAGTGCAATTCGAACGCTCCGTGTATCTTCCCGTCTTTGTGCAATCGCACCGAAACAACCCGGCACGTCGCCTTCCGGTTGTTGAATTCATTCATAAGCTCAAATCTGTGCCCCACAGGCAGCGGCGCTTCCAGCAGGATCACCCCGCCATGCTCGCTCACCGATATGGTGCGCGTTGCAAACTTGAACGGCATGTTGCTTTCGCTCACGCCGGTGACTTCCATCTGAATGCTGACCACGGCGCGCGCCGTTCTGCGACGCTCAATGCTCCGGCAGTGCATGATTGCCATCCGTAATTCCTCCGGCTGTGGTTCGGATTCGTGCTTTCAACTTTCCGCCGTCACGCAGGACCCGGAGTCGACACCACGGGCACGAACCGCTTCTAATCACCTGCATTCTACAGGCGCGCCTCTTCCCTGCGAATAGCAGAGCGGTACCAATTCCACTCCCCTGTTTCTAGTACCTTTCTCCCAGCACCTCCGCCACCCTTTCCAACATCGCGCCCGTAGCCCTTTAGTACAGTAGCCCGCCAGGTACGCTTGCTCCTATGATTGCCACATGTCCCAATTTCGCCTTCGCACGTCTCCTGGATTTTCCGGCCTGCTCGGGTTATCAGCCCTGATATTGTGTATCTCCTCCTGCTCTCGGTCGGAAGCCAGGCGGCCTCCCGCCTAGCCGGAAGCAGTGAGGCAGGCCGTTCTCGATTACGGCCGCGGCCACCAGGCCCTGCTAACGCCCAACCTCGTCGAGAAGCCCGACCAAACCGACGAAGCCTACATCGCACACATTCGCAACATCCTTGTCCAGTAAGATTTCGCTCAATTGGAGAAAATTGCTCAGCAGAATCGCATTGAAAAAGGCCGCCTGATCGGGGGCGTCTGGAAAACTTGGGCTTTTCACAACGGCACCGGCTGGCCCGTCAGCGCATCGAAGCCGAAGGAATCGGAATGGCAAGGCCAGTTCGCCATCCTGAAAAAATGGAATGCCGCCTATCCGAATTCCACGGCCGCCCGGCTTTCCCTGGCCTATCTCTATATCAATTACTCATGGGCCGCGCGCGGCGGTGGCTTTGCCGATTCCATCACGAATGCGCAATGGAAACTCTTTTACGAGCGCAATGCGGAAGCCAAAGCCATTCTGCTGGAGGCCAGTTCGCTCAGGGACAAAGACCCCTTCTGGTACGAACTGATGCAGATAGTGGCTCACGACGAGGGTTGGACCCAGCCCGAGGCCCGCGAACTCTTCGATCAAGCCGTCGCCTTCGAGCCCGGCTACTATCACTACTTCGGTGAGTACGACCGCTATTTGCAACCGCAATGGTTCGGCAAGCCCGGCGATGTCCAGGCCTTTGCCGAGGAGATCTCCAAGAGGGTTCCGCAACCCGACGGCTCCATGTTCTACTTCTGGATCATGAGTTCGCGCGCCTGCTATTGCCAGCTGGCCCTGCAGGACTTGCCTAAGGCGTCCTACCCCAAACTCGAGACCGGCTACGGCAATATCACCCGCCTTTATGGCGTTTCGAATCTGAACGCGAATCGATTCGCCTTCATGGCGACCACCTTTAACGATAGGGCCGCCGCCGGCGAGGCGTTCGCCTCCGTGACCAAGATGGACGAGGGGATCTGGACTGAGCAATCGGTCTTCGACAATTCACGCAACTGGGCGACGGCGCCTTAACCAAACCCGGCCCGATTGACCCCAAATTCCGATCTTTCACAAGAGCTCAAAACTCCCGGGGGCCACAAGCCGGATTTCATTTCGCTGCGCGGCACGCCTTCCAATTTCTGATTTCCATTTTCCGTGTCGCAACGATTGACACTGGTTGCAAGTTGTCCTACCTTTCCCGCGTCTCCACTTTATGCCTCCTCCGAACCATTACGACGCCGTCGTCATCGGCTCCGGCCAGGGCGGCACCCCGCTTTCCCAGGCCCTCGCCAAGACCGGCCTGCGCACCGCTCTCATCGAAAGAATTCACGTCGGCGGCACCTGCATCAACGAAGGCTGCACGCCCACGAAAACCATGGTCGCCAGCGGCCGCGTCACCTATCTCGCCCGCCGCGGCCCCGATTACGGCGTTCACACCGGGCCCCTGCGCATCGCTATGGAGCGCGTCCGCAAACGCAAGCGCGACACCGTCAACTTGTTCCGCTCCGGCAGCGAGCGCCGCATCGCCCAAACCAAAAACCTCGATCTAATCTACGGCGAGGCCTCTTTCACCGGCCCCAAATCCATCGTTGTCCGTACGGCCAAGGGCGGCGAACTCCACTTCACCGCCGACCGTTATTTCCTCAACGCCGGATGCCGCCCAGCCGTCCCGAATATTGTCGGTCTGTCTGAAGTTCCCTTCCTCAACAGCACCTCCATCATGGAACTCGCCAAAGTTCCGCCGCATCTCCTCGTCCTCGGCGGGGGCTACGTCGGCCTGGAATTTGCGCAACTCTTCCGCCGCCTCGGCAGCCAAATCACCGTTCTGCAAAGTGCCGCGCAACTCCTCGGCCACGAAGACAAAGATGTTGCCGAAGCCGTCACCACCATCCTCAAGGAAGACGGTCTCCAGATTCATCTCAACGCCACTGTCGAAAAAGTCTCCCGCTCCCGCAATCGCATCACCCTGAAGTACCGCGCCGCCGGTAACTCCCGCAAAATCGAAGGCACGCACCTCCTCGTCGCCACAGGGCGCGTTCCCAATTCCGACACGCTGAATCTGCCTGCCGCCGCAATTTCCGCCGACGCTCGCGGCTTCATCCGCGTCAACGAAAAGCTCGAAACCTCCGCCAAAGACATCTTCGCTCTCGGCGACATCAAGGGCGGTCCCGCCTTCACCCACATCTCCTACGACGATTTTCGCATCCTCCAGGCCAACCTGCTCGAAAACGGGAACGCCACCACCAGCAATCGCCTCGTTCCCTACACCGTCTTCATCGACCCGCAACTCGGCCGCATCGGCCTCACCGAAGCCGAAGCCCGTGCACAAAACCGCCCGATCCGCGTCGCCAAAATGCCCATGAACTACGTCGCCCGCGCCATCGAAGTCGACGAGTCCCGCGGCTTCATGAAAGCCATCGTCGACGCCAGCACCAACCAGGTCCTCGGCGCCACCGTCCTCGGCTTCGAAGGCGGCGAAATCATGGCCCAACTCCAAATCGCCATGATGGGCCAACTCCCCTACACCACCCTCCGCGACGCCGTCTTCGCGCACCCCACCTTAGCCGAATCCCTCAACATCCTCTTCACCAAATTCCAGGATTGAACCTGGAGCCGCTCCTGCCCATCCGGTCAGGTACTCCACCTTTGTCCAGCTGGTTCGTAGTTCCGTTGATTAAAAAGCGTCTGCAGTGGCTAAATTGACTGTCTGAGCCGGCTTTGACCACGACGGAACGCTCAGACTGAACTTAGCTATGGGCAAAAAGCGCGAGGATTTGGCCATAGTCGCCGTCCTGGCGGTGGTGTACTTCGGCACCGCCAAGCTGGGACTTCGGTTTGCGTTCGTCAACCCCAGCGCCACAGCACTATGGGCGCCTACAGGAATTACCCTGGCGGCG
>Ga0210402_10004994_pt1 | contig 11944 bp, 10 predicted proteins | sample IncBWC7MmetaG_FD_161055 | JGI IMG/M metagenome (GOLD analysis project Ga0210402, IMG submission 161055) | Forest soil microbial communities from Barre Woods Harvard Forest LTER site, Petersham, Massachusetts, United States - Inc-BW-C-7-M | ecosystem: Environmental > Terrestrial > Soil >...
TGTTGATCGGGATCACTTTGTAGGGCAGCCCCATTTCCTCCAGCGCGACCGAGATCTTGCGGCCGTTCGGCGTGTTCCAGGTGTGAAGTTCGATGGTCATAAAACCCTCTTCATCTCTTGTTCAGGCGAGCGTCTCTAGCATCCAGACAATCCCGCGGCAAAATGGGCCCGTTGAGGCCCTCGGGATCGCTGCCCGCCGCTGTTGACGGTTGGTCATCGGCGCTGGAATGTGCCGGAAAGCCCCGATAAATTGCCGCTCCCTTGGAAAACGACCGGATCAGACCTTGTCCAAATCTGCCAATCGCGCCCGCCTTCTCGAGATCATCCGCAAGCGCTCGTTCGGGCGCGGCGAGATCACGCTGGCCTCGGGCCGCAAGAGCGATTTCTATTTCAACCTCAAGCCGACCATGCTCGACCCCGAGGGCGCGACGCTGCTCGCCGAACTAACCTATGAGGCGCTGAAAGACGACAACCTCGATTTCATCGGCGGGCTCGAGATGGGCGCCGTCCCGCTGGCCGGCGCGATCGCACAGCTCTCCTGGATCAAGGGCCATCCGATCGCGGCCTTCTTCGTGCGCAAGAAGCCGAAGGAGCACGGCGCCCGGCTCGCGATCGAGGGGCTGGTGAAAGGCGAAAGTCTTAAGGGCAAGCGCGTGGTCGTGGTCGAGGACGTCACCACCACCGGCGGCTCGGCGATGAAGGCCGTCGAAGCCGTGCGCGAGGAAGGCGCCGAGGTGGCGCTGGTGCTGACCATGATCGACCGCGAGGAAGGCGCGACCGAGACGTTTGCGCAGGCCGGACTGGCGTTCCGCTCGCTCTACAAGGCGACGGAGTTTTTGAACTCCTGAGGCACGCGCCGCATATTCACTCGTCATGGCCGGGCTTGTCCCGGCCATCCACGTCTTTGGCCACGAAGGCAAGTTAAGGCGTGGATGCCCGGGACAAGCCCGGGCATGACGATGCGGATAAATCCTGCCGCCGCCGCAATTCTTTTCCGCAAATCCCCGGCCGCTCACCGCTCGTTTACCAACGCGCCTTAAGGTGAATCCGAAGCTAAGGCCGTATGCTTTGGCCGTGTTCCGTTGCGTTGGGTGGAGTAAGCGTTGCGTACGAGTATGCCTTTTTCGCGCGTGCGCGGCCGCGCCGCGCTTGTCGCGGCCGTCGTTGTGGCCGGCACCGTCGCGCTCGTCCCCTATCCCGTTTCAGCCGAAAACCTGTTCGACTTCTTTTTCGGCGGTGCGCAGAAGCAGCAGCGCACGGCTCCGCAAGCGAGCTTCTTCGCCGATCCCTTCGGCAACAACCAGCAGCAGCCGGCGCCGCGCGCGGCGGCGGCGAGCTCGGGTCCTGCCTTCTGCGTGCGCAGCTGCGACGGCAAATATTTTCCGCTGATGCGCGCCAGCGCCTCGCCGGTCGCGATGTGCCAGTCGTTCTGCCCGGCGAGCCCGACCAAAGTGTTTTTCGGCTCCGTCATCGACAGCGCCACCGCCGTGAGCGGCGAGCGCTATGCCGACAGCGAGAACGCCTATGCCTATCGCAAGGCGCTGCGCGCCGACTGCACCTGCAACGGCCGCGATCCCGCGGGCCTCGCCCCGGTCGATCTCACGCTCGACACCTCGCTGCGCCCCGGCGACGTGATCGCCACCACCACGGGCCTCGTCGCCTATTCCGGCGTCCGTATCGGCAACGACCAGACCGCGGAGTTCACGCCGGTCGCGTCCTATCCCGGCCTGACCGCGGAGGTCCGTACGCGTCTGGGCGAGATCAGGGTCGCGCCTGTGAGCGCGGAAGTCGCCGCAACCGACCTTCCCGCGTCGCTGGTCAATCCGTCTGCGGGGCCTGCGACCACCGCCAGCATCCCGAAGCCGGCCCCGCCGCGCGACAAGCGCGCGGACGCGAATTGACGGCGTAGCCGTCATTCCGGGGCGCGCGACAGCGCGAACCCGGAATCTCGCGCAACAATGTCGAGATTCCGGGTTCGCCCTTCGGGCGCCCCGGAATGACGCTGCGCCGTTCACCGCCCCACGATCACGCCGATCACATTCGGCGCCGTCAGATATTTCTCCTCGATCGCGGCTCGCGCCGCGGTGCGGGTCTCCGGCGTCAAGAGCCCGCGCTTCTCGGCCAGGATCATCCAGCAAAAGCCCCACCAGTCGGTGAGCATGCCGGTGTCGTCGACGAGGTCGTAGCCCTGCTCGGCCGCGAAGATGCGCGCCTGCGCCTCATCGAGCGTGTCGAGGAAGGCGTGGTCGGCGTCGGAGAACAGATCGTCGGAGATGTCGTCGGTGGTGTAGCCCCACACCGACTGACACACGGCATTGAACTCGCGATCAAGCTGGTCGTCGTCGACCGCGCGGCGACGGGAGGTTTTGTGCAGCCGCGACAGCGTCCGCGCGAAATCGGCGATGCGGGTGAGAGCGAATTGATCGAAGGCGATGGTGGACATGTAGTCCTCGCGTGAGCTGTCAGACCATAGATATTGTGTCGATGATGTTTCGAATCGCCATTATATATCAAGTACTTGCTAAAGTGTTCTTAATTCGTTCTAGTGAACAAAATTAACGGGTGTCGTCCTGGCGAAAGCCAGGACCCATTACCCCAGGGGCCAGTTTTGTGGCGACGCTGGAGCCAGTCATGAATGGCGAACGCAGCTACTACGTCTACATCCTCGCCAGCCGCCACCATGGGACGCTCTACATCGGCGTTACCAACGATATTCACACGCGCATCGAACAGCATCGCGCCGGGCGAGGCTCGGAGTTCGTGAAGAAATATGGGGTTTTCCGCCTCGTCCATGTGGAAGTATTCGCGACTCCGCAGGAGGCGATCGCGCGCGAAAAACAGCTGAAGTTCTGAAAGCGCGATTGGAAGATCAAGCTGATCGAGCAAGAAAATCCGGATTGGAATGGCCGCTCGGGTCTCATCTGTCAGTTGGGGTAATGGGTCCTGGCTTTCGCCAGGACGACAGTAGAGCTAGCGACGACCGCTAAACCTCAGTTCACCGCCGACAGCATCTTGCCGCCGCAGTAATTCGCCCAGAATTTTCCGCCGCACTGGCGGCGCATCGCGGCGCAGCGCGCGGCGGGCGGGGCGTTTTGCGGGAGCGAGATGTTGCAGCCCAGGCCATCGGCGGTGCGGCCGATCTTGCCGGCGGCGAAGGCGGCGCTGGTCGCGGTGACGCAGACCACAAGCAACAGCGCGGCGATGATCTCGACGATCAGTCTCATGACGCAAAATCCTCCCCAGAAAGTCGCGATTGAAGCGGACTATAGCATCGAAATCGCTGCACGATGTCTGTCCGAATCGGCCCGATCTTTGCATAAATCGTGAGCAGATACCGCTTGCGCGACGGGTTCCGGTCCCGCCGCAGCCAGCGTATCATTGGCGGGACTTCAGCTTACAGGTTCGAGAGTGCAAGACCCATCCTTTCATCCCCAGGCGCCCGGCCAGCCCGTCGACGAGCTCGCAGTCGCCGAGATCAAGAGCGCCATTCTCACCAAGCTCCGCCTTGCCATCGGCAAGGAAGCCAGCATGGCGACGCGCTATGACTGGTACAAGGCGGCGGCGCTGGCGCTGCGCGACCGCATCGTCCACCGCTGGCTGAACGCGGAAAAGGAAAGCTACGACGCCGGCCGCAAGCGGGTCTATTACCTCTCACTCGAATTCCTGATCGGCCGGCTGTTCAGCGATGCGCTGAACAATATGGGCCTGCTGAAGGTGTTCGAGACCGCGCTCGGCGACATCGGGCCGGGCCTTGCCGAATTGCGCCAATGCGAGCCGGATGCGGCGCTGGGCAATGGCGGCCTCGGGCGGCTTGCCGCCTGCTTCATGGAAAGCATGGCCACCCTGGCGATCCCGGCGATCGGCTACGGCATCCGGTACGATCTCGGCCTGTTCCGGCAGATCATCAACAATGGCTGGCAGCAGGAATATCCGGACGTCTGGCTCAGCCACGGCAACCCCTGGGAATTCCAGCGGCCGGAGGTTTCCTATCATGTGCATTTCGGCGGCGGCCTCGAGCATGTCGAAAAGGACGGCCGCGACCGTGTGATCTGGCGTCCCGCCGAAACCGTGCAAGCGGTGGCCTATGACACCCCGATCGTCGGCTGGCGCGGCAACCACGTCAACGCGCTGCGGCTATGGTCGGCGCGCTCGCCCGATCCGCTCAAGCTCGACGTCTTCAATACCGGCGACTATGTCGGCGCCAGCTCTGAGGAGGCGCGCGCCGAGGCGATCTGCAAATTCCTTTATCCGAATGACGAGAGCCTGGCCGGTCGCGAGCTGCGCCTGCGCCAGGAATATTTCTTCGTCTCGGCCTCGCTACAGGACCTGATCAAGCGCCATCTCGGCTCTGACGGCCAACTCCGCAGCCTGCCGCAGAAGGTGGCGGTGCAGCTCAACGACACCCACCCGTCGCTCGCAGTCACCGAGCTGATGCGCATCCTGGTCGACCTGCACAATTTCCGCTGGGACGAGGCCTGGAAGATCACGGTCGCAACGCTGTCCTACACCAATCATACGCTGCTGCCGGAGGCGCTGGAGACCTGGCCGGTCGAGCTGTTCCAGCGATTGTTGCCGCGCCATCTCGAAATCATCTACCGCATCAACGCGCAGCATCTCGCGCTCGCCGAGCAGCGCTGCCCGGGCGATGTCGATTTCCGCGCCTCGGTGTCCCTGATCGACGAGAGAAGCGGCCGCCGGGTGCGGATGGGCCAGCTCGCCTTTGTCGGTTCGCACCGCATCAACGGCGTCTCGGCCATGCATTCCGACCTGATGCGGGACACGGTCTTTCACGACCTCAACCATCTCTATCCCGGCCGCATCACCAACAAGACCAACGGCATCACCTTCCGCCGCTGGCTGATGCTCGCCAATCCGAAGCTGACCGATCTGCTCCGCGAAGTCTGCGGCGACGAGGTGACCGACGATTTCTCGAGGTTCGAGCTGCTGGAAGCGCGCGCGAGCGACAACGCGTTCCAGCAGGCGTTCCGCAAGGTGAAGCTGCACAACAAGATCGCCCTGGCGAGGCTGATCGGCGAGCGCCTCAGCATCAAGGTCGACGCATCGGCGCTGTTCGACGTGCAGATCAAGCGCATCCACGAATACAAGCGCCAGCTGCTCAACATCATCGAGACGGTGGCGCTGTACCAGGCGATGAAGGACGAGCCGCAAAAGGACTGGGTGCCGCGGGTGAAAATCTTCGCCGGCAAAGCGGCGGCGAGCTACCGCTACGCCAAGCTGATCATCAAGCTGATCAATGATGTCGCCGAGGTCGTCAACAACGATCCCGCCATCAACGGGCGGCTGAAGGTCGTGTTCCTGCCCGACTACAATGTGAGCCTGGCGGAGGTGATCATCCCCGCCGCCGACCTTTCCGAGCAGATTTCGACCGCGGGCATGGAAGCCTCCGGCACCGGCAACATGAAGCTGGCGCTGAACGGCGCGATCACCATCGGCACCCTCGACGGCGCCAACATCGAGATCCGCGACCACGTCGGCACCGAAAACATCGCGATTTTCGGCATGGAAGCCGGCGACGTGATGATCCGCCGCAAGCAGGGGCTGGATGCAAGCGACGTGATCCGCAAATCGCCGCAGCTCGCGCGCGCCATCAACGCCATCGGCAGCGGCGAGTTCTCGCCGGACGAGCCGAGCCGGTTCGAATCGATTGCGCATGCGTTGCGCTATCTCGATCATTATATGGTCAGCGCGGATTTCGATTCCTACTATGAGGCGCAGCGCAGCGTCGACGCGCGCTGGCAGGTGGTGCCGGCCTGGACGCGGGCGAGCATCCTCAACGTGGCGCGCATGGCCTGGTTCTCCTCCGACCGCACCATCCGCGAATATGCCGAAGAGATCTGGAACGTCCCGGTGCACCCCGCACCGGTCGCGACCCAGGGACAAGGCGTGCGCGGGGTGCGGGCCTGAGGCCTGCATTCCCCGAGCGACGCCATTACCTCGGGCGTCATTGAAATTGGCCTGATGGCGATCATACTATCCGCCGTCGCCATTGTCATTGCGAGCGAAGCGAAGCAATCCATGCTTCCCGATCCGAAGGACTGGATTGCTTCGCTGCGCTCGCAATGACGGAATACCGGGAAACGCATGCTAACTAGAACCCAGCATCTGTTCGACGAAGCCACCGCCGTCACCGCCGGCGACAGCCGCTGGCAGGGCCGGACCAGCCCGGACTACTATGCCTTTGTCGGCCCATTCGGAGGCTTCACGGCAGCGACCATCCTGCGCGCGCTGATCGAGCATCCGCAGCGCGCGGGCGATCCACTGGCGCTGACGGTTAATTACTGCGCGCCGATCGCCGAGGGCGAATTCGATCTCGATGTCCGCCTGGTCAAGGCCAACCGATCCTCGCAGCACTGGTGCGTCGAGCTCAGCCAGGGCGGCGGCGATGTCGCAGCGCTTGCGACCGCCGTGTTCGCCGAACGCCGGTCGTCCTGGACGCATCAGGCCGCGCAGATGCCTGAAGCAAAACCGTTCGAGACGGTTCCGCCCTACACCAAGGTCGCGGCACCCTGGGTCAAGCAATATGACTTCCGCTTCATCGACGGCGATCCGAATTTTGCTTCCGGCAAGGGCGTGCCGGCCAGCGCCTATTCCAGATTATGGATCGGCGACCGCGCGCCGCGGAAGATCGACATGCTGTCGCTGGTCTCGATGTCGGATGCGTTCTTCGCCCGGGTGTTTCATGCGCGGCGCGAGCTGGTGCCGTTCGGCACGGTGACGCTGACGACGTATTTCCATCTCAGCGTCGATGATCTCGCCGCCGAAGACGTCACCCATGTGCTGGCCTGCGCCGACGCGAAAATCTTCAACCGCAGCTATCAGGACCAGACCGGCGAGTTGTGGTCGCCCTCCGGGAAGCTGATCGCGACCACGACGCAGATGGGTTATTTCAAGGCGTGACCGCCTCGATTCACTTGTCCAGCGTCGCGTTGCCCTGCACCAGGCTGGTGTTGCCGGTGACGGGATCGGTGACCGCATTGGCGACAAGTGCCTTGCCCGTTCCCTGCAGCACGAATTTCGAATCGCCGATGCGAAACGATGAATTGCCGATCAGCACCTGCTGGTACTGCGTCGTCGTGCCGCTCTGATATTTGACCTGGGCGCGAAAGCCGTTGACGTCGGAAATCGTGATCTTGAATTTCTGGTTGTTGGAATAGGTCCCCTCCCAGGTCCCTTCGTACTGCTTCGGATCGACATTGGTATATTTGGTGGTGGTCGGCGTCAGCGGCGCGGTGGCGTAGGAGTTCGCGATGACGCTCATGATGTCGGACATGCCTGTCCTCCCCTGCGGTGGATTGTCGCAGGCACTACAGGACGGACGTGGTTAATGGCAGGTTAAGCGCCTCGCCAGATCGGCGGGGGCGAAACACGTGGAAACAAAAAGGGCGGCTCAGCGAGCCGCCCTTTTATTATGCGCAATGCCGGAAACTTATTCCGCCGCGAGCTTCACATCGGGCGCGGCGGCGCGGACGTCGGCGTCGACCTGCGCTTCGAACTTCGCAAAATTCTTCTGGAACATGCCGACCAGCGCCCGCGCGGTCTTGTCGAACTCGGCCTTGTCCTTCCAGGTCTTGATGGGATCGAGGATGTGCGGCTCGACACCCGGCAGCGAGGTCGGCACGGCGAAGCCGAAATATTTGTCGGTGCGGAATTCGGCGTTGCGCAGCGAACCATCGAGCGCCGCAGTCAGCAACGCGCGGGTCACCTTGATCGGCATGCGGCGGCCGGTGCCGTACTTGCCCCCGGTCCAGCCGGTGTTGACCAGCCAGCAATCGACATTGTGCCTGGCGATCAGCTCACGCAGCAAATTGCCATAGACGGAAGGGTCAAGCGGCAGGAACGGCGAGCCGAAGCAGGTCGAGAATTCCGGCTGCGGCTCGTTGCCGAGGCCGCGCTCTGTGCCCGCGACCTTGGCGGTGTAGCCGGAGAGGAAGTGGTACATCGCCTGCGCCGGAGTCAGCTTGGCGATCGGCGGCATGACGCCGAAGGCGTCGGCGGCGAGCATCACCAGGTTCTTCGGATGCGGCGCACGGCCGCTGCGCGAGGCGTTGGGGATGAACTCGAGCGGATAGGCGGAGCGGGTGTTCTCGGTCTTGGAGCCGTCGTCGAAATCCGGCTCGCGGGTGTGCGCGTCGAGCACGACGTTTTCCAGCACGGCGCCGAAGCGCTTGCTCGCCGCATAGATCTCGGGCTCGGCCTCCTGCGACAGCTTGATGCACTTGGCGTAGCAGCCGCCCTCGAAATTGAAGACGCCGTCGGCGCCCCAGCCATGCTCGTCGTCGCCGATCAGCGTGCGCTTCGGGTCGGCCGAGAGCGTGGTCTTGCCGGTGCCGGACAGGCCGAAGAAGATCGCGGTGTCGCCGGCAGGTCCGACATTGGCCGAGCAGTGCATCGGCATCACGCCCTTTTCCGGCAGGTAATAATTCAGCGTGGTGAACACGCTCTTCTTCATCTCGCCGGCATAATAAGACCCGCCGATCAGGACGATCTTGCGGGCGAAATCGATGGCCACGACGTTCTCGGAGCGCACGCCATGACGTTTGGGATCGGCGCGGAAGCTCGGCAGGTCGATGATGGTCAATTCCGGCACGAAGCTCGCAAGCTCCGACGCCTCGGGGCGGATCAGCAGGGTGCGGATGAACAGCGAATGCCAGGCGAGTTCAGTGAACACCCGGGTCTTGATGCGGAAGCTCGGATCGGCGCCGCCATAGAGGTCCTGCGCGAACAGCGTCATGCCTTCGGCAGCTTCAAGGAAGTCCTGGTAGAGCGCCTCGAACTGCTCTGATGTGATCGACTGGTTGCCGGCCCACCACATGGTCTTGTCGGTCAGGCCGTCACGGACGGTGAACTTGTCCTTCGGGCTGCGGCCGGTGAACACACCCGTATCCGCACACAGCGCGCCATCGGCCGAAACCACCGCTTCGCCTGCGGCGAGCGAGTGCTCATAAAGCTGGGGTGCACCGAAATTCCAGTTCACGCCCTTGAGTTTTCTTAAGCCGAATTTGTCGGCACCAAAGGCACCGTTATGCACGCCCGTCTCTTGCACGAAGAACCCTCCTCGATCCCGCACGGCCAGCGCCGAGATGCGCCTCCGCCGCGGTGTGACCGCCAACAATATAGCCAATGTAGCCCCGGTCCGGCGACCTATTACTGATGAACGCGGAGCTTGCCAAGCCGATCCGTTCGGAATTGGTTTATTCCGAAATGGTGTGATGTCTCAGCCATCATGCTGCGACGCAATATAGTATGACTAGCGGGCCGCGCCCTCGCCAATCAGCGCAAACGGGCCCCAGATCGCGGGATAGGCATTCCGGGGTGCAGACGTGTCGTTCAGATAGGCCAGCATCGCCCGCCGCAGCGCCTCGGCGCGGCCGAGATTGGGATCGGCCTTGAGCAGGTCGAAGGTCGAGGTCGTGAGCCGCGTGGCGGCGGCCGAGTCGACGGCCCAATGGGTCACCAGCAGCGCCCGCGCGCCGGCATAGAAGAAGGAGCGCGCCAGCCCCGACAGCGCTTCGGCACCGGGCTTGTCGCCGGCGATGGTGTTGCAGGCCGAGAGCACCACGAAGTCGGCATTGAGCTTGAGCTGCGCCACTTCGCTCGAGGTGAGCAGGCCGTCATCGAGCGCCGACGGCACTTTGGGGATGCTCAGCGCAAGCGAGGGTTCGGCAAGGCCCTTCACGTCGCCAGCAACCAATCCATGGGTCGCGAAATAGACGATGCGGTAATCGGCGAGCGGCGCGCGCTTCACCGTGGTCTCGCTGGCATCGGTGCCCAGATGAATATCGGCGGCGGCGACGCCAAGGTCCTTGCCCACCGCGTTCAGTTCATCGGCCGTATCGGGAAGCTGCGGCAGGGCCAGCGCGAGCCTGCCGCGATCGACGCCGGCGCCCTGCCAGAAATCGGAATAAGCAAGGTTGGTCACGTTGCGCGATGCGGTCCGCCGCTCGCTGCCGGCTTCAGCCGGATTGAACACGGGGTCGCCAAAGCCGGTCATCGGCTTGACCGCCTGATCGCGCCGCGCAAAGCCGCGCAAGGCTTTCAGGCTGGAGACGGACGGCAGCACCGACACCGCCTGACGCTTCAATAGCCAGGCAGCATCGCGATAGCCTTCGATCTTGTCGGGGATCGCAGCCCCGGGCTTCTCGGTCACCAGCAGATGGAAGGGCAGCGCCGTCAGCGCGCCGGACGGCGCCACCAGCAGGCTGCGCTTGTCTTTCACCAGTCCCTCGACCGGCGCGAACAACGCCGCATAAAGCTCATTGGCGAGCGCCAGATCGTACAGCCCCGATTTGCCGGAAGCGTCGCTCGCCTTGCCGACATCGAGGCCGCGGCGCAGAACCGCGACCTTCTGCGACAGCGCATCCGCGCCGAGCGGAATCCGCTGCCAGTCGAAATTCTCCCGCGTCAGCGCCAGCACATAGGAATCCTTCTCAGCGAGCGCGAACAGCACCAGCGCTTCGTCGCCGGACAAGAGCCCCTGAATCTCCCTGGCCTTCATCGGCAAGGGATTCGACAGCGCGGCGTAATCGGGAAACTCGGTGGCAAAGGTCTTTTGCAGGCTGGCGCGCTCGGCAGCAATAGCGGAGAGCCGCCCCCGTCCGGCCGCGGCATCGCGCGGCGCGCCCTGTTTGGAGAGCGAGGCGATGATCGCCTTGTCCAGTGAATCCGCTTCGCTCGCCAGATCCTGATCCCGGCGCACGAGCTCGGCGAGGTGATCGCTGCCGGCCGCGACGCGAACCGCGAGCTTGTTGACCGCAGACGCCGCGGAAGATTGCGTGCCACGCTGGATCACGTCGAGCGCCTCGTCAAATGCCTTTTCCGCGGGCATCAGCTGCTTCTTCGGCGCATCGAGCAGGACAGGCAGCGCAGCACGCATTTGCGCGCGCCCAAAAGTCATCAGCCGCTCCACCTGCGGCAAGGCATCCGCGGTGCGGCCCTCGGCCTGATAGAGGGAGGCCAGGTTGTTCGCCGCTATCGCGGTATCGGGATGATCGGGTCCGAGGGTGCGTTCGCGGATGGCGAGCGCCCGTTCGTAGATCGGCTGAGCCTCGGCGAGGCGGTCCTGACGCTGATAGAGGTCGCCGAGATTGGTGAGCGAGCGCGCGACATCGATATGGTCGCGCCCCAGCACCTTTTCGCGGATCACCAGCGACTGCCTGATCGGCGGCTCTGCATCGGCGTAGCGGCCTTCGGCTTTAAGGATCTGGCCGAGATTGTTCAGGAGCGTCGCGACCGCCGGCTCGGCGCCTGGAATTTTCTGGTAGATCGCGAGCGCGCGCCTGGTCAACGCTTCGGACTCCGCATGGCGGTCCTGCTTCTCATAGTTGGTGGCGAGGTTGTTGAGGGCACGACCAAGGTCGGGATGATTGGCCGGAAGCGATCGCTCGGAGAGCGCCAGTGCACGCTTGAACAAGGGTTCGGCCTCGGCATAGCGAAGCTGACGTTGATAGAGCGCGGCAAGGTTGTTGATCTCGATCGCGATATCGACCGACTCGAGCCCGACGGCTTTCTCCATGACGGCAAGTGCACGCTTGTAGAGCGGCTCGGACTCGGCGTCGCGCCCCATGCCCGAATAGACCTCCGCCAGATTGTTGAGCGCACCGGCAAGGTCGCGGCTGGGCGGGCGCTTCTCCTGATCGGCGACCATGCCCTGCGCCAATGGCAGCGCTTCATTATATTTTCCGGCGTGGATGAGTTCGATGACCTTGCCGCTCTGCGCGAACAGGCCCTGGGCGCAGGCTGGCGAAGCGACGCCGGCGGCGAGACAAAGCGTCAGCGCCAAACGATTTGGTGATTTCATCAAACTCTCGCGGGATATCCGGACCTGCTTTGGGTCGCCGCAGCGCGCAAATGCGTTCAACGGTGGCAGCTCATACCTTGGCCCGGGCCTCTTCCGCGAGCTTGACCAATATCTTGCGCAAATCGC
>Ga0210402_10004996_pt1 | contig 11940 bp, 7 predicted proteins | sample IncBWC7MmetaG_FD_161055 | JGI IMG/M metagenome (GOLD analysis project Ga0210402, IMG submission 161055) | Forest soil microbial communities from Barre Woods Harvard Forest LTER site, Petersham, Massachusetts, United States - Inc-BW-C-7-M | ecosystem: Environmental > Terrestrial > Soil >...
CACATCGTCCACAATTCGGATACCGTGGCGACGGCAAAACTCCTCCACCACAGCGTGGTTGAAGGCGTCATCGCGTGTACAGAGAACATCGGCGCGACCGAGAACGGCGGTCTGCAAGATGGGGTCATCGTCGGGGTCGCTGACGATCGCTGGAATGATCTTGGGGAGCTCCACTACGAAAGCCGCTGCTGCCAGCGCCGTCAGATACTGGCTGATTGCCTCCTCCGAAAGAGGCCAGCGTTTTTGCACACGGGGATAGCGAAGCACCCGCTGTGTCTCGGCGAGAATGGCGGGCGAAAGAATCAATGTATGTGAATCGTCTGAAACGATCCTCAGCAGTAGTTCGCATGCCAGCCCCGGCGGGGAGACTTTGGGATTGGCGCGCACCAGAATGTTGGTATCGGGAACAATTCTCACCGATTCCAACTACGTTGAGGCCGTGCCTCGGCCAGAGCCGCCTCGATCGCTGCCTCCATCTCTTCGGGAGTCGTTTCCGGCAGGACCTGGGCGGCCACCTGATCGAGTTGTATCTGAAGGCTCCTTACAGCGCTCTCGCGCTGGAGCTTCAGCGCATGTTCGACGATCTGTTTTAGATAATCCTCGGTATCCATGCGGGCGGCCCGCGCCTGGGAGGCTAACGCAGCCTCGAGTTCCTTTGACAGATCAATGGTCAGGCTCATACGGCGAATCCTCTATCTCCTTCAAGCATAAAGGAACCGTGGGCCTTTTGTCAGGATCGTTTCAGGCCCTGCCCTCCGAGATCGAGGATGCGCGTCCTTCCTCGCCCGCCCTCGCTTTCGCCCTGTGCTGTCACTGCCCACTCCACCTCTTCAGAAATCGATTCGCGCCACAATTTGACCGGTTCGGGGCGTAGGCAAAGAAGAGCTCACGCTATTCGCCGAGATCCCGCTATAGTTCAGGTATCCGAAACCGCCCGTCAGCAATCCCGAATTCGAGCGCGTCGGCGGGTTCTGGGGGCTTCCGGTGCTGGGATTCGGCAGCGACAGCAACTGGTTGAACAGGTTGAAGAACTCCGCCCGGACGCTGAACGACGCCTTTTCGCGAATCCGGAACGCCTTGCCGAGGCCGCCGGATACGATCGGCCGGCGCTGCCCGCGGAAGTCGTTGTAGTAAACGATATTGCTGCCCGGAACACCGGCTGCCTGGTTCTGCCAGGCCGCCGGATTCAGAACGGTCTGCTGGGTGGGGTCGATGCAGTTGCAGTTGATGTTAATCAGGTACAGCGGCTGGCCTGAAACCCGCACCATCCTCGTGTACCCCGTGGACACATAACTGCCGATGGAGTTGCTGGATGTCGGCGATGCCAGCAGATCGCCGCTCTGGATGGTATCGAGAGAGGTAACTCTCCAATCGCTCAGAATCGCCCTGGCAATACGGCTTCGCTTGACGGGTCCGATGGCTGGTATGGTGTAATCCACGCTGAGACTGAAGAGGTGGGGATAGTCGTTCACCGCCAGACCCTTGAAGCTGCCGCGGTCGTAAATGCTGCCGGCATTGGTGGTGGAGTCCAGTGTCTTGGAGAAGGTGTAAGTCGCGCTCGCCGTGAGGCCGTGCGAAAAGCGCTTGATCACTTTGGTCTGCAACGCGTCATACCAGGAATCGCCCAGCGGCGCCTGGTACTGGCCGATGCTGCTGTATTGCGGAAACGGCCGCAGGCTTTGCAGCACCGAAGCGGTAGACGGAAAACCCGCATAGGGCGCGGTGAACCCGGCCGCAACGGCGGCGGCGGAGCCGATGGTGGAACTGAGCAGCGAACGGGTGTTCGCATTGGTGAGGTCGCCGAGCCCGTGCGCGGCGAGGACCGCCGGGCTGACCGCATCGTAGTTGATCAGGTTGCCGACACTGGCATCGTAGAAACCCTGGGAGCTGCCATTGGCTTCCCAAACGCCATGGTTGCCAACGTAAGCCGCTTCCACAACCAGGTCTTTGATTACCTCGCGCTGCAGCGAGATGTTCCATTGATTCACCCGCGAAGGCCGTCCGCTGTTTCGATCCACCTGGGCCGGAGCGCTCTGGATGCCGCCGCCCGGAACCACGTTTAAGCCGGGATCGTATTGCGCGCCAAAAAGCGCGGCCTGGTTGAAAACCAGGCGCTGCGAAAGAAAACCGGCTCCCACACCGTTTCCAGGCGAAGGAATCGTAACGGTGTTAAAGCCCATGCTGGAAGCGGAAGGGTCCGTCAACAAGGGGACCAGGGGGCCGTAGCTAAGACCCCATCCCGCGCGGATTACCGTTTTGGCATTGATCTGGTAAGCGACGCCAAACCGCGGTGCAATGGCGTACGGGTAAGTGGCCGCGAACTGGCAGTTGCAGCGGCCCGGGCCCGATCCTTCATACATCACCCCGCCAGGCAACCCGCCGGCGTTCGGATTGGGAGTGGTCGGACTGAAGCTGGCGATGCGGTTATGCAGTTCCTGAATCGGCTGCTGAAGATCCCAGCGCAGTCCGTAATCCAAGGTGAGTTTCTTGGTCAACTTCCAGCTATCCTGGGCAAACAAAGCCCACGAAGTCCGGCGGTAAAACAGCGCCTGCCCGTTGCCCGCGGAAAGGCTGTCGTAATTGCCCAGCAGGAAGCTTGCCCACGCGGAGCCGATACCGGTTCCAGTGGGGAGCACCTGCCCATAAAGCTGCTGCGAGGTTTCGGCGCCGCTGAAGCTGTAGGCAGGGGACGTATTGGTCTTCGATGAGTAATTCGTGGTGTCGTACTTGTACTCGACACCAATCTTGTACGTATGGTTCTGGTGCACCCAGCTCAGGGTGGGAAGCCCCGACAACCGCCTGCCGATGAACAGGTTGCGGCTGCCCGGTCCAAAGCTGGGGGTCATGCCGCCATAAACGTTGTCGCCGATGCCGCCGATGCGGGGGAATCCGGTGCCGGGAGCGCCGACGATGCCGAGTTGGGTATTGTCATAGTTGGCGCTCACCGGCGGCACGGTATCGGGATTCCGATGTTGCTGGTACCCTGCGCCAAAATGGAAAAGCAGCGTGGGCGAGATGGTGTAGTCGGCGTTCAAACGGGCCAACTGGCTGCGGATATACTGGATCCGAACCTGCGACAAGACCGCCGGCAAACCGTCAACGCCGTTCGACTTGGTGGTGCTCTGGGATTCCAGGAAGCCGGACACCTTGAATTTGCTGCCGAAGTTCTGGTCCACCTTAAGCGAAGGAAGCTGCTGCAGCTTATAGAAGTCTCCCGTCTCGGCGAAGTTATTGACGAACAGGTCGTTGCCTATATTCGGCTTCGGGAACTGCGCCAGGATCTTGGCCGATACCGGGTCGATACGGCTCTGCGGGATGGCGTTGTTCGGGAACACCTGGAGCACACGCCGCCCGCTGGAATCGGTCACCGCGGAGGTGGGATCGTAGATGGCGTTTTGGATGATCGCTCTGCCCGCAAAGTCCGTCCCCAGATTCCGGTTGCCGGTCACCAGCAGGTTGTTGCTCAGGTTGCCCGTCAGGAATTCGGCGTTAGGCACCGTGGTGATGCCGTTATACAGCGCTTCGCGGTCGCGATATCTCTCCAGATTAAAGAAAAAGAAGGTCTTGTTTTTTCCGTTATAAAGTCTTGGGATCCACACCGGGCCGCCCACCGTAAAGCCGTAATCGGCCAGGTGTTTCACCACCTTTTGATGCTGCCCCGTGCCATCGTCGGTGAACGGAATGCCGGCGTTGAGAGCCGTGTTCTCGATGTAACTGTAGGCACTGCCGTGCAACTGGTTGGTGCCGCTCTTCGACGAGAAGTTGTAGATGCCGCCGCCACCCACGCCGCCGAACTCGGCCGTCAGATTCGAGGTTTGGAGGGTGAACTGTTCAATGGCTTCTACCGACGGTTGGATCTCGTCGGAAACCTGCGTGGAATACGGGTCGTCGGACTGCTGGCCTTCGAACACGACCTTGAAATTCGCCGCGCCTCCATTAATAGAGATGTTGTTCCACCCGTTGAAATAGGCGCCTGGCGTCATTTGGATAAAGGACAGTGGATTCCGGATTGCCCCCGCGCCGATGCCGAAATTGATGGGAAGCTCGGCGATCAGGTTGCCAGCAACCGTCATGGACTGCTCGGCGTTCTCAGTCCGCAGTTGGGTCGATTCCGACGTTACCGTGACCGATTCCGTGGCCGAACCAACCGCCAGCACCACGTCGACGCGCGTGGTGACGGCGACCTGCACCTGTATATTGGTCTGTTCGTATTTGCTGAAGCCCGCCTGCTCGACGGCGAGCTTGTACGTGCCTACCGGCAATTGCAGCAGCGAGTAGTTGCCGGTTCCCGTGCTGACGGTGTCGGACTTAGCGCCCGTCTCCGTATTGGTGAGAACCACCTGGGCGCCCGGGATCAGTGCGCCGGCGGGATCCGAGACCGTTCCCGTAATGGCGCCGCGGTTGCTTTGGCCAAACAGCGGCCCGGACAGCGACCACGATAAAAGAAAAACTGCGAGTTGCAACTGAGTCTTCACGGACCCCTCCAGATTCTGACCTTGCGGTGATTATATATCAACTTTCCCAAGCGGAGCCATTGGTCTCATTGCTCCCGTGCGCGTCGCAGCTTCCCCAGGCGCTTGCCAAGCTGCCCGAGAAAACCGTAAAGTACATCTTGTGGGGCAGGTCGTTAGGGGTACCCTCTGGGTCCGGCGGATTGGCAATCCGCCTTGTGGGGCAGGTTGTTAACCTGCGGCGGATTGGCAATCCGCCCGCCGGGAGTTGGCGCGCAGCCGAACCTCCACAAGCTACGTTCGAGAGTGCCGAGGATTGGCAATCCGCCTGCCGAGGAATGGACACGCGGATTGGACACGCCCCGCGGAACCAGGCAGCGGCTCTTTGTGCCGCGTGTATGATGCTATTGCTCGCCATCCCTGCCCTGTTTGTCGGCAACCACGCCTGCTCCGAATGCCACGCCGCCATCTACCGGAGCTATAGCCGTACTCCCATGGCGATTAGCAGCGGCCGCGACCTGCGCCCGCTGACTCCGGGATCGTTCCGCCACGCCGCTTCCCAAGTCCGGTATGACATCGATGCCAACGGCCTGGTCCGGCTCTCCAAGGGCGCGACGCGAGACCAACGCCAGCTCGACTACTACATCGGATCGGGTGCTGCCGGCCGCAGTTTTGGCTACGTCCGCGACGGATTCCTCTTCGAGGCCCCCGTCACCTGGTACGCGCAAACCGGTGCCTGGGACGTCTCGCCCGGCTACGCGTCCGATTCTGCATCCCGCTGGAGCCGGCCCATCGAGCCGTCCTGCCTCTTCTGCCACGCCAGCCAGACCCGCTGGCGCGCGGGCACGCTAAATGCCTATGCCGATCCGGCTTTTGACCAGAACGGTGTGGCTTGCGAGCGCTGCCACGGACCCGGTTCCTTGCACATTGCAGGCAAGGCCAGGATGGTGAACCCCGCCAGGCTGCCGCCGGAGCGCCGCGATGCCGTTTGTGCGCAGTGCCATCTGTCCGGCCAGTCCCGCGTGGCCCGTGCGGGCCGCCAACTCACAGACTATAGCCCGGGCGACGTTTTGTCCGATTTCGTCGCCTATTTCGTGGCCGCCTCGGTACCCACGGCGCCGGGCGGCTTCCAGGTCAATAGCCACGTGGAGAAGCTGGCGGAGAGTGCCTGCAAGCGCTCTGCCGGCGACCGCCTGTGGTGCGGCACTTGCCATGACCCGCACACCGTGCCGCCTCCATCGGAACGTGCCGCATGGTTTCGCGCCAGGTGCCGCACCTGCCATGAGGCGGCCCAGTGCGCCCGCGGCTCCGATTGCACCGGGTGCCACATGCCCAAGAGCCGTGCCGCCGATGCCGGCCACGGCGTCTTCACGGACCACAGCATCCCTCGGATCGCTTCTTCCGTACCACCGGGCCGCGTCCAGCCCGCCGCCCAGCCCGGCATCCAGGCCGTTGCCTCGTGGAACCTCCGCGGCTGGTCCGCCGCCGACACGGGAGATCGCGAATTGGGCCTCGCCTATGCCGAAGTGGGCGTCCGCACAGGCAGCCGCCGGCAACAGGCCGAAGCCATCCGTCTGCTCACGGCCGCGTCCCAGGATGCCGAGGTGCAGGTTCGCCTGGCCGACCTGCAGGAACGCGCCGGCAACTCCAGCCGCGCTCTGGTGCTTTACCAGGCAGCCTTGCGCCAAGACCCCAACGCCGTGGTCGCCCTGGTCAACCTGGGCCGATTGTACGGTTCCAGCGGCCTCCTGGACCAAGCCATCGCGCTCTGGCGCGAGGCGTTGAAGCGCAACCCTTGCCTGGCCGAGGCGGGCGCAAATCTGCAAATCGCGTTGCGCGCGAAAAACGACACGGCCGGCGGGGAAGCGGTCCGGCGCAGCCAGGAGTTTTGTTCGTTCGAGTAAGCGGCGCCGGAACCGATCTGCGTACATGACGCCCGCGCGGTGCGCCACCAAGGTGGGACAGACTATCGTCTTTCGTGGTCTGTCATGCCTCGCCAGGCACTCGCCGGCGTAGTTTTGAACGCGGGCCTGGATGGGGAGACGGTTCGCCGCTTCAACCAACTCCATGCGTGCGTGGTCATGCCCAATCACGTCCACGCGATCTCCGACGGGACACCGCCATGCCCACCATCATGCGATGGGTCAAAGAGAGAAACATGGCAAGGTCAAGCGCGGGCTGGGTTACAGACGACACAACCCGATCATCTGTTTCACTTTGGCCCGACCCGAATGTAGAATCGCCGCGATGGATGTGTGAGGTCGCCCTCACCACCGAATATAGGGTAATAGAGTGCGCGATATGCCCCAGTAAAGGAATTCCAGCCCTGAAAGTGTTGAAGTTCTCGACGTGTTTTCAGCGATTCCTCTCTGGTCACGCAAATGCACGTCCCTTTATTCCGGACTGGAGACTACGACCATGAACTTCGACCAAGCCCCGATGCTGGTGATCTGGGAAGTGACTCAAGCCTGCGACCTGGCGTGCGTGCACTGCCGGGCTTCGGCCCAAAGCGAGCGCAACCCAACCGAACTGAGCACCGAACAAGGCTATCGCCTGCTCGACGAAATCCGCTCGTTCGGTGAGCCCCTGATGGTTTTCACCGGCGGCGACCCGCTCAAGCGGCCGGATCTCTTCGACCTGATCCGCTATTCGGTGAAAATCGGGCTTCGCACCAACGTCACACCCAGCGCCACGCCGCTGCTCACCGCCCAAGCCATCGACAGGTTCAAGCAAGCCGGCGTTACACGCATGGCCATCAGCGTGGATGGTCACGACGCCGCCAGCCACGACGATTTCCGCGGCGTCCCGGGCACCTTCGACCGCGCCATGTTCGCCCTGGGCCACGCCCGCGATATCGGTCTCGACACCCAGTTCCAGACCACGGTCACCCGCCGCAATATGGAGCACTTGCCCGAAATCGCCGAAATCGTCAAGCAGATGGGCTCCAAAATGTGGAGCCTGTTCTTCCTGATCGTCACCGGCCGCGCGCTGGAAAACGACGACCTCCGCGCCGATGAATACGAGAGCGTCTTCCACTTCATGTACGAGCTTTCGAAGACAGCGCCATTCGGCGTCAAGACCACCGAAGCCATGCACTACCGCCGCTACGTGGCGCAGCGCATGAAAGCCGAACACGGCGTCACCGAAAACCCAAGCGCCAAGGGCGTGGCGTTCCGCACCGCCGGGGTGAGCGACGGCAAGGGCTTCGTATTCGTGTCGCATCAGGGCGAGATCTTCCCCAGCGGCTTCCTGCCGGTGACCGGCGGCAACGTACTACAGGATTCGCTCACCGATGTCTACCGCAATTCGGAGCTTTTCAAAACCCTGCGCGACACCACGCTACGCGAAGGCAAGTGCGGCATCTGCGAGTATCAGAAGGTCTGCGGCGGATCGCGCGCGCGGGCTTATGCGCTCACTGGCGACTTTCTGGCCGAAGATCCCCGCTGCATCTATCAGCCGCAACTGGCCGAAGCCGTGGCGGGCTAGGATGCGCGCACCAGTTTACGGCTTGATTGCGCGCAGGTCAGCCGAGGAGTTTTCGCCTGCGCGTACCGTAACTGTGCTGGCATCGTTGACCAGGCCGTCATCATCCCACATGGTCGCGTACCACGGTGTGGGATTGTCCCCGGCGATTGCGAGCGCGTAATACTCTCCCGGGCGAACCGCCGCGATCGCGTAGCGATCATTCGAATCGCATGGCGCGAACAACACAAATCCCTGTCGCCACATGGCTTTATCGTGCGGGAGCAGCCTCACTGTTCCCCCGGCGCACTTCTCCACTGTGCCGCGAACGGTTCCGCCGCCAAGCTTGTAGGCGACGGTCAGCGGCTGAGCGCCGGGCAGAATTTCAACGCCTGCCTCGAGGGCATCGCGGCCGCCGATCCGAATGGAGTCGAGATAATACCGCGGCGGGGGCACCCCGGTGAGAATCTGATACGGGCCCGGGTAAACATTCTGGATCTGGAAGTCGCCTCTTGCGTTCCGGGATGCCGGTCAGGAAGGCGCCCGCGGGTTTATCTGCCAACCCTGCGGCGCCGGCATGGAAGGCGAGTATGACATTGGGCGGCTTAGGAGCAAGTACCCCTTCGGGAACCTCCATTACAATCTTTCCTTGGACCCGAAACGGCGCAGCAGGCCGCAACTCAAGATTTTCCAAATCATGGGCTTTCAACTGTACCCACCGGGCCGCCCATAGTCTAGGGCCCCCCTGATCCACGTTCGTGGAGATTCGCCATTCGCCCTCGGCTACCGCCTCGAATTCAAACGTGCCGTCACCCCGGGTGTTCCGAATCAGGGCGGGCGGGCCGATGCCTTTGCTCAGCGTCACGGTGGCCTTAGGCACTGGATTGCCCCTGACATCGAGCACCACGCCACGAATGCGATGCACGGGAACCGCGGCCAGTTTGATATCCAGGTTCGAGATCTCGCCTCCGATCCGAACCATTGCTCTTACGGCAAGTTGAGGGTCGGTTACGCCGGGATAGAAGGTCTGCGCCCAATCGAGCCGCTGATCGTCACGCGATTCCGGTGGCTTCCACGACGAAGGCGCGATGGCGGACAACAGCCAGGCGCCGGGGACGTCAAGATCCGTGACGCTGAACTCTCCCTTCTCGTTGGTCTTCGTTTGGCGAGAAATGCCCGTGCACGAAGGCATTTTGCACAACCAGCTCTCTCCCCAAAGCAACTGGAGGCTGGCGTTTGGGACGGGCTCTTTCACGTAATCCAACACTCTTCCCGAGATCTTGCCGATCGGCGGCATTTTGACTTCAAGGCGCACCGGGTCGCCGCCGGCGGTAACCTGAAACGGCCGGCCGCCACGCTCCACCAGGAAACATTGGCCGCATTCCCGTTCGAAATCTTCGTCCACAAGAAAATTGGGAATGGGCCAGAAGCCGCGAGCCGTATAGTTCGCGGTATAAGTGCCAGCTTTTACGGCCTCGATCCGAAAATGCCCCTGGGAGTCAGTGGTCGCCGTGTAGGCGACCTCCCCAGCCTGAACCAGATTTACGGCAACCCCGGGGATATCGATGCCACTCACGGAGTTGACTACATGCCCGTCCACCGTTTGCGCGGCGAAAGCGGCCGCCGCCAGCATTGATGCGATGAGGATCACACGCAACACACAGTTTTCGTACGACATGTGGCGCCACCGCTAATGCACACCGCATGCAAGTCATGAACCGACGCGGAATCACTATTTTGGGAGCCTGGCAGTGTGGCTAATCAGCCCCGTTGTGAATACGCCGCACGTTAGTTAAAGTGTCGATTTCGCTGTGAGCCGGAGGTTCATCGGGCCAGAGCTTCCGTGAGTTAACCTGAAAACAGGAGAAGCGGCTCCAAAGGAGAACTATGCAGAAGCGCAAACTTGGAAAGAGCAACCTGGAGGTTTCGGCCATCGGCCTCGGCTGCATGGGAATGAGCTTCGGTTACGGTCCGCCCAAAGACAAGCCGGAAATGATCTCGGTTATCCGGGCGGCCGTGGAACTCGGCGTCACCTTCTTCGATACTGCGGAAGTCTACGGCCCGTTCCTCAATGAAGAACTCGTAGGTGAAGCCCTCGCGCCCCTGCGTGGGCAGGTCGCGATCGCCACGAAGTTCGGGTTCCACTTTGACGCAAGCGGCAAACAGGCGGGCTTGAACAGCCGGCCCGAGCACATCAAGGAGGCCGCTAACGCCTCGCTCAAGCGGCTCAAAACCGATGTGATCGATCTGCTCTATCAACACCGAGTTGACCCAAGTGTGCCAATCGAGGACGTGGCGGGGGCGGTGAAAGACCTGATTCAAGAAGGTAAGGTCCGCCACTTCGGACTCTCAGAGGCAGGCGTGCAGGTTATCCGCCGCGCGCATGCGGTTCAGCCCGTCACCGCCCTGCAGAGCGAATATTCATTGTGGTGGAGGGAACCTGAGGCGGAGATCCTTCCAACTCTCGAAGAACTCGGAATCGGCTTCGTTCCGTTCAGCCCTCTGGGCAAAGGGTATCTGACCGGCAAGATCGACGAGAATACCACGTTCGATAGTACCGACTTCCGCAACACCGTTCCTCGTTTCAACCCGGAGGCCCGGAAGGCGAACCGGGCGTTAGTAGACCTGCTGGAGACAATCGCTCAACGCAAAAAGGCGACACCGGCTCAGATCGCGCTCGCGTGGGTTCTCGCTCGGAAGCCCTGGATGGTTCCGATTCCAGGGACGACGAAACTTCATCGCTTGGAGGAGAATGTCGCGGCAGCCGCCATCGAGGTCGGCGACGAAGATCTCCGCGAAATTGAGAGCACCACATCCGAGATCAAGGTCCAAGGAGCTCGTTACTCTGAAGCCGCGCAACGGATGATCAACCGCTAACGGCAATCGGGGAGCAACATGTGTCGGCATTCCCGGTTGGGGATTGATGGGCGGGAAGCTTGGAACGATTTCCGCGCGCGCTGGACATGACGTGGTATATAGCTACGGGCGCGGCGGAGTAGTAGACAACAAACGCGGGAGGCGATGACCTGACCAACGCAGTGCGGAGGCATTGCCAGCGATCCGGAAGCGATCCACGTTGATGTCGTGGAAGTGGCCGGGCGCGTTTTGAAGGCGATGCCTGCTTCATCCTCAAAACGCGCCCTACGCAAACTAATTACTTGCATTGTGACACTCGGGTCAGGACAGAATGTTTTTCGCGTGAGGCCGGGCCATTGAAGATCGCCACTTTTAACATCAACAACATCAACAAGCGTCTGCATAATCTCACGGCGTGGCTCGCCAGGGCGCAGCCCGACGTCGTCTGCCTCCAGGAGCTCAAGGTAGAGCAGCGAGCATTTCCGGCAAGTTCCCTTCGTGACCTCGGCTACCGCGGAGTCTGGCTAGGCGAACGTTCCTGGAACGGCGTAGCGATCCTGGCGAGGGAGTGCGATCCGGTGCTGACGCGATCCAGCTTGCCTGGGAATCCTGAGGATCGCCAGGCACGCTATATCGAGGCGGCGGTAAATGGTGTGCTGATCACTTCCATCTACCTGCCGAACGGAAATCCTCAACCCGGTCCGAAGTTCGATTACAAATTGGCCTGGTTCGAACGTTTAATCGAGCACGGCGCGGAACTCATGAAGGCCGGCGTACCCGTCGTCATGGCCGGCGATTACAACGTCGTTCCGGCTGTGCAGGACATCTATCCAACGCGATCTCTCGATAACAACGCATTGATCCAACCTCAGAGTCGCCAGGCGTATGCTCGCCTGCTAGCTCAGGGCTGGACGGACGCTCTGCGAAAACTGCAACCCGAGGGGCCGCTCTGGACGTTCTGGGACTACGAGCGTAATCGGTGGCCTTTAGACAAGGGGATGCGGCTAGACCATTTTCTTCTCTCTCCAACAGTGTGCGATCGACTCGTGCATGGGGGTGTAGACCGATGGGTTCGCGGTGAGGAGAACGCAAGCGACCACGCTCCCGCTTGTATAGTGCTCGACTGTTGACGTGCGGTGCGATATTGGACAAGACTAAGTGAGAAAACGGC
>Ga0210402_10004997_pt1 | contig 11938 bp, 4 predicted proteins | sample IncBWC7MmetaG_FD_161055 | JGI IMG/M metagenome (GOLD analysis project Ga0210402, IMG submission 161055) | Forest soil microbial communities from Barre Woods Harvard Forest LTER site, Petersham, Massachusetts, United States - Inc-BW-C-7-M | ecosystem: Environmental > Terrestrial > Soil >...
CGGTCCAGCAGAAGACCGGCATGCGCATATATCCCATGCCTGGTGCCCGCGTTTTCAGGATTGTCATGACGAATTTGATGCCGGTCATCAAGGTGCCGATGCCGGAGACCTGCAGCGCCCAGAGATAGTAATCTACGCCGACGCCGGGCGAGAATTGCAGCTCACTCAGCGGCGGGTACGCGACCCAGCCGGTTTTTGCGAACTCGCCGACTGCCAGCGAGATGTTCGTCAGAAGGATGCCTGAAGCTGTCAACCCGAGCGCCACCGAGTTCAATGTCGGAAAAGCCATATCGCGGACGCCGAGCTGCAACGGGACCACGAAATTCATCAGGCCGATCACGAACGGCATCGCCATGAAGAAGATCATGATCGTGCCGTGCGCCGAGAAGATCTGGTCGAAATGCTCTGGCGGCAGATATCCCTGCGCGCCGCCGGCCGCGACGGCTTGCTGAGCACGCATCATGATCGCGTCGGAGAAACCGCGGAGCAGCATGATCAGCGCCAGCAAGCAATACATCACGCCGATCCGCTTGTGGTCGACGGATGTGATCCACTCGCGCCACAGATAGGGCCAGTACCCGTTGACGGTGATCCAGCCCAGGATAAGCACCACGGCGATGACCACCACCGACGACGCGCCCATGACGATCGGCTGGTCGAACGGGATCGCGCTCCAGGTGAGCTTGCCAAGCAGGTTCATCGTTCTGCCCTCTCTGACTGATGATCTGTTTGCCGCGACGGATCGCCGGGATCCATGACGGAGCCCAGGATGATGTTGAAAAGGACGGGTGAGACGGCACGATAGGTGAAAGGCGCGGCCGCCAAGCTCGGTTTGGCCAGATCGGCATAAGCTTGCGCGTCGAGCACCGGACCGCCGCTTCGAGTGGCCGCCCCCCATTTATCAAAGTCCTGAGTTGGTACCGCGGCGACGGAAAAGCGCATGTCAGAAAAGCCGCTGCCGCTGTACTGTGCCGAGAGCCCGCGGTAGATCCCAGTGTGATCTGCCTGCACATTCAGGTGCGTCGCCATCCCGGCCATGGTGTAAATCTGGCTGCCAAGCTGCGGCACGAAGAAGCTGTTCATCACCCCGGAGGAGGTCAGCTCGAAGCTGACGGGGGGATCGACCGGGATGGTCAGTTGGTTGACGCTCGCAATGCCGAGCTCGGGGTAGATGAACAGCCATTTCCAGTCGAGCGAGACGACCTGGATGCTGACGGGCGTCGCCTGTGAGGCGATCGGCCTGCGCGGATCGATGTCGTGGGACCCGATCCAGTCGACGCCCCCGACGAGCAGCACTGTCATGGCGGGAATCGACCAAACCAGCAGCTTAAGGCGGCCGGAGTACGCGAAGTCGGGCCTGTAGCGAGCTCGGCGGTTGGACGCGCGAAACCAGAAAGCAACACCCAACGTGCCGAGGATCGTTGGGATCACGATCGCCAGCATGATCCCGAGTGAGTTTCGTCTATCTCATTGATAAATAAGGAAGGGACCCCTCAAAAATCCGCGAATCCGCGAAGACGGGCTAGTTTTACCTAGCCAGGTCAGAGGACAGCCCGCGTTTGTTCCCAGGCCCGATAATTTTCAGCGAGGAGTCGGCCGCTGCACCGCGCGTGGGCGGCCGCGCATGCGACAAACCGCGCTGGCTCAGCTCGTGCGATCGGCCAGCAAATGTTTGGCCGCGACCAGGTCCGCGGTGCCGAATCCTTCGCTGAAGCGCGCCAGCACCGACGCGAGCATGGCGCGCGACTCGGCAGCGCCCGCACGGCCGCGCCGCAGGCGAACAAGGCTCATTGTCGTCCGCAGCTCCCATGACAGCACATTCTGGCTGCGTGCCAACCGGAGCGATTCGGCGAACATGTCGCGCACGTCGGTGGTGTCACCCGCTTCGGCGTCCTGCAGCCGCAGTTCGCCACGCAGGCGCAGGAGTTCGGGCTTGTACCAGCGCTCTTCCGTGCGCTCCGCGCGCTCCAGGGCCTCATCGATGGCGGCCAACGCCTCGACCACCTGGCCGGCGGCGCCCACCACCTCGGCGAGCCATACCAGATACAGTTGGAATCGCATGTCGAGCGGCGTCTTGCGCAATTCGGCCAGCGCCGATCGCAGCAATGCCGCGCCGTCTGCGCCGCGGCCGCCCCACGCGAGCAGTCGCCCCCGCGCGGCGCGACCGTAGATGCGCCAGACGCCGAGATCGTGCTCTTCGGCGTGCTCCGTCAGCATCCCCGAGAAATGCTCGGCGTCATCAAGCTCGCCGGATAGCATCGCAACGATGCAGGCGCCGTCGGCCAGCGCTAGGCATATCGAGTTGCCGTGGCCCAGATCGACGGCCTCATCGACACTGGCCCGGGCGGCTTGCATCGCCTGCTCCGGGTATCCCTGCAGCCAAAGCGTCCGCGCCAACTGCACCAGCGCGCCCACGCGCTGATCGATGCCGTAGCGGGTGCTGTAGACATGCCGGTTCGACGGAATTGGACCAGCAAGGCTGCGTTCCGCGCAGGCGCGCGCCGCCGTCTGCTCGCCGAGATAATGCAACACCAGCGCCATGATGCGATCGGACGTTGCGACATCCGTCGCGGTGGCCACGCGCTCGGCGACGCGCCGGAACTGCAGCGCCAGGGTCAATGCCGCGCGATGATCACAGACGAGCGTCTTGTACATGCATCGCCCATAGAGCGCGCGCAGTTGATACTCGGTATCGTCCAATCGCTCCGCGAGTTCGAACACGCGTTCCCAGTTGGCATCGGTCTCGTCAACCGGTCCGCGCGTATAGGCCAGCGATGTGCCGAGCGCGGCCCGCAGGATCATCTCGGTCCTGGGTGCATGGCCGGAACCGCGATCCAGCACGGCGAGAGCCGTCTCGATCCGGGTGCGGCATTCGCCGAACAGCGATAGCTGCGTCCATTGCGGGACATAGGCTGCCGTCAGATCGATGCCGATCGATGTGCCTCCAGCCGCGGAGAAGGCCCAATCGAGCGCCGCGCGCACATTGTCGATCTCCTGGCCATGGCGGGCCGCACCGCCCACAGCGACTAGCGGCTGCGTGTCAGAGGCGGCTTGCATGAAGAGGTCGCGAAAGAACGCGGCGTGGTTCCGCGCAGTCTGTTCGGCTTCGCCACTTTCCGCGAGCTTCTCGCGTGCGTAGGCGCGAGTCGTGTCGAGCAGCCGGAACCGCGGTTTGGTGCCGCTAACATCCGCGACGACCAGAGATTTCGCTACCAAGTTAGCCAGAAGGTCTACAGCATCGATGCTTGCGGTTCCCACATCCATGGCCACCGTCGTAGCGGCTTCGGCGGTGAAGCTGCCGGCAAAGATACCAAGAGCCCGGAAGGTTCGCCGCACGTTATCGTTCAGCAAACCGTAACTCCAATCGATAACCGCCCGCATCGTCTGATGCCGTGCTGTTGAGGTACGTCGCAGGGCAGTCAACAAGGGCAGGCTATCATTCAGGCGGTCAGACAATCCCTGAACACCAAGTGCCTCCACGCAGGGCGCGGCAAACTCGATCGCCAGCGGCAAGCCATCAAGCTTGCGACAAATCTCGATGACTATCGGCGCGTTTTCATCGGTCAGCTCGAAATCCTCAACAATTGCAGAGACACGTTCGACAAACAGCTGCACCGCGGGAAAAGTTGCCGTCTCGGCGATCGTCCCTTGCGAAGACGGCTCCGGGCTACTGAGGGGGTCAAGGCGGTAATCGCGCTCGCCAATGATCCCAAGACGCTCCCTGCTGGTCGCCAGGATGCTGACGCCCGGAGCTCCTCTGAGAATTGCCGCCGCCAGGCTCGCTGCCGCTTCGATGACGTGTTCGCAGTTGTCGAGAAGCAGCAGCATTCGTTTGTCTTTGAGGCGGGTAACGAGGCCGGAAAGTTGATCGTCTGCACGGATTTCGAGGCCGAGTACAGTCGCAACCGCGCTGGGTACCAGGCGCTGGTCGCCTAGCGGTGTCAGATCGACCAGCCAAACTCCGTGTTCATAGCCCGCGATCAACTGCTCCGCGACCGCGAGGGCAGCCGTGGTCTTGCCGATCCCTCCGGGCCCGACGATCGTCACAAGGCGTTGGCGCGACAGTCGCGCGACGAGAACCGTCACAGTATCCTCGCGGCCAATCATCCGAGTTGTCGCGAACGGCAGATTGTGCGGCGCCGACGGCGCGATTGTCGGGGACGGCGCGGCCCGCGACAGCTGCTCATTGCGTATGGGCGCAACGAAATTGTAGCCGCGTCCTACAACGTTGATGACGTAGCGATTGTCGCCCTGGCCGTCGCCGAGGGCGCGACGCAAAGCGCTGACCTGGATCTTCAGATTCGCTTCGTCCACGAACGTAGCTGGCCAGGCTCGGGCGATCAGTTCTTCCTTGCTGACCAACTCGCCGGGGCGTTCGACCAGAGCGGTGAGGATGTCGAAGGCGCGGCTGCCGAGCCGCACTTGCTTGTCGCCCTCGAGCAAAATCCGCTGCGCCGGAAGAAGCCGGAATGGGCCAAATGCGATAGCGGTGCCTCCGCTCGCTGACGCTTGTGGTTCAATCGCGGCCGGCATTGTCCCATGCGTCCAGAAGCTGTTTCGCCGCGATCAGATCGGCGGTGTCGAAGCCTTCAGTGAATCGGTTGTAGACCGTTTGAAGCATCACCTGCGCGTCAGAGGAACCGTCCTGGTCGTGCAACAACCGCGCGAGGCTCGTCGCGGCACGCAGCTCCCAGCCGAGCGCGCCCTGTCGGCGTGCCTGTTCGAGTGCCCGCCGAAAGTGTTCTTCGGCCGCCGAGCGGTCCGGCTCGCCCGGTGACAGCAGAAGTCCGCCCTTGATGCGCAGAAGCTCGGCCGCGCACCAGCGTTCGCCGGTAATTTCCGATCGCTCGAGTGCTTCATTGATCGCCGCCAGTCCACTGTCCAATTGCCTCGCGAGTCCCCGGCCGTGCGCCAATACCGCGAGAAAGGCGGGGGACTCAGCGACCGAGCCAGCGGCACCCATTCGCGGGACCGTGGACTGCAGGATGGCCACACCGCGTGTAACATGGCCTTGGCTGATTAAAAGTGCCCCTTCGAAGCAGTGCGCGCGGGCGATCCAGCCCCCGAGCGCATGTCGCGACGCCCGGTCGGCCAGCGTCGCGACAAATTCCTCCGCAGCGAGGAGATTACCGGTCCAAAGGGCGACCGGGCACGCGGCCTGCGCCAACGCATGACACATGGATATCGTGTGATCGGCCGACTTGGCGCGACGCACCGCGATCTCCGCCGTCCGCGTGGCCTGGGCGGGAAAGCCTTGCAACCACAGGATTCGCGCGAAAAGCGCTGGCGCGGCCACATCTGGATCGACCATCAACCGCGCGGTCGGCGGCGCCGGCGATGCGGCGACGGACGCTCGGGTGATCGATTCGATCCGCTTGCGCGCCTCGGCTTGCTCACCCAGGTAGTGCAAGATAAGGGCCGACATTCGATTGCCGGCTCGGACCGTGGCCCAGTCCGCCTGGCGCTCGGCCAGGTCGCGGAATTCGTCGGCCAGCACCAATGCTGCGGGATACTCGCCAACGTTCATGCGATACGACCAAAGTCCTCTCAAGGCCCGCAATCGATACTCCGTATCGTCCAGATCTTCCGCCAGGCAGAGTGTTCTCAACCATGTCGCGACCGTCTCCGGCACCGGACCTGTTGAGTACGTCAGCGAGGCGCCGAGCGCGGCGTTCAATATCATTTCGATCCGAGCGTCCAGATGGACGCCGGAAGTGCGGGAGGTCAGCGCCAGCCTGACGCGATCGCGACACTCCTCCATCAGCGACAATTGCATCCACAGCGGCACGGCAGCGGCAGTCAGCGCAACGCCGGCCGGCGCGTCACCGTTCACGGAAAAAGCCCAATCGAGCGCCACGCGCAGATCGTCGATCTGTCGCAAATAATCAGCTCGCCATTCGGCGGCGGGCCGCGTCTTCAACTCCGTTTCGGCACGTGCGAACAGGTCGCGAAAATACTCGGCGTGGCGGCGCGCAAGCCACTCGCGGTCACCACACTCGTCAAGCTTCTCCAGCGCGAAGGCGCGGGTCGTGCCGAGCAGCCGGAACCGTGGTTTGGCGCCACTGACATCCGCGACGACCAACGATTTCGCCACCAGATCGGCCAGGCGGTCGATCGCATCAGCGCTTGCTGTCGCTGCATCCGTAAATACAGCCGCGGCTGCCTCGCCGGTAAAGCTGCCCGCGAATATGCCGAGCGCGCGGAAGAATCGTTGTTCATTCTCGTTGAGCAGACCGTAGCTCCAGTCGGCGACAGCTTGCATGGTCCGGTGCCGTGGAATGGCTGCTCGGCGCTGCGTTTCTAACAGCCGTAGGCCGTCATCAAGGCGGGCAGCAAGGTCCTCAATGCCGAGCACCTCGACGCGCGGGGCGGCGAACTCGATCGCCAACGGCAAACCGTCAAGCCTCCGGCAAATCGCGACCACCAGCGAGGCGTTGGCATCGGTCAGCGCAAAGTCTTCGACGATCGCGGTTACTCGCTCGACGAAGAGCTGCACGGCGGGAAAAGCCGCCGCTTCCGCGGCGGTCAGCGTAGACGACGGCTCCGGGCTGTTGAGCAGTCCGAGGCGGTGCACGCGTTCTCCCGGTACCCCGAGCGGCTCTCGACTGGTCGCCATAATGGTGACGCCTGGCGCGCCGCTGAGAACCGCGGCCGTCAGACCAGCCGCCGCGTCAATGACGTGCTCGCAATTGTCGAGCATGAGCAGCATCCGATTGTCCCTAAGAGCGGCGACCAGACCGGGCAGTGGATCTTCTGTGCGGATTTCCAGGCCGAGAACGATCGCAACCGTGCTCGGCACCAGGCCAGGGTCGCCGAGTGGCGCCAGATCGACCAACCAGACGCCGTGCTCATAAGCGCCGATCATCCGCTCGACGACGGCGAGGCCGACCGTGGTCTTGCCAATGCCGCCGGGCCCGACAACTGTCACCAGGCGCTGGCGCGAGAGTTGGGTGACGAGCGTTGTCGCGATTTCCTCGCGGCCAATCATCCGAGTTGTCGCGAGCGGCAGATTGTGCAGCGCCGCCGGCGCAATTGGCGGGGACGGCGAGGCCCGCGGCGGGTCCTCCTTGCGTATCGGCGCGACGAAATTATAGCCTCGTCCTACAACGGTGGTGACGTAGCGATTGTCGCCTTGTCCGTCGCCGAGGGCACGACGCAAAGCGCTGACCTGGATCTTTAGATTTGCTTCCTCGACGAACGTTGCCGGCCAGGCTCGGGCGATCAGCTCCTCCTTGCCGACAACCTCACCGGCGCGTTCGATCAGAGCGGCCAGGATATCAAACGCGCGACTGCCAAGCCGTACCTGCTTGTTGCCCTCCAGCAGGAGCCGCCGCGCCGCTACGAGCCGGAACGGGCCGAACGAGATGGCAGGTTCGCCGCTGGTTGTTGCCTGCGGCTCAGTCATGATCGGGAGTGCCCAACTGGTCCAGAAGCTGTTTCGCCGCGACGAGAGCGGTGGTACCGAAGCCCTCGGTAAACCGATTATAGACTGGATGCAGGACTGCTATCGCGTCCTCGGAGTGGCCCTGATCGCGCAGCAGGCGAGCGAGGCTGGTGGCCGTCCGCAACTCCCACCACAGGGCTCCCTGCTGGCGGGCCACATCGAGCGATCGAGCGAAGCGTTTCTCGACGACAGCCGTATCCACCTCGTCGGACAACAGCATGGCCTCGCCTTCGATCCGCAATGCTTCGGGCATCAACCAGAGTGCGTGTTTGCTCTCGATCCGCCGCAGCGCCTCGCCGACGGTGGCGAGGCCCTCGGTGACGTTACCCGCGACCACCAGTAGATCGGCCAGGACGCCAAGGAACGCGGTGTAGATATTTTCGTATTCGGCATTGCGCAATCCATCGAGGCCGGCGTGAAGCAGCCGGACTCCGGCTGCGGCATCGCCTTGTCCGGCGCGAAGTTGCCCTTCGAATCCGAGGGCCATGGCGTAGTAGGAACCCAGGCCGTTCCTTTCGGCGATATCCTTGAGCTGGGCGATCGATTGTTCGACAGCCTCCAGATCTCCGAGCCGGAGCGGAATGCGGCAACCGCACCAGGCTATCGCCTGGCACAACGACGCGGGATGGCCACCGGCCCAGGCATCGGCGAGAACGTCGCGGGCCACTTGTGTGGCTTGATCGACCGATCCTCGCAGCCAGAGAACCTGCGCCTCGATACAGCGGGCCAATATCGAATAGTCCATCCCGGAGCGCACAATTTGCGCCCGCCGCACGACGGAGGTAATGCCATCGCGCGCCCGCCGGGCGTAGGTGAAGGCCTCGGCGTACTCGCCAAGAAAAAAGACCGTCAGGCTGATGATACAGTCCATTGTCGCAATGGCGACCGGATCCTCGTTGCCGGTGGCAATCGCCTCCGCTTGGCGAGCGAGGGCCAGGGCACCGCGGAAATCTTCAAAACGTAGGCAAAAGAGCGCCAAGCCAGCGAGGATTCGCAACTGGTAGTCGATGCTCTGATAGCTTTCGGCGAGCTCGCAAGCACGTGTCAGCACTGCGCGTGCTCGGCTGGTAGTACCCCGCGTGTACATGTGCGTGAGGCCAAGCGCGGTCTGCAGCACCATCTCCTGGCGCGTTCCGACAGCGGCTGCGTCGTCGAGCCTGGCGATGGCGGCTTCCATCCAGCCCCGGCACTCGCTCAACAGCGAGATTTCGAGCCAGAGCGGCGCGGAAGCGGACGCCAGCCTGACCGCGGCCGCTGCGTTGCCTTCGGGCCCGAAAGCCCAGGTGAGCGAGGCGCGTAAGTTGTCGATTTCCAGGGCGTAATCGGCTAACCATTCGCCAGGAGGCCGCGCTGGCACTTCCCGTTCAACGCGCTCGAACAGGTCGCGGTAATACTCGGCATGGCGGCGCGCGATCGCTTGGCGCTCGGCGCTTGAGTCAAGCTTCTCCAGCGCGTAGGCGCGGGTCGTGTCGAGCAGTCGGAACCGCGGCCTGGTGCCACTGACATCCGCGACGATCAACGATTTCGCCACCAGATCGGCCAGGCGGCCCATCGCATCAGCGCGTGTTGTTGTTGCATCCATGGCAACGACCGCGGCTGCCTCGGCGGTAAAGCCGCCGGCGAGCATGCCGAGCGCGCGGAAGAATCGTTGCTCGTCCTCGCTGAGCAGACCGTAGCTCCAGTCAATGACGGCTTGCATGGTCCGGTGCCGCGGCACGGCCGCTCGGCGCCGCGCTCCTGACAGCAGCCGTAAGTTGTCGTCCAGGCGGGCGGCAAGACCTTCAACGCCGAGCGCCTCCACGCGCGGTGCGGCGAACTCGATCGCTAACGGCAAACCGTCGAGCCTCCGGCAAATCGCGACGACCAGCGGGGCGTTGGCATCGGTCAGCGCGAAGTCTTCGACGATCGCGGACACTCGCTCGACGAAGAGCTGCACGGCGGGGAAAGCCGCCGCCTCCGGAGCCGTCAACCCAGGCGACGGCTCCGGGCTGCTGAGCGGTCCGAGGCTGTACACGCGTTCACCCGGTAACCCGAGCGGTTCCCGGCTGGTCGCCAGAACGGTGACGCCTGGCGTGCCGCTGTGAATCGCCGCCGCTAGACCAGCCGCCGCGGCAACGACGTGCTCGCAACTGTCGAGCAGCAGCAGCACCCGGCGGTCTGCAAGGGCAGCGACCAGGCCCGGAAGGGGATCTTCGGTACGGATTTCCAGGCCGAGCACGGTCGCTACCGCGCTCGGCACCAAGCCAGGGTCGCGGAGCGGCGCCAGATCGACCAACCAGACGCCGTGCTCATAAGCACCGATCATCCGCTCGGCGACGTCGAGGGCGACAGTGGTCTTGCCAATGCCGCCAGGTCCGACAACCGTTACCAGGCGCTGGCGCGAAAGTTGTGTGACAAGCGTTGCCGCGATCTCCTCACGGCCAATCATCCGGATTGTCGCGAACGGCAGATTGTGCGGCGCCGCCGGCGCAATTGTCGGGGACGGCGCAGCCCGCGACGGCTCCTCTTTGCGTATCGGCGCGACGAAATTGTAGCCCCGCCCTACAACGGTGGCGACGTAGCGATTGTCGCCCTGGCCGTCGCCGAGGGCACGACGCAAAGCGCTGACCTGGATCTTCAGGTTCGCTTCTTCCACGTATGTTGCTGGCCAGGCTCGGGCAATCAACTCCACCTTGCCGACCACCTCACCAGCGCGTTCGACCAGAGCGGTCAGGATGTCGAAGGCGCGACTGCCAAGCCGCACGGGCTTGTCGCCCTCCAGCAGGAGACGCTGTGCTGCGACGAGGCGGAACGGGCCGAACGAGATGGCAGGTTCGCCGCTGGTTGTTGCCAGTGGCTCAGTCATGATCTGGAGCGCCCAGCTCGCCCCCAAGCTGTTTCGCCGCAACAAGATCTGCGGTGCCGAAGCCTTCGGTAAACCGATTATAGACTGGCCGCAGGACTGCTACCGCGTCATCGGAGTGGCCCTGCTGACGCAGCAAGCGCGCGAGGCTCGTCGCGGCGCGCAACTCCCAAGACAATGTCTCTTGGCGGCGCGCCCCGTCCTGCGCCTGTCGGAAAAGGGTCTCTGACACATCTGCTGATGCAGGAGTGCTTTGCAATTGAAAAAGTTCGCCCTTGAGGCGTAGCAATTCGGGCGTGACCCAACCTGCTTCGGATTGTTCAATCCCTGCTTCGACCAACGCGAGGCCCTCGGTGATTCGCCCGGAGTGGACCGCGCTTTCCACTAACTCCGTCAGGCCGTTCAAGGACCGGAAACTGAAATTGCGCTTGGGCGGTTCGTCAATACGGAATTGCAGCAGCCGCGGTGCGGTCGCGAGATTACCACCCTTGAGAGCAATAACTCTTTGGAACATGGAACCAAAAGCGCCCCAAAGTGACAAGCCGTGCTTCCTCGAAAGTTGGAGCAGCATTTCTGTATAGCGTACTGCAGCATTTAGGTTTCCCACCCACACTGCGATCGGGCATGCGGCCAAGGCGAGGGCGTAACACAGCGATATTGCGTGACCGGTGGTGCGCGCCTCTTCAGTGCCGATTTCGGCAACTCTTACTGCCTGATCCGGAAATCCCTGCAACCACAGCACCCGTGCAAGAAACGCGCGCGCCGATACGCGCAAATCCGTCTGAAACCGAATGACACTCAGCCTGTGATCAACCGTGGTATCGTGACTCAGCACTTGCTCAAGATGGCGCCGCGCACTGATCTGGTCGCCAAGAAGATGTTTGGCCACACCCATCGTGCGCTCACCATAGAGCTGATGGTTAGGGTCCGACCCGCTCTTGGCCAGATTATAGAACTCTTGCGCAAATTGCAGCGCAATCCGGTAACGGCTGCTTCCAGTGTGATAGAAATAAAGGCCGCAGAGAGCTCGCAGCTGGTACTCGGAGTCGCCAAGGCCCTTCGCAATGTCGAGCGCCCTCGTGAACGCTGCCCCCGTCTCGGGAGCCTCGAATGTCGATGCGCCCGACGCGGAGCACAGCTTCATTTCCTGGCGCGGATCCGTGGTCCCTTCGGTTCCTAGGTAGCCAAGCGCCTGTTTAGTGCGATTATGGCACTCGTTAAGCAGAGATAGATGCATCCAGATGGGGACCGCGGCGACGGTCAGCGCCACCCCGGTCGACCGATTGCCACCCGGCGAAAAGGCCCAATCGAGCGCGGCCCGCACATTGTCAATTTCGAAGACGTAAGTGGTTAGCCATTCACCTCCTACAGAACGCGCCGCCGCTTCAGCTTCTGCATGCTCGAACAGGTTGCGGTAGTACTCGGCGTGGCGATAGGCGATCCGGTTGCGCTCGCCGCTGTCATTAAGCTTTTCGATTGCGTAGGTGCGGGTCGTCTCGAGCAGCCGGAAACGCGGTTTGGCCTGTCCCACATCTGCGACGACCAACGATTTCGCGACTAAATCGGCCAGACGGTCCAGCGCGCCGACCTGCAACTTTCCCGCATCTGCAACTACGGCCGCCGCGGCCTCGACCGTAAAGCTGCCGGAAAAC
>Ga0210402_10004998_pt1 | contig 11937 bp, 10 predicted proteins | sample IncBWC7MmetaG_FD_161055 | JGI IMG/M metagenome (GOLD analysis project Ga0210402, IMG submission 161055) | Forest soil microbial communities from Barre Woods Harvard Forest LTER site, Petersham, Massachusetts, United States - Inc-BW-C-7-M | ecosystem: Environmental > Terrestrial > Soil >...
CGGGGTCGTATCGATGCCTTCCGGCGGCGGGGCGCGGCGCTTGCCCTCGCGGAGCAGGGCGTAGACTTCCTCGACGATGTCGGGGCGCGACTGCGCCAATTCGGCACTCACCACCACCATGTGGTTGAGCGGCACGATGTTGTGCTTGCGGAACCACGCCTGGGCGGCTGCGGCGGGATCGCCGAACAGCGATTTGACGCGCGGATCGTCTGAGCGGTCACCAAGCACTGCGTCGAGTTCGCCGTCGAGCAGCATCGGGATGATTTTCTTACCGGCCGGTGCGCGTTCAGTGGTGTCGACATATTCGGCGACATGGGGCTCCTCGAACGTGATCCACCTCACGCTTGCCAGATCGAGCCCGTAGTCGTTCTCGAACATGCCGCGCAGCCAGGCGCCTGTCGTGGTGGTGAAGGAGCGGATGCCGACTCGCCTGCCCTTGAGATCGGCGGGCATCAGCTTGCCGCGCTCGCCGTTGTAGATTGCCCAGGCATGCTGGATCCGCCCTGTCATCACGGCCGGCAGGAGTACCATCGGCTTGCCGAAGGATTTCGCAATCAGATAGGTGACCACCGCCATTTCGGAGACATCGAATTCTTGCTGGCGCACCATGGCCTTGAAGCCGCTCCAGACCGGAGTCACGTCCTTGAAGTCGAGCGCGAGGCGGGACGACGTGACCTCGCCATTCTTGAGCGGTGCGGTGTGCGGATAAGTGGCAAGCAGTGTGCGCAGGCGCATCGGCTCGGAAGCGGGGGGCATGATGAGTTTCCTCCTGAGTCGTTGTCATGCCGCGCCCTCGGCGGGCGATGACAGGAATTTATTTTAACATGAACGGGATCCGCTCTCGCCTTCGTCCAAGCGATCTTTCCTCATGCAGCAGCTGGCGGTCACGTAGCGCGCGACGGCGAAAGGGCAGGGCAATCCCGGCGTCCCGACGATCGGCGCCATGGAGCGAGACGGTTGGGATGGGCCTTCAACCAGGCGATCAGTTCGTTCAGGTCCTGCGCCGGCATCGTCTTTCTGGCACCAAAACAATCGGACCTGTGGCCAGCGGCGATGTCGGGTCGAAATCATTCAACACGTCGTAGGGAAGCGAATAGACCGCGCCGTTCAGCACGAACGTGTCATCGATGCCGAGACAAATCGTATAGCCGTCCGGCCGTGCGAGCAGTGCGACCGACGCCGATGCTTCCGTCAGCTCCGCCGATGTTCTCGATGATGCTGGGTTGCCCCAACGGTCCGCGCATCCGCTCGGCCATGATGCGCCCCACCACGTCCGCCGCACCGCCCGCGGGAAACGGCACGATCATTGTGACCGGCCGCGACGGATAGCTTTGGGCTGTCGCGACGCGCGAGAGGGCGGGCAGTGCGGCAGCCCCGGCCGCGAAACGCAGAAAATTTCGGCGCGGAATTTTCATGACGTGCCCCCCTGATGACATCAAAGGCTATTCCAATTCGGTCGCAGCAGATACAAAATATGGACGGCGATCAGAAGTGTCGATGATTTTGAGATCGTCGGGATTCTGACAGGTAGATCTCTCATCATCACTGGATCATTGGACCGGTGGGTGCTGCGTTTCTGGCACCGTTGCAGCGCTTAGCAAAAGTGCGACTGCACGACGACAGTTGGCCTCGTTTTCCTTGTTGCAGGGGATTGAGCCGTCCTGGTCGTAATGGGCAGGGCCAGCCTCTAACTCGCAACGACCCGCCCCTACAGCCGCTCCACCCGCTCCGGCTCGCCCACCTTCTCGGCTTCGCTGACCTTTGCGGCAGCCGCAACCAATGTCGGCAGGATGTCGTCGACATTGTCGGCGACCAGATAGCCGAGCCGCCCCGACGCCAGAAAGCCGAGGCTGAGCAGGTGATCGAACATCACCAGCAGGGGATCCCAAAATCCCGCGATGTTGGCGATCAGGATCGGCTTCCTGTGGCGGCCGAGTTGTGCCCAGGTGAGCTGCTCGACCACCTCCTCCAGGGTTCCGACCCCGCCCGGCAGAGCCACGAAGGCGTCGGCGCGCTCGAACATCAGCCGCTTGCGCTCGTGCATGTCGGCCGTAACGAGAATCTCGTCGGCGTCGACGAACATCCGTTCCTGGGCCTTGAGGAATTCCGGGATGATGCCGATGACCTCGCCGCCGTGGTCACGGACCGCGCGCGCGATCGTCCCCATCAGGCCGACGGAACCGCAGCCATAGACAAGACCGATCCGGTTGGCGGCAAGGATTTCCCCGAAGCGCCGGGCGGCGGCGACAAAGCGCGGATCACGCCCTTGATTGGAACCGCAATATACGCAGACTCGCTTGATAATGCTCATTGTTCGATGTGGCATCGGGTGGCGTCCGGCGTCAAGTTGTTCCGTTCATTGCGCACGCCAGTCGCATTTGGAGAGGCAGCCTTACCACTTCGCTTGATCTCTCCGCCCGCGGGGGGCGTTTACCTCTCCCCGCTTGCGGGGAGAGGTCGGAATGAGCGCGTCTTTTCGCGCTCATTTCCGGGTGAGGGGGCCTCTCCACAAGCTCAGACCCGGGGAGAGGTTCCCCTCACCCCGACCCTCTCCCCGCAAGCGGGGAGAGGGAGAAGCGCGCGATTTGCCGTGCTGCACGGTAGGCGCGCGCGGCCTCCATGCGAGAAACACATGGTGATTGCCGCCAGAAAACTGCCTATATGGTAATCAGCCGACGGACGCCTCCCCCGGTCCGTCAATGAGGACCGGCAAAAAGCGGACATGAGCGAGCAAATTCGATCTCCCCACACGATGAAACGCGAGGTTTCGGCCGAGGGCGGACGGCTGGGGCGCACGCTCGTCAATTTGTGGCCCTATATGTGGCCGTCGGACCGGCCCGACCTGCAGCGACGGGTGCTGTGGTCGCTGGTGCTGCTGGTTGCCGCCAAGCTCGCCACCATCGCGGTGCCGTTCACCTTCAAATTCGCCACTGACGGTCTTGCGCACGAATCTGGCGCCAGCGGCAACTCCTGGATCGCATGGGTGATCGCGGCGCCGCTGCTGATGACGGCCGGCTATGGCGGTACCCGCATTCTGATGGCGGTGTTCACTCAGTTTCGCGACGGCATGTTCGCCAAGGTCTCCATGCATGCGGTGCGGCGGCTCGCCATCCTCACCTTCGAGCACATGCACAAGCTGTCGCTGCGCTTTCATCTCGAACGCAAGACCGGCGGATTGACGCGCGTCCTGGAACGCGGCCGCAACGCCATCGAAACGATCGTGCGCATGGTGATCCTGCAGCTTGTTCCTACCGTTCTGGAAGTGCTGATGATCGCCGCCGTGCTGCTCTACCAGTTCGATTGGCGCTACGTGGCGGTCATCACGATCACCGTCGCGCTCTACATGTGGTACACCTATCTCGCCACAGAATGGCGGATCGGCATCCGCCGCAAGATGAACGAGAGCGACTCCGACGCCAACACCAAGGCGATCGATTCGCTCCTCAACTACGAAACCGTGAAATATTTCGGCGCCGAGCAGCGCGAGACGGTGCGCTATGACCGCTCGATGACGCGCTACGAACAGGCGAGCGTGCAGGCCTATGTGTCGCTCGCCGTGCTCAATGCCGGGCAGGCCGCGATCTTCACCCTGGGCCTTACTGCGACCATGGGGCTGTGCGTGTTCGGTATCCGTGACGGCACCCATACGGTCGGGGATTTCGTCATGATCAACGCCATGATGATCCAGCTCTACCAGCCGCTCAACTTCATGGGCATGGTGTATCGCGAGATCAAGCAGGCGGTAATCGATATCGAAGCCATGTTCGCGCTGCTCGGCCGCGATCCCGAGATCAAGGATGCGCCGGGGGCGAAGCCGCTGGCGGTGAGTTCCGCCGCGATCCGGTTCGAGAACGTGTCTTTCGCCTACGAGCCCGAGCGGCCGATCCTCAAGGGAATCAGCTTCGAGGTGCCGGCCGGCCGGACGGTCGCGATCGTCGGCCCGTCCGGCGCCGGCAAGTCGACGATCTCGCGGCTGCTGTTCCGCTTCTACGAAATCACCGGCGGCCGCATTACCATCGACGGCCAGGACATCCGCGAGGTGCAGCAAACCTCGCTGCGCAACGCGCTCGGCATGGTGCCGCAGGACACCGTGCTGTTCAACGACACCGTGCGCTACAATATCCGCTACGGCCGCTGGGATGCGACCGATGCGGAGGTGGAGGAAGCGGCCGCTCATGCCCAGATCGACGCCTTCATCCGCTCGGCGCCCAAGGGCTACGATACCGAGGTCGGCGAGCGCGGCCTTAAGCTGTCCGGGGGCGAGAAGCAGCGCGTCGCCATCGCCCGCACTATCCTGAAAGGGCCGCCGATCCTGGTGCTCGATGAAGCGACTTCGGCGCTCGACAGCCACACCGAACGCGAGATCCAGGACGCGCTCGACCGGGTCTCGCGCAACCGCACCACGCTGGTGATCGCGCACCGGCTCTCCACCATCATCACGGCCGACGAGATCCTCGTGCTCGACAAGGGCATGATTGTCGAGCGCGGCACCCATCAGCGGCTGCTGGCGGCTGACGGACTTTATGCCAGCATGTGGAATCGCCAACGCGAGGCCGAGGCCGCGCGGGAAAAGCTGGCGCTGGTGGGAGAGGCCGAGGTCGCGCCGAACCGAAATCCGCCCGAAATCGGTGGGCTTAAGATCGGTGGGACGCCATCCGGCGAGGTATCGCCGGAGATCGTCGATGCGGCGGAGTGACCTTTCGCGGCGACAAACTCTAACTTGTCATTCCCCGCTTCAAGCGGGGAATCCAGTAAACCCGCAGCGTTGCAAGCTTGACAAAACGCGGGGATACTGGATCGCCAATCGAAATCGGATGCTTCCGATTTCGATCATTTAATAAGTGCCGAAGTCGGGCAGGCCCGACTTCGGATCGAGCCGGGCGATGACACCTTGATAGTTCATCGGCAAATCACGTTGGTATAGTCATGTCGGTTCTCGTCTCAATCCGCTCTCAGATTGCCCCGGTTCACCCCGAGGGCTACCCGTTCATCGGCACCTTCGCGCTGGCGAGCCTGGTGCTAATGTGGCTGTGGTCGCCGCTCGGTTGGATCGGCGTCATGCTGACCGCGTGGTGTTTTTACTTCTTCCGCGATCCGCCCCGGGTCACGCCGCTGCGCGACGGGCTCGTGATTGCGCCTGCGGACGGACGGGTGAGCCGCATCATCAACGCGGTGCCGCCCGCCGAACTCGCGCTTGGCGACAAGCCGGTGCCGCGCGTCTCGATCTTCATGAGCGTGTTCGACTGCCATGTGAATCGCAGTCCGGTCACGGGCCGCATCGAGCGCATGGCATACCGGCCGGGCGCCTTCGTCAATGCGGATCTTGATAAGGCGAGCGAGGACAACGAACGCAACTGCCTCGTGATCACGACCACGGCCGGCGCCCAGATCGGTGTGGTCCAGATCGCCGGCCTGGTGGCGCGCCGCATCGTGCCGTTCGTCAAGGAAGGCACCAGCGTCGGCGCCGGGGAACGCATCGGGATGATCCGATTCGGCTCGCGGGTCGACGTGTATTTGCCGGAAGGCGTGCGTCCGCTTGCGGCGGAAGGGCAGACCGCAACGGCGGGTGAGACGATCATCGCGGACTTGCGGGGCGGCGAGACCGGGCGAAGCTATCGGGTGGGGTAACCTCTCTCCACTTGCGGGGAGAGGTGGGCGCGCTCTTGCGCGCCGGGTGAGGGGGCCTCTCCACAAGCTCAGACTCGCGGAAAGGCCCCCTCACCCCGACCCTCTCCCCGCAAGCGGGGAGAGGGAGCAGCGCCATGCCGGCTTCGCACGAGCCCTCCCGAGCGCTAACATAACGGTCTTTCGATACTGCGGCCTGGACACGCCAGCTCCAAAAGACTCCGCCAGGGAAGGTAATGCAAAAATGCGCACGACACTCTCGACATCGATCATGGCCTGCATCGCGCTAGCCGCCGGCACTCCGGCCCGCGCCGCCGACGTGACCTACGAGCGCCTCGTCAATCCGGAGCCGCACAACTGGCTCATGAACCATCACGACTATTCGGCGCAGCGCTACTCGGCGCTGACCGCCATCAACAAGGGCAACGTCAAGGGCTTGCGGCCCGTATTCGCGGTGGCGCTCGGCGGCACCAGCGGCAACGAGAACCTGACCGCGACGCCGCTGGTCGACGACGGGTTCATGTACGTCACCGACGCTTGGGGCGTGGTCTACAAGATCGACGTGCGCTCCGGCCGCCAGGGCGACATCGTGTGGAAGATGGACCCCGGCCAGGAGAAGATCGACCGCAACCGCGGCGTCGCCCTGTGGGGCAATCTCGTCATCTCGGTGACGAGCCATGACGGCCGCGTGATCGCAACCGACCGCGACACCGGCAAGATGGCATGGGAGCGCAACTTGCGCGACCAGCCGGACATCACGCTCAACGCAGCGCCGCTTGCGCTCAAGGATTCCGTCATCATCGGCTCGTCGGGCGGCGATTCCGGCGCACGCAGCTGGCTCACCTCGCTCGACCCCAGGACCGGCAATGTCCAGTGGAAGACCTATTCGATCCCGGCGCCGGGCGAACCCGGCGGCGAGACCTGGAAGGACAAGAACAATGCCTGGCAGACCGGCGGCGGCGCCTTCTACGTCACGGGCTCCTACGATCCGGGGACCAACATCACGTATTGGGGCGTCGGCAACCCGACGCCGAAATATGATTCGTCGTACCGGCCCGGCGACAACCTCTACACCAACAGCGCGCTCGCCCTGGACGCCGCGACCGGACGCATCCGCTGGTTCCATCAATATACGCCGAACGACACGATGGATTACGATGAGACCGGCACCCACATCCTGATCGACGGCAAAGTCAACGGCGAGGATCGCAAGCTCCTCGCCCATGCGGGGCGCAACGGCTTCTATTATTCGTTGGACCGGCAGAACGGTCAGTTCCTCAAGGCCACGCAATACGTGTCGAGCGTAACCTGGACCAAGGGCATCGACCCGAAGACCGGCAAGCCGGTCGACTACGATCCCGCCAAGGAGCTGCAGACCTACGCGGATCCGGTGGCGAAGATTCTCACCGGTGCGAAGACCAGCGGCGTGTGTCCAGGCGTGCCGGGCGGCAACAATTTCTTGTCGGCGGCCTACAGCCAGAAGACCGGACTGCTCTACATCCCGGAACTCGAAGGCTGCACCAACATCACGCGCGACCAGACCCGCCATGTGCGCGGCAAGTTCGACGGCGGCGACTTCGGCTACGACGGGCGGCTCTCAAGCGGCATCGCGGTGGTCGATCCGGCCACCGGCGAGCTCAAGCAGCGCAAACCCATGCCCTATGCGAACACGAGCGGCGCGCTCGCGACCGCGGGCGGCATCGTGGTGACGGCGCTGATCGACGGCACCGTGATGGCGCTGGACGACGAGACCCTCGAAGAGCTGTGGAGCTTCAGTGTCGGCACCGGCATCAACGCGCCGCCCATGACCTATGCGGTCGACGGTAAGCAGTACATTGCGATCGCCACCGGCCTCACCCGCAATTCCATGGGCCGGCTTGCGACCACGCCGGAGAAGCGCAACCTCGGCCGCAGCGCCACGATGATATTCGTGTTCAGTCTGTGATTGGAGTTCAGGCGTAGGGCGCAAATAGCGAAGCGTATTGCGCCGGTGACGGTGCGGCGGAATACGGCTTCGCCTAATTCGCCTACGGCTTGCTGCGGTGGGAAGAGAAAGCAATCTGAACTATTTACCATTTGAACGATAAGGGGCAATCATTGCCTATTTGTCTTGACAAGTAGGCAATGATTGCCTATTGCTTTCTTTGGTAATCGCCTCGATGCCACGATCCGTCGCTTCGCAAATTGCAAAATTTCGATTTATGCGGACGATCACATGCCGCGACACTTTCACATCGAAGGTCGCGGCTTCCGGGCGGTAGTCGAGATCAAGACCATGGCGGTGCGGGCAGGTAACGTGCGCAAGGCGGCTGAGGCGTTGAGGTGGGCGCATGATAACGTCGCGCTGCTGCAGACCGAATGGCTCCGCCTCAACCGGAAAGCATGAGAATGGAGAAAATCGCTCCGAACATCAGATCCGCTCGCCCCGATGGTGACCGCCGTCTCGTGATCACGTGGAAGGGTGGAGCAGAGAGCATTGTTGATGTGTCGAAGCTCCTTGCGGATTATGAGGTCTTCGCGCCGCTGCGGGATGACGATGATCTGTTTCGCAAGGTGACAGTCGGCGAATGGGGCTGGTGCTGTCACTGGTCGGACGACTTGGAAATGTCTTCCGACACGCTTTGGCGCCTTGCGCTCGAACAAGGGAGTTCGTGGCTGCGAGCGTGGCGAGCTGTGCACACCATGACCCAGGCAGAAGCGGCGTCGGCTCTAGGGGTAAGTCCCCGGATGTGGCGCTACTACGAAGCCGGCTCTCATCTCCTGCCGAAAACGGTGAGGCTCGCCGGCATCGGGCTTGATGCGCAGGCGCGTGCGGCTTAGAAGAAAGGCGAAGATGCTCAAACTCTATTCCTATTTCCGCTCCTCCGCGGCCTACCGGACGCGCATTGCGCTCAACCTCAAGGGCATCGCGTTCGAGACGGGGCCGGTCCATCTGACCCGGAACGGCGGACAGCAGCACGCGCCGGAATTCCAAGCTGTGAATCCTCAGAAGCGAGTGCCGGCGCTGGCGTTGCACAATGGCGAAGTGCTGCTGCAGTCGCTCGCCATTATGGAATATCTGGATGAGGTCTATCCTGACCCGCCGCTGCTGCCCAAGGACCCGATCGAACGGGCGCACGTGCGGGCTGTGGCGCAGATCATCGCCTGCGATATCCACCCGCTCAATAATGTCGGCCCCCTCGGCTATCTGCGCAGCGCCCTCAAAGCCGACAAGAGCGCGATCCAGGAGTGGTACCGGCACTGGATCGTCACCGGCTTCGAAGCGGTCGAGGCGCTTATAAAGCCCGCGCCTTATGCGTTCGGGCCGCATGTGACCGTCGCCGATATCTGCATCGTGCCGCAGGTCGCTAACGCCCGGCGCTTCGACGTGCCGCTTGATCGCTTTCCCGGCATCCTCGCCGTCGATGCCGCAGCCTGCAAGCTTTCCGCGTTCGACGCCGCGCGCCCGGACCTGCAGCCGGACGCCGAATAGAGTGCGCCGGCGGGATCTTGGCCGCGTCGTCCTGTGGATGACAGGCGCACTGTTGTCGTTCTCCGCCATGGCAGTGTCGATCCGGGCGCTGTCGGGAACACTGCGCATCATGGAAATACTGGCGATTCGCAACGGCGGCGGGTTGGCGATCCTGCTGGCGCTGGGCGCATTCAATCCGGCGCACATGCGTGCGCTCTCGACACGCCGTCTGGCATTGCACGTCACGCGCAACACCGTCCATTTCGGCGCTCAATTCCTGTGGGCCACGGGCCTCACGCTCCTGCCGCTCGCGACCGTATTTGCGCTCGAATTTACTATGCCGGCCTACACGGCGCTGCTCGCCGCCGTATTTCTCGGGGAGCGCCTGACGCCGAGCCGGATCGGCGTGGTGATTTTCGGCTTTGTCGGCGTATTGGTGATCCTGCGGCCGGGCCTGGAGAGTTTCCAACCGGCCGCGCTCCTCGTCCTCGGCGCCGCCTTCGGCTATGCGGTGTCGTTGACGCAGACCAAGGCGCTCACATCGACCGAGACCACCTTCGCAATCCTGCTATGGATGAATGTGGTCCAACTGCCGCTGGCGATGCTGGGCAGCGATCCGCACTCCTACTTTGCCCTCGGCGCGAACGACCTGCTGCCGATCAGCGCGGTCGCGCTGTCGGGTTTGGCCTCCCATTTCTGTCTCGCCCAGGCGTTCCGCAGCGGCGACGCAAGCCTCGTAGTACCGCTGGATTTCATGCGCATCCCGTTGATCGCGGTGGTCGGCTGGTGGCTCTACGGCGAAGCGCTCGACGCCTATGTGTTTGCTGGGGCTGGCCTGATCGTACTGGGTGTACTGTGGAATTTGCGCGCAGAAGCGGCGCGAAAAATCGCAGTCGTAAAATGAGGCGGCAGTTTGGCGTGCGCATGCGCGGTGCGGGACACTGCGCCGCGCGACCTAAAATGAGCTTTCCCTTCGACCGGCCGAGCCTTAGAAATGACAGACGATTTGGTAAATGATTTGGCACGGCGCAATTACTCGCTCTCCTGCGGGGGAGAGTCGGGTGAAGGGGGCCTTTCCGAAACTCGCGGAGAGGCCTCCTCACCCATGGTCAAAGGCGATTACGCCGGCCTCAAAGAAAGCCTCCGGGCTGGACCGGCAGGAGCGATAATGATGGCAACCTTTCCGCACCGGATTGCGTGCGCTGCTTTTCTGACGCTCGCCTTGCCGATTGCGGCGGTGGCACAGGGGGCCTATCCGCAAGGCGCCCCGTCTCCGCAAGGCGCCCCGCCGGGAGCGGGCACTCCGGCGAACCCGGTCTGCGTCCGACTTGAGGCGCAGCTTGCCGCCATTGACCGCGGCGCCGGCGCCGACCCGGCGCGCGCCGAACAGACCCGCCGTATCGAGGAGACCCTGAACAAGCAGCAGACGGACCTTGACCGCACCCAGGCGCAATACCAGCGGCTCGGCTGCCAGCCGTTGAGCCTGTTTTCCATCTTTACCAATCAGTCGCCGCAATGCGGACCGCTCAACAACCAGGTCACCCAAATGCGCGCAAACATCGATCGGGCCATGGCGGAACTGGAACGCTCGCGCCACGGCGCGGACGATGAAATGCAGCGCCAGGGCGTTATCGGAGCGCTGGCGCAGAACAATTGCGGCCCGCAATATCGCGTGGCCGCGGCCCCGCAGAAGGGATTTTTCGAAACGCTTTTCGGCATCAATCCGGGCGGAGCTGTCCCGCCCGGGACAGTGGACCCTCAACTTGGCGGTAGCGGCTACCGGACCTTATGCGTGCGCACCTGCGACGGATATTATTTCCCGATTTCATTCTCGACGTCGCCCACGCGCTTCGCCGAAGACGAACAGGCTTGCCAAAAGCTGTGCCCCGCCACGGAAGCCGTGTTGTATTCCCACCGCAATCCCGGCGAGGACGTCGCTCAGGCGGTGGCCAGCAACGGCCGTGTTTACAAGGATCTTCCGAACGCTTTCCGCTACCGGCGGGAATTCAACGCGTCTTGCAGTTGCAAGCAGCCAGGTCAGACCTGGGCCGACGCGATGGGGCAAACCAAGGACGCCACGATTGAGCGGGGCGATATCGTGGTTACTGAAGAGCGGGCTAAGGCGCTCTCGCAGCCGCGCACCGAAAGCCCAAATCGCACTTCGGTTCCGCGCGCGGATGCCCGCAGGCCGACCGGAAACATGCCCGTCGCTGCTCCCCCCGACGCACCTGACCCCGCGCCCTCCGCAACCGGACCCGGCAAACGGACGGTCCGAACGGTCGGGCCGACGTTTATTCCGGCGCAGTGAGGTTGGCCCTATTCCGGCGCAAGTGAGGTTGGGCCCATCTAAATCCGCTCGGCGATGCGCGGGATTGTTAGCGGCAAAGCGGGCTCAAAACGCTACGACTTAGCCGACCCAGACGGGCGCGAAAGTCGTGAGCCACGGCCGCTAAGTCGCCCGCCAGATGGCCGAATCGCCGTTTCCACGCGACACCCGCATCCGGGCTTCCCGTCAATCCCGAAAATCGCTACTATTCACGCGAACTCGGGGCTGATCCGGAAATCCCGGATAAGGAGGCGTCATGAAGTGGGCATCCCTTCCTCTACTCGCTTGTGTTCTGTCCCTGCCGTTATGTGAGCGCGTTTCATCCCAGACGCCGCCACCCTCTGAGCAGATGAGACAAAGAGTGAACGACAACGTTCTGTTTCTCATGGGAGGGCAACCCGGCGCCACCTTCAGCCAGCTTGCCCACGACATTTCCGTGGTGGTGGAGGACGGAAATAATCTGCGGGTGCTGCCGGTGGTTGGCGGCGCGGCAGTTCAGAATGTTGAGGACGTCCTTTACTTGCGAACATCGATA
>Ga0210402_10004999_pt1 | contig 11936 bp, 10 predicted proteins | sample IncBWC7MmetaG_FD_161055 | JGI IMG/M metagenome (GOLD analysis project Ga0210402, IMG submission 161055) | Forest soil microbial communities from Barre Woods Harvard Forest LTER site, Petersham, Massachusetts, United States - Inc-BW-C-7-M | ecosystem: Environmental > Terrestrial > Soil >...
GCCGCCGTGACCGTACAGGCGCGGCTCGCCGACATGTTCGGCGACAACGGCATGATCTCGACGGTGATCTGCCGGCAGGACGGCAGAAATTTCCAGATCGACAGCTGGATCATGTCCTGCCGCGTGCTCGGCCGGCGCGTCGAGGAAGCGATCCTGCAGCACCTCGTGCATCAGGCCCGCGCGCGCGGCGCCGCCGAGCTGATCGGACACTACATCCCGACTGCGCGGAACGGCCTGGTCAAGGACCATTTCAAGAAGCTCGGATTTTTCGAGACCGGCGCCGGGCCGGATGGCGAGACCCTGTGGCGGCTTGCCGTCGGCGACTACAGCGACAAGGAATTGCCGATGAAGATCGAAGCGGCCCCGGCCGGATCGGCGTCAGCGCCTTAGCGAGGAAAGTCTGCACTCGCCCTCGCAACGCAAAGAACCTCGCCGTTTCCAGCGAGGCTCTCATTCGATAAATACTTCAGTACATCCGTGAAAATATTCGTCGGTAGCGGATCAGACGAGCGCGAGATTTTCCGCGCTGGTCTTGCCACGCATCTTGTCGGTCTTGACTTCGAAGGACACTTTCTGCCCTTCGGCGAGGCCGGCAAGGCCAGCCCGTTCCACCGCGCTGACGTGAACGAACACGTCTTGTCCACCGTCCTGCGGCTGAATGAAGCCAAAACCCTTTTGGCCGTTAAACCACTTCACAACACCTGTAGCCATGTATGCTCCTGGCGCAAAAGCGCCTTGTGCCCGCACGACCTCCGTGCAGGCTCCCATTCAATCTCAGCGATGTCTCGGGGATGGGGGCTTAGGCCGCAATCAACAAGGTGAGCGCGTTCAAATCGAATGATGCTGAGATAGAGTATTTCCTCGCAATTGCAAGGGCGCTGCCAAATTATCTTCCATTCGGGCCGGTTTTGCGATCATCATTGCCCCAGACGAAGAATGGTGAGGCAGGGATGGTTCACCTGATGGTTCACCTGGACCGCTACGGACAGCCGCTTTCGACAAACTCCGATGCAGCCGCTTCCGCCTATCGCGACGGCATCGACAGCATGCTGTCGGCCTGGCCGGGCGCCGCCGAGGCATTCGATCGCGCCATCGCGGATGATCCGGATTTCGCGCTCGCTCACATTGCGCGGGCGCGCGTGCATTCGTTCTATCAGCAGGGCGAGGCGGCGCGGAAAGAAGCTGCGGCTGCCCGCGATCTCGTCAAGCGCAACGGCACCGAACGCGAAAAGAGCCATGTCGAGACGCTGGCGCTCGCCGCGGAAGGGCAGCTTCCGGCAGCTTTATCATCCGCGCTGAAACATCTCGAAAGCTGGCCGCGCGATGCGGCGGTGCTGTCGCTGCCGCTCGGCGCGTTCGGGCTGTTCGCGTTTTCCGGCATGGCCGATCACGACCAGGCGCGGCAGGATCTGTGCGAGCGTCACGCGCCGCATTATGGCGAGGACTGGTGGTTCCTGTCGAACTACGGCTGGTCGATGACCGAGAACGGCCAGGTCGCAAAAGGCCGCACTATCACCGAGCGCGCCTTCGAGCTGCGCCGCCAGAACGCCTATGCCGCGCATGCGCTGCTGCACGCGATGTTCGAGGATGGCTCGGTCAGTGATGCGGACAATTTCGTCACGCAATGGATCGGCGGCTACAACCGCTCCGGCATCCTGCACGGCCACATCCGCTGGCATCAGGCGCTCGGCGCGCTGGAAGTCGGCGACGCCTCGAAGGCGCTTTCGATCTATGCCGATGTGCTGCAGCCCTCGGTGACTGCGGCGCCGCCGCTGAATGCGATGTCGGATTGCGCTTCGCTGCTGTGGCGGCTGGAGGCCTATGGCCATGCCGTGCCCAAACAATTTTGGCAGGATGCGGACGACTATGCCCGCCGCTGTTTCCCAAAACTGAGCCTGCCCTTTGTCGAGATGCATATGGCGCTGTTTGCGGCGGCGACCAGCAACCACGCCGCCTTGGACGAACGCCTTCGCGTGATCGAGCAGCGCCTGGCCGACGGCAAGCTGCTCGCAGGTCCCGTGGTGCCGAACATCTGCCGGGCGATGCGCGCGTTTGCGAGCGAGGATTATGCGGCCTGCGTCGGCCTGCTCGACGGCGTGCTCGGTGAGGTCGTGCGCATCGGCGGCAGTCACGCCCAGCGCGAGATCATCGAGGACACCTTCATCGTCGCGCTGATCCGGTCCGGCGATTTGCCCCGGGCGCGGGCGCTGCTCGACCGCCGCCTGCACCGCCGCCCCTCGCCGCGCGATATGCGCTGGCTGGCCGCGGCAGCTTGAAAAATACGGAGATGGCCGTTAACACCCGCCGCGACTTTGTCGCTTTTTGAGCCGATGAAAGGCGGGGCACCCGCCCAAACGCTCCCGGCTCGCGCCCGATGATGGAACCGGCATGACCAACCGCCTCTGGCAAGCCCTTGTTATTGCCGGCACTCTCTGCGTCGTGCCGGCCGCTGCCACCGAGCCGAACTATCCGGATCGGGACAAGCCGGACGTTGACCTCTATGCGCTGATGTCGGGCAAGTGCCCGACGGTCAAGATCGCCGGACATAGTTTCGCATGCAAAGCCGTGGCCTATTTCCACAGCGAGAAGGGCCGCGCCAATTTCACCGTCGCCCTCGACGATCCCGCCGATACCAGCCACATCATCTCATTCTCCGGCGAATACGGCCACCGGACCGAGGACGACCTCTATTTGCTCGCGGTCGACCGCATGGAGCTCAGCTCCAAGGACCGGCCGAAAGTCGATGGCCTGCCGGTGCCCGCGCTCGAAACCTCCGATGGCGCGTGCCGGCAGAACGGCAATTTCGCGCGACTCCAGGTCTCCACCATCACCTGCACCGCGACCGACAAGAAGGGCCGGCAATACCAGCTGCAGTTCGAATCCGACGGCTCGCCGATCACCGTGCGCCGCGTCCGGCAGTCGGCGCCGACGATCCGGCAGGATCCGTACAACTGAGCGGCGTGTATTAGCCCGCCGCCTGCAGCTCGGCGTCGTCCGTGGACGCGACGGGCAGCGGCGCCTGGGCGAGCATGTTGCGGCGCGCTTCGTAGAATTCGAGCACGCGCTTGGCGGTTCGCCACTGCAGTTCCTCGAAATTGACGCGCGCGCGGTCGAGATCCGGCTTCGACATCCTGCGATCGGCGACATCCATCGTGAGCAGGGCCTTGAGTGTCGCCCAGGAGCAGCCGGCGACTTTCGCAATCACCTGCACCGCTCCGGGATTTGCGTTGAGGACCGCCCGCTCCACCATCTCGATCGGACAGCCCGCGAGAATGGACAGCGCGGTGACCGTTCTTTCGAAATCCTGCGCTCTGGCGGCGGCGTGAACGTCGGTCTCCTTCAGCTCCTTCCAGTCGGTGAGCCGCTTGATCCTGAATCTTGCCTTGACGTGCTCGTCGCAGGTTTTGCGGACTTCGCCATTGATGCCGTCGATCACCTCCGTCACCGCCCCCTGCACGACATCGCCGAAGGCTGGATTCGCCGCGACGATCCTGTCGCACACCGCCGCCGAGGCGGTTTCGAGCAGTTTCACGAAGTGGTGGCGGGGAATGTCGCGCCGTGAGCCGACATGCAGCGCGAGCTTGACGTCCGTGCCCGACAGCTGGACCAGTCTGCCAAAGCCGTCATCGGAAATGCGGGCGCCCTCGTTGCTCGCGACCGCATGGACGACGCGCTGTTCGCCGCGCGCAATGAGGATGTCGGTGATGGCTTCGCTGATGGTGCGGCGTTGCGCGATGGCGTAGAGGTGATCCTGGCTCCGCGTGCTGGCGCTCGCGATCAGGTCGGACTCCGCCAGCGCCGTCGACTGACTGAGCACGGGAGCGGCGACCGCGGCGGTCTCGCTGGCGGCGAAGGCGCGCGCCAGCGCTGCCGGCGTGTTCGGCTCGACGGCGAAGCGCTGGGCGAGCTCGATCCGGGTTTTCAGCTCGATGACCTCGACCAGGACCTTGAAGATCTCGTCGAACAGCTCGACCTGCCGCGTCGAATAGCCGGCGGAGCCGGCGAGGAACAAATCCGTAATCTGGGTGAGCGCCCTGAGCTGTCGTTGCGTCGACCCGGATGTCGACGCGTCCTGAACTTCGTTAACCAGCGAATTGAACATTGTCATGGGCGGGAATCTCGTGAGGCGGACTTCGCCCGCGCGAAGGCAGGCAAGAGGTGGGCGTCTGCGTACAGTGCTACCAGCGGCGCGTGAAAATTGTGGACACGAGCTCTCTCAGAGACGATTCAAATTATTCCGATCTTTGAAATGATGTGCCGACGCGCTGCAGCGCTTCGCGCAATTCCAGCACCACCGGCGCCCAGTCGCGCGTTTCGCTCTGCCGGAACAGCCGCGCGCTCGGATACCACGGCGAATCGGCGCGGCCGGTGAGCCAGCGGCAATCGGCCACATGGGGCAGCAGGATGAAGACCGGCTTGCCAAGCGCACCGGCCAGATGCGCGACACTGGTGTCGACGGAGACGACGAGATCGAGCTGCGCCACCAGCGCCGCGGTATCGGTGAAAGTTTCGAGAAGGGAGGCGGCGTCGAGAATGTCACTGCGCCCGCGGAGCAGCGCCTGATCGGCCTCGCGCGCATCCTTCTGCAGGCTGACGAATTGCGCACCGATGTCGAACAGCGGCGCCAGCGTCCTGAGCGCGATCGAGCGGTTGTGGTCGTTGATGTGATTGGGATTGCCGGACCAGACCAGGCCGATCCGCAGGCCGCTGCCTGCGCCGAGCCATGCTGTCCAATCTCGCGCGCCCGATGGCACCGCGAGATACGGCACATTGGACGGAATGGTCTCGAGCGCAGTGTCGAACGCCAGCGGCAGGCTCGTCAGCGGGCAGTGCAAGTCGAACGCCCGCAAGGCTTCGCCCTTGGCGACGCACTGCGCGACGCCGCCCATACCGCCAAGCAATTGCTGCAGCGGCCGGGAAATCTCGAGCACCACCTTGGCGCCCCGCGCGGCGAGCAGCGGGATATAGCGGCAGAACTGGATCGCATCGCCAAGCCCCTGCTCGTTGTACACGAGCAGCACCTTGCCCGCGATCGGCTGGTCGCCGAGCCATGACGGCTGGTCAAAGCCGCGCGGCTTCAATCCAAGCCCTGCCGATTTCCAGCGCCATTCGGCCTCGCGCCAGCCGGCCCTGAAATCGCCGGCGCGCAGGCGGTTGACCGCGAGGTTCCAATGCGCATCGGCGTGGTCGGGCTGCAACGCGAGCGCCGCGCGAAAACTGTAAACCGCCTCGTCCGGCCGCGCGAGCTCGTCGAGGCAGGCGCCGCGATTGCCGTGGGCCTCAGCGTAAGCTGGTTTGAGCGCGATCGCGCGTTCATAATCCGAAAGCGCGTCCGCAAAACGATTGAGCGCCTTCAGCGCATTGCCCCGGTTGTTGTAGGGCTCGGCGAGATCGGGAGCCGCCGCGATGGCGCGGCCGAACGCGGCAAGAGCCTCGTCGTGGCGCCGCAGATCGGTGAGCATGATGCCGACATTGTTGTAGGCGGCCGGCGCGTCGGGAAGGATTCTGGCGGCGGCCCTGAAGGCGTCGGCCGCGTCCTCGAACCGGCCGAGGCTCGCCAGCGCGCCGCCCAGCAAGTTGCGGGCTTCGTAGCGACCCGGATCGATCTCGATCAGCCGGCCGAAGAAGGCCGCGGCCTCCTCAAAACGCTTGAGATCGAGCAGCAGCCGCCCGCCCTTCTCCGCCGCCTCGGCGTTGCGCGGATCGAGCTTGAGCACGTGATCCCACGCCAGCAGCGCGCCCTGAAAACGCTGCTGCTTCTGCAGGACCTCGCCGAGCGCGAGCCACGCCGCGACAAAATCGGGCCGGAGTTTGAGCGCAATGTCGAAACTCGTCAGCGCTTCATCGAAGCGCGCGCGGTGCGCCAGCAGCCGGCCGAGATTGAAGAAATAATCCGGATTGGTCTGCTCGACGCGAATCGCCTGGGCGATAAAATCGATCGCGTGATCGAGCTGGCCGGCCTGTGCCGAGATCAGGCCGCGCAGATGCAGCGCATCCGCATGAAGCGGATCGGACGCCAGCAGCCGCTTGCACGCGTCCTCCGCCTGATCCAGCCGCCGCGCGCGGAGATGCTCCAGCGCCGCCGCCAACAGCGCCTCCGCCGATTCCTGCGCGATGCTTCCAGCTGGTGCGAGGGCCATGCCCACCGGGCTATCTGATTCCCGGATGGCGAAGAAGGCGGCGGCCGCTCACGCCGCCGGCTTGCGCGCCATGTGGATCGCGACAATGCCGAACGAAAGGCGCTCAAAGGCCACGTCCGCAAACCCGAGCGCGCGGATCTCTTCCGCAAACTGCGGCGCGCCGGGGAAGCCCTGCACGCCTGACAGCAGATAGTGATACGCCGAGGCGTCGCCGCCGGTCGCGACATAGCCGACCACGGGCATGCATAGGCTCATATAGGCGAGATAGAGTTTGTGGATGAAGCGGAGCGGGATTTCCGACGCCTCCAGGCAGATGAAGGTGCCGCCGGGTTTCAGCACGCGCCAGGCCTCCGCCAGCGCCCGCGTGCGATCGCAGATCTTCATGCCGAGCGACATCGAATAGAGATCGACGCTCTCGTCGGCGACCTCCGTCAGCCGGTGCGCATCGAACACCCTGAACTGCATGCCGCCGGCAAGCCGGCCGGCGCGGCGTTTGGCGATATCGAGCATCGCCGGGCAGATGTCGGAGACGACGCAGCTTCGCCCCGCCGTGCCGCCGAGATTCTGCACGACGCGCAGCGCAATGTCGCCGGTGCCGGCCGCGACATCGAGCATGTTCTCCCAGCGCGCGGCCGCGATGCGCTGCGCCATGCGTCGTTTCCAGGTCCGGTGCAGCCCGAGGCTGAACAGGTCGCAGAGCACGTCATAGCGCGAGGCGATACGGGTGAAGACGTCGTCGCGGATGGAATCGAACGACGCGGCGTTGGCGTCGGCTGCGGCATCGCGCATGGTCGCGGGCTCCGGATCATCGCTCGGTTTCGCTGTCGCTGCCTCTATCATGGATGTTGCAAGCCCCCGTGAATCCCTCAGCCGCCCGGCCAGCCGGGACGCCGGCCACAAGCTATCGGAATGACGGGCGCAGGAGTGTGAGCGGGCTCATGGAGCGCCGCCGTGTACGAAACCCCGCGGTTCCATCGCGCAAAGGGCTAAGTTCCTAATATAAATTGGGAATTGCCTCCAAAACTTCGGCCGCTGGTGTGGCTGAGCCGCTACAGCCGGGCAGCTCCGACTCACGCTAGAAACCCGCTCCGCACGTAGTCGGACAGGCGCACCCGTCAGATGCGCACCCCCTTCCGGGACACGAGAGGGGACCAGGAGAATCAAAATGAAGAAGCTTTTGTTTGTTGCAGCCGGCGCATTGGCGCTGGGACTTTCCGCTTCGGCGAGCGCCGCCGATTTGGCCGCGCGGCCCTACACCAAGGCGCCGCCGATGGTGGCCGCCATCTATGACTGGAGCGGCTTCTACATCGGCGTCAACGGCGGCGGCGGCTCGGCGCATACCTGCTGGGACCTCGTCCCGGTTGGCTTCCCCTCCATTGCGGAAGGTTGCCATGACTCGACCGGCGGCACCGTCGGCGGCCAGGTCGGCTATCGCTGGCAGACGACCCACTGGGTGTTCGGCGTCGAAGGCCAGGGCAACTGGGCCGACTTCTCCGGCAGCAACACCGCGCCCGTCGGCGGCAATCCGCTTGGCGGCGCTCAGGATCGCACCCGCATCGACGCCTTCGGCCTGATCACCGGCCAGGTCGGTTATGCCTGGAACAACGTGCTGGCCTATGTGAAGGGCGGCGCCGCTGTTGTCAGCGACAAGTATGACATCTTCGCCACGCCCGGCGGTCCGCTGTTTGCGTCCGGCAGCGAAACCCGCTGGGGCGGCACGGTCGGCGCCGGTCTTGAAATCGGCTTCGCCCCGAACTGGTCGGTCGGCTTCGAATACGACCATATCTTCCTGGACGACCGCAACAACACGCTGGCGCCGGTAGGCGTCGGCGTGGGCACTCCGCTCCGCATCCGCCAGGATGTCGACATCGGCACCGTCCGCGTCAACTATCGCTTCGGCGGCCCGGTGGTCGCGAAGTACTGAGCCGACATCAGGCATCAAGATGACGAAGGCCGGCTCCTTGAGCCGGCCTTTTTATTTGGGCAGGGTGCGCCATGTCTCAGCAAAACCTGCGCATCCGCGCCATGCGGCCGAACGAAATTTCGGTCGCCATTGATTGGGCGGCGGCGGAGGGCTGGAATCCCGGCCTCGCCGACGCGGCTTGCTTCGCCGCACCCGATCCGCAAGGCTTCTTCATCGGCGAACTCGACGGCGAAACGGCCGCAACCGTCTCCTGCGTCAATTTCGGCGCGGGCTTCGCCTTCCTCGGCTTCTACATCGTGCGCAAGGATTTGCGCGGCCGCGGGCTTGGCCTGCGCATCTGGGAAGCGGCCATTGCGCATGCCGGGAAGCGGGTGATCGGGCTCGACGGCGTGGTGGCGCAGCAGGAGAACTACAAAAAGTCAGGCTTCGCGCTCGCGTATGCCAATATCCGTTACGGCGGCATGGTCACCGCGATGGATGCGCCACAGCGCGGTGTCGTCGCGCTCAGCGAAATCCCCCTGGCGATGGTGGAAGCCTCCGACGCGACCGTGTTTCCGGCGCCGCGGTCCGCGTTCCTGCGCGCCTGGATCGAAGCGCCGGGGCATACCGGTCGCGCGCTGCTGCGCGACGGCGAGCTTGCTGCATGGGGCGTGATCCGTCCCTGCCGCCAGGGTTTCAAGATCGGCCCGCTGGGCGCCAACGACCGCGCCGCCGCCGAAACGGTGCTGTCGGCGCTGCTCGCAGGCATCGGTGGCGGCGAGATATTCCTCGACGTTCCCGGCATCAACCGCGACGCCATCGCGCTGGCCCAAAATCTCGGCCTTGCACCGGTGTTCGAGACCGCGCGCATGTATACGGGCGCGATCCCGCCGTTGCGGCTGGAGCGGGTGTTCGGGGTGACGACGTTCGAGCTCGGGTGAGGCCCGGGCTACCCGCCTTCACGATGCCGCGGCAAGCGCAGGCGCAGAGGCTTCCCGAAGCGCCGATTCGAGGATGTCGACATCCTGCGCCACGCTGCCGCCGCTGACGCCGACACCCGCGACGAGCTCGCCCTCGCTGGTGAGCGGCGCGCCGCCGCCCATCGCGCACAGCCGTCCCCCGGACAGCCCCATCAGGGGGAACAGTTCCTGCCCCGGCTGCACCAGCGGAGAGAGATCAGCCGTCCGAAGCCCCACCAGCGCCGAGGTGTAGGCTTTCCGCTCCGCCAGCTCGATCGAGAAGGCTGGCGCACCGCTCATGCGGTGTTTCAGAACGATGTTGCCGTGAATGTCCATGACACAAACGGCAACCGGTACTTTGGCGCGTGCCGACGTCGCTTCGACGCGGTCCGCAATATTCTTGGCGAAGGCAAGCAAATCCATGGTCGTGTCCTTTTTGATCCGTGTTGCGCGGTAGGGAAAATCCAGACGCGTCTGCTCTGACGCGCGTCAGCCTGCGTGGCCGAGCTGCCCCAGATAGAATCCCAGGCGATCTTCGGCGTCGCCCGGTCGATGGAAGCCTTGCTCGAACAAAGCCTTGATCCTCCCTTGCGCAGCCGGCCGGCCGATCGAGGCCATGCAGGCTTCCCAGCCGGCGGCGATTTCGACGTCCTGCGGCAGGCTGGCGGCACTCACGAGGCGCTTGGTGTTCGCGATCGCCCATTTGTCGAACGACGCGATGCGCCTGGCCAGCGCGTCGACAAAACCGTCGAGCTCGACGTCCGGCAGCGACCGGTTCACATAGCCATAGGCTTCGGCGAGGTCACCGGTGATGTCGTTGGAGCTCAGCAGCACCTCGAGCGCCCTCTGCCGGCCCATTTGCCGCGGCAGCCGCGCCATCGGCCCACCACCGGCAACAAGGCCCACACCCACTTCCCATTGCGACAGAATCGCCTTCTCGCGGCTCGCAAAACTCATGTCGCAGGCCAGCGCAATCTCGCTGCCATTTCCGGTCGCGCGCCCGCGGATCAACGCGATCGAGACCACGGGCATGCGCGTCAACCGCACCAGGATGTCCGGCCACGCCTCCAGCCCCGTCGGCCCCTGTGGCATGCTGGTCAGATCCTTGAAATCGGCATTGAAATCGCTGTGATTGAGGAAAAATCCATCAACGGCGCTGTCGAACACGAGCACCCTGACCTCCTTGTCGGTCTCCACGGCCGTGATGATCTCCCCGATCTCGCGGACGAACTGCGGACCCAGGACGTTCAACGGCGGATTGTCGAACGTCACCCGCCAATAGGCCGCCGATGGCCGGGTGAGCCGAATCTGCGGTTTCTCCGCCGTTACCTTCATCTGCGCTTTCTGTGCGTTCATTAGATCCTCCATGAGCTGTCTCCTCCCATCGCGGAGGAGATGCGGGTGCAATTTCGTCGAGTGCTGTGTCTGGTCGTTGCTCGCAGCCGGACTGTGCGTCGGGGGCGGCCCGTGCGCACGTTATGCGTTGTTAGAGGTTGTTAGCGCGGATTTGCGGCGTGAAACGCGACGCATCGGCGCGACCGAGGCTGGTTCCGCGTAGTGCTCGAATGCACGGCGTAGACGTTTTTCAAAAAAGCACTGCGGCGCCACGCCGCTCGCGACAGCTAACGGCATCTAACAATTCATAACGAGCCAATCGCGGATGTCTCGGGCATCCATTGAGGACGGACCAACGATTTCGAGTTCGGTCAATATCGCCGACCAAAACCCAGGAGATACGCCATGAACACGCACACAGACGTCAACTTCGTGACTCCAGACCGCCGGCAATTCCTGAACACCGCCGCAATGGGTGTCGTGGCTGCCGGGATGTCGAGCTTGTTGCCGCTGCATCCCACCCAAGCCGCGACAAGCGGCGCCATTCGTCCGTTCCGCGTCGACGTGCCCGAAGAAGAACTGCTCGACCTGCGACGGCGTCTGGCCGCGACCCGCTGGCCCGACCGGGAGATCGTACCCGATCAGTCTCAGGGTGTGCAGCTCGCAACCAACCAGCAACTCGTCAGCTACTGGCAGACCAAGTACGACTGGCGGAAAATCGAAGCGCGGCTGAACGCCCTGCCGCAGTTCATCACCGAGATCGACGGCGTCGACATTCATTTCATTCACGTTCGCTCCGCCCACAAAAATGCGCTGCCGATGATTGTCACGCATGGATGGCCCGGTTCGGTCATCGAGCAGATCAAGATCGTCGGCCCGCTCACCGATCCAACCGCCTATGGCGGGAGCGCTTCCGACGCCTTCGACCTCGTGATCCCATCAATTCCGGGTTACGGCTTCTCCGGCAAGCCGGCGACATCAGGCTGGGACCCCGTGCGTATCGCGCGGGCGTGGGTGGTCCTGATGAAGCGCCTTGGCTACACCCGGTTCGTGGCGCAAGGCGGCGACTGGGGCAACGCGATCACGGAGCAGATGGCCCTTTTGATGCCTCCCGAACTGCTCGGCATCCACACCAATATGCCCGCGACCGTTCCGGCCGATATCGCAAAGGCCCTCCAGCCCGGTGGCTCGCGACCGTCCGGCCTCTCGGCCGATGAACAGCAAGCCTACGATCAGCTCGACGACTTCTACAAGCACGGCCTCGGCTACGCCATTGAGATGGCGAACCGTCCGCAGACGTTGGTTGGAATCGTGGATTCGCCCGCCGGCCTTGCGTCCTGGATTCTCGACCACGACACGCGCAGCGAAGCCCTCATCGCACGGGTCTTCGACGGCAAGACCGAAGGCCTGACCCGCGACGATATCCTGGACAACATCGCGCTGTACTGGCTCACCAATACGGCGGTCTCTTCGGCGCGGCTCTATTGGGAAAACAAGCTGGCCTTCTTCGAGCCCAAGCATGTCCAGGTCCCGGTCGCCGTCAGCGTTTTTCCGGACGAAATCTACGCCGCGCCCCGAAGCTGGACCGAGCGGCCTATC
>Ga0210402_10005000_pt1 | contig 11936 bp, 10 predicted proteins | sample IncBWC7MmetaG_FD_161055 | JGI IMG/M metagenome (GOLD analysis project Ga0210402, IMG submission 161055) | Forest soil microbial communities from Barre Woods Harvard Forest LTER site, Petersham, Massachusetts, United States - Inc-BW-C-7-M | ecosystem: Environmental > Terrestrial > Soil >...
GCCGTTGGACTGCCGTTGCTCGATGCAATGATCCCGGCCGCCACCGCGCTCGCCAAGACCGACGCCGCGCCGAAGCTGCGGGCGGGCTTCTTCTATATTCCCCACGGCGCGGTCATGTGGAACACGAAGCATGGGAAGGCCATGGATCGCTGGACCCCGAGCGGTGCCGGCGCGGATTTCAAACTCAGCCCAATTCTCGAGCCGCTCGAGAAGCACAAGCACGCCGTGATTTCGTTCTCCAATCTCGAGAACAAGGCCAGCGTCGCCTCCGTGCACAAATACAACCCGGCGACGTGGCTCAGCGGTGTCAAGCCCGATCTCAAAGCGCCCGGTCCCAGCATGTCTGCGACGATCGACCAAATCATTGCCGGGCGCATCGGTCAGGAGACAGCGCTACCGTCAATGGAGGTCTGCTCGGAGAGTGAAACCCAGGCGGTCTCGTGCGAGGCTGGATTTGGCTGCCTCTACAGCTCCACGTTGTCGTACCGGAATGCAAACTCGCCTTTGCCGATGGAGTCCAACCCGCGCAAAATTTTCGCACAGCTGTTCGGTGAAGGCGCTACGGCGGAAGAGCGCGTGGCCGTCGTCAGGCAGAAACGGAGCATCCTTGATTTCATCACCGAGCGTACCCGGGCGCTGCAACAGGAGCTGGGTGCGGGCGATAAGGTGCTCCTCGACGGCTACCTGGACACGGTGCGAGAGATCGAACGGCGCGTTCAGCTTGCGCAGAACCGCGATCTCTCGGGCGTGGAGGCGCCCGAGATACCTCAGGCCGAACAGGATATCGCGATCGACAAGGAGGTGCGGTTGTTGTTCGATCTGATCGCGGTTGCCTATCAGGCCGATCTCACGCGCGTGGCCTCCTACATCATGATCGGCGAAGGCACCAACCGGACCTATAATCACATCGGCGTGTCGGACTCCTTCCATCCGCTGTCACATCATGCCGATTATGTCGATCGGCTGGAAAAGCTGGTGAAGATTCAGCGCTATCACATGGAGCGGTTCGCGGATTTTGTCGCGAAACTCGCCGCCACACCCGACGGCGAAGGCACGCTGCTGGATAACTCCATGTTGCTCTACGGCTCCAACATGTCCAACAGCAACCTGCACAGCAATTATCCGTTGCCGAACATCCTGGTCGGCGGCGGCGCCGGCGCGCTCAAGGGGGGACGGCAGATCGAGCTGCCCGAAAGCACGACGATTTCCAATCTGCACCTTACGCTGCTGAACAAGGCGGGCCTCGAGACGAAGAGCTTCGGGGATAGCACCGGCGTGATCGCCGGTGTCTGAGCGCTCGGAGGCACCCGCCATGAACCGCAGGGCAATAGTGAAAGGTGCGTTAGGCGGCGTCCTGGGTCTGACCCTGCCACCTTTCGCACGATCCGCTTTCTCCCAAGAAAGCCCCGCTATCGTCCCGGTGAGCGAGGGTTTCGTGATGCTCACCGGCGCCGGGGGTAATATCCTGGTGCGGACGGCAGGCGCCGGTCAGGTGCTGGTGGACAGCGGCGCTGCCGAGTTCACCGATGCGGTACTTAAGCGTCTGCACGGCCTGCCGGGCGCAGGCCGTGTGACAACTCTGTTCAACACGCACTGGCACCGAGAGCAGGTGGGCGGGAACCTCGCCCTCGGGCGGTCGGAGGCGAAGATCATCGCTCACGAAAAGACCCGGGCGCATCTGGCGACGGATTATTACCTGCAGGACCAGGACCGGTACGAGAAAGCGCTGCCCGCAGAGGCTCGTCCGACGGTGACCTTTTTTACCGGCGACCAGACCCTCGCCGACGACAAGCGGATCGAATACGGCCACCTGCTCGAGGCCCACACCGACGGCGATATCTACGTATTCTTCAAAGACGCGAACGTGCTGGCCGCGGGTGGTGCCATCTCGCCGCTGAAGGATCCCGAGCTTGACTGGTTCGGCGGCGGCTGGCTGGGCGGGCGCGTCGATGCGCAGGAAAAGCTGTTGAAACTCACCAATGCGGAGACGCGGATCGTGCCGAGCTATGGTCCGGTCGTAGGCCGCGCCGAGCTGCAGGCTGAGTTCGACATGACGCGCGTGCTCTTCGATCGCATGCTTGATCTCGTCAGGAAGGGCATGAGCGCACAAGACATGCTCGACGCGGGACTTATGAAGGACCTGTCTCGGACCTTCCGCGACCCGTTCAGGTTCGCCTACGAAGCCCACAAGGGCTATTGGGCGCATCACAATTCTCTCGCACCGGATGTGCTCTGAGGACACCGTCATGAAGCGTGCCATTCTCGCAGTCATGTTTTGCCTCGCAGCGGCCAGCACGGCTGCCGCCGCCGACGATAGCCTCGCCGGTCTGATCCAGGCCGGTCATCGGGACGCTGCGCTCAAGAGGATTGCGGCGGGCACCGATGTGAACGCAGCCCAGGGAGACGGTACAACGCCGCTGCACTGGGCCGTCTACAAGATCGACGTCGATCTTGCCCGCGCACTGCTCGAGCGCAAGGCGAAGCCCGATGTCATCAACAATTACGGCTCGAGCCCTTTGGCGGAGGCAGTAAAGGTTGCCAATGCTCGCCTGGTCGAAATGCTGCTCGATGCAGGCAGCAACGTAGAGGTGCCGAACCAAGAGGGCCAGACGGCCTTGATGCTGGCCGCGCGCGCGGGATCCTTGGACGTTGCCGAGCTGCTGGTGCGCCACGGCGCCAATGTCAATGCACGAGAAAAATGGCGCGGCCAGACGGCGCTGATGTGGGCGGCGGACGCACGCTCAGCCGAGCTGACGCGGTTTCTCATCGACCATAAGGCGGACGTCAATGCCCGGGCGCTGGCCAACGACTGGCCGAGCCAGTTGACCGGCGAGCCGCGCAATCAGTATCGCCCGACCGGCGGCCTGACACCGCTGCTCTATGCGGCGCGCTCGGGATGTACGGATTGCGTGCAAGCGCTGCTGGACGCCGGCGCGGATCCCAGCCAGCCGAACCCCGACGGTGTGACGCCGTTGATGGTGGCCATCGACAATTTCGCATTCGACACGGCAAAGCTCCTGTTCGAGCGCGGCGCCAATCCGCATCCGTGGGATTGGTGGGGCCGCACCGCGCTGTACACGGCGATCGACATGAATACGTACAGCCTGGATGTTTACGCGGAACGCACCGGGCCGCCCATCGTGACGACGAAGACCACCGCGCTCGAGCTCGCACGACTGTTTCTCGGCGCCGGCGTCAACCCCAATCCTCAATTGAACATGCACCGGCCCGGGCGCGGCGGCAATTCCGGCCGCTTCGCCGATGAGATCATAACCACCGGCGCCACGCCCATGTTGCGCGCCGCCGGGGGACAAGACAGCGCAGCCGTGCGGCTGTTGCTGGAATACGGAGGGCGTGTCGACGTGCCCAACGTGATGGGCGTGACGCCCCTGATGGCCGCCGCGGGGCTAGGCATGGAATTGAGCCCGCGCTTCAATCCCAGCGCCAATGATGCGCAGGATCGGTCGATCGCGACGCTCGAAATACTGTCGGCGGCCGGCGCCGACGTGAACGCGCGGATCACCGACGTCAAGAGCAAGACCGCGCGCATGGGGCGTGGCAGCACGCTGCCGGAGCGAGGCGGGCAGAGCGCGTTATTCGGCGCGGTGCAATGGGCCTGGCCCCGCGTGGTCCAGTACCTGATCGATCACGGCGCGGAAGTGGCCATCATGGACGACCGCCGTGTGTCGCCGCTCGACGCGGCTTTGGGACGGGCCGGGAGCAACGACAATCGGCCCTCCCCCGAGGTCGCCAAGATACTCCAGACGGCAATGGGCCAGTAGACTGTAGGATTAGGGTTGAGTCTTGTCCCTGCTCAGGGCGACGGCCTCGTCGGCAGTTTGTTGTGAGCCGAGGCAGCGCCAAACGCGCTCTCTCCTCCCGTGGAGCCTGTATCGCACAAGAGGAAAGAGAAGAGCCAAATCGACAAGCATGTTCAGCTCAAAGCCGATATCGTTCTCGCTGGGCTCCTAGCTACTTCCGGCGCAAAATTAGACGGCTTTGGCCTTTTGACTTGTCGCAAAGCCGGACAATCCCAAGCTCGTTGCGGTCCGGCAAGACTTCAGCGGTCCATTTTCGGGGCGAGCCCTACTCATCTTTCCGGAGGCGAACAGCCTCGAATTGGTCCGTGTCGTGGTGGGCCGAGCACTCACGCTGGAAGACATTGTCGATCTCGATTCAATACGATCACTGAAGCGGAATATCGCTCGCCGCTGCAGACAGCGCCCTTGCCCAATGACGGGATTACCTTCCCCAGCAGCTGAAGCATGGCTTCCGACGATTTCTACCAGATGAAGTCAACGCGCCGCCGCAAAGTCCAGCTCGATGGCGAGCCGCCGCACGACGACGAAACAGAGCATTCGTCGAAGTGCCGAAGGGCAACGACCGCATGTTCGTGATCGAGCTTCACAATCGTAGTCGAGTGCACCGTGGCACGGCAACGGTGCGGCGTTGGCGCGCGATCACGAAGCCAGCTCCTATCCCTGCGAAATTCTCAGATTGTAGCCACCGGCGTAGCCGCCACCGATTTCTTGAAGATTTCTGCGTCTCGCTGCTATGGCCTAAGTTCTTGTTATTGTTTGGCTCCCCGGGCCGGATTCGAACCAGCGACCAACCGGTTAACAGCCAATTCTACGAATGTCACCTTGGGTAAATTACCGGTACGCCGCGTCACATATTTCATCGATGTCTCTTGCGCTTATCGGAACATTGCGTAACTTCATGTCTCGTGGGACAGCACCAGAACACAAGTGAATCTGCTGTCCCCATGCTGTCCCGAACCGACCGCCCGGAGAACCAACCGGTGAAAAAGACACTTACCGACCGGCTGCTTAAGAGCCTCAAACCCGCCGCTCCCGGTAAGCGCCCGATCATATGGGACGCCGTGGTGCCTGGCTTCGGAATCCGCAACACGGATCGTGGCCACCTGACATTCGTGCTGGGCGCGCGTTTTCCCGGAACGAAGCACTTCACTCCTCGCGAGCTGGGCGAGTATGGCGCCCTTACCCTCGAACAAGCCCGCGATCGGGCACGTGAATGGCTCGATCTCATCGTCAAAGGGGTCGACCCGCGTGCCCACAGCGACGACTTAAAGCTTGTCGAGCAGCGGCGCCGGGAAAACTCATTCGAGGCCGTCGCCAACGAATTCATTCGACTGAACGTCATCGGCCCCGACCCGGCGAAACCCAAGCAGCGGAAGGGCAGGGAGGTTGAGCGGGACGTGCGCCGCGAGTTCATCGCGCGGTGGGGCAAGCGGCCGATCACCGCTATCACAGCGCACGACGTGATAGCCGTTCTCGACGACGCGGTCGCCCGCGGGTCGCCGTATCAGGCACACAATTTGCTGGGCTACGTGCGGCGGATTTTCAATTGGGCCATCGCCCGTGGCGTTTATGGCATCGACCGTTCGCCGGTTGACCGCATGCGTCCGGGGGACGTGATCGGCAAGAAGGCGCTCCGCACCCGCGTGCTCACAGACGCGGAGTTGCACGCGCTTTGGCAGGGCACCGGACGCATGGCCTATCCTTACGGGCCGCTGTTTCGGATGCTCGCGCTCACCGGCCAACGCAAGTCCGAGGTCGCCGAGGCGAGATGGGGCGAGTTCGACATACGGGGAGCGCTCTGGCAAATCCCGCGCGGGCGCATGAAGGGCGATGCGCCGCATATTGTCCCGCTCACACCAGAGGCGACCGCGATTCTGGAATCACTTCCGCGGTTCGACCGTGGCGATTTTCTGTTCTCGGCGACGTTCGGCGAGCAGCCGGTCAATGGATTCAGTAAGTCGAAGGCGCGGCTGGATCAACTGATGCTCGCCGAGTTGCGCAAGGGTGCCGACGATCCAAAAAAGATCACGCTCGACGAATGGGTCATTCACGATATTCGACGCACCGTGCGCACCAGGCTGTCGGCGTTGCCGATTCCCGATCTCGTGCGTGAGCTTGTCATCGCTCATGCACAGCGCGGTTTGCACAAAGTCTACGATCAGCACTCGTATATTAACGAGAAGCGCCGCGCCCTCGAACTGTGGACGGATCGGCTTCTCCGCATCGTCGAGCCAAGGTCCCTCATTGGCAACGTGGTGACTTTTGCACAAGCGCACCCATGAGCGCGCGGGCGGTGGGTACAGGAACTCGTTCGCGAATTTGTCATCGCCCACACGAAGCCGGGGCTTCATCAGGTCCACCGCCAGTACGCATATATCGATGAGAAGCGCCAGGCGCCGGAGCTTATGGGGCCGCACGGTTGGGAAAGGATCGTTCATCCCGCACCCGTAAACGTGGTCGCACCATGCGGTTGAAAAACCCCGAATGCAAGAGGTCGCAAATATGCAAGGAAAAAACGCAGCACCGCAATTGCAGCCCGCCGACCCGAAAGCCGCGATCGCGACTCTTGCGGGCGGCGCCGTGCCGATCAGTGGACTACCGCCGACCGATCCCGCGGAAGATCAGAATTGGTTGTTGCGATCATTGGCTGAATTGAAATCCAGAGAGCGTCCCGCAATTAGGGCGAATCGGTGGACCGGAGTGCTTCGAGACCCAATCAACATTCCGTCGCCAAAGTACCTGGAACTTGTGTATGGCGCGGTGCCAGCCGCAGAGCGGGATTGGTATTACGTTCATGACCAGCGCATCAGAAAATTGGAAAGGCTTCGTGCGCAGCTTGGGGTGGCCACTTGGTGGGAAGTTGTCTTGTGGTTCGCGAAGCGCGATGTGCCGGGATTCAAAATCGCTCCGAAAAATTCAAAACGACGAATTCCTTGGAGGAACCTTCGTGTCATTTTGCACGCAGAGGTCAACGCGTCCATAGACTCGGCGGTTAAAGCCGGACAGGAACGCAAGGGAGACCCGAAGGCCGTTGATCGGGCAATTGCAAGAATCAAGAAATTTGATCCGCCCGTTTATCGGCGGCACACCCAGGCAACATTGAGGAAGCAATATTACTTCGCAAAGGCAGAGGCGGACGCCAAGGCTAAATAATTCAATGAATTAGCCCGCAGCGCGGGAGTTCCGTTTAGTGCGCGATTAAATGGAACTAGATACTCTCCCCAGTTTGCCGATTTTGTGAAATTTAGGATGCTCGGTTCCACCACTTGGGGACGAGCAAATGCACGACTATCAGATTTCCGGCGCTGCAATCCCGGTTCAAGTGCGCCTTCCGGAGCCTCTTTTTAAGGCCATCGACGTGTATAGGCGGGCGATCGATGATCTGCCGTCACGGCCGGAGGCTATCCGTCGGCTCGTCGAGCAGGCGCTCGCCCAACGTGCGGGGGGGCCTTCATGTCCGTGAGGATGCTATCTGATCCCGATCTGCGCAAAAAGGGCATTCAGTTTAGTCGTCAGCATCGTCACCGGCTGATTGCTGAGGGAAAGTTCCCGGCGCCTGTCAAGTTGGGGGGGGGCTACCATCGCATGGGTGGAGAGCGAAATCGACGCTTGGCTTGAGACCAAGATCACGGAACGCGATCAAAAGCTGAAGTCTTCAACCAAAGCTCCGGGCAGTCCGGCCCAAAAAAGAGGGCCGACGCGACGGTCGGCCCAACAGGAAAATCTTTGTTGAGGAATCTCATGGCCGACTGCGCGCCCGCGCGCAACTCTAATTCACATGATCTCGACAACGATCCGACCATCCAGCGGATCAAACATGATCTGCGCCAGCACATGCGGCCAGCGCGGGAAATCGCCGAAAGCTACGCCATCTCCATTGTCACCGCCAATACGGTCTGCGCTCTGGCCGGCCTCGGGAGTGTCCGATGACCGGCACCACCGCCGCTGCCCGCCTTGCAGAGAGGCGAACTCGTGCTCGGGGAACTGAGGCGAAATTATTCATCCCCAAAATAGTCCACGCGAGTGCGGCGGACGGCGCAGGCGCGACCGGCACCGGTCACGTCCTCGGGGCCCGCCTGATACCGATTACGGCGTGTGACTGCAGCAAAGGCCAATCAGGAACGAAAAGCAAAACTCTTATGCAAGATGCAACCAGGCGCTCTGACGACGATGATGAACTCCTAACAACAGATGAGTCCGCCGAATTTCTGGACTTGTCCAAAAGCTTCCTCGCAAAAGCTCGCCGCAAGGGCACTGGGCCACCCTTTATCGAGATAGGCGACAGGCTCATCAAATATAAAAAATCAAGTCTTCGAAAGTGGAGAGACGACCGCCAATTCCTGCAGAGCCGGCGGAGGCGGAAATGATCTCATATATTCTAATATACATCGAAGAACTCTAATTTACACTGTAGTAATCGAAGATTAGGACTCAATATAGAAGTATATCGAGCCAATATACTGTTGACGTAGTCCTAATTTACTCTAAGGTGCACTTCCGTCCGTCCCCATCTATCAGGTGCGCCATAGGCGTCATCCCCATGAACACATCCAATCCCCAAATCGAGCCGTGTTTCGCCGACGCGATCGCAATGATTGAACATGCCGACCAGCTACCCGTGGAGAAAAAAAGGCACTGGTGTTGCTCGCTGAAGCGGATCGCCGAAGCGCTCGACAAGCCGGTAACGGTCATCCCGGCGCGCTTGAGCGCGGTTCGGGCCGCTTTGATGGAACTGCATCACGTGCCGCTCGGCGTCACCCCGAAAACGCTTCGGAACCATCGGGCGAATGCGAAGGCGGCCCTTCTGTGGCTGGCCAAGGAGAAGGCCATGCCACGCGATGGTGCACCGTTGACGCCCCGGTGGGAGCGGTTCAAGGCCCAGATGTCGTACCGAGGCGTACAGTCCAGGTTGTCTCCCTTGATGCGCTATTGCTCGGCACTCGGGGTCGACCCGGATGCCGTCGACGAGGCTGTCATCGACGGCTTCATGGCATATCGCGCGCGGGCAACGACCCGGCCAGCCGATAAAGCGACCCGGCGGAACTTAGTGCGGTTGTGGAATTCGAACATTGGAATGATCGATGGCTGGCCGTTCCGCCGGTTGATTGAGCCGCCGGTCAAAACCACCGAGGGTCCAGTCTGGGAGGACTTCCCGGAGGGGCTGAGGCAGGACATCGAACAATATCTGAACAAGCTCACCCGCGTTCATCGCAGCAGAACCGGACAGCGCCTGCGGCCGTGCAAGGAGTCGACGATAAGGGTGCGGCGGGCAGAGCTCGCGGCAGCAGTGCGCATGGCGGTGAAATTGGGCTATCCGATCCAGCAATTCACGTCCCTGGGCGCGTTGCTCGACCCTGACGTCGTTTATAAGGTCATCGACGCCTATTGGCAGCAGAATGGCCAAATCCCAAAGGCCTTCACGATTGATCTTGCCTGCCATTTTCTGTCCATCGCGAGGCAGACCCGCTGCGTCGACGAGCCGGCCTGCGAAAAGCTCAATGAGCTGCGAGAAACGCTCGAGGAACATCGCCGCGGTGGTCTGACGGACAAGAATCTGAAGCTGATCCGCCAAGTACTGTCCGACGGCGTCTGGACGAGAGTCGTAAATCTACCGCAAGTGCTGATGGCCAGGGCGCGCTCGCAACAAGGGCATGCCCCAATGCGGGCAGCTGTCGCCGCCCAACTTGCCGTCGCCGTTGCGATCCTGAGTGTTGCGCCGGTTCGTCTTGGCAATTTGACGAGCATTCAGTTGGATTTGAACCTGATCAAGCCGGGCGGGCCGGAGGCACATTTTTGGCTAGTGTTCCCAGACTACGACGTCAAGAATCGACTGAAACTGGAATACCCAATGGACCGCGTGGTTACGGAATTGATCAACGAATATGTCAACGACTTCCGTCCCACCTTGCTTCGCGGACATAACGAAAATTGGATATTCCCTGGGAACAATGGCGGCTGCAAGCACGCGATGTCGTTCAGTGCCCAAATCGCAAAGAGCATTTTCAAGGCGACTGGGCTTCGACTGACCGTTCATCAATTCCGCCATGCTGCCGGGGCCCTGATCCTCAGGAGCTATCCCGGAAACTACGAGATGGCCCGGCGCGTGCTCTGCCACCGCAGCATTCAGACGACAATCGGCTTCTACTGCGGCCTTGAGACTACGCAGGCGAACGAGATCTTTGGCAAGCTCGTGCGCGAGCACGCGGACTTCCGGCCAGAGGCATGAGAAAAAGGGAAATCGCAATGGCGGAAGCTAATCCGTCGGTGTACCACAGTCGCGGCAAGCCCCTGCGTGCCGGCCCACGATCTTTGCCGTTGGCAGAATGGCCCCAAGTGGACCAGGAAGCCTGGCAGGATGCCTGCCGACCCGCGTGCCGCCTCAAACGGGGCGGGGCCGCGAGCCACCTTGCAGCTGTCAGTCAGGGTGATTTTGAAAATCGTTATGGCGCTTTCCTTGGCTTTCTTGACCGACATAAACGTCTGGATCTGAACGTCGCCGACGCAGTCGCGCACGTCACACCACAAAACGTCGAAGACTATGTCGCCGAACTGCAAACCCGAGTACGCTCGCTCACGGTCTGGAATTGCGTGTACAAGCTGCGGCGTGCCGCCGAGCTGATGACCACAACCCCCGCCTTTTCCTGGCTCGCCGAAATCGAAAAAGATCTGGCGCTGATTATGGTGCCGAGATCGAAGTATGATCGTCTCGTCATGACAGTGAGACTTTTGGAAGCCGGCCTGACCCTCATCGCCGAGGCGGAGGCGTTTGCTAAGTCCGATCATGCACGTGCAAAAGGGGTGCGAAACGGCCTCATGATCGCGTTGCTGGCATTGTGTCCGATCCGCGTCAACAATTTCGCAGCACTCGAACTCGGGCGCACTTTCCTTGAGATCAACGGTGATTGGTGGATCGCGTTACCGTCCGGGTCGACCAAGAATCGAAAGGTTGATGAGCGACGTGTCCCGTGTCTGCTCAAGAGCGACATCGGCTTGTACGTCAATAAATACCGACAGATTCTTATGCGCTCACATCGGCGAACAAATGCATTGTGGCTTTCGTCGACCGATGGGCAGCCGTTAACCGCAAATAACATGGGGAGCCTCGTATCAAAAAACACTCGCGAGACAATTGGCATTGCCGTTTCGCCCCATCTCTTTCGCACGGCGGCAGCTTCCACGGCAGCCGTCTACGGCGACAACAATCCTTATCTCGCAAGTGTATTGCTCCAACACACAGACCCTCGCGTGACCGAGGAACATTACAATCGTGCGAGCAGCATGAGTGCCATGAGTGACTATTCCGCCATCACGGACACATTTCGATGCAAATGACTGATCGATGCAAATGACTGAAAATCACGGTGTCGGTGGTTCAATTCCGCCCCTGGGCACCACAATGCAAGCGGTCTTCGCGGCGGCGTTTCCCGATGTTGGAGAACCGTCGATATTTCCGATGTTTTGGCCACAATCGCCGGTCTCAAGCTAGGGATTTTCAGGATTTCCAGCTCGGACTTGAGGTTTTGCCGGGCAAGTCTCAGGCCGCCATTTTCCGATTTCCGTTTTGGCATGCCGCAGACCGGTCGACAACTAGCAAAGACCGGGTCGTAAGTCCCGCTGCCAGTTGCCTTGGCGGCACCGCGTAACGGTGGCACTGGCATAACGGTCGCCACTTTCACGGCGGCCTTGGCGCTCGCCACCGTGTCGGGCGGCTTCAGTGTCTACGGTATGACCTCGATCTTCGTCGGTGCGCGGCGCGCCGCTATGGCGCGTGCTTGCCGACCGTGTTTTCCTCGATGCCGCCCTCTTCCATGTGAAGGTAGAGCAGGCGCAGGCGAACTCGATCATGAGAGCGTGTGCCGGGCATGTACTTCCTTGATGGGTTTCGCAAAAAGCTCACCCCATCCTACGCTTCCGGTTTTTTTCAAGGCAGCGACGTTACCCTCCCCTCGCCCACATTCGGTGAGGACGGCGAGCAAACACCGAGCGCCGCATCACGAAGAATGCCGCCGTGCCGACACGAAAAGGCCGCTGCCTGATGATGGCCGCGGTCCCGCCCTCGCTGCGCCTCGTCGAGTGTCACCGCGGCAATGCCAATGTCCTTCAACCTTGCAAAAG
>Ga0210402_10005001_pt1 | contig 11934 bp, 5 predicted proteins | sample IncBWC7MmetaG_FD_161055 | JGI IMG/M metagenome (GOLD analysis project Ga0210402, IMG submission 161055) | Forest soil microbial communities from Barre Woods Harvard Forest LTER site, Petersham, Massachusetts, United States - Inc-BW-C-7-M | ecosystem: Environmental > Terrestrial > Soil >...
GTCGCGCAGGTGGCAATGGGCGCCAATCCGCAGCAGACGCTGCAAGCATTTCGCGAGGCCGAGGCCTACCCCGGACCCTCGCTGATCCTGGCCTACTCGCACTGCATCGCGCACGGCATCGACATGACCACGGCGATGACCGATCAGAAGATTGCAGTCGAATCGGGCCAGTGGCTGCTCTATCGGTACAGCCCGGAGCGCGCCGCGGCGGGCGAAAATCCGCTGGCACTCGACTCGCGCGCTCCTACACGCAAAGTGCAGGAATATCTGCTGCAGCAGACGCGCTTCAAAATGCTCACCAAGAGCAAGCCGGAAGATGCGGCGCGGCTGTGGAAGTTGGCGCAGCACGATGTGGAAACTCGTTACCGCATGTATGAATACATGGCCAGCCGCAAGACAGCGCCAGATGCGGAGCCAGATTCTAAGACGAACCCGAAGGAAGAGGCCGCACCGGCGGCCGTGAAACCGGTACCGGAAGGAACTGCGCGCTAGCCGCGCCGCTATTTAGAAAAGCGAGGAATCATCATGATCGATCTCAACACAACCTATCTCGGCATGAAGCTGCGCTCGCCGCTGGTGGTCTCGGCCTCGCCGCTGTCGCGCGACGTGGACGGAGTTTGCCGACTGGAAGACGCTGGAGCCTCAGCGGTGGTTCTGTACTCTCTGTTTGAAGAGCAATTGCGGCAGGAAGAGGCTGACCTCAATTATCACCTGGCCGCCGGCACGGAAAGTTTTGCCGAGTCGATTACCTACTTTCCGCAGGCCAGTGAGTTTCAGACTGGCCCCGAGGGCTACCTCGATCACATCCGTAAGGCTAAAGCGTCGGTGCGCATCCCTATCATTGCCAGCCTCAACGGCTCGACCCTGGGTGGATGGACGAAGTTCGCGGCCGAGATCGAACGGGCGGGTGCGGATGCAATCGAATGTAATGTGTACTACATCCCCACCGATCCCAGGCTGAGTTCGGCGGACATTGAGAAGACTTATTTCGACATTCTGCAGGCGGTTAAGGCGACGGTCACGATTCCAGTGGCGATCAAGTTGAGCCCGTTCTTCAGCAATATGGCCAACATGGCGCACCGTCTCGACGCCGCCGGGGCGGATGCGCTGGTGCTCTTCAACCGCTTCTACCAGCCCGACATCGATCTCGAAGAACTGGAGATTCGGCCGAACGTTCTATTGAGCACACCACAAGCGCTGCGCCTGCCGCTGACGTGGATCGGCATTCTGTTTGGCAGGGTGAAGGCGGGTCTGGCGGCCACCGGCGGCGTGCATAACGCCCAAGACGTAGTCAAACTGCTGATGGTCGGGGCAAACGTTACGATGATGTGCTCGTCACTGATGCGGCATGGCATCAATCATCTGCGTCACGTGGAGCGCGAACTGCGCGACTGGATGGAGCAGCACGAGTATGAATCGGTAGCGCAGATGCAAGGCAGCATGAGCCAGCTCCGTTGCGCCGATCCCGGCGCTTTCGAGCGCGCGCAATACATGCGCGCCGTAAAGGGCATGCAACACATTCACATGGCAGGGTGGCGATAATGGCAACCCAGACGGAACTCACGCAAGATCACGAGAACTGGACCGTTCGGGTCACACAGGTTCTAGGGTCCAGCCGTCGCGGTCTGGACTCCTCCACCGGCGGGAAGTTGAGCCTGGGCGAGGTCAAGGTTGCTTTTCATGAGGCAGGCCCTGCCACCGAACCAGCGCGGCGCGAGGGTCGCCGCGCGCTGATCCTGCCGCGCGAGCACGGTGCGTGGGGCTTGTTACTGGTGCCGATGGTCACGGGCGCGGGCGTTGCGTTCCGCGAAAGCCACCACATCGTTCCAGTCGTGCTCCTGCTAGTGGCAGCGCTGGCGCTGTTCTGGTTGCGAACTCCCGTAGAGAGCCTGCTGGGCACATCGGCCATGCGGGCGCAAACCAAGGATGAGCGGAAGACGGTTGCGGTCGTAGTTGCAGGCTTGGGCACGGTCTCGGCACTGACCCTGGGTACGCTGCTGTGGGCAGGGCACAATCCATTTCTATGGCTGATTGGCGTTGCTGCCGGTGCGGCGTTTGTAGGGCAGGCTCTGCTCAAGAAGATGGGACGCAGCACGCGCATGCTCTCGGAAATCGTCGGGACGATGGGGCTGACCGCCTCGGGCCCGGCGGCCTACTACGTCATGACAGGAAAATTCGGCGTCACGGCATGGGCGATCTGGATGGCGAATCTGCTGTTCGCCGGGGACCAGATTCACTACGTGCAGCTGCGAATTCACACGGCGCGAGTTGAAGGGTTTCGCGCCAAGCTCACGCGCGGCTGGAGGTTCGCGGCTGGACAGCTGCTCATGACCGCGGTACTGACTGTCGCGTGTCTTTCCAGAGTGATGCCCCCGGTCGCTTCAATCGCTTTTTCGCCACTGCTTTTCCGGGGATGGTTCTATTTCATCCAAAAGCCCAAGCCACTCGTGGTGAGGAAACTCGGATGGAATGAACTGAGTCATGCAGTGGCGTTCTGCGTGTTGTTCATCACTGCATTCGCGCTGGCAAAATAGCGAACATCTCTAGCCTACGAGAAAGCGCCGGGCTGCGCCCGGCGGACGGGCGAAGGCGCCCGTCCCCACATAACCAAGGCCTGCTGGCTGCCTACTGCTGCGGCGCCAACTCAAGAGTCAGTACCTGGAAGGGTTGCAGGTGAAAAGTATGTGGCTCGTGCGCGGGGATGGTCACCGGTGGCGTGTTGCTATCAGCCTTCCATGGACTTCGGGCGGTGTAGGCATCCGCAGAGTGCGCGGGCAGTTCCAGCAGGGTCGATAGGCTCGCGGTGAAATCCTGCGGGTGGTCGCTGGGATTGCGAAGAGTGACAATGGCTTTCTCGGGCGACCACGACGCCCAGCCGTACACTTCGAGGCGCGCCGGGTCACCGCCAATCCAGTGAGAGTCTTTGAGTGTCTGCGCGTTCGTGCGCGACCACTTGGCCGCCTCGGCGAGCACATCCCAGTCGTCGGAAGAAAGTAATGTGGGTGTGATGTACATCTCCTGCAGTTGCGTGCCGGTGCCGAAGTAATCATGCACTTCGTCGGGAAAATCGTGGGCGGGATCGCTGCCGAGGCGCTCGGCGTAGCGGGCAAAGATAATGCCGTGCAGCATCAGCGAGTTCATGGGGAACAGCGGGCCGTCTTCGACGACCCGGCGGTAGAGCTGCGAGTCGCGATAAGCAATCCAGCGCTGGCGGTTGGTGCCGACGCCAGCGAAGCTGTGGTCGTCGCCGCCGCGCCAGATGGAATCGGCGTAGAGCAGCCAAAATGGCGAAGGATAGGTTCCGGTGGTGAGGTTGATATAGATGTCGGACTTCCTCGCGCGCAGTTCGCCAATCAGGTGGATGGCGGCATCGAAGTCGCTGTCGAACTCGCTGCCCTTGATGACTTCGTTGGCGTTGCCTGTGCCGTCGAACTTGAACTGGTTCACGCCGTATTTTGCGATCATGTCGAGGCAGGTATCGCGAAAATACTTGTAATATTTTGGACCTGAAAGGGCTAGGCCGCCTTCGTTGGTTTCAAATCCCTGCGCGTGGGCCGAAGCCAGGCGCTGCTGCTTCGGCTTGCTGTAGCCTCCCCAGGGAGACAGCCAGATGCCGGGGGCAGCGCCGTAGCTGGCCGCAGTTTGCCCCACCTTGGTCATCCCATTCGGAAAACTGGGATTGAATTTCCAGAGGGTGGTGGGATCGTCCCAGCCATCGTCGAACAGGAAGCTGTCGAGTTTTACGCCGCGCTTCTTGGTCAACTCCTCGCCAAAACTTCGAACCACGGCGACCGCGTCATGCTCGGTGTAACGGTCGAAGAATCCCAGGTCATACCAGGAGTTGTAATGCAGAAACGTCCGGTAGGGATGCGCGCGTTCAAGTTCGACGTAGTGCAGGAAGTCGCGACGAAGTTGGCCCGGATGGGCCACGCCGATCACGGAGGAATAGGTCACGCTTTGTCCAGCAAGCAGGGGGAGTTCGCGCGCGAGCCAGCAGGTAGCACGGTCTCCATCACTGCGGACGCGGCAGTCGGACAGGGGATGCTCGAAGCCCAGAAACCACGTCGCGGCTGTGACCGGCGAGCCCTTCACCTGGCCGGAGACTGAGGCGCCGGGCACGATCGCGTCGATGAGGCCGATCTGGGTAAGCGCGAGGGGCTGGTGCAGCGCGCGGATGGTCACTTCCTGACGAATGTAGTTGGCTCCTTCGCGGAGGATGGCTCGCCATGTGACTCGCAGTTGCGCAGCGGAGTCCTCGAGTTCGACGCTGATCTGGCGGCCGGGCGCGCGATCCGCGGCTTTGGGCGAAGCTTCGTTATTCAAGACTTCTTCGAGCCGCGGCGCTGCCACCAGCTTGAAGTCGGCGGAGTTCAGCACCGGCCCCTCTTTGGGCACGAGCTCAAACGGACTGCTGTCGAGAGGCAAAGTCGCCCCGGTGAACTTGTTGGCCAGTCTTTGCCAACGCAGCGAGCCGCCAGCCACGGTCCATGTTGCCGAGAGTGCGTCATTGGAGAGAGTGAGAGAGTCGCCCTCACGAACCGCCTCCACTGCGGAGAGCGGCGCGGCATGCGCCAGTGAAACGGCGAGGGTGATCAGCAGGAGAGCGCAGCGGCGAACTGATCGGGGCATTCGCGGAATCCTTGGGGAGCGTTGGGAAATAACGTCCGACACAGACTAAGGGACGAAAGCTTATGAAACAAGAAGGAACAAGTCGTAAAGTAGCTCGTCGGGAGCCCATCCGTCCCCAGAGGCCTACGAGACCAGCATTCGGGCCATGATCGTGATGCAATCGGTCCCGGCGCCCACGCTGCCCGAAGAGCACGCGCAGGATGAGGCGCCCGCGCCCCTGGTCATGTCGAGGAAGGAACGGGATTAAGTGGACAATGCGGGGCCGTTCGAGCTGTCGTCGCCTTTAATTTAGCTGCGATTTGACTTGACTTTCGCCATAAACGAAAGTAATAGTGTTGACTCGTAATAATATGAAAGCTGTTTTTGGGAGGCTGCCATGCGTGTCTACGGTCGCGGTTCGGTTTGCGTTGCCGGTTTCGTCCTTGTTGTTGCACTCCTAAGCGCGACGATCGCCCTGGGACAGGGCAGCTACACGGCCCAGGTCAGAGGCACGGTTGCCGACCAGACGGGCGCGGTGGTGCCGGGCGCCAAGTTGACTATGACCAACGATGACACTGCGATCGCCACGTTGGCTACGACCGACAGCAACGGCCGCTACGTCTTTAACGGTTTGCGGCCTGCAACCTACACCGTGAAAGTGGAAGCCACGGGATTCCGGGACGTAGAGCAGAAGGGCGTCGTGCTGGGAGTTGAGCAGCAGGCGACGCTGGATTTTGTCGTCCACCCATACTCCTTTCATGAAAGCGTCACTGTAACCGAAACTGCGCCGCTGCTGGACACAACCGGAGCTTCGTTGGGCACGGAGGTCACGAACGAGTTCGTAAGCCGGATGCCGTTGCAGGGCCGGGACGCCACGCAACTGGTGTATCTGTCGGCTGGGGTTACGAAGCTGAACAATGCGGATTCCTACCCCACAGGAACTGACTTTTCTTCCAACGGGCAGCGCTATGGGTCAGCCGAAATCCGGCTGGATGGGAACTTGGCGACCGGCCCGGAACAGGGAGAGGGAGCAACCAACAATCTGAGTTACATGCCGTCGACCGAGGTGATTCAGGAATTCAAGGTGCAGAATAACAGCTTCGCGGCGGAGTTCGGCAGCAACGGTGGGACAGTCGTCAATGTTGTGATGAAGTCGGGGTCCAACAAGTTCCACGGGAGCGGCTGGTGGTTTGGGACGCGACCTTGGCTGAACGCTAACGACTTTTTCTCGGCACGGAATGGCGTGCCCCGAGGGGGCGGGACGCACGATCAATACGGGTTTTCGCTGGGTGGTCCCATCTTCAAAGGGAAGACCTTTTTCCTGGTTGATTTGGAGAGACAAAGGAACATCTCGAAGAACCTGGTCAGCGGCAGAGTTCCGACTCTGCTGGAGCGGCAGGGCAACTTCACCCAGACGCTGACCCAGGGCCAGGATGCAAATGGCAATACTATTATCACGCCCGTGCAACTCTTCAACCCTTTCAATGTCGATTCGAATCCGCTCAGTCCTACTTACGGCGACCGGCAGCCTTTTCCGGTCGATCCAGCCACGGGTAGCACGGAAGTAATTCCCCAGAACCTGATGAGCCCGGTATGGAACCAGATGAATGCGCTGAACGCGTTTCCACTGCCTACAGGTCCGGTCGACAGCTCGAACACTAATTTCAATGCGCCGACTATCGAAACGACGCCCACGACCCAGTTTGATATCAAGCTGGATCACCAACTCACGAACAAAGTACATTTGATGGGACGGTACAGCGAGAACGATTATCATGACACGAGTCCCGGCTTATTTTTTGACGGGTCGCAGACGCAAGTGAAGACGCGGAACGTGGCTCTGGAGCACACCTGGTCGCTGACGCCGAATTTGCTGCTCACCAGCCGGTTTGGGCTGGAGTTCTACTATCAGAACGAAACTCCGCAGAAGGTCGATCCTGCGCAGTACGGCTTTCAATCGATTCTGACCGAAGCCAACAACATCACAAAGATGACTGAGGTGGCGGTCGACAACTATGCGGGGTTGAACCCGCAGTGTTGCATTAACACGATCAACGGGCACACGCAGTATGTCTACTCGTCGTCGCTCAACTGGGTGAAGGGAAACCACGTACTGAAGTTTGGTGGCGAGCAGCGGTTGTTCTTCAACAATTTCTTTCAACCCGACGACGCGACGGGACTGTTTCATTTTTCCGGGAGCACGACGGCCAAAAATGCCTTTTTTGACCCCTTTAGCCAGGATGGAGACGCGATGTCGGCGTTGGAACTGGGATGGCCGACCGACGGTCACCTCAACATTAAGCCGGCGGTGTTGGAGAAATCCAAGCAAACCGACTTCTACGCGCAGGATGACTGGAAGGCGACGTCCAAGCTGACGCTGAGCTTCGGATTACGTTACGAGTGGAGCGTGCCGTACACGGAGCGCTACAATCGCATCCAATTCAGCAATTTCACCGGCAACAGCGGGGTTACGGTAGACCTGACGCCGCCCCCGCCCTCGAGTGGGCTGATCGTCGACAATAACGGGAATCCGGTCGACCTGAGCAGTCTGGGGTTGGGATCAACGCAGTTGCTGGGAACCACGACGTTTCCGAGTTCCAACAATCGGCATGTTCCCATCGACCGCAACAATTTTGGACCGCGGCTGGGCTTTGCTTACCAGGTCGCAAACAACACCGTCGTACGCGGCGGCGTGGGGATGTTCTACGGGCTTTCGACCGCTACCAACTTCCAGTATCCGGGTACGGCGTTCTCGAGGTCGTCGAACTTCCACATCTCGCTGGACGGTGGCGTAACCCTTGCCCCGGGTTGGGCCCTCAACAATATCTTTCCCACCCTGCCTCCCAACACGTTTCCCACGCCGCAAGGAACCAGCTATGGTGCGTTAGCGGAGTGGGGGTTGGGGAACGGCAACGATCTGGGGACGCTGTCGGATCGCAACCCGGAGATTTATCAGTGGAACCTGGGACTGCAACACCTGTTCCCGGCAGGTATTGTCATCTCCGCCGACTACTCGGCGAATCGCAGCACGCACCTGCCCTGGGGAGGAGCCACGCGAAACCGCGATACGCTACCAACGGCGGCGCGGAATCTTTGTGACTCGACATGCCAGTCCAGCCTGGTGCCGAATCCATTTCAGGGAATGTTCACCGGGCCGAACGCGGTTTTCAACGAGCCTGATTCCATCTACAACAACGATACGATTCCGATAGCCAATCTGTTGCGGCGCTTTCCGCAATTCGATGGGGACTTTGAAGGGCTGCCCCTGACAACGGCGAGTTCCTGGTTCAACGGGCTGCTGGTGCGGTTCCAGAAACGGGCCAGCCACGGGTTAAGTCTTGAAGGGAACTACACGTGGTCGAAGGCGACTGACTACTCGTCGTATGGGGCGAACAGCTTCATCTTTTTTGACGGGTCGGGCCTGGGAAATCCTCAGGACATTAATAACCTGAGAGCGGAACATTCGATTGGAGCGAATGACACGCCGCAGCGGTTTGTGCTGGCGGCGGTATACGACCTGCCGTTCGGGCGCAAGCGGTGGCTGGGCGGAGACATGAATCGGGTGCTGGATGCGGTCGTCGGCGGTTGGTCGCTCAACTCGCTTCTGACGTTGCAATCGGGACAACCCGTTCCCTTCGCCTTGGCCAATTCGAGCATTGCCGACGGACAGCAACGGCCGGATATCACCTGCTCACCCAGGACCGGGCTCAGCTTGCATGACGTGGCTTTCTCCAGCGACCCGAACGCAAGCTACTACAGCCTCAATTGCTTCGGCGTGCCCAATGATCAAGTGCCGGGGAATGCACCGCGGTTCTCCGCCAATGCACGAGGAGGCGGCATCAAGAACATTGACATGGGTTTCTTTAAGGACTTCACGGTCCACGAAGGGATGAAACTGGAACTGCGAGCCGAGTTCTTTAACCTCACCAACACGGTTCGCTTCCGGACACCCGACTCCTTCTTTGGAGATTCCACTTTCGGCCAAGTCACCCGTACGGCGAACAGCCCGCGGAACGGACAGATCGCAGTGAGGTTCGAGTTCTGAGGGGACGGATTTTCCTGAGGGCGAGTGGAGCAACGGCGGTGGATGACTGGCCCGGAAGCACACCGCTGCTGGCACATTCCGAACCGTACAATCTCGGCAAATATAACTTCGGAATGTTCAAGGCAACCATCGGCCTGCGCGAGGACGACGAGTCCCGCGGCGTAGTTCCGGGAACTAGCTGCCGAATACTGCTTCAGAGGATCAATTCACCCATGAAGACAAGAATCATCGTGGCCCTATGCGTGGTGCCACTGCTCGGCCTTTTTCTAACGGCCGCTCCTGGCCCACAAGAGCAGGACTGGGCCAACTATGTTCGCATCGGGGCTTACGGGCTTAAGGGCGGCGATGCGCTGCAGATTGTGCGGAGCGCACAGGCCAGTGGAGTGTTTGGGATTGAGGTCGACAATGATATTCCCGGACGCTATGAGAGCTTTCTTGATCCCGAGGCGAAGCTGAAGGCGATCCGCGAGGTGGCCGAGGCGGCGCACGGTGCGGGGAACTACGCTTTCGTCTACATCGCCGGAACCGAGTGCATCACCGCGCATGGAGATCAGGTGCCGCACACTCTGGCCAAAGATCATCCGGATTGGCTACAGAGGAAGATTACGGGCGAGCCCGCGATCTTCGGCGGTGGGACGGCGTTTTGGATTCGCAAGGGCGATGAGGATGTGTGGGTGAGTCCGTACGCGCCGGAGTGGCGGAAGCAATATATGGAGCGGGTGCGGCAGATTGCGGCGACGGGGATTGACGGCATCTACGTCGACATTCCGTACTGGATGACGCACTTCGACGGATGGGAGGACACCTGGGCTAGTTTCGACGACTACACGGTCGCGGCCTTCAAGCAGCAGACGGGACTGGATGCGAAGCACGATTTGAAGCTGGGGGACTTTTCCGATCCCGCGTTTCGCAAGTGGGTGACGTTTAGGATTCAGACCTTCACCGACTTTATGAGTGAGATTGACCGGACGGCGAAGTCGGTCAATCCGAAAATCAAGACGATTCCTGAGATTTATCCTGGGATTGAGGAAGCGGCCGTGCGTGTGGGCGCCGACGTGTACAGCCTGTATCCCGTGGTAGACGCGATTGCGCATGAGTACTCGACGGGCAAGGGCGGGATGGCGGCAAGGCGAAGTCCCCTGGTCTGGTTTGAGTATCAGGTGGGGATGCATTCCTTCCGCGCGTTCGCGCAGGGCAAGCCGACGTGGCTTCTCAACTACTCCTGGGACGGAGATAAGGACGTCGACAAGAGCGAAGCCATGATGAATCTGGCTATGTCAGAAATTATGGCGGGTGCGAATTTCTGGGATGCGCCGGGACATTCCATGGCCGGGTCAAATGATTTGCCGACGCGGGAGAAGATTTTCTCGTGGATTCATGCGCATGAGAAAACGTTTTACCTGCCGCGCTCGCCGGTTGATCCTGTCGGGGTATATTTCTCGCCGGAGACGCGGAATTTTTATGCTGATGAATTCATTGCCTCGTACCGGGGAATCCTGATTCTGCTGATGCAGAAGCACCTTGAGTTTCAAATCGTGACGCCGAGGACGCTGGCGGATTTTAAGGGCAAGACCCTGGTTTTGCCGGATGTGCGCCTGCTGGGGGACGACGAGAAGAAATGGTTGCAGGGATTCGCGGCGCAAGGAAGAGTCGTGATCGCGGGAGCCGATGCCGCCGGGCTAGGGGATTCGCAGAATGTCGTGCGGTTTTCGGATTCTCCCGGCAAGGCCTATAGCGCCGCGCTGGAGAAAGATTTTGAACATGCGTCTCCGGAGTCCCAGCAGGCATTTCTCGACAGCTTGCGGGGTGGGAGCGAAGTGCGGATCAAAGCCGGAACGCAGGTTGCCACGTCGATTGCTCGGACTTCTGACGGCCACGTCAACTGCTTCTTCGCTAACTTTGCGGGGCTGCGTGCAAAATCCAATCCGGTGCAGACGGCGCAAAGCGGCGTGGAAGTGAGTTTGACTTCGAAGGTTGAAGGCAAGGGATTTTTCCTGCCGTTTCTTGGGGAAGTACAGACGGTGAAAGGAGTCCGCAAGGGGGACACCGTCACTTTCACGCTGCCAGCAATTACCAAGGGCGCGGTGTTCTGGTACGAACCGTAAAACGCCGCCAGCAATTGCTGCGCTTTAGACGCGGAGGGCGAGGACGCCCTCCGGACAGCTGCCCGGGCGGCGGCGCTACTTTTCGGCCGCGGGCTCCCAGTTTTTTGAACGCGCAACGGCCTCGTTCCAGCGGTTCCGCAAGCGGCGTGCTTCTGACGCGGACAGTTGCGGTTCGAAGCGGCGATCTTTATCTTTGGTCCCGGACGACGTTTCCAGATCGGCTTTCCAGTAACCGACGGCCAGGCCCGCCAGGTATGCGGCTCCCAGCGCCGTGGTTTCGGTTACTGCCGGGCGAACGACCGGGACGCCGAGAATGTCGGATTGGAATTGCATGAGGCTGTTGTTGGCGGCCGCTCCGCCATCTACGCGGAGCTCCAGCACGGAGTCGCCAGAATCCAGGCGCATGGCATCCAGCAAATCTGCAACCTGATAAGCGATGCTCTCCAGCGCCGCGCGGGCCAAGTGGCCAGCGGTCGTGCCGCGAGTGAGTCCGAACATCGAGCCGCGCGCGTAGGAATCCCAGTGGGGAGCGCCGAGTCCAACAAACGCGGGAACGAAGTAGACGCCGCCGTTATCGGGCACGGAATTGGCCAGCGCTTCGACTTCTTCCGATTTGCGAATCAATCCCAGACCGTCGCGCAGCCACTGCACGACGGCGCCTCCGACAAACACACTGCCCTCGAGGGCGTACTCGGTTACGTCTCCAATCTTCCAGGCGACGGTGGTGACCAGGCGGTTGGAAGACGGCACCGCGCGGCGGCCAGTGTTCTGCAGCATGAAACATCCGGTGCCATAGGTATTCTTGGTGAGGCCGGGGCGGATGCAACGTTGACCGAACAACGCCGCCTGCTGATCTCCGGCAATGCCCGCGAGCCGGATGCCGTCGAGTGCCTTCACGCCGCTGACTGCTCCGTATATCTCGCTGGAAGAATGCACGGAGGGCATCATCGAAATTGGGACGCGAAACAGATCGAGAAGTTCACGATCCCACGCGCCGGTGTGGATGTTGAAGAGCATGGTGCGCGAGGCGTTGCTGGCGTCGGTGGCGTGAACGCGGCCGCCAGTCAATCTCCAGAGGAGCCAGGTATCGACGGTGCCAAAGGCAAGCCTGCCCGCTTCGGCGTCGGCGCGCAGCCCAGGAACGTTGTCCAGAATCCAGGCAATCTTGCTGGCGGA
>Ga0210402_10005004_pt1 | contig 11932 bp, 27 predicted proteins | sample IncBWC7MmetaG_FD_161055 | JGI IMG/M metagenome (GOLD analysis project Ga0210402, IMG submission 161055) | Forest soil microbial communities from Barre Woods Harvard Forest LTER site, Petersham, Massachusetts, United States - Inc-BW-C-7-M | ecosystem: Environmental > Terrestrial > Soil >...
GCCTTAACGTCGTGACGCTGGTAGAGCGTGACGGCGCGTGCAGCGATGGCGTCGATCAATCGGTTCTGTCTCGGGGTGATCATTTTCGGGACTCCGCATTCCTGGCACTCGTACTTGTATTGCACGTGTGACTCGACGCGGACACCGGAGCACTCGGGGCATTGCCACCCCATGTTGACCCGGACCATTTCGTTGATGCTAGGCTTCACGTTGGACTCCTGTTTGTTTGGTGGTTTCAGGCGGCGGCTTTCAGGGCCAGCCGGGGGAAGCGCTCGGGGTATCGCGCTTTGAACGCATCCCATTCTCGCTCGGTCGTGATCCGCGCCGCCGTGCTTGTGCCGTGCTTAACCGCGAGCGCATTGGTCAGGCGCACGTTGCGCAGCCGATAGTGTGGAGCGCTCTTGCGCGGGCGCGCCGGGTTCCAAGCCGAGCGCGCGGCCTTGCGCTCGACAACCGGGGCGACCAGACCAGCCGCGAGCAACCGTTTCAGCGCGCGGGTTGCGGCTTGCAGCGCCGTTTCGTGATGCGGCTTGGCATCCTTGGACTCGCGCGTCGGGTTTGGATTGGCGGGGCCGCAACCGGCAGACCAGCGCAGATGGTTGGTGAGCGTGACGTTCTTAGGTTTGTGATGTTTGGTAGGCATTTTGGACTCCTGTTGTTTGATAGGAAAGCCAAGGGCGATTCTTGCTTTCGCCCCCGGCAAGTTTTGGGCTTCCAGGCTTGCGACTCCTTTTCTGGTTTAGTCCGCGACGACGAAATTAAAGTAGACGCGCGGGCTATGGGTGAATTCTAAGCTACCTTTCACGCCATCGGCCTTGCGGACGACAACGACAAAGGGAGCGGCGAAGCCGATAACCTCAAAGTCTCGGGCTAGGTCATCGGTGTTCCAGCGCTCTTTCGCTTCCGCGAGATCGCGTTGGGGTTGCCCGGTCGCGATCATGGCGCGGCGGACATTCTCGGTTTCGTCATTCATGATTTGGACTCCTGTTGTAGTTGATAGATAGGAAGGCGGCGCGTGCGCCGCCAGAGGGTTTTAGACTGTGTGACTCTCAACCATGCAAGCACCGTCCATCTGTTCGGTCCAGATTTCGCAAAGCTGATCGTTGGGAAGGGCGGCTAACTCCGATGGAAGGGACTTGCCGTTGTCATTGTCCTGAATGTATTTGCGAAGCTGCGCGTAGGCTTCGGCCTCGGTCGCAAAAACCTCGGTCGTGATCGGGCAGTTATCGCCATCGTAGGTGAGCGTCCAGACTGTAGTCATAGGGGACTCCTGTTGTTGATCGCCGACGATCATTCGTCGGTTTCGGTGTTGAGGAAGGTGTCGAATTCGTCGGCTATCAATTCCTTGATGCCGTTGCGGTCGCGACCGGAGATCGTGAGATCAAAGCCGTGAAACGCGGGCTTGGCGCGAACGACGTGCTCGGTCCAGCCATCGTAATAGCCGTGTTCGTTCATGTGATGAAACGCGGTGTTGAACACCAACCGCCGCTCGCCGGACACGTCGAGATCGATGGTTGTTCCGTTGTCGAAGCCGGACCCGCGCGGCGCGTGCTCCATCATTTTCTTGATGCGCTCGCCGTGCTTTTCGATCCATTCGGTATTGCCTGCGGCTTCGCAGTTTCGAAGCGCGACAAGCGTTGATGATAGTCGTCTATAGAGGGGTGATTTAGGCATGACTGGACTCCTGTTTGATGTAGGCGTTGATGGCCTTGTAGGTGTGCTTGATTCCAAGTTCCTTGCAAGTCCAGCGGAACGCGTGACTGTCTTTGTTTGCTGATCCGCGTTGGACGGCGGCCAGCATCTTATCGGCCACGGTATCGATTTGCTCGATTGGCCACACGTACTGATCGGGGAAACTCTCGCGAGCCCGCCGAATGTTGCGCCGATAAGCCTCGGCGAAGCGCTCAAAGTTTGTCATGGTTTGGACTCCTGTTTGTTGACGTGTGGTTAAGCGATGTACGTGCCGACGATGACCCGCTCGAATTCCTCGACATACTTGACAACGATGCCGCTGAAATACGAGTCGCTATGGTAGCCGTCCCATTTCGAGAGTTTGTTCAACTCCTGGCGGGCCGGTTCATTGTGCGGCGTGCGTTCGAATTCGCCGAGATCGTAGACGTTGCCACGGTAGCGAAAGAACGTCGCGTCGGACTGGCGAGTCTCGGTGTCGAGATAATCGAAATCCTTTTGCTCGGCCTCGGTTAGCTCGTACCAATACAGCACGTCGCGCGGTTGGTAGTTGGTGATGATTTTGAGATCAGACATTGTGGACTCCCTTGACAGTGCGAGCGACGCGCCAAGTGGTGCCTTCGTCAACGACGCGGTAGCTATAAAGTTTTGCCTTGTCGCCGCGCGCGAATTCACCCTTGGCCATCGCGTTCTCGAAAGCCGCGCGTTTGCGCGCGCCTTCATAGGTTTTGTAAACCTCTTTCAATAGTTTCATTTCGGACTCCTGTTGTTGATGTTTCATTCCCAAAGCCGACGCGCTTTCGCAACGTCGGCGGCGCGCTCAACGTCGAGCCGGTCTAGCTTTCGGTTGAACGCGTGGTTGATAGGCTCGCCGTTAATCCGGGCGTCGCAACCATCGCTGGCCCGGATCAATAGCTTTGCGGCTTCACGCATGGCGGCCTCGCCGTGCATCGCTGTTCGCACTGGCGACCAGCGCGCGGGATCTTTCATCATCCCGCATTCCATTTTCTGACCGGGCTCGCCCTGCAACGCGGGGCAACCGCCGCTTCCCCATTGCTTGCGCTGTAGAACGTGCGCCGCCAGCGGGCAAAGCGCCGCCATGCAGCACACGCCGCATTGATTGCAAGGGGAGCCGTGCGGCGGTTTCAATTGCCCCGCCGCACGGGGGATGCGTACTACGTTGCTCATAGCCGCGCCTCCCGCACCAACTCGGCGAGCGGCTTACGACTCATGTGCATGGTGTAGCCCGTGGCCTTTTCCATCGCGACGTACTTAGCGAATAGATCGGGCCGCGCGCGTGCGCCATGCGCGAGATCGTTGCGGCTTCCCATGATGCAGAACACGCACGACAAGCGCTCATTGCCCGCAGCGTAGGCCGGGTGTGGTTCCTGGCCAGCGTCGCGGATGACGGCAAACACTTGCTTGGTCGTCAGGGTGTGGATCGGAAGCCACTCGTATGCTTCGCGGCCCGCCCTGGCGAGCGCATTCTTGGGTTTGCCTTGCTTGTTGAGTTGCTGATTCAGATGCACGAACGGTTCCAGCTTGGAACGGTCGCGGCTCTCATCGGCTCGCATGCCAGCGCAATTCACGACCAGCTTTAATTTCCGCGCCTTCATGAAGCGCAAGATCTCGCGCTGTATCGGGCCACGTTTCAGATCGCTTGTGCACTGGCGCTGACTCGATGATGGGAAGCTAGGAACGTCGGGGCGATCAGCAAACCGATGCTTGGCCATATTCAGAAAGGTTTTGTCGGAACCGTCTTTCCAATAGGCGCGCGCCACGACGAACGGCACGCCAGCGTCGGCGGCTTGCTTTTGCGCCAACTCCAACGCGCCTTCCCATTCGATCTCGCCGAGCGTCGCGTGCACGACCAGCAATTGCTTGGCCGGGACACGCTCTAATAGTTTGATCAGCATCGCTTGCGAGTCCTTGCCGCCGCTATGGTTGGCGACGAACAACGCGCCGCGCGCGACCAGGGTGTTGATGGTGTCGGGATTCATTTTGGACTCCTGTTGTGAGAGGGGGAGCGGCGCGAGCGCCGCCCCGAGTTAGCGTCCGGCCCGTTCGTATGTGCCGGGTGCCACGCGCTGTATGTCACCGCGCTTGCGCAGTCCCCACAGTGCGAACGTGGTTGGCAAGTCAGGGCCGCAAGCCGCCTTCGCTCGCGCGATGGTGACTTGTGGTGACGTATCAAACAAACCGAGAATGATCCGGTTGGCTTGTTCCGTTTTAGTAATTGGCATGTGCATTCTCTCTTTCTGATGCTTCCAAGAGCATCACGACGCGGCCCACGTAGGGGCCGCGCTTTGATGCACTCCATTAGTGCTTGTGGCCGTGACCGCCGTGCCAAGTGTGGCCGCCGTCGTGGCTATGGTGCCCGTGGGCGACCACCTTGCGGTCAACGCTGCGCCCGGCCAGCGCTTCGGCCTTGGCAATCTGTTGCTTGGCCAGTGCGGACCCGCGCGCCATCAATTGCCGATAGGCGCACACGTCCGAGATTGCCTTGCGGTCGTTCGGGGACCAGCCCGCAAACGTCACCGCGCCTTGCGGGCCAACGACGGCTTTCACGCTGCCGCTAACCAGCAACTTAGCGAGTGCTTCAACGGCCTCGCGGACTTGTTGCTTCCGCTCGGTCAGGGTTTGGTTTTTGGTGAATGGTTGGGTGTCACACGCCATGATGGCGATCTCCTATGTTTGAGGGGAACCGGCGCGCCACGCTTGCAGCGCGCCGGGTATCAGTTAGTCGATTTCAATCGCGCGCGGCTTCACAGTCGGCGTCGCGATTTCCTTCTGTTCGTCAAGAAATTCCTGACGTGCTTCGGGAGTGTGGAAGCGATCTTCCACCGGCTCATCAACGTACAAGTCGAGTGTCCGGCCTTGCTCAACGGGCTTGGCAACCTCGGTTTGCTCATCGAGATCAAGGAACGCAGTCCGCATTTCGGTGATCTTGCGGATGGCCCGCTTGTCGATCTCCTGCGCGGCTTGCTCGCCAGCCTGCACGATCTTTCGTGCTGAATCGCGGGCGGTCTTAATCGCGATTTTCACTCGCTCTTGAGCCTCGTCCGACAACATCATGCCGACGTTCTTAGCCTTGTTGGCCGCTTCGCGAACAACCTTCACGTCGCAGTTTCGAAGGCCGCGTTCCATGTCGGCCAGCAAATCCTTGATCTCGGAGTTGATGGCCTTGACGGCTTCAACATCATCGGGGGCAACGCGCCCGGCGATGACGTAGACGCTGACCCGAGTCAGCGTTGCCGTGGAGTTGAATGCGTCGGTGATCTTGCGGCCTTCGGCGATTGCCTCGTCCAGTTTGGCGGCACCGCTTTCGGGGCAGAGCAAACCAAACGCGGACTTGGCGCACACGCCGCGTACCAGGGACACCGCTTTGCTCCGCGCCTTCAACGCGGCTTCGTGTTCCTTGGCGTCGGCGATTTTGCGCTCGGTTTCCCAACGCGCCGTCTCGGTCTTGCCGTCCGAGTCATTTTCGAGATCGACTCGGTTGTAGCTGACGTTGCCTCGCACCGATGTTTTGAGCGAGACAAGCAAACCGGGACGCAGGGTTGATGCAGTTTGTGCGATAGACATTTTGGACTCCTTGTTTTGAGGGGGGTAGCCTGCCCCCCGCCCCGTGGGGCGAGGGGTATTGATTGATCGATTAGAGATCGAGCACGCGCGCCTTGGACTTGGCGGGTGTCTCAACGTCTTGGCTTGTGGCCGGTCGCGCCCGGCCTTCCGCCGCCCATTTCCGCAGACCGGCGATTTTTTCGGCTGCGGTTTTGGAAAGCGGAACGACCGTCTTAGCGGCGGTCAGCAAGTCGCCGGTTTCGATCTCGCGTGCGCCGTCCGCGAATGCGACGAACATCGCATCGGGGATCAGAGCGGCGATTTCAGAACCAGTGAAGCCGTCGCAGACTTGCGCAACGGCCTTGGCGTTGACCTTGGCGTTGCGTTTGTTTGCTCGCAGCGCTGCGCCGACGATGGCCTCACGCTCGGCTTGTGTCGGGAGATCAACGAAAAAGATCTCATCGAACCGGCCCTTCCGCAACAACTCGGGCGGAAGCGAGGTCACGTCATTCGCCGTGGCGATCACGAACGCTTCGCCCTGGCGATCTTGCATCCATGAAAGGATGCCGCCGAGTGCGTCCGACGAAACGCCGCCGTCCGCAGAGCCCGACGTTGCGCCCTGCAACGCTTTCTCGATTTCGTCCAGCCACACAACGCATCGGCCAATCGCGCCGATGACCGCAAAAACTTTGCGGAGGTTGGACTCGGACTCGCCCACGAATTTAGATTTGAGCGCGCCGAGATCGAGCCGCAGGAGCGGGATGCCCCACGCGGTAGCGATGGCCTTGGCCGTCAGCGATTTGCCGCAACCAGGGATACCGACAAGCAATGCGCCTTTCGGTGCGGGCAAGCCGTACTCGCGAGCGGCGGGTGAGTAAGCCGCCTTCCGCGCATTCAACCAGCCCTTCAACACGTCGAGCCCGCCAACCGCATCGAGCCCGCCCGGAATGGGATCGTACCATTCAAGGACTCGCTCGCGTGCGATCACGCGCCGCTTTTCGTTAGCGACCGTCGCCGGGTCAATCTTGCGCAACTGCACAAGCGACCGAGCGTAGCAAGCCTGCGCTTCCTCGCCCGACAAGCCAACCGCCGCATCGATGGCGGCCTCGCGTGCACCGTTAGGTGCCGCGTTGGCTTTGAATTCCTCGGGCAGATTGTCGAGCGCCGCGTCAAGTATCGCGGCGATCTCGTTGCGATCAGGCAACGGCCATTCAATCACCGTCGCGTGGCCCGCCAACTCGGGCGGAACCTCGGTCGATGGCGTCAGGACAACGACCGCTTGCGCTGACTCACGCGGGATGCCGGGAAGCAACCGTGCGAGATTTCGCAGCAATCGGTTCGTGGCGATGCCGGGCGGACCTATCAACCACGCGGGCAAGTCCCGCATGATCCACAAGCCTCGCTCGCGTCCGCCTTCCGCACGTTCGCGGATGGCCTTGAGCATTTCGCCGGGATCTTCGGAACCGCTGATGCGCGAGCTAGAACCGTCTAACTCGGCGGCACCCTGCGCAACGTCCCACGTTCGCGGAGTGTAGCCAGCCGCAGCGGCGGCTTCGACAAGGTAGCGCTCGGCGCGCGCTTCCTCTCGCGTCACAATCCAAAGCAAAGGATTGCGGGCGCGAAGCAAGGCCGCAATGTCTGCGGCAATGACTTGTGATTTGGTAGGCATGTTTGGACTCCTGTTGTGAGAGGGATCAGCGATTCAGGTAGAACCACTGGACTTTGAAATTGCGAGGCATCGAATAGTCGCGAACCTCGCTAGTGACGTTGCCACTTGCAACCGCCGCCGCGATCTCGGCGTCGGTGTGGCCGTTCAAACGCAACGCGTCGAGCGTCGCGCCAGTCGGGCAACCGGCCAACCGTTCTGCAACGGTCATCGGTTTGTGCTTCATTTTCGACTCCGCTTGTGTGATGGAAGCACGACGTATCCAAGGCGCGGAACGTCGCTGCGCTTGCCAACGGGGTTGGTGATCAGGATGACGCGCGGATCGTTGGTGGCTGCGAGATCGTACCGAAACTCGCTTCCCTCCATCGAGGCGTGCAACGCATCCATCAGGTTGATGATGCGGTAGGTGGTAGGCTCGGTCATCTTGGACTCCTGTTTGTTTGATGATTGATCGGATCAGGCGTAAACAACCTCCACCTTTTTGACGTTGGTTACGATTGAGTTGTTGACCCGGTAGGCGGCGAAGATCTTGGCGAATTCAACGCCAGTGCCGCCGTTGTAAGTGTTGGCCAGGACGCCAACGGCCTCGCCGCCGTTCGTCGTCTTGACCCGGACCCGTGTTCCTTTGGTAAACATTTTGGACTCCTGTTATCGGTGTGTGGATTAGTTGGTGACGTGGGCGACCGGCTCGCGTCGCAGGAAGGCCGGGATTTCCAGACCGGATAATTCCTCGGGAGAAAATGGATCGGTGCGAGGCCGAAACGTCGGCTGCATTCCGTAGTAGGCGGGCGCAACCTTGCGAACCAGGGCGACCGTCTCTTTCACAACGCGCGCGTGAGTGCGAGGCTTGCGCGGGGCTCGCGGCTTGCGCGGGGTGGCGCGGGGCGAGCGGGGTTTGCGAGTGCGTTTCATTTTGGACTCCTTGTTGTTGAATGATCACTAGCAAAGCGCGCCTTGCGACGCGCCTTGGTGGCGATCAGCGGTTAGTCGTTTTTGGGCATGCCGTGCAGTTTGATATCGGCGAGTGCGGCAATCCAAGCGGCCTTGTAACCAGCTTGGAAGGCGTCGAGTTGTTTGGTGGTCAGCATCGGGTTGACCGCCTTGTGCCAATCGATCGCATCAGCAACCGCTTGGTCGCCATGCCGTAGGAATTGGACGGTTGTCATTTTGGACTCCTGTTGTTGGTGAAGATTATCGTTGAACGTATCGGTTCAAACGACCAGTTTTACGAACGGGTTTGTGAACGGTCATGATGGACTCCTGTTAGGTGTGTCGCGCAGTCTGCCAAGCACCGCGCGATGCGTTGAGTTTGCTTCACTCTGTATGCGTTGGTTTGTTGCGTCGTCTGTCACTCGGCGCAATGCGTTAGCCTTGCTTCGGCTTCTACTTTACTCGGGGCTGCAATCCTTGCGCCCGCGTTCCATTTAAAAATGGCTTCGAACCGAGCGCTTGTTGGGATTGCACACCCAAGAAAGTTTTGTTTGATCAATCCGTTTGTATCAGCACCTTTGCAACCTATCGGCTTGTGCCGGTCAGGTGCGACGTTCGATTGCTGGCGACGTGGCGCGCGTGGCTCTGATTTTTGGGATTTGATCGGGCTTGGGATGGACCGTTTGAAGCCTCGCATTGCCTTGGGTGCACTCGGCTTCCTTCCATCGTCAATTTTCCCCGGCTAGGCCGGATTGCTTTTCGCGACGCTCGCAAGCCCCGCTACTTTGCACTTTCAGGGATCAGGGAATTTCACCCCTACTTACCTTACTTACCCTTTCCAGATGGCCACGCTTCCGATTTCCCGCGCTTTGTGCACCCTGCGATTCTGTCACCATCGCGTCGGTGCTGCGCAACTCGGAGTCGGCTTGACCCGGTTTTGGCGTCCCTCTCTTGAACCTGTATTGCGGGTTGGGGGACCGTGACCCGTGTCTCTCTCTGACACAGTATATATATGCACCCGTAGCCGATTTTCAAGTGTAACTGGAAACGATATTTAGCCCTTATAAATCAATAAGATACTGAGGGAAAAGAGGTATTTACCGCGCTAGGGGTGTCGCGAAATGCCGTTTTTGGGCGGCAAGCGTAGCGAATTATACCGCCTTGTCACAAAGCGATACCGCAAGAAAAGCCCGGAAAATCAGGACAATTTGCACGCGACTTTGATTGATCGCGGATCGTCGGCGCGGCCCGCCGTCGTTATCAGGATCGAAAGCCCGCACGTTCTGCACTTGATCAAATACTTTCCGCAGCGTGGCGTCGGATGCGCCAGCGCAGACTCGCAAAATTTCGGATGGCCGTTTGTTAGGTCAAGATCTATGCCGTTCGGATACGCGGGATCGGGCGCTTGCTTCGGGTCGCGTCCGCCGTCGATCCAAATAATATCAAACGCTGTCATCGGTCGCCCTCTTGATTGTCGCGTCGATGCGATCCAACACTTGCGCTATGTCGCCGATTGGCGAGTCCCGTAGCGTGTCGCGCAAACACCGCAGCGACTTGTTGATCTCGCGCAACTCCCGCACAGGTGGCGGGTCGCGATAAAGTATCCGTTGCGCAAGGCCGCGCAGGATGATCAATTGCTGACGCGAGTGTTTGGTGTCTCCTAAAAGATCTGACTCCAACACAAACCGCGCGAGAAAAATCCCGGCAATAGCCCGCTCGTTGTAGTCCAACTCAACAGGCTCATCGGTGAAATCGAGCGTCGTGCCATCGTCACTTAGTTTGACTTTGATCATCGGCCAGCCCTCGCAAATAATCGTCGCATGCGATCTTGGCGCTTTCGAACGTCGGGAATTCGCCAAGATTTTTCCCGCCTTCCTTGCCAACGATTTTTGCGCACGCGTTGAATTCGGATTCTTCCTCATCCTTGGTGATGACGAACGTCATTTTGCCAGCCTGCGCGCCCCACATTTTTAGCTCGGGGTAGTCTGATCGCAGCGTCACGAAATTCAGCATCAGGACAACTCCACGATATGCAATTGAATGCCGCCCCATTTATTATTTAGGTCCGCCATCAGTAGACGTTGGTCTGGAAGCGGACTCGCCAGTAAATAGGTCGCTTTGCTAACCGCTTCCTCGATTGCTTCCTGATCGAAATCCTTGAACCGCTCGCGGATCAACGGCACGATCTTTTCCTGATCTAGCGTCGCGACCACTCCGAAAGCGCCGTGTTCCTCGTAAGTGCTAAGAATAAAAACGCGCGGATTCATTTCTCGCCTACGTGCAGCATGTTGACGAACCGGCCATAGCTCACGCCGGGACGATCTTGGATCTCCAACGGTGCGAGCGTGGGCTTGCCGTGCTCCGGGCGCAGAATGTAGCGAACACCCATGATGCTATCGCCGTTGCGATCCTCGCCGGAAAACATCACGGCTTCGCGCCGGTCAGGGAATTCACTTAGCCGTCCTTGACTGGCGTAGCGCGTGACCGTCTCGGCTCGGTCGAGCCCGACTGCGGCCATCCAAGCCTCATCGATGAACAGATAGCGGCGCGCGCGCACCAGCATGAAATAGGCGCGCATCAGAATCGCCGCCGCGTCCTTGTCTGGTCCTACATCGGTTTTGATTTCGTGGTTGCCGTCGCCGCGAACGACGTGCCACATCGGATAGATCATGCCGTGCTTGGCGAACCGCTCGGCGATCAGCGGCGAGGCAAAGTCAACCATTTCGCGCAGCGTGTTCATTGCTTGGTTGGTTCCTTGAGCAATTCCCCGGCTTCCTGCGGCATGTTCAACGCCGTTGCCGTGACAAAGCCGTGGGCGATATTGACGCCTTGCCATAGGTGCGCCTCGCGTACCTCTGCCGGGAGCCCTGCGCACTGTTGCCGTATGATCATTCCAACGGTCGTTGCTAGGACAGGCAACGCGTCATCGTATGCTATGCCGGTTTCCTTTAACCATGCGATCAGCGATTGGCTGTTTTTCTTGAGCCTGTCTATTCGTTCCGTTGGAAGGTCCATCACGACAAATCCTCAATCATTCTCGGTTGTCTCTTATCTTCGATTCCCGGACCACGGACGCACATTCCGCGAAGCGTGAAACCGACACGCTCATCATTCGTGCCGCGCACTTGCTCAAACGACCGGATCTCAATCGTGTAGCCTTGCTCCTGCATATCGCGGAAAAACGCTCGTACTGATTCAAACATCACGCGTGGCCTTTCAACTCGGGTTGCCCCTCAAAGCGAGCAATCATTTCTTTCATCAACGTAACCAAGTGTCGGCGATCCGCGCCGTTGCTCATAAAGTTGCAGCGCCCGGACGTGTCGCCGTATTCGAACGTCAACAACACAAGGCCGACTTTGCGATCATCGCCCCGTGCGTCGCCGTTCATAAACTGGTCTAGCGTTCGCATGATCGCGGTCATCTGTTCGACGTACTTTTCCTCAACAGGCCGGTCGCCCAGGCGTTCGGGTTTCTTGCTCATCGGATCACCAAAATCAGAACGGCGAATATCACAAAACCTACGACGATCATTAGGAGTCCTAGCTGCATTTCCATCGTCATCGTCATGGCCCGCCGAATTGTTGGATAACCTCTCGGTTCGTGAATTTCACCAGCCTGATCACCATGCCGCTCGCTTTGGCAATGTGCTCGGCTATGGGTGTGATGCTTTTCAGTCGAGCCTCATCGGCTGCGATCAGCGGGACCATCGAGCCCGGCCCAAGCAACGGCGCGGCGCACACGCCTTCATTGCCATCCTCGGGATCGACTGACACGAAAGCCCAAATCGCATCGATGCGCGGCATAGTGTTCTTGGGCGCAAGCAAAATCTCTGTCATTCCGGCCTCAAATGTTCCGGCCACGTTGACCATTGCGGCCCGATATTCTCGCCGCCAACGATGTGCCATTTACTTTCGCCTGTAAGCGTAGGCGGCAGAACCGTCACCGCTCGGCGCGAGTCCAGCCGAATCAAGCACGCGCAATCCTCTAGGCCGCGCCGCAGAATGTAGGCTTTCAACTCGGGATCTTCGATTGCGCCAGGGTAATCAGGGTCCAACCAGATTTGAATCACAATCCGAATCGGAT
>Ga0210402_10005005_pt1 | contig 11931 bp, 10 predicted proteins | sample IncBWC7MmetaG_FD_161055 | JGI IMG/M metagenome (GOLD analysis project Ga0210402, IMG submission 161055) | Forest soil microbial communities from Barre Woods Harvard Forest LTER site, Petersham, Massachusetts, United States - Inc-BW-C-7-M | ecosystem: Environmental > Terrestrial > Soil >...
CCGGGCTTGAAGAAGAACTTCTCGTAAAAGCCGGCGACCTGCGGGATGTGGTTCTTGCGGTACTTGCCGAGATACTTGCCGTCGGCGTCGATCACCGCCGCGGTGTTGTAATAGACGCCGGTGATCTCTTCCTCGTAGATCGGCACCACCGTGACCATTGAGTACTTCTTGGCCAGCTCCTGCATCAGCTTGGTGGTCGGGCCGTCGGGAATGCGTTCGACGGCGGCGTACCACTTGGCATCCTGGCTGGGACAGAAGTAGGGCTGGGTGAAGACCTCCTGCAGGCACAAGACCTGGACGCCCCTGCGGCCGGCTTCCTCGATCAGCGGGACGTGCGCGGCCACCATGCGCTCGCGGATCTGGTCCGGCGACATGGTCGTGTCGCCCTTCAGCGCCATCTGGATCAGTCCGCCCTTCAAGATGGTCATAGTCATCTCCGCTCGATAAGCCCATGGCCCACGCTTTGGTCTCAATGGCCGTGGCGCAGGTCGTTCCACGCGATGGCGCGTTCCGGCGGTCCCTACGGTACTGCAAAAGAGGAATCTTTTCGATGGCATCCCGATCCGTCGCGCAGAGCGAATCCATTGCGGCCTTCATTCCCGCGCTCGAACTTCTCATCACGGAAGCGATGGACGAGTGGAAGATTCCCGGCCTCACCGTTGCGGTGGTGCAAAACGGGGAGGTGGCGCTCGTCAGGGCCTATGGCCTTCGCGATGCCGACGGGGGGGCCAAAGCCGACCTCAACCTAGTGCAGAGGGACGTCCGCTTCCAGTGGTAGAAACGGACATTGCACTGGCATCCCGCCACGTCGGCGTTTGACCGAGGCTGTGTGAAAACGGTGGAAGCTATTGTTGGGGCGCAACAATAGAAGCGAAGACGTGGTCTCAGAAATCATTGGCTTCGCGTTAGGCGAACGGTTTGAATCAATCGTGCGCCCGGACGACCCGCTGAAAGGTTTTCACACAGCCTCGACCTAAAGCGGACCTAAACTCGCTATAGCGGCGCAACTTTCGGGCCGGGCTTCCACGTGGCAGCGGGGCGGGCAGTCGATGGCTCGGCATATGACCGCTGGACTGGCCGCTGGTCTCGACTTTTTGTCCCCGCGGTGCTTGCGGCTGCTGAAGTAGCGCCAAGTTACCGAGTTCTCGACGTCGCGACCGGAACGGGCGAGGCCGCGCTAATGACGCTCCCAATCGTCGGCATTTTGGGCCTCGTGATTGGGGTGGATATTTCGCCCGCGATGCTTGAAGCTGCGCGTGACCGGCTACCCTCCGGGCGAATTGGTGTGCTTGCAAAGTATCGTCGTCTGTAGGGATCAGACCAGCGTTTCGGTTTCACCGAGCTCGTTCAGCACTTCCAGCCGAAAATGCCCGTCGAGGACCAGGTACTTGCCCTCGATCGGCGATCAGGAGCCACGACGAGCGGCTCGACCACGCCGATCTCTCGTACGGAAGCGGTGGTCTCGTATTCGCTACCCAATGACTTCGAAGTGCGGCGCGTTCAAGCCGAGCAGAGCATGGGCTTCGTCAAGTGAATCCACAACGGTTGGGAGATTGTCTCCAGCCAGTCTCTGGCTTTGCACGAAAGTGTTCACGAGGCTGCACGCTAATGTTCGGGATTGCACCATCACTCGCTGTCCACGCACAATTGCAGAACGGGTGCCTCGCTCCGAGGCCTTTGTCTCCGGCACCGCTATGGCAGCAATCTCGCTGAAGTCGTAGAGGCCTCGGATCGATGGCCCATCTGTCGTCTCCTCGCGGGCGAGAAAGGCGATCAATGCAATGTCGAGATCTAACAGATCTTGAGTAGCAATCACGCCTACAGCCTTTGCCCTAAGCACCCGATGCGTACGCTCGAAAGCCAAAAGGAACTTCATGAGTTTTGCGACCGTGTTCGTGCAATCATCGAATGCCTTATTATACTTTTGGACGCGCCCTATGTGTACCGAATACCTTACGCTGTGCGTGACGCCGTGATTGACACCCGCATGTTGAACTTGACACCACGGCTCTGCGTGAACGCCAGCTATTCACCTCTGTTGCAAACGTTGCAAGCTCAGTGTCAGTCATACAGACAGGCCAGCAGTGCTCTGGTGTTTGTAACGTTAGCATTCACCAAGCAATGCATGATAGAACCCGGCGCAAATTTGGGAGGGACAGATGGCTAAAGCGACGAAAAAGAAGACTAGGCCGCGTGGCGCGGCTTGGACGGGGACGATGCACGCCGAGCTGCGGAAGCATTCAAAGGCGAGAACACCAATTGCGAAGATCTCAAAGCAAATGAAGCGGACAGTTGGTGCACTGCGCCAGCAGGCACTAAAGCTGGGTATCGGCCTCGGACACCGGCGCTGAACTGTTAACGCTTCCGTCTACCACGCGCTGCCATCTCTCGGAGGGTCAAAAAACTGAGGCGGCCGATAAACCTGTCAGGTTGGCAGCGTCGGATATTCCTCCTCGGCGACTAACTCAAAGAGCCGTCCTCCCAAGAGGACGGCTCTTTTGCTTACTAAATCGGGCCAATTAGACGATGTTACCGAGGGCTTTCGTTGTGCTCGCTCCTATCTGCGATTGCCGCTCGCCTCTCTAAGCCGCCACGGTTTGGGGCGACGTACCCAAGCCAAGGAACTCGTTCGCAGGCGTCACAACGTCCCCACCGGCTTCGACAACCCTGCGAATAGTTCGCGCGAGTTCCACTGAGCCGGGCGTGTCGCTGTGTACCAATATTGAACGGGCCCGGACCTTCAGACGTTTGCCCTCGATCGAAGTCACCGTTCCGTCGTCGAGGAACTGGCGCACCCGCGCCGCCACCGTTTGCGGCGAGGTGATGACGGAGTTCGGTACCTTACGCGGCACTAGGCCACCGTGCTCGTCATAGGCTCGGTCAGCGAGAAAGAGGGTCAGCGTGCGCAGGCCCGCCCGCTCGGCAGAGCGCTCGACCTCTGTGTCCGGCATTGAATAGATGATCAAATCGCGATCCAGACATGCGATGGCGCGGGAGAGAAGGTCGGCAATGCTGCGATCGGCGAGTGCCATGTTGCCGAGGGCAGCATGGTAGCTGACGTGGCTCACGCGGTGGCCAGCCGCCACCGCGATCCCCTGCAGCGCGCCTACCTGGTAGATCAGATGCCTTTCCAGCTCTGCGCTATCCATTTGGATCACACGGCGACCGAAACCCATCAGGTCAGGCAGGCCTGGATGTGCACCGATCGAGACGCCGCGCTCCTTCGCCATCTCTACCGTGCGGCCCATGATCACCGGGTCGCCGGCATGGAACCCGCAAGCGATGTTGGCCGAAGACACGACGTCTATCAGCGCCTCGTCGTCCCCCACTCGATAGAGTCCAAAGCCTTCGCCCATGTCTGAGTTAATATCGATCTGCATTGGTGTCCTCCGTTTCAAAGTGAACGAAAAAGGTCGGTAGTGCGACGAACCTGCGCGAGATATGCGGTCACCGGTGCCATTGCATCGACGGCGTGCTCATAGGTGACGTCTTCGAATCTGATGTAGCTGCCCAGCCGCGCCTGGCCGAGACGCCAGAGATCGGCTTCGATGACCGTGGCGATCTTGGGATAACCGCCGGCGGTGTTCGCATCGCTCATTTGGATGATCGGCTCGCCCGAGGGGGGTACCTGGACGATGCCCGAGACCAGGCCGTAAGACCGCAATTCGACCGGCGCCGCAAGCTTGAGCGGCTGGCCGGAGAGCCGATAGCCGCCGCGGTCACTCTGGTGCATGATCCTCCAGTCGGTCGCCCAGAATCTCGCCTGCACCATCGCAGAGAACAGGTCGTACTCGCCCGCTCGCAGCACGCGTACCGGCAGGACGTTATCGCTCGCTTTTGCGCTGCGGGACGGCAGCGCGAAGGCGGGCGGAACGACGCCCAGGTCGCCCGATTTCCAAGGGGCAGGGTGGGCTTCGCCATCGAGTGTCCGCAGCACGTCGCCTTGTTCTAGGGAACGGCCGCTGTAGCCACCGAACTCGCTGCGCAGGTGAGTGCTGCGCGATCCAAGGATCACCGGCACGTCGATGCCGCCGGACAGCGCCAGGTAGGCGCGGGCGCCGCTGGCCGGTGGCCGCAGGGTCAAGGTCTGGCCGCGCTGCGCGGTCGACGACCACCAGGGCGGGACCTCGCGTTCGTCCAGTGTCGCCGCCGTATCCGCGCCGGTCACTGCGAAACTGGTGTCGGCAAGGAAGCGCACGACGAAGGGAAACGTCTGCACTTCGATGGCGGCCGCGTTATCTGGATTGCCCAGCAGGACGTTGCCGACGACGAACGCGACCGGGTCCATCACCCCGCACGTGCTGACGCCATAGTGACGTGAGCCGAAGCGCCCGAGATCCTGCACGGTATTCAACGGCAGTGTCGACAGAACCTCGATCACAGCTCGACCCGTTCGACGAGGAATCTGATCTGATCGCCGGGCGCCAGCAGGGTCGGCGGCGTCTTGGCGAGATCGAACATGGGCGTGGCCGCCCAGCCGATGGCATTCCAGCCGTTCGGCCCGGTGGACACCGAGATGCCGGCCTGCATCCCGCCGATGGTCACGGTGCCTTTCAGCATGCGGAGCGAGGGTACCGTCTTGCGCGGCATGAAGATGCGTTGATCGAGGCCGTGCAGGTAACCGAACCCCGGCGAGCTGCCGATGGCGCACACGGTATAATCGCCGCCGCTGTGGATAGCGATGATCTCCTCGGGCGGCAGACCGGAGTACGCCGACACGGCGGGCAGGTCGGAACCGAGCTCGCCGCCGTAGATCACTGGAATCTCGATCACCCGGCCCGATACGGCTTTCTCGGGCAACCGGTGCCAGGCGTCCATCAGCGCCGCCCTGGTCGCTTCCAGATCGCGCGGCGGCTTGGTGAAAACCACCAGAAGGTTGGTAACGCCGAGCACGGCCTCCTCGACGTCCGCCCAGCTGGCGACCTCGTCGGCGACGGACCAGATCCGCTTCTGCTGACCGAGTTCGAACGCGCCCGGCGCTTCGAGCAGCAGGGCACGCGTGCCAATGCTGCTGACCTTGGGCGCGCTAAGCGCCGGCCGCTCCGCCGTGACGGTCGCGCGGCTTGGCCGGATCGCATCCATGACGGCCGGTGTCATGTCTCAGTCCCTTGCGATCACATGGTTGCTGGACCTGTCCCAGCGGACGATCACCTTCTCGCCCTGGGCGTAGGCAGCGACGGAATCGCGCGTCCGGTTCTGCTGGTAGGCGATCAGCTCCTGGCCGTCATGGAGCTTCAGATAGTAGTGGCTGATGAAGCCGCGGTAGATGACCTGCTCGATCTGCGCGACGATCGTGTTCGGCATGTTCTCCGGCGGCGACGAGCCGTTCAGGCGATTGACGACGACGGCTTCCGGGCGAACCGAAACGACGACATCCCGCGCGTCGGACGCGACGCCATCGACCAGCAGGCTGAGGCCGGCGCCGGTCGTGACCAGGGTCTCACCGCCGTCCCTGCGTTCGACCTTGCCGTTAAACAGGTTCGAGGCACCGAGGAAGGTCGCCACGAATTTGGATGCTGGCCGCTGGTAGATCTCCGTCGCCGTGCCGACCTGCTCGAGGCGGCCCTCGCGCATGACGACGATGCGGTCGGCCATGGTCAGTGCCTCGTCCTGGTCGTGGGTGACCATGACGGTGGTGACGCCAAGGCGGCGCTGCAGGGCGCGCAGCTCGACCTGCATGCTTTCGCGAAGGCCTTTATCGAGCGCGCCGAGCGGCTCGTCGAGCAGCAGGACGGCGGGCTCAATCACCAGCGCGCGAGCGAGCGCCACGCGCTGCTGCTGGCCACCGGAAAGCTGTGAGGGGAAGCGGCCGCCGAAATCGGCCAGGCGCACGAGATCGAGCGCATGGCCGACGCGCTTGACGGCGGCGGCCTTGCCGATGCCGCGCATGTCGAGGCCGAAGGCAATGTTCTCGCTCACCGTCATATGCGGGAAGAGCGCGTAGTTCTGGAAGAGCATGCCGATGTTGCGCCGATGCACCGGCACGCGAGTGATACGTTCGCCGTTGACCAGGATGTCGCCGGAGGTCGGCGATACCAGGCCCGCGATCATGCGCAGGCACGTCGTCTTGCCGCAGCCACTCGGGCCGAGCAACGCCACCATGCTGCCCGGCTCGATGGTCAGCGACACGTCGTCCACCGCTGTGATCCGATGGTAGTGCTTGCTGAGCCCCTGCAGGCGGACTTCGGCGGAATTCATCTGCCGCCTAGCTAGTGAAGAGCTGGTTGTAGCGTTCCAGCACGGCGGCCCGGCGCGGGATGATGAAATTCCAGTCCGGCGTGAACAGGCCCATGTCGATCATCTTGCTCTCCGGGTAGGCCAGGTACCGGGCGACGTCGGGAGCAAACTGGATGCCCTCGACCGAGGGCGCGCCGTAGGTCCGCGACGACAGCATCTGCAGCACCGACGGCTCCAGCATGTGGTCGATGAAGGCGGCGCCCAATTCGGGCTCCGGCGCGTTCTTCACCAGGGTCATGCTGTTGATGCCGGTGAACGCGCCTTCCTTCAGCGACGCCATGTCGATCGGCACACCCTTTGCCGCATGGGGATAGATCGACTTCGAGTATTCGATCCCGCCGATGCTTGCCTGCCCCTGCGGTACCATCATCACCATCGCCTCGCTGTCGTAAATCGTCAGCACGTTCGGCTTGAGCTGGGCGAGCTTCTCCCAGCCCTGGTCGGTCAGATATTGCGCGTCCTTCAGCGGCTTGCCGGTCGCGAGCGCGGTGGCCACGATCAGCATCAGCACGCTCTGCGTGTTGCGCGGCGTGTTGAGCAGGATGCGCTTCTTGTACTTGGGCTCGAAGATCTCCTCGTACGAGATGAGGCCCTTGGTCACCTGCGGATTGATGAACATGCCGGCGCTCGAGATGTTGAAGCCGACGCCGTAGCTGTCCTCGAAGAGGAAGCGCTTGTAGACCTTGGCGAGGTTCGGGATCTTCGCCGGGTCGAGCTTGCCGATCAACTCTTCCTGCTTGGCCTGCGGCACGCCGACATCATCCATCATCATGACGCTGAATTTCGGCGCGGTGCGCGTGGCCCGGAGCGCGGCGATGTTGGACAGTGTCGCTCCCTCGATAGTGAAGACGCGGCACTTATTCTTGGCCTCGAACTCCGGGATCACGTCTTTCTGGACGATCTTGCCGAGCGCGGAGTTATAGACGCCGACATGGAGTTGCTTCTCTTGCGCCGACGCGCGCGAAATGATGGTCGGGAAGAGTGCTGCCCCGGCTGCCGCCTTGATTACTGTCCTACGGTTGACCTTCATGACATAGCCCCTCTGTTGTCGCTTGACTTGTTGCTTGTCACACTGCTGCGGCCCGCCGCAGTCCCACGAGGCGCTCCAAGATGAGCACGCCAACCACGGCCAGGATGATGATCACGGTCGACATGGCGGGAACCGATGGATCGAAGACGTTGACCAGCTGGCGCATCAGGACGAGCGGCACCGGGCTGTACTCGGAGTTCGCCAGCCACATCGTCACCGGGTAGTTGTCGAACGAGACCATGAAGGCGAACAGCGCGCCGGCCGCGACACCCGGTGCGATCTGCGGCAGGGTGATGCGCCAGAAGGTCTTCAGACGGTTTGCACCCAGCGTGCGGGCGGCGTCCTCGAGGTTGAAGTCGACCAGCAGCAGGCTGGTAACGACGGCCCGGATGACGTAGGGCGAGGTGACGACGACGTGGCCGATCAGCAGGTTGATGCGGGCGTCGCCCGAGCCCATGGCTGATAGCAGCTGCATCAGCGCCAGGCCGGTGACCAGCGCCGGAAAGATCAAGGGCGAGAGTACCAGACCCTTCAGCAATGTCTGGCCGGGGAAGCTCGAGCGCGTGAGCGCGATGGCCGCGGGCACACCGAGCAGCAGCGAGCCGATCGTCGTGCTGAGCGCCAGCAGGCAGCTCAACTTCAGGGCCGCCAGGAAGTCGCGATCCTGCAGAATCTGGGCGTACCATTTCAGGGTGAAGCCCTGCGGGGGAAAGCTGACGAAGTAGCTGTCGGAGACCGACATCGCGACCACGACGGCGAGCGGGGCCAGGATGAACACCATCAGCATCGCCGTGATGAAATATAGGGTCCAGGCGCCGGGGCCGGTCAGACGGCGGTTCATGACATGGTCCTGAAGCGGCGGCCTTCGAGCAGCCGCATGGACAGGGTGTTGATCGCGAACACCACGAGGACCAGCACGACGGCGATGGCGGCGCCGAACGGCCAGTTATAGACCACGAAGATCTGCTGCTCGATCAGGTTGCCGAGCATCGTCGCCGTCGTGCCGCCCAGGATGACCGGCGTGACGAATGAACCGGCGGTCAGCGAGAATACCAGGGTGAAGCCCGCCACCAGCCCTGGCACGCTGAGCGGTAGGGTGACGCGCAGGAACACCTTCCACCAGGGCGCCCCCAGCGTGCGCGCGCAGTCCTCGAGGTTGGGGTCGATCTTGCCCAGCGCCGAGGCAAGCGGCAGCACCATCATCGGGAAGAAGACATGCAGCGAGCCGATGACGACGGCCGTCTCGGAATAGAGAATGGCAAGCGGCTCGCTGGTGATGCCGAGCGACATCAACACCCAGTTCAGCAGCCCGGCCGGCGTGTTGGCGAGAATGAGCTGCCAGCCGTAGGAACGCACGACCACGCTCACGATCAGCGGCGCGATGACGATCAGGGCGATGATGCGCGAGACGATCGGGCCGCTCTTCGCCATCACGATGGCCACGGGATAGCCGAGCACGATGGCGAAAGCCGATGTTACCAAGCTGATCCGGAGCGTGTTCCAGAACACGCGCAGGTACAGGTCGACCTCGAAGAATCGCGTGTAGTGCGCCGCGGTCAGGGGAGGTCCAACGATGCCCTTGGCGTCCTGCGTCAGCAGGCTGAAGAACAGCAGGTTGATGGCGGGATAGAAGAAAAAGATGGCGAGGAAGATCAGGATCGGCACCGCCAACAGGAACGCCGGCAGCGTCAGGCGCAGCGCGACCCCTTCCTTAGGACGGCTGCTGGCAGGTTCGAGTACTTGCGTATCGCTGCTCATCTGTGACCCAGCCCCGGAACATTCACCGATAGGTCACATTCTTCTTAGTAATGGGCAGGATCGCGGGATAAGACTTTCTTCGTTTAGGGTCATCGTGGAAGCTTATGCCGTCCGCCAATAGGGGCCTATCCCTGCGCGGGCCATTGGCGAAAGCTATGGCGGTAGAGCGAAGTCGTCTTGGCGCAAAAGACGCCGCTCCCCTAGCCTGCGGCGATGTTCAAGACCGCCCGTCGCCTGAAGAACGTCAAGATTTCGGCTTCGGCCGCCATGACCGACCGCGCCCGCGAGCTGCGGGCCCAGGGTGTCAAGATCGTCAGTCTCTCCTCCGGCGAGCCTGATTTCGCAACCCCGCCGCACGCCATCGAGGCGGCGCATCAGGCCGCCCTGGCTGGCGACACCAAGTACCCGCCGCAGGACGGAACGAAAACGCTCAAAGCGGCGGTGCAGCGCAAGTTCAAGCGCGACAATGGCCTCGACTACACGCTCGATGAGATTCTGGTCGGCAACGGCGGCAAGAAGATCATCTTCGATGCCCTGATGGCGAGCTGCGATCCCGGCGACGAGGTGTTGATCCCGACGCCGGGTTGGATCAGCTATGCCGACATGGCCATGGTTTCCGAGGCGACACCGGTGGCGGTGGCCTGTCCGGAGAACAACCAGTTCAAGCTCCGGCCCGAAGATCTCGACGCTGCCATTACGCCTAAGACCCGGTGGCTGATCCTCAATTTTCCCAACAATCCGACGGGTGCGGCCTGCTCGCGAGCCGAAATGCAGGAGATGGCGGCCGTCCTGCTGAAGCATCCTCACGTCTGGGTCCTGACCGACGACATGTACGAGCATCTCGTCTATGACGGCTTCGAATTCTGCACCATCGCCCAGGTCGAGCCGCGTCTTAAGGACCGCGTGCTCACCGTCAACGGTGCGTCCAAGGCCTATGCCATGACGGGCTGGCGGGTCGGCTACTGCGGCGGGCCCAAGCCGCTGATCGCTGCCATGAACAACATGCAGGGTCAGGCCACCAACGGCATTTGCACCCTGAGCCAGGCAGCCGCCATTGCCGCCCTCGAGGGTCCCCAAGACCTGCTGAAAGAACGCGCCGCGATCTACCGCGAGCGTCGGGATCTCGTGGTGGATTGGCTGAGCCAGGCACCCGGCATCTCCTGCCACAAGCCGGAAGGCGCGTTCTACGTGTTTCCCAACATCGCTGGCTGCATCGGCAAGACCACAAGAGGCGGCAGGCGTCTCGTCAATGATGCCGACTTCGTGTCAGCCTTGCTGCAGGAACAGCATGTCGCCACCGTGCCGGGCTCGGCCTATGGTATGAGTCCCTATGTCCGGATTTCCTACGCCACGGACATGGCGAGCCTGGAAGAGGGCTGCGCTAGGATCCAGGAATTTTGCCAGAACCTGCGGTGATACCGGATTGATCGTCGGACCGCCCGCGTTCCCGAAGACTTAGATGATCTCCAATAGCGGCGTGCCGAAGCCGACGAGCGATTGGGGCGCGGTCAGGATCCTTGCCAGAGTGCCGTCGGTAGTGGCGATCACCGGCGCATAGATCGGCCCGATCTGGACCAACGCGACGATGTCTCCCGTGCGAACGGGTCCGCCGAAAGGCACGATCGGGGTCGCGTGATGCGGGTGCCGAATCAGGAAGATGCCAGGCACCTCGGCGGCAACGATGACGCCGTCGCCGCGGTCTTCGCCGTCGTCGATCGTCACCGAGACCGGACTTTCTCGCGCCACGTCGGACTGCAAGACCATCCGCACGCGACAATCGTCGCTCTCAATCTCGAATACGCCGATGCCTGCGTCCGCGAGCCATTGCACGACCTCGCGCAGCTCCTCGACCTTCATCGGCCTCGCCCTTGCGCCAGCCGCTTCTCCAGATGATGGATGGTGACGCCGCCGGCGCGGAAGGCGTCGTCCTGCAGGATCTCGCGGTGCAGGGCGATGTTGGTGCTGATGCCTTCGACCTTCATCTCCGACAAAGCCGTCTGTGCGCGATTCAAGGCGTCTTGGCGATTGGCGCCGTGCGCGACAAGTTTGGCGATCAGGGAATCGTAGTGGGGCGAAACGACGTCGCCGCAGGCGATGTGGGAATCGACACGCACGCCGGGGCCACCCGGCAGATCCCACCGCGTGATGCGGCCAGCCGAGGACGTGAACGACACGGGATCCTCAGCGTTGATCCGGCATTCAATTGCATGGCCAGACAAGACGACGTCGGCCTGGGTCAGCGCCAGTCTCTCCCCCAGCGCGACCTCGATCTGCTTCTGCACAATATCGAGCCCGCCGGTCATTTCCGTCACCGTATGCTCGACCTGCAGGCGCGTGTTCATCTCGATGAAGTGAAAGGCGCCCTCCTCGTACAGGAACTCGAACGTACCGACGCCGCGATAGCCGAGCCGCCGGCACGCCTCGGTGCAGCGCGCACCAATATGCGCGATCAGGTCCCGATCGATACCCGGCGCAGGCGCCTCCTCGACGATCTTCTGGTTGCGGCGCTGCAGCGAGCAGTCGCGGTCGCCGAGCCACAACGCCGCGCCGTGCGCGTCGCACAGAACCTGGATCTCGACGTGCCGAGGATGTTCCAGGAATTTCTCGAGATAGAGGTCGGCATTGGCGAAGGCACGGCGTGCTTCGGCGCGGGTGATCGCGAGCGCATCGGCGAGCTCGGAGTGGCATCGCACCACGCGCATGCCGCGGCCACCGCCGCCGCCCGCGGCCTTGATGATGACCGGGTAGCCGACCGCCGCAGCGATCCCGCCGACCGCCGCCGCATCGTCCGGCAAGGCACCCTCGGAGCCTGGAACGCAGGGAACGCCGGCAGCCTGCATGGTCCGCTTGGCGGTGATCTTGTTGCCCATGGTGCGGATGGATGCGGCACTGGGACCGATGAAGAC
>Ga0210402_10005006_pt1 | contig 11930 bp, 8 predicted proteins | sample IncBWC7MmetaG_FD_161055 | JGI IMG/M metagenome (GOLD analysis project Ga0210402, IMG submission 161055) | Forest soil microbial communities from Barre Woods Harvard Forest LTER site, Petersham, Massachusetts, United States - Inc-BW-C-7-M | ecosystem: Environmental > Terrestrial > Soil >...
AACCAGGGCGTCGAGCTTGTCGCTCGCGGTCACATTCTGCAGGCTGCGCGTGAGGAAGCGGGCCAGATGCTTGCTGATCACCGGATCGGACGCATAGGGCAGACCGAATTCCTGGAGCCCGGACCGACGCGCCTCGCGCGGCAGATCGTCGAGTGCGGTCTGGGCGAAAAACCCGTCGAGGATGACCTGCGCGAGCGAGGCGCGATCGAGCGCCGTGGCAATCGTCTTGGCAAAGAGGCTGGAGCCGCGCGACGGAACCGCGATCGGCGCTTCCGCGAGCGTGGTGTCTTCGAACAGGGTGATCTTCGCCCGCGATGCCGCGTGCACCAGCGCCTGGAACTGCCAGGCATCCAGCGACTTGCCTTCGGCCTCCAATCTGGCCTGCAAGGTGTAGGCAAGCGCCAGATCCATGTTGTCGCCACCGAGCAGGATGTGCTCGCCAACGCTGATGCGCTCCAGCTCCAGGTTGCCGGCGACATCGGTCACGGCGATCAGGCTGAAGTCGGCGGTGCCGCCGCCGACGTCGCACACCAGGATAATGTCGCCCGGCGCCACGGCATCGCGCCATTGCCGGCCGGCCTGCGCGGTCCACGCGTAGAAGGCCGCCTGCGGCTCCTCCAGCAGCGTGACATTGCCGAGCCCGGCAGCCGCGGCCGCTTCGGCCGTCAGGCTTCGCGCGACCTCGTCAAACGAGGCGGGGACCGTCACGACGATCTGGCCGTCGCCAAGGTCCCAATGCCTGCCCTGGGCGTTCACGGTGTGGAGGAAAGCCTCTTTGAGGTGCTGCAGGTAGCGACGCGAGACTTCGAACGGCGAAAGCTTTTCTTCCGCACTATCAGACCGCCAGGGCAGTGTGGACTGCCTCGGGTCGATGTGCGGGTTGGACAGCCAGGATTTGGCGGAGGTTACCAGGCGGTCGGGCACGAGCGCGCCATGATATCGGGCGAACTGGCCAACGATCCCCGGCTCCCCGTCGACGTTCCAAGGCAGCGGGAATGACCCCGGTCGGAATTCCTCCGGATGCGGCAAGTACAGCCCGGAGGCCAGTGTCAGCATTTCGCCCATCTGGTTGGCTGCCAGGATCTGGGTGATCGGCAGAACCTCGGTTCGATCGGTTTCGAGATCGGTCAGCGCCATCGCGCAGTTGCTGGTACCGAGGTCAATCCCGAGACTGAAGCGATCCTTCATGGAATGTGGCGTCCTGATATCTGCGGCGTTCAAATAATGGGGGCCTGCTGCGCTACTCCCAAGCCGCGGCCTTCACTTCACTTCCACCTCCGCGGGGGCGATCGCGGGTATCTCGTCGGCAGCTCCGCGAAGCAACAGCGGCAGCTTCACCATATCCGTCTTCCAACCACGGTGGACGAGCACGCCGGAAAAGGGAGCACGTCCCGCAATCTTGCCAACCAGCCGATACTCGTCGGCTGAATACCCGGCCGGAACCTGCACCGTCGATCCCTCTTGCTCCGCGCGTATCGGATTGATCCTGAAATGTTCCTCCAGGACGCCTTTGCATCCGGCGTGAACGACCCGGGCGGCTGCCCCGACCTGTGCATCGCTATAGGGGTTGATATCGTCCATCAGGAAATCGACCAGCCGCCCTTTATCCTGGAGCATCCCCAGGAAGTGGACGATTTCGGCGTCCGCGCGTCTCGCTGCAGGCTGTCCAGGCGCTGGCCGGGCTGGCTCGGTCGCGTGCATTCGTGGGGGCGCCTTCGGACGCAGCTGCGAGAACACCAGGATCAAAACCAGAAGCGCCAACGCCAGCGAGGCTTCCGACAGGTACGGCCAGACGGGCTCGGCGGCAGGCACCACGGCCACCCCGCACACTGCCACGAGGATCATGGCGGCAACACTCAAAACCACTCTCATTGCGGATGCCCATCCCCCTTGGCGGCAGCCAATGAACAATTGCCCGACTCAGGTGACAATACGCAAGTTTTGGCTGAAGCGGCCGATCAGGACCGCTTTCGCCGTCGTTCTTCAAGTTACGATGAGGTGTTATCGGCGGCAGTGAGCAAGCTGGTGGGCCAAGTGAGGTCCGCTTCGGGTCCGACAGCGGCCGTCTGGCAAGGCCGTTGCTCTCGGCCTTTCCGGGACCGGGTTTTGCCTGCAATGTTGCGCTGAACAAAGGGCGATCCCGCGATGGCTGCATTTCTGGCGCTGCTCGAGTTTCTTCTAGCGGCCGGTGTTCACGTCGAGCGCGTGAGCGTGCCAGGCCCGAATGGCGTGACTCTCGACGCCGCGTTGGTGCTACCCGAGGGAACCCAGAAGGCACCCCCCCATCGTGGCTCTCCACGGCTGCGGAGGCCCCTTCCCGTCCCGTGACGGCCAATGGGCGGTTCTGCTGGCCAAAGTTGGCCATGCTGTCCTCCTGCCGGATAGCTTCGGCTCGCGAGGCCTCGGCTCGCAATGCGCGACCAAGGAGCGGGAGGTGACGCCCGCGGGGTTGCGCCGGGATGACGCTATCGATGCCGCCCAGTGGCTAGCAGCACGCCCCGGCACCGCGCCTGGCGGTGTGGCACTGATCGGGTGGTCGAACGGCGGCAGCACCGTGCTTGCGACGGCGCGCGTGGCCCCTGATATGCCGCCCGGCCTCTTCCGGCGGTTCGCGGCGCTCTATCCCGGATGCCCGTCCGCGGACGACGATCTGAGCTGGAAGCCATCCGCGCCGATGATGATCCTCATGGGCGAGGACGACGATTGGACTCCTGCCCTACCCTGCCATGACCTGGCGGCGCGGTTTCCCAACGAGATCACCTTTGTTGCCTACCCGGGCGCCTATCACGACTTCGATGCGCCGAACCGGCCCGTGAGGGTGCGCAGCGGTGCTGTCTACACCGCGACCGGCACGGCGCATGTCGGCACCAATGAGCCCGCGCGTCAGGACGCGCTCGCCTGTCTACCAAAATGGCTGGAGTAGACGCGATGAGCATCGGAACCGGATCGCTTACAAGATTTGAGATGACGTCACGCGTCGAACGGCTTCCTTCTATGGGACGTGAAAAAGCGGGCCGATACTTTCGCGCGTATTGAATGGATGCTGTGTAGCGAAGATCTCGCCTAATCCCGCAGGTGCCGTCCTCTGGTCTCTCCGCGACGCACAAGGAAGGCGATTGATCAGGAGCGGGTCATCCCTCGGCACGGGCTAAAAAAACACTTAGATCGAACGTTTGGCGAACATCAACGGCCAGATTGAGCACCCAGCGATGCCTACTTTCCAACCAGCAGCTAGCCAATCGAGGTCAGTCTCGCGCCGCTGACCAAAGTACGCGGGACGGCCGGTAATGACGGTTTGAGTAATAGGCCGTACCTTGTGACCTCGACCTTCGCATCTGGATAGCCAGCCATGACGTCCGGAAGTGCTTCGCGTATCCGGCGGGCCAAGGCATTGGCGCCCTTCTCTGCAGCCCCCAACTGATCTTGAAGCTGCGTCCAACGCAGATGAAGGTCGGCCCTTAACCGAGGCAACCGGTACGCAAAAAGCGTGTACAGATCTAAGCCCAATGAGTTGTCCGACAAGTGAGCGATGGCTCTGCGGTCGAGCGGTACGCTGTGTTCCCGCAGATGCTCATAGAATTGCTGGGTCAGTTCGACTGTCCCAGACCACTGTGCCGGGTCTGATGCACTGTTCCACAACGTCAGCCCATCCACAATTTTCTGATCGCGCACAGCGACAGTCGTATTCCCCTCTGCATCTCGTTCTTCCCACTGAAGGGTAAACCCGCAGCGTGCGATCCGTAGGGCTTGCTCTTTGACCGCGTTGATCGATCCTCGGGGCCCGCCGGTTACGGCGAGACCAAGAGATCTAATCCATGCTGACATGGAAGGACCCATGCTCACGGTGCGGCTGCGTCTCCCTTCAGATTGGAGATAAATTAGAATCAGGCGGGCTTTCGGACCGAAGGGAACGCCCACGTAAAGATCGTTGGCCTCGTGGGGCGTTGCGCGACGATGAAATTCGCGCGGACGGTCGTCGAGTACGCCCGGAGTGACAATCAGTGTGAACCGCCCCGACTCTCGCCTCCAGACAGAATGGTTTTCTTTCGGGCGGCTGTGCGGGAGGTAAGTCTGACAGAGGCCCGAGTGGAGAAAAGCGATATCATCAGGGCTCGGCAGATCGATCAGGAGCTGGTGCGCGACTTCGAGCCGTTCGCGAAGCCTACGCCGCTCGCTCGGCGTTGCCCCCTCGGCTTCGGCCGCGAGCAATGCTCGCTCAAGTCCGGCAAACTCCAGCTGCTGGCGAGGGTTCATCACGGTCATCGCAGGCCTCTCCTCATTTTCTTCGTAACGCCTCCTGCCGAGTCTGTCGCGCTGAATTGGCCACTTGACGAATCAGGGTGATCCACAGGAGACGCCAGTTATCCCGTTGAAAATGCCACCTTGATCAAATTCATCCACGCTGAGGACGAGGCCCGCGCGCGTCGAGTAGGCCACAATGCGACTCGGCCAATTGCGCTGAGTCGACCACAAATAGGTCAGTTATCCACGCTGAGAAAGCCACAGACTCTTATATACAGTCGGATAGAGTTCTTATTATAAGCTGGCATTTGGCCGCGTAATCATCGCGATGGTACCGAGCAGATAGAAAACTGACAATCGTCCATGCCTGACCGGCATCAACGCGGCTTCGCCCTGGAAAAAGGCTGCTTGAGAGGAAAGAAGTCGAACAGCATCGAGGGATGATGGGGGATCGCGGACTCTGCAGAGGCAGACAGGACTGGGAAAGTGCCAGGATATGGTGCTATGCGGAACGTTTATGGATCGCATCTGTCGTCTGGATCGCATCCGTCGTCATTGTGAGTTGAATATAGACCGCAATTTCCAGTCGATCCGGCCAAGTCGTCGACGCTGTCAAATCAATCCACCAGCCGCCGTCTTTAGGCCGGGAAGCGCCCCTCCTGGTCAAGACCTTCTCGGCGACGCTCGAGTGGGTGCGGATTCCGCGTTAGGCGCATGCGGAGCGCTCTCCCGCGCCCTCTCTCGGAAGGCAGGCGCCAAATGTGGCCCATTCAGCGTGGTCCAAGAAGAAAGCCGGCTTTACTGCAGTCAACATCAGCGCACACCTTTCGCAAGTGGCCCACTCAGCGCGAGCCCGCTCCAAAGAGCCTCAGAAAGTGGCCTACTCAGCGTGGAGAGGCCAGCAATCTAAGGTGGGCCATGAGGGCCGTTCGGTAAGGCATTGGTTTTCTGCAAAACGAGACGAGCTGGTCGCGCTGAATTGGCCACCTTTACCTGGAGTCGCGTATAATCGGCCACATTGGTTCGGGTTAGGTCGCCATTCACTCCGGTGCCAAGTTCACGCCAGAACGTCGAATTCCGCGCCAGACCCAAGCAGCAGACCGAAGTGCAGACCGAAGTAGTGACGAGGCTCAGATCATCGGTGAAACACCTTAAAAACATGCTTGCAAACATGTTTGCAAGCATGTGCTCAAAAGCCATGCTTCTTCAGATGAGCGACAATCGCTTGGTTGATGAAATCCTGGTGCTTCACCCGCAGATAATGGCAGGCGTCCTCTAGGCGTTCCTTTGTTGAGATAGACACCCTCGTGGTGAAAGGTATTCTGGCTTCAGCCTCAGGAAGTGGCACGCGTTGGCGTCCCCGAGCGGCGGTCTGTTCCCCCCTTCCCTGCCCGGTCGTAGCCGCGCGAGGCGCCGTTGTTGATGCGCTTTCTTCATCCTCATTCTCCCCGCGGTGATCCTCGTCGGTTGCGCTCAACTCCTGTCGGTCCTGTTCGCTCATTGAGTTGGGCACGACGGTGTGAGCCACCGGCGCGGATGGAGGAAAATCGTTGGTCCCTTGCTTCCGCGTTGTGCCGGCACTGACCGGAGCAGTGAGTCCGTTAACGTTCCCTGGTGATAACAATGCGGCTGGTTCGTTGCTGTCGGCGTGAGCCAGACCGATGTCATCGTCGATCCCGGGGCTGCCGTCAGTCGGCGGGGCGCCGAGACTGCGACGGCCGGGCTTCTTCAATTTGCTCGGGTCAACTACCATTCCTTTCCTCCCGAACCAATTCTCCCGCTGCGGCGTCGACCAACGCCTGTATCACGGCCTCGGCAAACGCCTTGAGTTGAGGGTAGCGGACCTCGGTTACCGCTCGGCCCTCGTTCTGGACCTGTCGGTACGCCGGGCGCTCCGGGACATAGCCGGGTGCAACTCGATAGCCGGCCTCAGAGATATAACTGCGGGCTGCGTCCGCTTCCGCGTCAGTGCCAATCCGGCTCAAGACGAAGAGCAGACGCTCAACGGGTATACCTGCTCCCCTCAGGCTATTGGCCGTCCGCACTGCAGGGCGCAAGTCGTCGAGGCTCGCCCCGGTGGGAAGCACAACTAGGTCGGAAAGCCGGGCGACCTCGAGGGTGTCCTTATCCGCCCGTGCTGGACCGTCGATCACCAGTAGGTCTGCTCCGTTGGCGTGCGCCAGCGCCTCTTTCACCCCCCGGTGGAGTTGCACGGCGATGTGCGGTTCTATGGAACCAGTGATCCGATCTTTGTGCCAATCGATCGTACTGCCCTGGCCGACATCGAGGTCGGCGACTTTTACGGTAAGGCCCCCCCTAGCTGCTTCGACGGCGAGCGCGCGAGCGAGGCTGCTCTTTGAGACCCCACCCTTTTGACTGCAAAATGCCACCGTTGCCATAGGCTGACTGCCCTATTGAGTTGGACCTAGTACATGCATGAAGGAATATATGTCAACCTGCTTCAAGAGCTGTAAACATGTTTTCAAACAAGTATCCCTGGTATATCGAACTCCAAAGTGCGTGCCTCCGTCCCGGATCATAGAATGAAAAGCGCCGGTGGAACGCGGCCACGACGAAGGCACGGTGACAATTGAGGCAGCTTTCCGAAGCGTCGAGATTGCGCAGGTGTTCCCCTCCTGATTCGACCGGTTCGGTTCTCGGGGGGCTACGCAACGCAGATGGCTGTTTGTCACGCGACGGACCTGGGGTCGATCAATAAGAAACATGTATCAGGCATTTCGGCTCTCTGGCTTGGCCTGGTTGGCATGGGCTTACGGCCCAAAAGGCTATCACACGGTGCCGGTTGGACCCCCGCGCGATGCATCATTGAAACCTTCCTTGAAAACATGTTTACAAACAAGACCAAGCAGCGATGTTGGAGGTTGGTGCCGGACTTGTTCTGTCGCGGGCCGGCGTCGGGAGCTAAGCGCACTAAATTGACAGCAAAAAGAGCTTGAAAACATGTTTGCAATCATAATTGCCTGCCGTCTAGCCGGAGCCGGTCGCGACAGCTCGGACGCCGCAGGGCGCGTGTTGCGAGCCGTCCGCGACTGCTCTCTCGCACTCGGCCCAAATGTCGGTCCAGAGGTCTGCGCACGTTGCCGGGGTCGGCCCGCGTCATGATAAACATGGCGGCAAACATGTTTACAAGCAAATTGACCTGGGCCAAGAATCCATTCCATTCTACAAGTTAACAGATAAAGAGGCCTGCAAACATGTTTGCAAACTAACAATCATGTATCTCACCCGACAAATCGGCCGCCACCATGGGGAATCGGGGCCACAACCAAGTGCCGGCTATAGGACGCGCGAACTAGGGAGACGCACTGACCGGGGTCAGCGCAAACCAAACCGCAAACCAAACCATGCTTCCGTTACGCCGCGGCATAACGATCACCGATCGAGTGCCGCGGTAGGTTGAGCGACAAACGGACCAGCGACGCCACCAAAGTATCCGCCACTCAGACGAGGGTCACCCGATATCTGTCGAGGACCGAGGCCAGTTCCGGACAGTTCCGAAGCAGACGCCGAACGCCGGTTGAAAGCTTCGACACGGCGCGGTCGTAGATCGCCAAGTTGCCCTCGCCGTTCAGTCGCGACGGGTACCAGATCCCGTCAGGGCGATCGGGATGCTGGTAGAGCGCTAGGCTCGCACGTTGGCCAAGCCGATGCGACGCAGCCCGTAATGCATCCGTCGGTAGACCCAACGCAACGCCTGCACCGGCTCGCAAGTCAACGACATCGAGTGGTTGCAGGGGTGTCACGCCGACATGCGCGTAATCGTTCAAGTCGCTCTCGCTGAGCACGAGCGTTCCAGGATTGCCGTTCTTACGGTCGCGCAGGACGGTCTCCAGGAAGGCGGCCTCGAAGGTCTGACCGACGTAGTAGACACCGAACTGCCGCGGTGAGTTCTTCCGTGGGTCGGAGAATCGGCTCGCGGACAGCCCGAAGCCCAGCGGATCGGGAAAGCGACCCAGAAATATATGATGCCAGAGGGAGCCATCAGGAACCTGGGCTCTGATCAACTGGGCCGTAGCGAGTGGGTGAGGGGGCTTAGCCACTCCGTCAGGAGAACGCGCCGGCGGCGCTATTCTGAGCCGCCGCCAAGACGGCGTCGGACCGGCCGCGCTTGAGAGCATCGAGCGCCCGCGTGCCGCCGATCTCCGGGTGGTGCTGCAACAGGAACCGATACATGCGCCAAGGGTCCGGGCCGAGAATGTCAAACAGCCGGGGCAGGGCAGGGAGCAGTTGGGCGTTGGGCAGCAGTTGCCAGCTCGGGTAGCGGATCCCGCGTTTCGCGAATTCGAGGCCAAGGATCTCGTGGCGCTTGCGCTTCAGCCGAATGCCTTCTTCGGACATTCCGAGCAACTCCGCGATGGCCGCCGTGCTCAGCATTTTGGGATCAGCCAACAGCTCCTCTTTGAGCGCGGCGCCTCGTGCGCGTGCGGCTGTCAGCGCCTGTTCGAAATTTGCTCCAGGGCCGGCGCTCGCGGCGTGGTCGGCGCCTCGTGTGGTGACGAGCGTCCCTTGCACCGGATCGAAGCTGCCCAAAGCGACGGTCTTGGCGTCGCGTTGGCTCAGCAGAACCCGGGCGGGTTTCATGTCGGTCAGGCCGCCGGCTTGCAGCACCTGGGCAACGCGTGCGAGTTCATCGCGCGTCATCGGGCGCAGCGTGAACAACGCGGTTGCCTCGACCTGAGGATGAATGTCTCCGCGCTGGCTGCCTGCGGGGAACGAAGTAAGGGCTTTGGTCGCCACCGAGGGACCTCCTGACTTGGCCAATATAGCCCAATTCGCCAAGTTCGCCAAGTGTTGCCTCGTTGCCTCGTTCATTATCCGCGGATCAGGCGACGGCAAGTCAGTGACCGCCTATCAGCCGGAGCGGCGCCCGCCGCCGAATAAGGAAGGGGTCGGTGATGTTGTTGCGCCAAGCACCCCAGGGTCCGATGTAGCTCAGCTCGCTGTCGTCGGAATTGTGGCGCGACTGGCGCATCAGGTCGACCGGCGTCAGCCGCAAATCCCCAGCGGCGGTCAGCAGGCCGCGCCACAGCGCGTGCCCGGAGAAACGAGTCGGATCGAGCCCGGCTACCAGTGAGGCCCTGCTTCATCAGCGCGCCGGCGCTGGTGAAGCGCAGTACAGCAGTTTCTCGGCGCACCAGGCTCATGGGGGCACCTGGGGCAGGGGAGGGGGCTCGGCCTTGCCAAAGATGTCCAGCCCGACGCCGCACGGCGGAACACCATCCACACCTCGAATGCGGTCAGCGGACGAAACGCGTGATCGCGATGATAGGCCCGGTTCGCGACCGCATGCGCCGACAAATCGGATAGGCTTGTTCAGTTTCCTTGGGCGCCGCGCCCGTTCACGAATCGGGCGACTTGCGGTTCTATCTGCGGATGAACTTCATCCGCACACAGCCATCCTCAGGTGAACTGCTGGAGCGCTACGCAGGGCTGACGCCCGGGCCCAAGCTGGTCCTGCGATTGAAGAGTCTGGTATTCCTGCCGGCGGGCAAGACAGAGTTTCTGCAGTGCCTGACGCGAGGCGGGCTGCGAATGCCCGACGGCAAGGCTTGGTCGTCCCGCTCCGTGAATGTCGCGCTCGACCAGCTTCTTAGCCAGAAACTGCTGACCGAGAACCTGGCATGCGCGGCGGCGCTCCTGCATCCGGTCGCAGTGGACGCAGCAGCGTCGGGCGATGCGGAGATGCTGGTCGCTGCGGTCCGCAGGACTTTTCCCGCGCGGCGGAGCGTCACCTACTATTCGGTCGCCCGGACGATTGATCGCGACGCGCTGCACCGCACGATTCGGCTGGCGATCTACGCGAACGACGGGGCGGAGTTCACCACGAACCGCGACCTTTTCGACAAAGAGTGGGCCCCGCATCGTGCGGTCCATTTTCTGGCGGCCATGGTCGCCGGCGTTCCGCTCGCGGTCGACTGGCTTGCCAGCCGACACCCTGCCATCCAGCTTGCCCTCTTCGAGGCCAAGTTCTTCGGGTTCGAGAGCGCCAGCGCGCCCGATCCCGATCTGCCCGCGCTCATCTCCTATTACCGGACGCAGCAGGACAAGGAGGGCTTCACCGGAATTCGAAGAGTGTTGCTGCAATACGACTTGCTCGCTGGAAGGCTGGACGATGTCCAGCGCGGCATGACGGCGATCGAGGGCATCGTCGGCGACGAACGGCTGGCGATTGAAGCCGCGATCGCCTTCCTGGAGGGTCGTAACGAAGCGGCGCTCCAATGCTACAGGGATGCGCTCAAGCTTCACCGCAAGCTTCGCGGCAAGCGCAAGGGGTTCCTCGAGGGTTTGCACGCGCTGTTATTCCTGATGGCCTTGCTGCGCGCCAACAATACTGCGCTGTATGCGGAGATGCAGGCCGGGATTGATGCCATCACGTCGGCGCCGTCGCCATATGCCTGCGGCGGCCTGGCGATACAGGCGCTGCTCTGGCTGGTTCAGGGGCTTGCAACGAAGGCGCGTGAGCTCTTGGGAAAGCTCCATGCGGCGATGCCGACGGAGCCGCTCTCTCTGGCCTGCATCGCTCTTGCGGAGCACGCCGTCGAGCCGGCCCTCACGCGAGGAAGACGTGCCGACCTCGCCGCGCGGTTCGACCATCTGAAGGATGCGCTGCCGCTTGTTGCGCGCATGTACGCCGAGATACTCGCCGAGGTGGCCGAGGCTCCCGGTCCGTATAAGGCTTACCTCGCCGCGACGACCGGGCGCCTGGGCGTAACCTTCACGCAGCTCATCCAGACCCGCCAGCCGTGGGAGCGGGCGCTGGAAAGTCTGGACGCTTTCCTCGGCTCCGAAACATCGAAAGCGGACACGGCAAATGGGCCTCGCAAGGCCAAACGTCTCGTGTGGTTCGTCGATCCGGAGACGCGGCACGTTGAGGTTGCCGAGCAGTCTGCCAAGGGCCACCAGGGCTGGACCGACGGTCGTTCGGTGGCGATGAAGCGGCTCTACGAGCAGGACCCACGGCTGGACTACCTGACGAGCCAGGACCGCGTGGCGCTCCGCTCCATTCGCAAGGAGACGAGGGGCTGGTATGGCGAAGAGACGTATTATTTCGACACGCTGCGAACGATGCCGTCCCTGGTCGGGCATCCCGCGGTGTTCGACGCCCGCTACCGGTCGCAGCCGCTCGAACTCGTCTCCTATCCGCTGGAACTGGTCATCACGGAGAAGCGCGATGGCTACTGCCTTGCGCTCTCGCACACCGCCAGTGAGACAACCGTATTCCTGGAGGCTGAGACAGGCACGCGTTATCGCGTGGTAGAATTTTCGGAGCGAATGCTGGCGGTACAGGAGATCCTGGGCCAGCGTGGCCTGACCGTCCCGCCGTCGGCACGCGACCAGGTCGTCGCCATGGTGCGTCGGAACAATCCAGCGCTGCCGATCCGCATCGAGATCGCCGACATCGTGCAGCCGGGGACGGAGGGACGCAGCACGCCTGTCGTCCAACTGGTGCCGTATGAGGAGGGGCTGAAGCTCAATCTGCTCGTACGGCCGTTTGGCGCCGAAGGTCCGGCTTATGTTGCAGGGCTCGGTGGGCGATCGGTGCTGGCGAGCATCGGCGGGCAGCAGCTCCGGGCCAACCGGGACCTGCCGGCCGAACTGGCCGAGCGGAGTGACCTGGTTGAGGCCTGCCCGACGCTGCGTGACCGCGCCGGGGTGGGCGCGCACGA
>Ga0210402_10005007_pt1 | contig 11929 bp, 12 predicted proteins | sample IncBWC7MmetaG_FD_161055 | JGI IMG/M metagenome (GOLD analysis project Ga0210402, IMG submission 161055) | Forest soil microbial communities from Barre Woods Harvard Forest LTER site, Petersham, Massachusetts, United States - Inc-BW-C-7-M | ecosystem: Environmental > Terrestrial > Soil >...
CCATTAGTGCTGGACGCGAATTACGTACGGCGATCGGATGCGGAGATTTTCTGGAAGGATCCGGCGGCGAGCCATGGGAAGTGAAGCTACGACGAAACCTGGGTTTGTGATTCGTGCATTCGATGGCATGGCGGATGCAGCGGCGGTTTCGGGGATCTTCCGAGAGGCACGAGGGGCGGCGAGTTGGTCGGAGGAGGCTTTGCGGGAGACGGTGAAACTACCCGGAGTTTTCGCGTTCGCCAGTGAGCGAGGCGGTGCTGTTTCGGGAATCGTGGTAGGAAGGCAGGTTTTGGACGAGGCGGAAATCCTGAACTTGGCGGTGATTGAGGGAATGCGGCGGCAAGGGGAGGGGCGGGCGCTGGTTGAGTGCATTGTCAACCGGTTCGCTGAAGCTAAGGTAAGTCGAGTGTTCCTAGAGGTTCGCGAGTCCAATGCGGGGGCGATTGCGTTCTACCGGGGGCTGGGATTCCAGGCGACCGGAGTACGCAGGGACTATTACCAGGATCCGAAGGAGGCGGCGACGGTCATGGAGCTGCGGCCGAATAAATCCACAGATTAGGACGAAGTCTCTCTTGACTCCGCGATTCCCGGTGCTACTCTGCGCTCATGTAACATTCACCCCGCAGTCACAAATCTACTCTGGAGGAGGAACGCATGGCCACAGCGCAGCGGAGCCCTCGGGACGTAATTGGTGAAACAGACGCCGAGTATCAGCGTCTGGCAGAGCAGCACCGGCAGTATGATGCACAACTTCAGCAACTCTTCCGATCGCCCTACCTGAATAGTGAAGACCTCATCGAAGAAATCAGATTGAAAAAGTTAAAGCTCCATGTGAAGGATGAAATGGAACGCATCGCCGCGCGCGTTCACAGTGCCGGCGCTCGACATTCGCAGTAACCCGTCCGGAAACACGTCCCTGGAAAATTTGTCGTAGAATGACCAAGGTGCTCCCGCGAGCAGCGATCGCGACGGGGTCGGGGAGACTATGGTCAAAGAAGGGTATTGGTTTGGGCTGCCGCTGTTGGTGATTGGCGGAGTCTTGGGCTCGTTTGGAAACGCGCTGGGCGTGACGGTTGGGGCGGTGGTGGTTTTTCTAGCGCTTTTTGTCTTCTACTTTTTCCGCAATCCAGATCGAAAAATTCCAAGGGAGCCGGGAGTGGTGGTGTCCCCGGCGGATGGCCGGGTTGTGGTTGTGAAGGATGAAGCGAACGCGGGACGTCCCGGGAAGCGCATCAGTATTTTTCTGGCGATATGGAATGTGCATGTGAATCGGTCACCGGCAGCGGGGTCGATTGCGCGGCTGGACTATAAGCCGGGGAAATTTCTGGCGGCTTGGGCGGAGAAGGCTTCGCTCGAAAACGAGCAGAATGTCTTTACGCTTTCAAGCGAATACGGGGAGATTGTTTTCAAGCAGATAGCGGGGTGGGTGGCGCGGCGCGTTGTGTCGTGGAAGAAAACCGGGGATACGGTGGAGCGCGGCGAGTTGATTGGACTGGTGCGGTTCGGATCGCGCGTGGATCTTTGGCTCCCGGAGGGCGCGGAGATTGCGGTGAAGGTGGGCGACAACGTGAAGGGCGGGTCGAGCGTGATTGCGCGGATGCCGGCGGGAGCAAGAGTGGCGGCGAAGCGTGGCGGAGATCCGAGCGGGTCGCAGAAAAGCAAGGAATCGAGGGACGGCGCGTAGTACCCTGTTGCGCGAAGGGCAAGAGGGCGGCGTAAAGCCACCCCTACACGGGACATGGGATGGGACATGACTGAGCCTGAACAGCAGCAGATGCCGTTTGTAGAAAAGCCCACAAGGCGCGCGAGACTGCGGCGCGGGATTTTTTTGATTCCCAGTTTGTTTACGGTAGCGAATCTGCTATGTGGCTATTATGCGTCGATTGCGGCGCTGGTCGGTGGGAAAGAAGATTTTGATCACGCGGCGAAAGCCATCGGGCTGGCGATTTTGTTTGACTCGATGGATGGGCGGATTGCGCGAATGACGGGGACGAATACGGAGTTTGGAGTGCAGTTTGATTCGTTGGCCGACGTGGTGAGTTTTGGAATTGCCCCGGCGATTCTGGCGTATGCATGGGGATTCCGGTATGCATTCGCGGCCAACGGCGAGTTTCACCAATTGGGCGAATTTGCGTGGATTTGTTGCCTTACGTTCTTGATCTGCTGTGCGTGGCGCCTGGCTCGATTTAATGTGAAGGGGATGGAACCCGGCGGGAACAAGAATTTTGTGGGCATGCCGACGCCGGCAGCGGCGGGGGTAGTGGCCGCAATTATTCACTCGGGTCACTACTTCGAACCACTCAACGACAAGAACTGGGCGATTGTTTGGTTTGTGCTGCTGCTGATGCTTGGTGGACTGATGACCAGCACCGTGCGCTACTACAGCTTTAAAGATATTCCGTGGACCCGAAGGCAGCCTTCGATCACCATTATCCTGATGTTTTTGTTGGTTGCGACCATATGGAGGTATTCCGAAGCGGCGCTGGTGATTATTGCGGGAACCTACGCGGTGGTGGGATTGGTCCTTCATATTGTGCGGTTCATGCGGCGCCGTTTTGCGACCAGGACGGCTTGATTCATGTCCCCGGATCGAAATTCCCAGAGAATTGTGCTTGCAGGTGCGTCTTCGCTGCTGGGTGGAGAGTTGAAGACGCTTGTGGAAGAGAGCCGGTTTGCGGGTTCGGATTTGCGGTTGGTGGATGAGGAAAACGTGGCCGGGACGCTGACGGAGGCGGGCGGGGAAGCGGCGGTGATTCAGCGCGTGGAAGAGGATACGTTTCGCGGGGCGAAGTACGCGTTTCTGGCGGGCTCGACGACGTTTGGGAAGATTTGCCTGGGCCCGGCACGCGACGCTGGCGCTACGATTATAGATTTTACCCACGCGACGCTTTCAGATCCGGATGCTACACCTTGGTTTCCGAAGATCGAAGCGCTTACCGGGAAGAGCGTTGCCAAAAACGCGAAGACGTTCAGCGTGTTTTCCGCGGGCGGGACGGCGGCGGCCAGTTTGGCGCTGGTGCTGCAGAAATTTGGGTTGCAGAGGCTAGTGGCGTTTATGTTTCGGCCGGTATCGGAAACGGGGCGGAAGGGAATTGAGGAGTTGGAAACGCAGACGTCGCAGTTGTTGTCGTTCCAGAGCATCGGGAGCCAGATATTTGGGGTGCAGACGGCGTTTAATCTGTTGCCGCGATTTGGGGTGGAGAGCAAAGAGGATTTGCAGCGCGAGGGGTTAGAGATTCGGGCGGAAGTCGCTGCCGCCGTGGGAGACGTCAACGAGGACGCGAAAATTTCTTTGAACCTAGTCCATGCGCCGGTGTTTTATGGATTGACGTTCAGCGCTTGGGCGGATTTGGGCGAGGGAGTTGACGCGGCGAAGCTGATTGCGGCTTGCAGGGAAGCGGGTTGGGTGGTTGCGGGAGACGACGAGGCCGGGCCGAGCAACGTTAGTGTGGCGGGCGAAAGTCAATTGTTCATGAGCGAGCCGCGGGCGGATTTGTCGCGGGCGGGGGCTTGGTGGTTCTGGGGCGCAGCGGATAATTTGCGGCTGCCGGCGGCGAGCGGGATCAAGCTGGCGGATTGGTTGGAAGGATGAGTCGCGGACGCATTTTTCATTTCATGGTTGCGGGGAGTGTCGTGCTGGGCGTTGTTGGGTGTGGATACCACACGGCCGGGCACTTCAGCACGATGCCGAAGAATGTTCACGTGATTGCCGTGCCGGCAATGGAGAACAAGACGTCGACGTATCGCGTAGAGCAGAAGCTGACGGCGGCAACAATTCACGAGCTCTTGGCGAAGACGAGTTATCACGTGGTGTCTGACGCGAACGGGGGCGACGCGGTTCTGACGGGGAAAGTGCTGAAGATGGAAGTGGTGCCGCTGCTGTTCCAGACGACATCGACGGCGACTACCAGCACGGCGCAGGCGACGGCGATGCTGGTGACGATGACGTGCGAGGTGACGCTGACGGACCGGGCGACGGAGAAAGTGCTTTATCACAACGATAATTTTGTGTTCCGGAATGAGTATGAGCTGTCCACCGACGTGCGGAATTTTTTTCAGGAAGGCGACCCTGCGCTGGACCGGATGGCGCAGGATTTTGCGGCACGGTTGGTGGCTGCGGTGACGGAGAACTTTTGATGGCGCGGCTGAGTACGGAAGAATTTCTGGAGAAACTGGAGAAGGGGAGGCCGGTGCCGGCGGTGCTGTTGCTGGGCGATGAGGCGTATTTGAGGGATGAGTGCCGGAAACAATTGATTGAGAAATATGTGCCGGAGGCGGCGCGGACCTGGGCGATTTCGCGTTTTTCGGCGGACGACGGGGAGACGCAGGCGGCGGTGGACCAGGCGCAGACGTTGCCGATGCTTTCGCCGCGGCAGGTGGTGTTTCTGGAGGATGGGGGAGCGATTGAGAAATTGGGAGAGAAGGCGCGGGACGAGGCCGTGAGGACTTTGGAGGCGTACCTGGAGAATCCGGCGCCGTTTACGGTGCTGGTGATTGAGGCTGTGGGGCTGGATCAGAGGATGCGGCTGGCGAAATTGCTGATGGAGAAGGCGCTGGTGGTTGAGGTGGGGTTGGGCGACAAGATTGATGAGCGCGTGGCGGCTGCGGCGGTGCTGGCGAAATCGTTGGCGAGGGAGCAGGGAATTGATTTTGAAACAGGCGCGGCGGAGGATCTGGCGGAATTTGTCAGCGGCGACTTGATGCGGCTGAAGACGGAAGTGGACAAACTGGCTACGTTTGCGGCGGAGCGGAAGATCGTGCGGCGGCAGGACGTGGCAGCGCTGGTGATTTCGGAAAAGAGCGCGACGATCTGGGAAGTGGCGGATTTTCTGGCCGGCCGGCAGCCGCAGAAAGCGCTGGAATTTTTTGAGCGGTTGCTGCGCGAGGGGGAAGAGCCGGTGCAGATGCTGGGGGCCATGGCTTGGATGTACCGGAAATTGATTGAGGCTTCGGAAGTGCGCGGGGCGACGAATGGATGGCAGGCGGCGAAGGCGCTGGGGATGCGGCCGGAACAGGCGGAGTTGGCGATTCAGAATGCGCGGAAGATTTCGAAGGAAAGATTGCTGGCTGGGTTGAGAGCGCTGCAAGAAGCGGACAATCGACTGAAGGGTGGGACGAAGGATCCGCATTCGGTTATGGAGTTTTTGGTGTGGCAGTTAAGCGGCGCGCAAACGTAGAAATGTGAAAATCGACAAGAGAAAGAACTAACACAGGGGGCACTGAGGAAGATCGCAGAGGTCGCAGAGAAGGAATGCGATGACTTCTAGCGGCTGGCAGTCGGTTTGGGGGTCGAGACTCTTCTCGCGCGGCGGACTATGGAAGCATTCTCTCCGAAAGACCCGCCGGATGTTTCCGAGGTTCAACCTTAGCGGCCGTACACAGAAAAGAGAAACCCAGGAGGGCGGCGCAAAGCCGCCCCTACGATTAGAGTGACCCAAGAGGGCGGCGCCCTTCGTAAGGCTCAGGGAAAACAAGCCCCGCCCCTACAAAGGAATCAAAAACCGCCAAAAAGAATTATTAGATGTAGAGGAGCCAGTTGTGGGTGTCGGGGGCGCGGCCGGTTTGGATGTTGGTTAGAGTGGCGCGGAGTTTGTGGGCTAGGCCCGTTGGGGAGTTGGTGGGGATTTCGTGGTCTTTGCCCTGGTGGCCGATGGCGGCGATTGGGGCGATGATAGCGGCTGTGCCTATGCCGAAGGCTTCGTGGAGGGTGGTTTTGGAGTGGGCGGCTAGGACTTCGTCGATGGAGATGGGGCGCTCTTCGAGCTTTATTTTCATGTCGCGGAGGAGAGCGAGGACGGAGTCGCGGGTTATGCCGGGGAGAATGGTGCCGGAGAGGGCGGGCGTGATGGCGGTGCCGTTGATGTTGAACATAATGTTCATTACGCCGGATTCTTCGATGAAGCGGCGGTTTTTCCCGTCGAGCCACATTACGTTGTGATAGCCCTTGGCTTGGGCTAGTTTTGCGGCCAGCAGACCACCACCATAATTTCCGGCAGTCTTTGCGTCGCCAGTGCCGCCGGGGAAGGCTCGGACGTAGGTTTCTTCGGCGAGCAGTCGAATGGGTTGCGCGAAATAGGGGCCGCCGGGCGACGTGATGATCACGAAACGATAGCGGGTGGCGGGGCGGACCATCAGGCTGTCGTCGGTGCCGAAATAGACGGGGCGGACGTAGAGCGAGCCGCCTTCGCGGTACGGAGTCCATTCCTTATCCACGCGGACTAATTCAAGTAAGCCTTCGCGGAAAATTTCTTCGGGAAGTTCGGGCATGGCGAGGCGCGCGGCGGTGCGGTTGAGGCGGGCGTGATTGGCCATGGGACGGAAGAGGGCAACGCGACCGTCGGCGGTGCGGTGGGCTTTGAAGCCTTCGAAGAGGGATTGGCCGTAGTGCAGGGCGGTGGTGGCGGGGGAGAGTTCCATTGGGCCGAAGGGGATGATGCGCGGGTCTTGCCATTTGCCGTCGGCGTAGTCGGCGACGAACATGTGGTCGCTGTAGTTAGTGCCGAAGGGGGAATTTTCGCGGAGATCTTCGGTGAGGCGGGATTCCGGGGTGCGGGTTAGGGAAATGGTTGCTAGCATCGGTTACCTCGGATGAGAAAGAGGGACGTCGAAAGACTAAGGATGGCTTATTTGCGGGGGGTTGGGGAAGAGCCAATGTGGTACGGGTGAGTGTTGGGGAGGTGCGTTCGCGGTGAGGCTAGACGCGGGGCTCGAAGGCAGGAGAAGAGAAAAGATAACGCAGCGGCGCTGAGAGCGCAGAGAAGACAGAAGGGGGAAAAAGCGCCGGCATGAAAGCCAGCGCTACAGTTTCGTATCTTGCGCCACGAAGAGCACAGGAAGGAGTGCCTGTGCCACTGGGTTTACTTTGCGCCTTTGGCCTTGGCCTGGTTGAAGGCTAGGGTTAGGCGGGATTTGTAGCGGTTGGCGGTGTTTTCGTGGAGGACGCCCTTGGTGATCGCCTGATCGATTGCGGAAAGCGTGGGATGCAGAAGATTCGTGGCCGCGGTGACGTCGCCGGCGGTGATGGCGGTGCGGAGCCGGCGCATGGCGGTGCGCACTCGAGTACGGTTGGCGCGATTGACTTCGGCGCGTTGGCGAGATTGTGCCGCGCGCTTTAAAACGGACTTTTTCTTCTTCTTTATTTTGGTAGCCTGACCTTGAGCCATCTATTGCTCCTTAAGCATTTTGACGCGTTGAATTCAAACTATTAGTTTGAGGCGAGGTGCACCGCTTTGTCAAACGAAGCAAAACCGCCGCTCAGGCCGTTGCCGGTTCCCCCGGCGCCGAACGCTGGATTTATGGGCACGGCGCTGAGCGCGAAACGCGAGGAATTGGCGTTGCTGGTGAATTCGCGGCATCCGATTGTGACCGTGGAGACGAGCGAGGAGCTGCGGTTTTCGGGGCTACTGGAGCGGGTGGCGGAGGAACTGGGGATTCCATTTTATGTGTGGAGTGTGACTTCGGGATTGGGGAGATACGGCGGGGCGGGTTTGTACAACTCCGATCAGCCGGAACAGGCGCTGACGAATATCGGGACGATTCAGGGCGACGGGATTTTTCTGTTGAAGGATTTTTGCAGGTATTGCGATAACGACCGGATCAGCCGGCGGCTGCGGGATCTGGCGGATGGATTTCGGACCGCGCGGCGTTCGATCGTGCTGCTGGGAGCGTCGATTCAGTTGCCGCCGGAGTTGGAGGCGGATTCGGTAGCGTTTCAACTGGGGCTGCCTTCGGTGGATGAATTGGTGAACGGGGTGAAGGCAACGCTGGCGGAGATGAATCGAACGCAGGGGATCGCGACTTCGCTGGATGCGGTTGGCGTGGGGCAGTTGGCGAAAAACCTGGCAGGGCTTTCGGAAGAGGATGCGCTGCGGGTGTTGCGGCAGTCGGTGCTGGCGCGCCGGAAGGCGGATGCGAGGCTGCTGGACGATGTGCTGGAAGCGAAGCGGCAAGCGATGCATACGGGCGGGTTACTGGAGACGATCAAGGGAGATGCTTCGTTTGCGGATGTGGCCGGGTTGCAGAGATTGCGCGAGTGGATTGGGAAGCGGAAAAGCGCGCTCACACCGGAAGGGCAGCGATTTGGGTTGGTGCCTCCGAAGGGAGTTTTGATTACCGGGGTGCAGGGTTGCGGGAAGAGTCTGGCGGCGAAGGCGATTGCGGGCGAGTGGGGATACGAACTGGCGCGGCTGGATGCGGGTGCGCTCTACGACAAATTTGTGGGCGAGAGCGAGAAGCGGCTGAAGAAGGCGTTGGACGTGGCGCAGAAAATCTCGCCGGCGGTGCTTTGGATTGATGAGATTGAGAAGGCGTTTGCTTCGGCGGGCTCGAGCGGAGATGCAGATGCGGGGCTGTCGCTGCGGTTGCTGGCGACTTTGCTGACGTGGATGCAGGACCGGGAGAGCGGAGTGTTCCTGGCGGCGACGTCGAACAACATTACGATTCTGCCGCCGGAGATGCTGCGGAAGGGAAGATTCGACGAGATATTTTTTGTGGACTTGCCGGGAGTGGCTTCGCGCACAGCGCTTTTTGCGCTGCACATCCGGAAGCGCGGGAGGGATGCCGCGGGGTTTGATCTGGCAAAACTTGCCGGAGCTAGCGATGGGTTTTCCGGGGCGGAGATTGAGCAGGTGATTGCGGCGGGGTTGTATACGGCGTTTGGGCAGAAGCAGCAGCTTACTACTGAGATTTTGTTGGCGGAGATTCAGGCTACGCAGCCGTTGAGTGTTACCCGCGCGGAAGAGATCACGGCCATCCGCGAATGGGCTAAGAGCCGGGCGGTGCCGGCGGATTGAAATCGAAAATCGAAGAGAAAGAGGTTTAACACAGAGGGCACAGAGGGAAGAACGCAGAGAGCACATAGAAGAGTTGGAAAAGGAAAGGCCCGGCGTGGGGACTCGCCGGGCCTTTTTGTGGTATGCCGAGCATGTTCGTCGGCTAGGAGGTGCAAATCCTCTTCACAACGTGATGGAGGTGAAGTGATAGCGAAGCGCAAAGGATCCCATCATTGACCGGGTGCCGGTAGCTCAACCCACCGAATCGCCGTATACGGACCCGTACGTACGGTGATGTGACAGGGGCAGCGGGCGACCGCCTACCTATGTCGATTGCGGGAGGGAGATTATTTATTCGAAGGAGAAGGGGAAGTCGAAGACCAGGTCGCCTACGGAAATGCGCAGGGAGAGTTCGTGGGCGTTTGCGTCGCGCGCGTACCAGACTTCGCCGGAGGTTTTTTGGCTGGGAGCCAGGTTGGCGGATTTGAGACCTACGGCGCGGACGGAGGCGGTTTCGTCGGTGAAGTCGAGGTAATCGTCGACGACCGTGGCGTGGTAGGCGGCCGGGGCGACCCGAGCGGTGGAGCGTGAGTGTAGCACGATCGCGCTGGGCGGGGGAGCGGCTATGTATTCGCTGTGCATGAGTTGGTGATTGACTTCGTTGTGCGCTAGCTTGGCGGGATTTTCTTCGCGCAGATTGTGGAGGGTCGGGGTCAGTTCATCGAGAGTGATGAGCGCGGGATTCACGTAGACCTGGGTGTTGGTCTCGTTCGAGACGGCTACACTGGCGCGGAGCTTCCAGCCGGTATCCTGAAGGGAGACTTGCACCGTGATGCCGCTGGCGGTGGCGGATTCCACTTTGCGGCCACGGCTGATGAACTGGTCGCAGCCCTGCGCGCCGGCGTTCCAGCGGACGATTCCGTTTACCGGGGTGGGTTCGTCGAATTGGAGTGATGCCTGGGCGGCGGGCGTCGCGGTGGTGAGGTACACGCGGGCGACGTAGCCTTCTTTGCCGTCGGCGGTGCGGATGTGGGCCGTGTAACCTTCGTTGTCGGCGACTACAGCTACTTGCTGGCCGCAGGAGAGCGTGGAGATCTGGCGCATGGGCAGGGCTTGTTCGGCGTCGGCGGTCATGGGGACGTTCGAAATGCCCGGGCAGTTCACGGAGGCGCGGGGGGCGGCTGCAACGCCGGAGTTGGCAGCGGTTTCGGTGGCGAAGAGCGGAGAAGCCGCGAGCAGGAGCGCAGAGCCGAAGAGAATTTGTTTGGCGGACAGATCCATTGCGATCCTCCCTCAGGAAGCAGAGCTAAAACTTTTCTTTCGAGCGTGAGTGGAGTTTTGCAAAAGCGGGAGTTTGCGTCCATAGGACGCGAGTACCAAAGGATAGGTGATTCGGATGCTAATAGGGACAGGTAGTTGTCGAGTTACGGGGGTGTAACTTGACCGGAGCGGAGGGCTGCGCTACGGTGTTTGTAGTTTCTCCGTGTTCGGGCTTCGACGCAGCCGGAAATTCGCAGGAGGAATCTCATCGGCCACCCGTTACGTTCGGCAGAAGTACCTCCCAAGTGGATGAAGCGCACCATACACATTACCGGAAAAATTGAACCCTTCTTTGGCACTTTGGACGAGAACATCCGTTCCTTAGAGGACTACCTACGCGTGCGGACTCATCTGCACGACACGCGACTGACCGTGGAAGGCGAGCAGGAAAGCGTCGACCACGCGGTGAAGATTGTGGAGGAGTACAACCACCTGACGCGGCACGGGCGGGAGCTTACGAGCGCGGAGGTGAAGTCGCTGCTGCGCGTGGCGACGGAAGAGCCGCATGAATCGCCGCGCGGGATGTTTGAGCATGGGCGGACGCGGTCGTTCGGGAAAAAAGTGGTTACGCCGAAGACGGCTACGCAACGGAAGTACATGGAAGAGATTGAATCGCACGACATGACGTTCGGGATTGGGCCGGGCGGGACGGGGAAGACGTATCTAGCGGTGGCGATGGCCGTGAGTGCGCTTCTGACCAAGCAGATGAATAGAATTATTCTGGCGCGGCCGGCGGTGGAGGCGGGGGAGCGGCTGGGGTTTTTGCCGGGGACCTTGCAGCAGAAGATTGATCCGTACATGCGGCCGTTGTACGACGCATTGTACGACATGCTGGATGCGGACAAGCTGGAGCGATTTTTGGAGAAGGGAATTATTGAAGTTGCGCCGCTGGCGTTCATGCGGGGGCGGACTTTGAATGATTCGTTTGTGATTCTGGATGAGGCGCAGAACACTACCAGCGAGCAGATGAAGATGTTTTTGACGCGATTGGGATTTAATTCGAAGGCCGTGATTACCGGGGATATCACGCAGATTGACTTGCCTAGCGGGAAGAAGAGCGGGTTGATCGAGTCGATGGAGATTTGCGGGCGGATTCCGGGAATCAGCACGGTGCAGTTTGGGGAGAAGGATGTGGTGCGGCACAATTTGGTGCAGCAGATTATTCGGGCGTATGAGGAGCATGATGCTGGGCATCCGCAGCGGGGCGGGAAACCGCAGCCGGCGGTTAAGGAGCCGGTGAAACTGGAGACGGCGGAGTAGATTGGAAAATAGAAAATTGGGCGGAGAAGAGGAAGAGTTTTGACTCAGAGAGCACTGAGGAAGAGCACAGAGTACGCAGAGAGGAACACGGGCTGAAGCGTGTGCTACCTTGGCGGGTGATGAAGAGGACGCGAAGAAGAACCCAGGGCGTGATTGAGAATTGGCAGCGGGTGGTTCGAGTGCGATTGGGGCCGCTGGAAGAGTTCCTGAAAAACTTGAGGGAGGAGATCGGGCTTGGGCCGGAGTGCGTGGCGGTGCGGCTGATTGGCGATGCGGAGATGGCGCGGTTGAATGAGACTTATCGGAAGAAGAAGGGACCGACGGATGTGTTGTCGTTTCCGGTGGCCGCGGATTCGGCGAAGCCCGGGAGTTTGAAACAGCAGGTGCGGAAGGCGCGCAGAAAATTTTTGGGGGACATTGCGATTTCGCCCAAGGTTGCGGGGCGAAATGCAAAGGCGCTTGGGCGGGGGGCTGGAGAGGAGTTGAAGGTGCTGATTCTACATGGCGTCCTGCACCTTTTGGGATACGATCATGAAACCGACCGCGGCGAGATGGAACGCATCGAAATGCGATTGCGG
>Ga0210402_10005009_pt1 | contig 11926 bp, 10 predicted proteins | sample IncBWC7MmetaG_FD_161055 | JGI IMG/M metagenome (GOLD analysis project Ga0210402, IMG submission 161055) | Forest soil microbial communities from Barre Woods Harvard Forest LTER site, Petersham, Massachusetts, United States - Inc-BW-C-7-M | ecosystem: Environmental > Terrestrial > Soil >...
CCCTTTGTGGGTGTGGGTACAGTGTGGAGTTTGACAACCTGTACCATACCTGTGTGGAACCCTAGATACATGAGGAGCCCTACTTACCTAGAAGGGGGAATCTGAAGAGATAAACCTAAGGAGACCCCCAACTAAGGTAAGCAATGTAAATATGCAACAACTATACAATATCAAGCCACCAAGCTGGCTGTCAGACATAAGCAAGATCTAGGATGATAGGAACATAACAGGAACATAGGAACATAATATGTATGTAAGTGTGGTGTAGTGCAGTAGAGTCTGCAGTAGAGTCTGCAGTGCAAGTGATGCACACCTGACAGTGGAACATGATGGAAGGGGTTGAAAACAGGTGTCCCCAGGCCCTGACAAGGAAGGCAGATTGTCTACCCACAATCATTTTTATATTATTTTACACACTATTTAAAAATTCTTGGGATGTGATTTGGGCACTTACATAATATCCATACATGGAAATATGCCTAATATAGAAGGAAATTCCCATTACTAACTGTGGCTAAAGGTCGATGACACATATCTATCCTGCAATCTTGGGCATTCTGCAGTCAAGATTTGATGTCCTCTTTGCTAACAAGAACAGGGCATCACGCAGCACAGCACCATACCCGGAATTGGACCAAAATTTTGCCTCTTTGTGCACATCTCCAAACCTGGCACCGTGACGATAACATGTAATATCACGTGACCTTTACCATCATCTACCAAATATCCATTCTACTTTGAGCTCGCACCGTTCTTGAACAAGCACAATCCATCCAAATCATCCAATGGAGGCAGAGTGTCCCCAACCACCTTCTCTCCCAACGCAACTTTCTTAAACAGTTCGTATGCCCTCTCAAGATCATCATTGACAATGATCAGGTCGTGGACATTAGGTTCTTTGGCAAACTGAACTTCCTTGATGGCGGTGGCGAGGCGCTTCTGAAATGACGAATCTGTTTCTGTCCCTCGGCTTTGAAGGCGGGAACGAAGAGTAGTCATGGAAGGAGGGGATATGAAAAGGTAGATGGGATTCAAGTTGGTTGCTTTTACTTGGCGAACACCCTAGGTACAGGTTTTGACGGAAGAAAATGTGAAGAATGGTCGCCGTAACATACCTGCGCCTCTATATCCAATATACAACGTCTGCCCTCCTGTTCCACCTGACGGACGGCCTCGAAGCTGGTTCCATAAAAGTTGCTTGAAAACTCGGCGTACTCGATGAAGGCCTCATTTTGGATCAGATCCTTGAAGGTTTGGACTGTAACGTAGAAGTATTGTTTTCCATGTATTTCGCCGGGTCTCGGGGTTCGGGTAGTGTCTATTGCAAAATGGGTTATACAGCAACGAAAGTGGGAATTGTGTGTGTTCATACGAGAAACACTAAAGCCAAATTTATCCGGGAATTCAATAAAGAGACGTTGAAGGAGCGTGCTTTTACCGACACCGGACGGACCAGAGAGGACAAGTGGGCGTAAGAAATCTGTAGGAGTGGACATTTATTTTCAAAGGTGAATGTCAGGAACAACCGTGAGGCGTGACCATCACGTGAATGTAGTGCAGTCACATCAAAAATAGTCACATCAGAACGGGTACTAACCGTGACTGGGCCCGGGTTCGACCTACATTCAAGCTCGTGCTCGTCGCCGTTACCGGTCTCCTCGTATTTTCTAGGCCTGTAGTTCTGCGATATCCTTCCCATTTTTTGTGGCAACTTTGTCTCTATCTATCCTCTTGTCTTTTGGAATCCCGCGGCAACCAGTTCTGCCCTTCCCGATATCACTTCTACTACTCCATCTAACCAGGTTGTGCACTCACGAACTATCATGGGTGCTGTCTGCTGTCGTTCTCAGGTCTGTGCATTTCGATGCTCTTTACCGCCTTGTTCTGCTTTCGATCTTAATTCGTATACAGCCCGTTGACTTTGATGGCGACGTCAATCTCTTTCACTTTGTTCTTCTGAGGTGTGTAGGAAAGGGTGCCTTTGGAAAGGTCTATCATTTTTCATTCTACTTTGGCGTCGGGTTCTTGATACTCGTGGTTCTTAGGTACGCGTGGTCCAACACAAGCAAACCCGCGAGTTGTACGCTCTCAAATACATCAACAAAAACAAATGTGTAAAGATGAAGGCGGTCCCAAATGTCATCCAAGAGCGGAGGCTGCTCGAAGAGGTTCGTTTCGGAATCCCATGGTGCCTAGATCTATTTTAATTTATGAAGAATGCTGTATCAAGGTCGACCACCCTTTCATTGTCAATCTACGATACGCTTTCCAGGACGATGAGAATTGTTTCTTTGTTTTGGATCTCATGCTGGGTGGGGATCTTCGATGTACGCAATATCATTCCATTGCTACCCCGAATCACTTGACTCACCCCTTTCACTACAGTTCACCTTGAAAGACTGGGCTCAATGCACGAAGAAGCTGTTCGGTTCTATGTAGCACAGATAGCCTCTGCGCTTGCCTTTTTACACGATAACAACATAATGCATCGGTGCGTTTGCAGGCTTTTATTTTCTTGAATCTTTCTTGCGTCATCTATCCAAGAGCATGGATAAGTGAAATACGTTGGTCTTGGCTTCTATCTAAACCGGCGGTTTCGCAGGGATCTCAAGCCAGACAATATCCTCCTTGACGACCGTGGCAACGCTCACTTGACCGACTTTAACATTGCCGTACACTTCTCAGAACGACGCTTGACAGGCGTTGCGGGGTCCATGGCATACATGGCACCGGAGTATGAAACACCTTCTGCATGATTATATACCACAAACTAACTTTGTACCTCCAGAATTCTCGCCAAACGTGGATACACGTATTACATTGATTGGTGGTCGCTCGGGGTTTGCGCTTATGAGCTCATCTTTGGCCGCAGACCATTCAGAGGGCGAACCAACAGCGATCTCACATATAGTATTTCCAAAGACCCACTCAAGTGGCCCGAAGATGCTGAGAAGAAATGTAGTCGACCTGGGATGCAAGTCTTGAAGGGAGTGAGTTGGTCTTCCCATTCTTACACAAACATGCTTCATGATTATCCTTTGTCCAGCTTCTTGATAGAGATCCTTTGAGACGTTTCGGCTGTAAACCACACGGGGAAGGATATCAAGAGCTGCGAAGGCATCCTTGGTTGAAATCGATTGACTGGGACACTTTGGAATCGAAAGAGCAAACGCCACCATTCATCCCTGATGTGCGCCCTTCCCTTTACATAGGTTGCATGACTGATCCTGCCTGCTATAGGCCAAAAAAGCGAACTTTGACGCATCACATGAGTTGGAGGAGTTGTTGTTGGAGGACAACCCTTTAAAAGCAAAAACTCGGAAAGCAAATCAAGCTAACTTGAGCACCGAAATGAGACAGATGGAAGAACAGTACGTGTTCTCGGTATCGTTCCTTTGTCGACCCACATTCAATCGGCTGCGTAGATTTACATCATATGACTTCAAGCAAATGCAACGCCGTTCATACTATCCCCACAACCAACATATCATCTCTACTGTTACAGCAACATCATCCGGGATGGTGTCATCTCGACCAGTTACACCAGCGAACGACTTGCGGGTCGATAGCGGAATAGCGATTAATGGTAACTCCCTTGATCTGAATGTCATTGACGCCGAAGCCATTCGCGGGGAGAAGATGATCTCCGAGAAGGATTATCAATGACTATATTCACTCTCGTAAGTCCCACTTTCTTACGATCGTATGCCCATGTTTATCGATTTTAACAGAAGACTTCACTCTGCCCAACGTACGCATTACACCATCGACTTTATGCTCCCCACATAACACAAATGCCTTTCCATATCCCGCATTGTTCTGTGATAATCTACGCCATTCCTGACATTTACCAGACTTGTTTATGCGTAATTGTCCAACATGTTTACCCTTATATTCTGTCTTTCTCTTCTTAGCCTTTTCTTTGGTCGGTTGGTATTACTTATTTACGTATTAATTAGTCTATGGATTTGTCGGATGTAGGCTATAGGATACCTTTATGAACTTCAAGATCTCAGCTCCGGTTACCGGTAGGTCAAATCCCCGGTGCCGGGTCTATTTTCGGATTCTCAAGGCGGACCCGTGACCTTCGGTCACCCCAACTCGATCGATTGCGTTGCATTCGGCACCTTCGTCTGCGCGGTCACCTCCAGTAAAAACGGAAATTCTCGAAAAGTCATGTTTTTGTTGGAAGATGGGTATTTTAGTCATCTTGCAAAATTACAGTGAATCCCCAATGAATTTTCAGTGACTTTTCAATGATTTCTTAATATACTTTTAGACACCACAAGCATCAACATCAAACCCAGGTACAGCAGTCACCAAAAATTCCACTAGATTGACTTTGAATGACTAAATCACCCATATTCCAACAAAAATTTGACTTCTGTTGACCTCTGTTGAGTTTCTGAGAATTTCTGTTTCTACTGAGGGTCACCTGCATCACGGACCCATAAGTCACTCTGAGTAAAAAAACAAAAATTCAAGTGGCAGTCACTTCAAAGTCACAGTTACAGTGCTTTCAGAGTTGAATGACATACATAAGATATTTGTCACAAAATGAACGCTCTGCTGTTGACAATGTGACAAGGCAATTTCAAGAAAGGAAATGATGTATTTTCTCATTGCAAAAAATATCTCACGTATGTCATTCAACTCTGAAAGCACTGTAACAGAAAGTTGACAGAAATGACCTTATCCTGACAAAAGATGGACCATTTTGTCAACTTGTAACTTGTTTAGTTGTGTAGATCAAGTCCACCAGAAGTCCCCCTGAAAAGTCATGTAAGTCTCAGTCAAGTCTAACCTAATTTGCTCAAAAGTCAATTGGTACAATGACTTGATGTCAAGCTGAAGTCACTCAAAAGTCACACTGGGTGCAGGGCACAATAACTTGACCAAAAATATTGAAAAAGTGTTTAAAAATTTCCTCTCAAAATAATGTCTGTTTTTAGTATATTTTTCAAATAATAAGCAAATTGGCAAAATATTTTTTCAATATTGTTATTCAAATTATGATGATGTAAGTTGGATTATCTTTACCATATTTTTACAGTGTTTTTGGTCAAGTTATTGTGCCTTGCACACTCAAATATCATAAAATTCCAGAAAACATTGCCTTCAGTCAATGGAAGCAGTACATTTGCAATCAAGATAGATGAGCATCTGAGTTGACAAGAATGTGAGGGGAATATGAGAATGAGGGCATCCACAATAATTGGCAACAAGTAGAAGTCAACTGGAGGCTGTGGCAGGCACTCAAGGGTTCTTCCCAGAAAGTCAAATTCACATCAAGGTGTAAGCATGTTGCTTACTACAGTCCTCCTAATGTACATATATACAGCCTGCTGGCTGAACAACTATGTTGTTCAGTTATGTCCCTTTTGGTGTAACAGTTATGGTGCTAGGCTGTCCAGACTACTTACACAAGGGTGTATATTACACTCCCCCATGGATCCTCAAGGACTCCTCAAGAACTCCTCAGACTCCTCAAGACTCCTTAGGGCCTGATCAGCTGCATGTGTTTACTACTTGCTATCTGCCAAAATCTAACCTATCACTTCTGATAACCTGAGGTTTTAGTTTACAAACCAATGTACTGCTCAGGTGCACCAGGTTCTAGACTTCTAGTTATCCTTTGTCACACTAGTCTAGTATTAAGTCACTCTCATCTGAAACATCACCGTATCATAAATTCCCTCACTTGTACATCTCACTACTGGGTCTATCCTACCATGGCACTTGCTGACAGGAAATCTTCAGACAAAGAGAACATTCCTGCAGTGTTGTGCCCTTGAAAAACCCCAAAGTGCCAGCTGCTCCAAAGAGGTCAATCTGAACTGTAGCTGATGATGCAATGCTCCCCAAGTGTCTGAAGGAGCAGCAGGCAGCAGGAAATCAGGCCAATAACAACTGGAAGAAGGTTGTTTGGGTAGCAGCATCTGCAGCTCTTGTGGGAAGTGAACAGTGCAGTCAGGGGGTTCTGAAGACAGCTATCAGCTACAAAGATCATTGGTCAACTGTGTTACACTCTAAACCAGGGAGGGAAAGACCATAAGCATGCACTGGGCCTGATCATGTGATCAGTGTCCGATGAACGAACAAGACAAGAAGACTTAGTGCAATGAGAGAACTTCAGCTTGAACCTATGAAGGTTGTGCCTCTTGCACCAACATGTCCTCAGATTTCAGAGACTAGTGCCAGGATACTAAGTCTTATGGGACTCAGAGAGGAAGACAGACAAGGAGAGGTTAAACAGTAATTGACAGTGGGGGTAACAAACAATATTCAAACTAGGGTACATGGGTAAATACTAGTGGTTTAAATACTAAGACAAGTTGGATCGGAACTCATAATAGTATCAGGGATATTCAAGGTGTGACAGGGAAAGTGAGCATAAGGCATACAGAGGGGAACATATAGTGAGAGGAGAGCATGGGGGCATAGGATCAGAGTGGAGATAATACAAGGTAAGTAAAGGAATGAATATAATTCTGTGCAGGGGCTATGCACAAAAGCAGGAACATGTGTTTGTCAGAGTGTGCCACAAGAATGCAGCACAGTGTATCAGGGTTGGGGCAGAGGTTGGGGTGCATATGGACTTGGGGATGTGTCTGGGAAGAGTCACATGATTGACTAACTCGGATCATGACGTTGGGAGTGATGGGTGTGATTGGGTAATGTTGCAGTAACAGGTCATGTGATTGTAATGGTTGTTACAAACTGTGAACATACCATTGCCTGGCCTTTCATTTCTCTTTTTACTCATCTCATTTCCACAGCTGAAGGAAATTTTCCTTATTGTCCAGAAGCTGTGTGAGCTGTCAGGTTTTGGCTGGGATGACATTCAGCACATTGTCATGGCTTCAGATGAGGTTTGGGGCAGTTACCTGGAGGTAATTGCTGCTTTTCCTATGTAGTTGGCTCCATGCTGATCCATTCTTCAGCATAACAAGAAGGCAAAGAAGTGGCATATGAAACCTTTTCCTCTCTTCGATGAGATGGCAGCATTGGTTGAAGGACAGCATGCAAGTGGGGAACATGCCTTCTGTATCCCAGAAATGACCACTGATGATGATCTGGAGAACCACACTGAGAATGGCATGCTCACTGAGTCTGGGAATGCTATTTTGATTAGATGCTCATCATGTGTCACAGGGGCTGAGCCACTAGAAGCATGACATCACAGCAAGTTTCAAGGGCTTGGGAGGCATGACATTGCCATCAAAAAATGCTCAGAAAATTGCAAAAAATCAGCTCTATTAATATTCATGCTGTAGATATAAGTGTGAAATTTCTATGTAGCTGAGAGTCATTGAGCTGATGCAAAACTAGTACATCAAAAAACAAAAACTCAGATCAGTTTTACCCCCCAAGTCCTTGTGGTGTACTTTGCACTTTCTACACGTGGAGGATATGGCTTCTGTTGACAATTAAAATAAAATGTCCCAGGCAGATTTCTTTTCAAAATTCTCATTGCAAAGATAGGTATAAACAAGGTTTTCTCAACAGTGAGGAAAAAAATGGAAAATCCATCTCAGATAAACTCTTTGTTTTATTATTTTGAACAACTTCTATGGTGCCTGTCACCTATAGGCCACTACTTTGTGACAACCAAAATAGCACATGCGGTTTTTGCCCAATTTTTTAATCCTCTAGCCAAAATGCACCAATTGATGAGAGGATCAAATGTACTAGAGCATTTTAAATAATACTCAAAATTGGGCAAGTTATATTTTTGCACATTTTGAATTTAGCCAAACCACATGCTATCTTCCCAAATAATGCAATATTGCACGTGCTCTGCCCAAAAATAGTAAGCAGGCAGCAGTGTGGTCAAACTGACCAAAACTGACCTGCAAACACTTCTGTGAGATCTGTACATCCATTTTTGTGTTTGCGCTATAGCTTAGATGTGTTTCAAGGTCGTTTTCGGGGGCAATTCAGGGGTGTTAAAATTTCAAAAAATCTCCAGCCAATTTGGCCACTGTCACAAAGTAGTGGCCTATAGGTGGCAAGCGTTGTGGAAGTCGCAAAACACATCGCAGAAGTTGGTGGGTGGCCACAACAAGCACAAACAATGTCACATTGGCATTGCCCGTCCCTACAATTGGTCGGACTCGCCCATCCTTATCGAGAAATCGAAGCACCTACCACCATTCTCGCAATTGTATCCCAACATCTAGCACAATGACGGACAGAATCAAAGAGGTCAGCAAGATGCTTCGTCCACTATCCCCCTCAACTAACCCCTCCGCAGAAAATGAACCAGCTACGCCTTGAAGCAGACAACGCTGTGAACCGTGCAGAAGAAGCTGAAGCCAAGAACAAGAAATATGAGCAGCTCTTACTCGAGAAAGACCAAGAAATTACCTCGCTGCAACACAAGCTTTCCATCCTCGACACCGACCTCGAAAAGGCCGAAGCCAAGCTTGCAGACTCCAAAGCCGCTCAAGAAGAGGGCGAGCATTCAAAGACCACGAACGAGGGACTGGTGAGGAAGATTCAACTTCTTGAGGAGGAGCTTGATGTGGCAGAGAAGAATGTTAAAGAGACTGTTGAGAAGTGCGTTACCTCTGAGATGCGGTAGGTGTGAATGGGTGCTGAACAACGTACTGCATACACAGGCTGCGGCAGGTTGATGTCAAAGCGGAACACTTTGAGCGCCAGGTACAACGGGTCGAGCAGGAGCGCGATATGTGGGAGAAGAAATGCGAGGTGCCTGCCTGCTTCATCTCATCACCGATCCGATCCGCCTCATTAGGGCTAACATCATCTTTGCGGCGATCATATAGGAATCGCAAACCAAATATCGCGAGTCGAAAGCGGAGCTGGACGAGCTGGTTGCGACCATGGAAGGACTGTAATCGCGCTCACGTTCGCAGCGTACCGCATTCCTACGTCACTTTTCACGACATTCTACATTGTACTACTTACTCTCTTGTTTTGCTTCGTATATCCATTCGCTAGACTCATTTTTAACGCAAAGCCGCACGATCCACGGAGACATGATAATGAGATTTCTTTCTTCGTATTTCAATTGTAAGACCTGACACGGACCATATTGATATGCAACTCTATTGACAACATATCATGTATGAATCAATTCATCTGCGACCGCGCAACATACCACGACCGACTTCCAATCCCTGTATCCGTTGTACTCCCACCCTTTTCCAATTTCAAATCACACAGTGAGGTCACTAATCTAAACAAAATCCCAAATATGACCCTAGGCCTGTCATTCTACGACTTTTCGTCACCAAACTTGAGCGAAATCGAGTTCACACAATGGCGCTCATCCGCTGCAACATGCAACCACTCATGAATTACGCATCCAAATTTTAGTCGACCAACGGAACTTCACTCACTGGGAGTATCAAACCCTTCGCCTTTAAAGACATGTCCCAGATGGCCTCCGCATGCTGTACAAGTGATCTCCGTACGTGTCATTCCGTACGACTCGTCGTCATGTCTTGTCACGGCGCCCGGGATCGCTGTAAGGTATGCGTCACTGAATGATCGAAAACAAGCGAGGATGAAAGAACGCACCATCGAAGAACGCAGGCCATCCACATCCACTCTACATTGGAGCGAAAGATTCAGAAATCAGCTTATAGACATCGAAGTACGAGAATTCAAAATGGATGGATACATTAAACTTGGTGGCACTCTTATACAACGCTGTCCCACATCCAGCGCATGAATAGACACCGTCCTCTTGATGTTTGTCGTACTCCCCACTCCCTGCAGGTTCTGTACCCTTTTGGCGGAGGATCCTGAACTACAATCGCCGGGATGTGATCAGCTGTAGGCTCACGGAGGTGTCATACACACCTGTGTGGGTGAGAGAATAGCCCTCCACTCTTCCTCAGATTTCACGTTCGAAGACATATTTTTTTGTGGAATATATTGATGCTTTGGCGGAAATAGATGTTGGTAGTGATGAGGAGAATACACACTTTTATAACTGCTCCCAATCCTCAGGGCTGTACCGTTACGGAACATGATCACAAAGCATACACGTGACCAGACCGTGATTAGTGCTAGTGGACCTCGCCTTGTCACGGTATCGATGAGTAACAAGCTTTTGAAATTGATGGACCATGAGAGAATAGAGCTACAGCACAAACGGTAACACCACACCAGGAAGAACAACCGCAGCCACTTGAGACGACTTATCGCGACCGTGCGACTTGGACGATGCGTTAAGAGTTTAGGACAAGGACATTCGGTCGATTGCAGAGTTCCGGAAGCTCGACTTGTCTTGCATCGAGTCTATCGTGAACCGTTAATCGCCTTTGTTTCTGACGAATGAGCAAAGGCGACGACGCACCATTATTCGACTTATATTCCATGATTGTCGACGGAGGTAAGTTGAGAACCTTTCGTATTGTGTCCCTACCGGACAGAAGCAATAAGAGGTGTGAATTCAAATATGTCATGCAGCATACATTAAACCACGTACCTAATTTTCTCCCTAACCTTAACATCCCCATCGACCCGGTTCCACAAACTGACAATGTCTTCGCTCTGTCTCACACTGATGGTACACCCACAAATCTCCGGCCAATCCGACCCCGACCCCCCACTGTCGCTCCCATCCTCCCAACTCCCGGTATTATTGCCCGAAGTCTCCTCTACAACCCGACATTCATCGAACTGATCCCCAATAATAGCAAGGACGAGATCCTCCCAAATCCGATCCGCAACGCCCTTCTTCAGGCGGATGATCCATTTCCCGCCAGAGAGGTTGAGTGGATCCTCCCAAACAGGTCTACGGATACCTGAGTGAAAGAGAAGGTAGTCTGTTGTAGGAAGGAGGGCGGAAGGAGGGTGGAGGTGCGTCCACAGTGACCAGAAGGATTCGATCTGGTAAAAGAAGCCATTGAGGACAATAACACGTTAGAAGGAAGACGACTGACGGAACTAAATGCCGAAATCTTCTTTATGCCCTCCTCATAACTAATAATCTTATTTCCTGGGGCACGCTGTTGGCGAAACCAAAACACCCAACTGGTAAATAGAGTGAAAACACCACCAAGTCAAGACAAAACCTTTCTAACACGGAGTAACGTACGAACATACGTGTTTCTAAGTGGGTGAACACTAGCACCACTGGCAGGTGTACCGTTTGACGAAGAACTGTTACTGAGTTTGATTACTTTTTCTTTGGAGCGGGAACGTTCGTCTGGAGTGGAAGTCGAGACGGAGGTAGAAAAGTGCTTTGAGGAGGGAAGACGTGATCGCGGTGCTGATGGACTACCGGAGGATGGGGGGTTGGAGGAGGAAGTGGAGGTGTTTGAGGCTAGCTGGTTGATGTTAGCGGTGGATGGGTTTGAGTTTGCGAGGAAGCGGGATTGGGAATGATTGGAAAAGTATGCGGCCATAACAGGGCGGATGAGAGCAAGTAATAGAGCTCAATAGAGGCCGGGTACCCTCTAGAAGAGAAATGGGATAATGGCAAGATAATAGAGAAATGGGATACTAGTTTGGATACTAGTAATAGCTGGAATTTTCTTCACCTCGTGTTACCTAAGCCACTGCTCGTACGGACAGCCCACTCCTCAAACCCTACATGAACCCACTATGAAGCTGATGCTCCGCCCAGAATGGCGCCTTTGGCCACTCTCCTCTTTCCTCGGTCTCCTAGACCTCAAAACCGGCGTAACTGTCGCTCTTCTCTTTGCCGTCAGTCGTTTCCTCCTTCTCCACACGATCTCACTTCATTTCCATCTTACAGCTCCTGAACAAAGTAGCGGGTGTATACGGCCTCATCGCAGTCCTCACAGGTGCAGGGGGATCTTTTGCTCAACTCAGTCTCTACATCTACTCTGTCATCGCCCTTCTCGCCCTAGGATGGGGCTTAAAGGCAGTAAAAGAGGTGTGCGGTCTTCCTTCTCCCTCCATCTTCACACCATCGACCTCC
>Ga0210402_10005010_pt1 | contig 11925 bp, 23 predicted proteins | sample IncBWC7MmetaG_FD_161055 | JGI IMG/M metagenome (GOLD analysis project Ga0210402, IMG submission 161055) | Forest soil microbial communities from Barre Woods Harvard Forest LTER site, Petersham, Massachusetts, United States - Inc-BW-C-7-M | ecosystem: Environmental > Terrestrial > Soil >...
TTCTCGCTACAGCCGCGAGGAGCTTCCGCCACAGCGAGCGCTCGAACAGGATCACCGGACTCCCTTCGATATACGGAGTGTCGTGCCTCAGGAGTTCGTCGATTGCTGTGATCGCCTTGACTTTGCTCATTGCCCCTCCGAATATCTAAGTGAGTGCTTACATAGATATTCTGACGTTCGCGCTCACGCCGAGCTATAGGACTTCGGTACCGAAGAGGTTCTAGGAAGGATTTACACGGTAGTTCATCTCCATCCTTCCACCCACGAGGAGCCGCGCCGCCCGCCGGAGCCGCCGTGTCCCCCTGATCCGCCGGACGGAGGAGCTGAGCCGCCGCCGTCGCCCGGAGGGATCTTGAACGCCGCCGCAAGCTCGCCGAGCTTGCGGATCGTTTGCTGTCCGAGAACGTAGAGCGCCGCCAGAGCATAGACTTCGAGATCGAGCGCCTCGTTGCGCGCCCGCGTCTTGACGTATTCCCGGATCGTGCCCTTACCGCGCCGATAGCGCCGGATCGCCTTCTCGGACGTGAGCTGAGCGACGTATTCGTCCTCCGTCCAGTCCGGGAGATGCATGTAGCCGGGACCCGGAGCCGGGATCTTCATCCTCGCGAAGATCCGATCCTTCGCCGTGTCGACGCCGATGATCCAGAGCTTCACCCTGTACTGATTGTTCGTGCTGAACTTGCCGAGGATCTCTTTCCCGGACTCGCTCGATCCCTTCAGGACGAACACGCGCCGATGTTGCCTCGCCTTCGAGAAGCGATACGCGGAGTCCGTGTGCGATCCGCCGGAGTCGATCATCGCGACGGAGATCTTGAGCTTGTGCCCGAGCTTCGTCGCCCATGTCGTCAGAAGGAACTCGTCGAGTTCCGTCCAGACTTGATCCTGTCCCGGATCTCCGAAGAGTTGCTGAAACGCGATGAGCCAGCTCTCCTCTTTCTCGCCCCATCCCTTCACGACAATTTCGAGACGATCATTCTGAACGTCGACCGCCGCCGTGAGGATCCCGACGCCGTCCGGGACTTCCGCCTCATACGCTTCGCGCCGCGCGCCGAGCGCGAGCGCCTCGACCGCGTCGCCTTGCTCCTCCCACGTTTCGCCGAGCCGGAGATTGATGAACGCCTTCAGTTTCTCCGGGTTCTGTTCGTGATTCGCCTCGTGCCACTCTTGCGCGAGCGCGAACCAATTCTCGCGCCACGGAGAATAGAGCGCGTTGAGATGAAAGCCGACCGTCGGACGATCCGGGAACTCCGCGATCCACTTCCCCGCGTTGAGCATCTGCTGTTTGTAGCGTTCGGGAATTTTCTTCGCGCACGCCGGATTCGCGCACACGAACGCGACGCTCGCCGCGTCGACTTGCCCGTCGGAGTTCACGGAATAGAACAGCCGATAGCCTTTCGTGACCGGATCTCTCCACCAAAGGACTTGCAGGAAGGAACAGAAGGGACACGGAACGAAAAACCGCCGCATGTCCGACCGGAGAAAGTCGCGCTCAATCGGAGAGATCCCTTTCGGTTTCGCGGGAGTCGATCCCTTCACGATTTTCCAGTCCGCGTATCCATCCGTGCGCCGCGTCCCGATTGCGACCGGATCTCCCTCGCCTTCCACGTCGACCGGATAGCCGTCGACTTCATCGAACAGAACGACAGGGACCGGATCCGAACGAAGTCCCGCGCCGGAGTTCGCGCCCGTGAGCTTCAGGAAGCCGCCGGGGAATTCCTTCAGAGCGAGCGTGTTCCCGGATCTTCTCGAGGCCGGCGGTTTTATCTTTTCCCGCAACGCCGGACACGCCTCGATCATCGGAGTGATCCGCTTCTTTCCGTAGTCCTTCGCGTTGTCGATTGTCGGTTGCACGAGCATGATCGGACGCGGATCCGCGTCGATGTAGTAGCCGCACACGTTGTTCAGGACCGCGTCGCTGTATCCGACCTGAGTCGATTTCATAATCACGACTTCGTGAACGAGCGGTTCGAGGATGACGTTCATCATCTCGATCTGAAACGCTTCCGCGCGAAAAGGACCGGGACGCGATGTCGTTCCCTTCGGGAGCACGCGATTCCGCGTCGCCCATTCGGACACCGTCAGATCGGGAGGAGGTTCATAGTGACGCCGGACGCGCGCGAGCATCTCGACGAAGTTCTTGCGCGCCGACGAGTGCGTCTCAACCGTCACGCTTTCTTTGCCCCATATTTCGAGAGTCCGAGTAGCGCTTCCTTCAGAGCCTTCTCGATCTTCGCGTGCGCCATCACGCGCGAATCCTCGCCGACGAGATCGGGAGCGAGCCGGGGAGCGACCGCCATCACGCGAGCTTTCGTCGTGAGGACGAGATCCGTCATCGAACGCTCGACATCCTGAATCGAGACGAGCTGAGATCGCTTCTGAGCGAGTTCGATTTCCTTCAGATCAGCGTCCGCGCGGATCGAGCGGATCCGTTCCTCGCGCTCGCCGACGTAGGAATCGCCCATCGGGACGACTTTCTTCTCGATTGCCGCGTGAAGGAAACGCACATACCAGCGAACACATTTCAGGAGATCGTACTGACCGCGACTCTCTTTCGGGAGTCCCTCTTTGACGAGCTGATGGATCCTCGAAGTCGTGATCCCGAACAAGTTCGCGAGGATCTTTGCGGACGTTTGCGCCATGCCAGAGCCTATGCCTCGACCGTCGTTTGACCCGTCGACGCCTGCCTCTTGCCTCGCCAGACCACGTTGAAAGCCGCCGGACCCACTTCGACGAGTCCCCATTCGTCAGCCGGGAAGCGCGTTTCGAGATCCTGAGCCGCCGCGTCGAGGAGCCGCGTGATCGACGCCTCTCCGAATAGCTGTCCCCGCGCCGCCCGGAACTTCCGCACCGTGAATCCGTCGTTCTCGATGTTGAACACTTTGATCGTGAGGACGCGATAGCCGCGCTCCTCGCCGCCAAGCCTGAAGGTTTTCACAGTGGAGACTCGAACATCCGAATCCAGTAGAGACAGATCTCCCGGAACTCGTTCTCTACGTCGTCGCCGTCGCGTTTTTCGTTGTGATGGAAAAGAAACGCGCGGGATCCCCATACGACGACTTCCGGGAGCGAGACGAACTCCGGGATCTCCACGTTCGCCACTTCCGCGCCTTCGCGAGTTGCGAGTCTGACCTTCATGTTCCCTCCGATCAAAAATCGAGATCGATGCTATACGTCGAGCCGCCGCGCTCGATCCGCCGGATCATCCCCGGATAGGAATTCGCGAGCATTTTGATGCAGCGTAGCTCCATGAGCTGAGTCCGATACCCGGAGCATCCGCCCGGATCTTTCCAGTGGGAATTTTCCCAATAGAGATAGCGCGCCGCGACGACGCCGCCGTCCTGCCGGATGCATCGGAGCGTCAGCTCGTAGTCCTCTTTGACCTGATAGCGCTCGTCGAAACGGATCTTCCCGTCGTTGACGATCCCCATGAACGATCCCGTCACGTAGGACCGCGTGAGGATCGGTTTCCACGGATACACGCTCCGCGCCGCCGACTGCGTCGCCACGCCGAATAGATGAAAGTGGAGTTGCTCCGTCAGCTCGAAGAGTTTCACGATCTCGCGGATCCAGTCTTTCTCTTCGAGCTTGATGTGTTTCGTTTTCGCCGGGAGGAGCTTCGAAACCCTGAGACTTCAGATCATCGTCGACCATCACGATCCACGGATCGCTCGTCGACTTGAGGATGAAGTTCCGCGTCGCCGTGATCCCTTTGATCGCCTTCGGGACCGCGACGACGTTCGAGTGTCCCGCGCGCCGATAGTCGTCCTCTTCGTTCGCCGGGACGAAGAGAGTCGCCGACTTCAGGATCTTCGTCGACGTGACCGTCGTCGGACGCCCTCGTGATGGAATCGCGATCAGCATTTTGTATATTAAAATTTACAATCGTAAATCAGTCCGCGAGGAGCTTCAGAACGCGCCGCGCTTTGACGACGCGCTCCGTCCCCGTCGCGTCGAACGCCGAGCCGGGCTTATAGCCGCCGCGCCGGACCGCGCGAAGTCCGAGCGACTCCCGGAGCTTCGTCCACTCCTCGTCCGCCTCGCACACGATCAGGACGAACTCCCGCCCGGGTTCGAGCTGCACCGCCTGATCGAGCAACGTCTCGACTTCCTGTTCTTCCTTGCCGACGCCGAGTTCCTCTTCGAGATCAGCGATCAGTTTTTGCAGCGCCATCGATTCCGGTTCGAGCGAATTCAATAGTTGTTCGAGTTTCTTCGGATCCATGCCCGCGAGATCGCCGACCGGATCGAGCATCGCGAGGACGAGTTCCTCTTCCTTCTCGCTGAGCTTCACGTACACGACGGGGATCTCCGCCTCGTGCCGTTTCTTCGCTATCTCGACGCGGAGATGTCCGTCGATCAGCCGTCCCGTCGTTCGATTGATGACGACGGAGTTCACCCATCCGATCTCTTCGAGCAATCCCTCGACCGCCGACTCCTGATCGGGAGAATGCGTGCGCCAGTTTTTCGGATTCGCGAGAATTTTCTCCGGGTCCTCGAGGCCGTGACCGTCCTCGCGATTGCGAAGCGAGCCGGAAAGTTTCGCGACCGCGATCTCCGTGATTTTTTTCTTCTCAGTTTTCACGAGCGCCTCGAATTCCCGAAAGTAAAGTCAAGTCCGTCAAAAAAAGCGAGTACGTAGTGTCCCCCCGCACTCGCCGTCACCCGCGGCTGTGAGGTCCCACCCAGGACCCAACACGAAGGAACGCGCTGAAGCCACCCTCCCGAGACGCGCGCCCGCCTCAAGCCCCGTCCCACACGGGGAGAGCGACTGTCTGTCCCTTGAGAGCGTGATGACAGTCACTAAGGAACTGGATCTGTCCGTCCTTCACGTAGGAGTGACAGCGTGACGCGGGATCGTGCTGATTCACGAGTATCGACGGCATGAACGTCGGACGATCATGCGAGCCGTTCCACGTCCAGCGCCGCACATCGATGTGATGTCCATAGCCACAGCCGGGACAGTGAAACACCCACAGCGACGGTCCCATCTCGTGAATTCGTGCGCTCATCTGTTCCTCCGTAGCCAGTGCTGCGAGCTGTCTTTCTTGTGTTTTATCCATCGCAAAACGTCGTCGATTTTGCCAGCCGACCAAACGACGAACGCGATGCAGATCAGAATCCAAGCGAGCAGCTTCGGTGTTTGTTGTAGCTGTTTCATCGATACGCCTTTTTGAGCAGTTCTTTGACGAACTCCTCCGAAAAGATCGGACTGAATCGCTGTTCGATCACACGCAAAAACGCTTCGCGGACTGCGATGTGTTTCGGAAGTCGCGCCGATGGTTTGAACGAGTAGATCAGCACAGTCGCCGCCGGACTGTCGCCGCTCGCGATGCGTTCGAAAACGCCGACGTTCGGAACGACATACGTGCGCTGTCGTCCTTTGCCAGCGCTAATCCTCAGATTTTTGTATCTGAGCTTCGAAACGACTGGATCCTGAAACGTCGGACGCGCAAGTTCGCCAGTGATCGGGATCGCAATGTCGGATCCGAGCTGAGGAGTTTTTTCGCCGCCTTCCTCAAGAAACGACAGAATCAGCGGAGATCCCTGAACTCGATCATCGATTCCGATGATCGCCGTCAGATTGTTGACTCGCGAGTATTGGAGAATTTTGATCCGATTCAGGATGAAGCGTTTTCGGAGCGTGAGATCCGCCGCGACTTCTTTTTGCCCTTCGTCGACCGCTTCCTTCGCCGTTCGTGTGATCGCGGAGTTCGTCGCATACGGGAGCTGACGCAAAACCGTCGCCGCGAGCTTCACGACTTGATCGATGTCGACGGATAAGGAGATTTTCATCGCATCGAACCGCCGAGCGCGAGCGTCAAGAGCCAAACGAGGACGACGCACCCGGATAGAAAAATATAGCCGCCGATTGTGACGTTCTTGTCCTTCGATCCGTAGAACACGAGCAAACCGACGATGATCGCGAGAATGGGAACGACGAGCATTTGATAGTGCATGACGTTTCTCCTTTTTAGACCGGAACGACGCGCCACTCGCCCGAAAGTCCTAGCCGGAGCATTTCGTGACGCGCGTCCTCTTGACACAAAAACCGCGACGCTTCGCTGAAGCGAAAAGTCACGCCGAACGGATTTTCGCTCCTGCTTTCGCAGATCCAGAACTTCGGAGATCCTGAAAATTGAATGACGAACATCGGGACGCGTGTCAGCTCCTCTTTTTTCTTTTCAGGGACGATCAGAACGATCAAAACGACGAACGACAGAGTCGATAGTTCCAGCAACCCCGGAGCGATCATTTCGGGAATTCCTTCCATTCGACGCCGTCGAGCATCGATCCCGTTTTCTGTTTTCCGAAGCGCCAATAGACGAGCGGAGAGTCTGAGAGTTGCATCGATGCCGGACGCGATTTGCTGGTTGCGAGCGACGCAACGTCCATCGTTCCCTCTACCGGACGCCACTCGCCCCACTGTTTGAAAAAAAACGGAATGCCGAGGTCCTGACAGAGATCTCGCGTTTTTCTCAGCCAATGAATCGAAACGGGACGAGCGTTCGCACCTGATTCGCCGCCCGCGATGATCCAATCGATTATCGCGACCGGGATTTCTCCGCCGAGCGATTCCGCGAAGTCGACCTCGCCGATTGCCGGTTCGTAGCTCACGATCTTCGTCCTCGCGATGCAGTCCGCGAGAATCGGGAGCCGTTCGTTCGCCGTTTTCTGATCTTCGATGCTGACGCCGAATTGCCACTCCGGGGGAGGCCAGCTCCGCCCGTAAGTCAGTTCGAACGATCTTTTGACATCGGGATGCGCCGCCGCGTCGAGGACTTCCTTCATCCGCGCCGGCCGTTTTGTGAGGATCTGAAACGTGTGTTTTGTGCGCGCCATCACATCGAAGATTTCGCCGAGCTGATCGTCCGTCACGCCGGGATGAAACAGATCGCTCATGGAGTTCACGAAGATCCGCATCGGGACTTTCCACTTCAGCGGATCGCGGAGATGTTCCTCGACAAACCGGATTTTTCCCGTCCAGCGCGCCTCGCCGTCCTTGAGGATCGCGAGTCCTTCGTAGGGAAGTCCCGGACCGCTGAAACGAGCCGCGACGCGTTCCGCGTAGCAGTTCCGACACCCTTCGCTGACTCGCGTGCATCCCCGGATCGGATTCCACGTCGCATCCGTCCACTCGATCCCCGTTGTTCGTCCCATCGTCCCCGCCTTTGACTTTGCTATTCCCTGAAGGGAGCTTTTGCTTTTGCAGTTCGACGCCTCAGCGTCGGACTTTTCCACAGCGACGGAGCGCGGAGCGCGCCGTTCGCGTTGCTCTTTCTTTTCTCTAGACTTACTTCACTACTTCTTTCTGCCGCCAACCGTGACGCGCGATACCGCCAAATTTGTCGTTATTAAAAACTGGAGAATCAGAGATTTTCGACACGTTTTGCACAGGATTTTCGACAGCTCGTTTCATCGTCGCGACCGGGGACAAGAGCGATAGCTGTTCCGCCGGGGGATCGATCTTCGCCGCGAACTTGACCGATTCGAGGAGCCAGATCCGCATCCCGCCGCGAAACTCGCGCCGGATCTCGACTAGCTTCGCGTCCTTGAGCGCCTTCATGTAGCGCTGAACGGATCGCAGCGGAGGAGCGCCGATCCAGCGCGAGCGGATCCACTCGTAGCCGACCGCGTGACCGTAGAACACTGAGCCGTCCGCCGACGTTTGATTCGAGACGAGGAGCGCATAGAGCTTCAGCGCGTTCGCCGAGAGATCCTCGCGATGGAGCAAGTTTTCCGAGAGAGGAACGAATCTTTCGTTCATTCGCCGTCGACCGCCCTTCGATTCTCGATCAGCAATTTCGTCAGCGAACTCAGGACATCGCCGACAGACCACGCGACCATCACAAGCGCGCCGCGCTTGTGCTTCTCGAACAGGAATTCGAGTTGCTCGCGCGAAGGAACGCCCGCCGCGCGCGTGATCTTTCCGAGCGAATCGATCCACGCCGGAGCTTTGACTTCGATGAATAGCGAACGCCCGGAGGGAGCGAGAGTTCCTTCGAGATCCGCGTATCCCGCCGGGATTGCCGAGCCGACTTTCATGTTCGCGAGCTTGTCGATCTGTGTTCCCGACGCCTTCGCTCGCGCCATCATCACGCCGCGCGCGCGTCGTCCGCCCGCGTCAATCGCAGCGATGTCGACGCGATAGCGTTTGAGGAGACTGACGATGTCGTTCTGCACCTGCTTTTCCGAGACGCACGAGGAGAGATAAAAATTCGAGTACGCACAGCTCTCGAAGCGCCACGGAAACGGATAGTTCATGCTGACCTCAAGATCGGCATTTCGAGAAGCTCGCCGAGCGGGACGCGAGCGATGCATCGCAAGTTCGAGCAGAGCGTGTGATCGAAGTCCATCCAAACGCAACGCGTCACGGGACCGCCCGTTCCGCCCGGAGAGAGACACGGATTGAGATCCGTGCATCCGCACACGCGACACTTTTCTGTCGTGACAACTATTGTTGTCATCGCGCCAGCTCCGCGAGCGCCGCCACGCGCGCCGCGTTCAGTTCGACCATGTCCTCGTGATCGCCGCCCGGTTTGTCGGGATGACGCTCGCGCGCCACGCGCCGATAAGCCTCTTCGACCATCGTGGCCGTCGGAGTCGAGAGTCCAAAGCCGAACACATCGCGCCACGGACGCCCCGTCGCCGCCGGGAGCTGAGCGAATCCGAGAAACGCGCGTTCGAGGATCGAGCCGCCGCCGTGACGTTCAATCGCCCGGAGAGCTTCGAGCGTCGCCGCGACAGCCGCGAGGTTGTCCGCGACGCGATCATATCGATCTATCGCCATGCATTGAGCTTTGCCCTTCAGCGTCCAATAGACCGCGACGCCCGGATCGGACGGTTCGCCCGAGTTCCCCGCCGGGAGTCCGCGCATGTTTGGACGGATGTTCGTCGAGACGAGGACCGTGTGAAGCTCGACGCCGAAACGCTCCATCTCGTACTCGATCCGCCGGAACGAATCCTCGATGGAGAGCCGCGATTTATTGAGACGCTGAAACTGCCCCACGCTCTGACCCGCTTTTCCGAACTGAGCGCGCACGCGCGTCGCCGTTCTTTTCCAGTTTTGCGGCCAGCAAAGCGGATACCTTGTCTCGTTCACGCCGTTCCTCCATGTTCACAAAATGCTGAGCTGTTCCGTCATCGACTTCGCCCCACTTCACGACGACGGATTCGCCGCGATGCCATCGTTCGACGAGTACGCGCGCCTTCATGCCGCCGCTGGACCGGCAGCGGGATCTTTGATTTCCTTCAGCTCGTCGAGCGATTCGTACATATCGCCGATGGAGACTTGCTGCATCGCGAGTTCAGCGAAACGGATCGAACGGAGCGCCTTGTCGCGACCCGCCGGATCCATCTTTTCCGCGATCCGCCGGACGCGCGCGATCTCGCTCCCGAGTTCAGTGACGATGCTCACGATTCGCGCTCCCGCTTTTCCGCCTGAGCCTTGTGTCGCGCGTGCATCTCCGCGTGCATCTCTGCGCGGATCCGAGCGCGCTGACGCTTCGAGTAGAGATACGCCGCCGCGAGCGATCCCCACGCGAGCGCCGTGAGGATCCCCGTGATGAATCCGTCCCACCATTCATGGGGAGTCGGATCGATCATCGCCGTGCGCCTACCGCCGCCGCCTTCGCGAGCGATGGGATTTTCGCGAGCGGAGAGACGCCGAGCGCTTTCATCGCGACGCCGACGCGGAGCCGTTCGGGAGCGATCATCCGTTCCCACTTGTCGCGATCCCCCATCGTCACGTAGCCGACCGACTCAAGTTCCGAGATCAAAACGTCGAGCTGTTTGAGGAGCAACGCGTAAGTCGTCAGCCGATCCCCGAGCTTCACTTCTCTTGCCGTGTTTTCCACGAGTGTTCGCCTTTCTACTTAAATAGAAAATCCTCACTCCTGATGCTTCGGGCAGAAGTCCTTCCCGTCGACGCGCTGAGCGCACTGAACGCAAACTTTCTCGTCGCAAGTGATCTCTGCGCCGCCGAGCGTTTTCGAGATCACCTTGTCGCATAGCTGTGTCGCCGCTCGCGCTCCGTTGCACCATTTACAGCGCGGAAAACGCGTCGCTCCGTGCTTCACGAACGCAACGCCGCCGCCGGGGAGCTTGATCGTCGAACAGGGACTCATCGCCCGCAGCCGATCAGTCGAACATCTGTGTAATCGCACGAATGAACTTTCCGTCCGTTCGCAGAGATCACGCGGAGTCGAGTCGGTTCGCTCCATTCGCACGGGGGAAACGCGATCCGCGCGAGCATCTCCCCGCGCCCCCTCTTCACCCATGCCGCCGCGCCGACCGGATACTTGCGCCCGACAGCGCGCGCGAGCGTCCGAGTGAGCCGCTTGTGTTCTTCCCGGAGTTGATCGAGCGAGAGAATTTTCATCGATGCTCACCCGCCGCGTTCTCGCCCGCCGCCGCGTCCTGAACGCTGTCGTGATTCGTGAATCCGACCGGAGTTTTGATCCCCGGACGCATGTCGCATTTTCCGAGAACTTGTGCGTGCCAGTTCGCGCACGCCGCCGCCGTCGTGATGATGTGATGGAGGAGTTTGTCGCGATCTCCCCGGATCGCAGAGTTCAGCGCTTTTCCCGCGAGATAGCCGAGCAGCCAGAACCAATCCGCCGGACTCTTTCCGTCGTCGTGATCGGGTCCCCATCGCTCGCGCTGATGGACCGCCTCGATCTGGACCGCCTTCACGAAGTCGACGATCTCGGGAGTGTTGATGAGCTTCGTCAGCCGTCCGACTTCCGCGCGCGCCTCGATGTCGGAGACGTGACGCTTCCACGCCGCGCGCGCGCCCTCCACTGTTTGGCGCTCCACACGGGAGGAAGCTCGCCATCCGCAAGAGCAGTCTTGTAGCAGCGAGACGGAATCGAACTTGTGATCGCCCGGATCCGCCGTCTCCGCGATCTCCCTGTTACCAGCTTCCCCGATCAGTTCCTTCGGGACGCGCGCCGCGCCGTCGGATGTAACCTGCGAGAGCGCTTCGACTAGATGTGGGAGCGGACCGACTTCGACCGGAGGAAGCGAGATCGCCGGAGCCGGACAGACAAGAGCGCCGACGACTTCCGACGTTCCGTCCGGGACCCACTTGTGAAGAGATCGCGGGAGTCCGCATTCCCCGCACAGCTCATCCGATGCCACATTCCGCGCATTACCAGCCGATTTGAGCGCCTCTTCGACCGGAGGAGCCGTTTCTCGGGAAAGCTCTTTGTTTTCATCCATCTGCGCCGCCTTTCTTCCTGTTTTGCTCCCTCATTCGCGGGGGACATACACAGGACTGATAGAACTGTAGAGCCAAACTGCGAGCCTCTAAGCCGCCTGCTATCAACGCGCTACGCCGCGCCGAAAATCGCCTTCGAAACGAGTGCCAGTGTTGGTGCCATGTTTCGAAGTCAAATTTTTTTGACCACTACCGTCAATTACCACTCTACCGGCCTTCCCCCGCGCCGACTCCACCATCCGAGACACGCGACGATTGCGACCGCGAGAACGGGGAGTCCGACGAAGAACGCGAGCACCCACAGAAGCCATGGAGGGATCGTCACGCCGCCCTCCACACGATGCTCGCGCGCCCGTTGTCCCCGACGCGTTTCTCCCCGGAGTCCAGCACCTTGCCGCCCTCGACGAGCGGACGCATCCGAGGAGAAACGCTGACGAGATCCGCCTTCAGAAGCCAAGCCAGCTCGCGCGTCGTCATCCCTGCTTTGCTGAGCCGGAGCGCCCGGAGGATCCGCTCCGACAAGTCGGCTGCAGGCGCCGTAGCCGCCGCCGCCTTCGACGTTGCCGGATCCTCGCGCCGCGCGCGCCCGTGCGCCGGGATCTCGAAGAGTGTGAGCTGAGGACTCATTCGCTGAACGCTCGCCGCCCTTTCCGCTGTTTCACCGTCTCAGCCTCGATGAACTCCGCGAGATCCCTGAGACAGTCCTG